>JAABUZ0100000142.1_pt1 | contig 181789 bp, 189 predicted proteins | sample 5562091 | NCBI WGS metagenome assembly JAABUZ01 (sample SAMN12813069, study PRJNA571459) | rock metagenome | isolation source: Antarctica rocks | place: Antarctica: Victoria Land, Linnaeus Terrace sud | collected 2015-12-21 | reverse complement strand
AACCCTCTCTCAAACATCCACCACCAACCAAGATCCCATCCCTATCGCCAACAAAAAGGACACTAAATGCAGCATGTCCCGGAAAATTCTCGCTTGCACCTAACTTCCACTTCCCCCCCCCGGCATATTCCAGCCTCATCCACCATCCCGTCAACTTCCCCTTCCCAACGCCTAGCCTCGTCTCACCGCTCACCTCACCTCAACTCAACTCAAACCCTGCGTTTTTTTTTAGCCAAGGTGTGCAAGGTAGGGATTTTGGGGTATTGGAGATTGGAGATTGGGTACAAGGGATGTTTGGTATACTGTGTGTAATTTCAAGAAAAGGGGTTGTGGGTTTGTGTGAGTGTTTGAGTGATTAGGGGGCGGGGGGGGGGGAGATGGTGGTGTGGGTTGAATTATAGAACTTTTGGGAAATCTACAAGAGTAGGTCGGATGGGGCGAGAGTTTGCTGTTGGTAGAAATCCACCACATCTTGATACCTTCAAATACACACAAGTTTTAGAAGTCTTTCTTCAGGATGATATCTCCTACTTATATCACAATCCTCTCAAAGCTATACTTCGGCACCTTCATATCCTTCAACCTTCCAATATCCCTCTTACTCCTCTTGATCAGCTCTCCTCCGGCCCCAACCTTCGTCGTCCCTACCCCCTGGTTCGCCTTCAAACCTAGCGGTAGCGCGTTCCCTAACCCGCCTTTCTCAGCAGGTGGTATTGTGGTAATGGTACGTTGGCCACCCTTATCTCCTTCCCGCTTCACTTGTGACGTCCCATATGAATTCGCATACAATAGCACCTCCCCCAGCATGCCCCTGAGATACGTCGCCTCCTCAACACCTTCCAAAGCCGCACTGATCTCCGCCTTCATATAGGCAATCGTATCCGCCGTCTCGCTCATCTCGTCTCCCATTGGACTGCCCAGGAGCCAGCCTGCGGAGCCGATAGCGTCCAGTAAGCAGTTGAGAAGTTTGGCTATGATGGAGATTTGCGTATTTTTGTTGTCACCAATAGGGTTGCAGTTGAGGTCGTGGCTGGGAAGGAGAGACGGAGGAGATTCGGTGTAAGGGGTTAGCCAGCCAGCGCGGGCGAGAGACATGCGAAGATGGTCGATTAGGTGGAAGAGAAGTGGTGCCGGAATGGTAGTACGGAGGCCGCGGGTGATGATTCTGGGAGAGTGGAGGGAGAGGCGGGTCAGGGTCATGTGGAGCACTTGGTGGGCAACGGACATATTATCGGAATCAAGGTGTGGTGAGTTGGGGCTTGATAGGGCATCGCCTGTTATGAGTTCCGTGTTACGGTCTGATCCCTCGTCGCTTTGAAGCTCGCCATTGCTAACAAGTTTTGTACTACCATTCTTCTCAGCCGTTCTGGTGAAGTCGATTGCGACTCGCAGCGCATGCGAAAGTTCTTGAGCAGTCAGAGGAACAGGGCTTTCAAGCAAAGACTGAAGGCTTTTTAGCGATGGGTCCCACTCGGCCAGCGCATGGATGAGTGCGCCAGGCGCGACTTGGTCAGTAAGTGGCAGAGCACCCTGGTGCTTCAATGATGTCTCGATGTGACCAACAGATAAAATGCCGTTGCGCAGCAGATATGGCAAGATGCTAGCTGGGAAGAACCGGGTTGCTAGTTTCCTTGGCACCTGATCCCCTTCCAGAGCAGACGGCTGGAGGTCCGCCGAAAACATCTTGCTGAGTAAATAATGGACTTTACGCTGATCAAAATGGCTTTTTCCAGGCCTGTTGGCAGGAGTGCTATTGTCCTTTCCAGTAATGATGCCGAGCTCAGAGATGATTAGGGTTTCGAACTTGTCTATTTCATTTCTTGCGAAGAGCTGGTCTAGGAAATTCTTCTGTTTATTCCAAGTGTTGTCAGAGTGAGACGATGGAAGGTAGGCTCCCAAGGCTTTAGGTATGTTATTTGAAGATTGAGGTTTGATGGACTTCTTATGCATCGAACCAATGCCGCGGCCAAGAGAGTTGATAAGCAAGCCATCTCGTTTCCTTTTCCGAGATCCTCCTTCTTGCACAACCGAGGTTGACAGTTGGAGACCAACAAGCTTTCGCCCTTGTAAAGCAATGACAAGGTCTAGGGGAGCGAAGTAGGATAGAAGACGAGTATTTGTTGCTTCGTTCCATTTGTCGTTGCGCTTCTCTGAAATTTGTCCTGCTGACCGACTGTCCTGCTGTATCTGTAATGGACAATATGCCTGTAGTGAGCGGTACTGCGTGTCTATAAGAGAGACTGAAGCCACTGTGCTCAGTGCAACCAGGTAGGGTGATAAGCGTAAACATGTAGTGATTGGGAATTCGTCCAATTGAGCGTGATGAACAAGGCGAGCCACCAATCCAGAAAGACTGTACACTGCCAAAGCCCTTGAGGAGTACTGGTGAAGAGTCCCACTTGCAGCGTGAAAAGCTAGGTTCGAGTCCCTCCGCTGGAAAGAATCAGGCTCAGGAATCGACAGCGAAAGAAGTTCTTGTAACGACTTGCGTCCCGAGGGTGCCAACGCCTCCTCGGAGCCCACTTGGATTGTCTTGATAGCGAAGACTCGAAGGCCCAGTTCCGCTCTGTGACTTGCGGATCGAGTGAAAAGAAGCATTACGTAGGCACTGGTCGGGTCCGTCCCACCATATAGCAACGCCAAGAGGTCTTCTCGGTCCTTCAATATGGCTTTCTTAGCCTGCTCCAAGCTCAGGACCACGGCATGTTCTACCTGTCCATTGGGAGTAATCTCTTCTCCAGTGCTATGAGCCAAGGCATCAACCTTCCAGTCTTCAGATTTGAGGTCTTCGGAGTAACACCTGATGTCGCCGTTCTGGTGTACAGCAAGAAGACGACGATATGGGGTAAACGCTTCATTTCCGACATTAGACAATGTCTCTAGAGATATTATTGGACTGCTCGCTTCCCGCACGTCAAACGACGATGTGGAGATTTTCCTGCCTGAGCTGGAGTTCTTGCCCAGGCTCTCTGAAAAGCAAAGCAGTTTTGGTTTCGGTGAAGCAACTGAGCAATATGTCAACCTCGAAGCATCTCCGATATTGTTTCGTTCGTAGCGGATAGAGCATGGCGGACAAGTGAAAATAGTTTGCGGAGAAACAGCGTAGGAAGTTATTAGTTTAGATGACCGAACCTAGTAGACGCAATTAGTCATCTCCAATCGTCTCCATCTCACGTTGATGGAGTACATTATAAAGATTAACGCTTTCATTGTCAATGGCTACAGCCAATTCTGATCGCTTTTTCTTCGACGGCCCTGCTACGGTATGGACATCAGCAGTTAGGATTTCCCCTGAATCGGTAAGACTTGGAGGCAGATCTGCCAACGTGTATGGCTTTTGTATCATGTCGTTGGACGTTCCTAGCTATGACATGAGCACCACGACGGCGGCCACAAATCTGCTAGTCGAACAAAAAAACATATAGTTCGGAGGGGAAGCTGTTCGGCGCGGCAGATCTATTCTCCGGCCCATGTCCGTTAGCGGCGGTAGGTCCCGCTCGCTTCTCGATGACCTCACGAACGCGTGAATGGTGCCGACGCGGGTCGCTTGGTTTTGCGAATGAATAGTCGCGATTGTGTGGGGCATTGCAATCACTTCCAAACCTCCAGAACCTTTATGGTCTCTCCTTATCCTACAACTTAGTAGGAAACAATGCCGACTGAGCGGCTGCATCAGATCCCATAGACCAATACTGTCCAAAGTTCTAGCAGCTGCTGTTTCGTTTTGCGGCACCAGACGAGGAGCTAGTGGTGATAACGACGTCAGATGGCTGTTGCTGTGGGTGATGTGAGAATGAGCAGCAACAACAGACCAGATCTATATTCGTTCTTCCAACCAAAAATAACTGAGGGTAAGGATGTACCCACATGCTTTTAGCCAGTCTAATAAAAAGCTTCAGCCATCGTCAATTCCACTACGACCGATGGAGATGCCGACGGAGGCCGTAGGAAGCGGCAGCGAACTGCGTCACCCCCCCAAGAAACCTTGATGCCTACAAGTATTGTCTCACACGCATGGCAAGACCAACTTCAGGTAGCAGCATATGGAGAATCTACAAATTTAGACGAGATTCAGAAGCCGACTACAACTTCTCCCATCCAGGACGTACAGCAGCATGTGGCTAAGAGACAGGAAGACTTGGTGGTGGACGGTCCGAAGTCTGCAAATATTCCTGAAAAACAGGCTCTAAAGCAAAATGGGATATGTACACCACCAAAGAAGATGTTGAAAATCCGTCCGGATGGCAAGTTGATATCGCCCAAATTCCGAGACACTGCAAGCAAGCCAGCTCGAGCCGTCAAGAAAAAGTCTAAAAGTGAAGTGAATGTGAAGCAAATGATCGTGGTCCTCAAATACGGCGAAGACAAAGAATCACGTAACATTACAGCTCAAAAAATTCAGGGGATCTGTTTAAACGTAGATCGGAAGAAAAGTGAAAATTTGGACACTACGAAACCTAACGCTGTGAAGGTTGAATCTTTGAAACCTACCCATCCGTTTTTCCTTGCACCGGTCGCTCGAGTTTCTGATCATCACCCATCAGCCGACGAGATCGATTTCAAGGACCGCACAGTTGGCGACAACGATCAATTGCAACGAGCGAAGCACAGTCCAAAAGTGATCAGTGCAGTGCAAAAGCCCGGTGTTGGCGCAGGTGCTTGGGCTAGTGTTCGCGGTTTTGGTGGAAAGCCCTTTGTTTCCGGAAATCCAAGGGTGTCTCGTTTCCCTGGAGCTATAGATCCTATACTACCTCCCCAAGGTATGGTCCATATTGGACGCCAAACCGAGTTAGAGTCAAGTATATTCAATAGTCCTGAAGCATCCGAGTTCCTGCGGACTGGTTCGAAAATGAAGGATGCAGCAATCCACATACCAGAGCGCGAGGAGTTTTTGCGGCCTTATGCGGACTTGGTGAAGTCCTGTAGGGAGGAAAAGAACCGGTTACACAATGCCACTAATCGTAAAAAGAATATAGTCCGATACCCGTTTCGTAGGATCATGACTGGTCCTGAGCTGCAACAGGCTATCCGTCAAAATATCTCTTGTAGACTTCCTGTGCCGAGGAAAGTCGTACCAGTGGATTGTAAAGAGGAGAACTTTCTTGATAGCGCAGGATCTGACCGGGCTCCAGTTCACAAGGCTGTGCTCCAAGTGTACGAAAAAATTGAGAGCTCACTTACTGCCTTTGATAAATTCGACTGCGAGACACTGGATTGGGTACACAAATATGCACCAAGATCTGCCGAGCAGGTATTGCAGCAAGGTCGCGAAGCCATGCACCTACGGGACTGGCTTCAACGTCTTACAATTACATCTATTGAGAGTCGAAACCCGGATGCGACAAAAAACAGATATTCACACAAACATTCTGGTCTTAATTCCAGAAAGAAAAGGCAGAAGAAATCAGGAGATCTTGAAGGCTTCGTTATCTCGAGTGACGAGGAAGCAGCACAAATGGACGAGCTTGCCGACCCTGAAGTGGATGAACTTAGTTTGCAAGGCCGTTCTTACACGAAGAGGTCTGTCTTGAGAGCTGGAGATGTGTCAAGTTCTTCCGACAATACTGGCAGTAGCGGAAGAGCTACGAATGCAGTGGTTATCAGTGGTCCACATGGATGTGGTAAGACAGCTGCTGTGTACGCAGTGGCGAAAGAGATGAATTTCGAGGTTTTTGAGATCACTGCAGGCAGTCGGAGAAGCGGGAAAGATCTCCTAGACAAGGTAGGTGATATGGCTCGAAACCATCTGGTGACTCGTGCCCATGAGAGCAAAGGTTCGGACGGTGATGAAGGCGACAAAGGTAATGAAAATGTGTTACTAATTTCCGACGCCCTGAAAAAGGACCTTGAGTCTGGCCGACAAGGCACTATGAAATCATTCTTCCGGCCGAAACCCGAGGGTGAGAAAAGGCCCAAACCAAGAGCGCAAAATATCAAAACCGGTCCCAAGTCGAAAGAGAAACCCAAAAAGCCGCCTACCCAGAAGCAGTCTCTGATACTTTTAGAAGAAGTGGACGTACTTTTCGAAGAAGACAGGCAATTCTGGGCGACAACTCTAGAACTTGTATTGCAGTCTAAAAGGCCAATAATAATGACTTGTACGGATGAGAGCCTGCTTCCCCTTGCTGACTTGCCACTTCATGCCATTCTCCGCTTCACACCACCTTCGGAACCACTCGCAACTGATTACCTTTCGCTCATTGCTTGCAATGAGGGCCATCTCCTGTCGCGACAAGCGGTTTCAGCGCTGTACAGGTGCAAGGGCTACGACCTGAGAGCTTCAATTACCGAGCTGAACTTTTTCTGCCAGATGGCAATTGGCGACACGAAAGGAGGGCTGGAGTGGATGTTGCTTCGGTCGTCTCCGCAGGAATGCCGTAATGAAAACGGAGAGATATTACGTGTTGTCAGTGAAGGTACGTATCTTGAAGGTATGGGCTGGGTGACATGCGACAATGAGAACCTAGTTGCAGGAAACTGGATCGATAAACAGAGTGATATTTTAGGAGATGTATTGGAAGGTTGGAGTATGGTTACTGGAGACCGGGATGAATTTAGTCGTAGGAAGCCACTCGCTCCTCATGGCCAAGTAAAGCGGGAAGAGACGTTGAAGATGTTGGAAGCTCTTGACCAGGCCTTTAACGCTCTGAGTGCTGCCGACACATATCCACGTCTTGGGGGTCGACATGGCTGTTCAGTAAGCTTATAGTCGTTTACTACTAAGTGGTCCTGCTGACATTGGTAGGCTCTACTCGACCCTACCCAGCCTCCTCTTACTGAGAGATTGAAAGTCAACTTTGTTGAAGGCTCAACCCTACTTCAGGCGGATCCTCTGCTAGACCCTACTAATCTAGCAATCTCCTTCGCTCTAGCCTTAACGGTATGCGCAAGGAGCGTATTCGCACGCGGGGACGTCAATAAATCAGCAGCTTCGTTGAATAGAGTTTATTGTATCGATATGATCCTCGAAAACGCCAAGATGTTGCGAAATCAAACCCCAGTAACCAGTATAAGTCTTTCTGCTGCTTTCAGCCCCATCACATCATCTCCGAAGGCTCTCTCCAAAGGGCCACATATATCGTCGTTCGGGAACACAAAGTCCGTGGTAGTGGAAGAAGTTGCGCCATACGTGCGATCAATTGTATCATACGACATGAGATTGGAAGAACAGCGGCTACGGTTGAACTCTGTGCTTTCTGAGGGTGCAAGGAATGGTAAAAGAATACGAACAACGCGCGCAAGTCGTGCCGCACTTGAAGGTGGTAGCAAGGCCAACACAAGGAGAGAAAGATGGTTTCCAGAGAAGACTAACTTCCTCTTGGTCTTACAAACGGGTGGAAGCGGTTGGCAGAGCATCGCACTGCAGAGAGCTACATATACGGGTTCTGATCGCGGCGATGAAGACACAGCTCCTGAGGCTTCGTGCCAGACATCGGTAGCGAGTACGGTAGACGGTGAGGCAGGGGAGGTCTAGCGGCCAATACAGCTTCGAGGCCAGTCAGCCATCTATTATTGAAGAGCATGGCATGGCATAGATAGCATGGCGTTGGCTGCCCTGATTTCGACACCATGCTGTATTTTTAGACATTTGCGTCGAAGTGAATAGATTTGAATTGTTTATCCTTAAAGGTATTAACAGTTCAATTTCCTGAAGAATCAATTGCCACCGATGGTGTCCTCCCCGTCGATAATACATACATGCTTTTTTGATAGCTCAAAGTGATGGTTGGTGGAGGACGAATTTGTTAGGCGCAGGACCGTCCTACTTTCCGTCGTCATGAATCAAGCTCCATCACAGTTGGTGTTTCTCTTGTTTCACCACGCAACAATCCTTTGATCTGTTACGCTACTGGAGAACTTACTACAGAATTTAAGGGCGACGTATTTGACCCAGTCATTGTAGCGGGCAGGCCGAGAGCATGTCTTTATTTGGGAGTTCTCCAGACGATTCAAGCTTGTCTAAACCGCCTGCAGCGTCAGAAACAAAATCTCTCTTCAATGACGAGGAAAACACAGGTGCAGCATCTAATTCTTCGTTATTCGACGATCAGAATGGGAACGGAAATTCCCCATGGAGTATGCCAACACCCAAGAAGTCTGGCAAAGGTGACTTGGTAAAGACACTGCTGCCTGTGTCCGATGTACCTGAGAGTTATATTGACGCTTACGATATACTACTGGAGTCCGGTTATCGAGAAGGCGCTGGATTCATTAGTCTTTCGGGAGCCAAAAGAATACTTGAAGGTAGTGGGCTGAATGGAGAGGAGCAAAATAGAATTTTCAATATAGTTACTGGCGGGCAAGAGCCTGCGGGGGGGCTTATCCGAAATCAATTCAATGTCCTACTCGCTCTTATAGGTCTTTCCCAAGAGAAGGAGGAGGCGACGTTAGATGGTGTGGATGAAAGGCGGAAGAGTGAGTTATTGCTATGCTGCTGGCCGTACAATAGGATCTCGCTAATTTTTATGATACACAGAGCTTCCACAGCCGTCAATACCCTTCGTTCAGAAGTTGAGGACTTCTAAGGTTTCAGAGAATTTGGAGGAGCCATTGGATCACCCACAAAATGCCACCCCATCATCAAAAGGAAACACCCCAGCGGCTACGCCTTCAAAATCTAGGCGCATACGGAGGGACTCTTTAGATAACCTAGACAACGATCCGTGGGGCAGCCCTGCTATGCACAAAGGGCATACCCATATAGTGGCTAACGAAGCAACACCACCATCAAATGGCGTCACCGCAGCAAGGCCTCTAGGGAACGGAACCAGCGGCCCCGCAAGGACTACAAGCGCCTTTACTACACACTCAGAAGTACCAACGCCGACAGAATCCACCTTGGTAGGCGAAGGACCTTCTGGAGGGCGGCCAACAGATGGTAATGGGGAAGGGTGGGGCTCGTATGCTAACACTACAAGCGCCTTTCCCAGTGCCGGACAAGCAGGACTCGGGCCCGAGGGTTTCGGATCTGGTTTAGACAGCCAAGGAGATAATCGTACAGGAGGTGGTATCAGGTCCCTCGGTGGTGGTCGCACTACAAATCGCAGTATAGAAGAGACAGTCACCGTCACTTTGCTTCCCGAGAAGGAAGGCATGTTCATGTTTCAGCATCATAACTACGAGGTCAAGAGCGCAAGAAGAGGAAATAGCGTGGTACGGAGGTATAGTGATTTCGTGTGGTTATTGGACTGCCTTCACAAAAAATATCCTTTTCGACAATTGCCTCTGTTGCCACCAAAGCGGGTCGCTGGTGAGGAAACCGATTCCTGTTACAATCGCTGATATCTGACAATACCAACGAGTACAGTCAATGGAAGGCATCTGTCGGCCGATATTACTTTCATGGAAAAGCGCAGACGCGGTCTAGTCAGATTTGTAAATGCGCTCGTCAGACATCCTGTTCTGAATCAAGAACAACTCGTTACTATGTTCCTTACCGTTCCTACAGTAAGTAATGCATACGATCATTATCCCCAACGAAAGCTTATGTTCAGTATCAGGAGCTTGCGGTGTGGCGAAAGGAGGCTTCAAAATCTGTTCAGGAAGAATTTACTGGCAAACCTCTTGCCCCAGGTCTTGAAGATTCGTTACCGACAAACCTTTCTGAGACTTTTGATACTGTTCGTTCCGGTGTTCGCCAGTCTGCCGAATCCTATATCAACCTTTGTAGCTTGCTAGAGCGCTTGGCCAAACGAAACCAAGGGGTTGCCGCAGATTATCTACGGTTTTCCCAGGCATTGATGGCTTTAACAGAATGCTCTCAAAACACATACGCAACTGATACGAACGATGTTCCGCTGCTCAATGAGGGTATTGGTTCCACGGCCAGGCATTTAACGACAAGTCAAAGTCTACTGGAGGACGAAGCACGTGCATGGGACGAAGGTGTTTTAGAGGATTTTAAGAAGCAGAGGGATACCGTTGTAAGCATAAGAGACATGTTTGATCGCCGAGATCGCTATGCAAAAGACACCATCCCACAGTTGGAGCGAAGAATAGAGAGTAACGAGAACAAATTGGCTGGGCTCATGGGAAGGCCAGAAGGTGCCGCTGCAAAGCCGGGAGAGCAGGAGAAACTTGAGCAAGCCGTCAGGGCTGTAAGTGCGGTATCATTTGTAAAGAACTCTGTTGCTAATACCACGCAGGACAAGCAATCGATAGTGGACCAACACGCTCGCGGTGTCTTCATTAAAGAATGTGTCCGCGACGAGTTGGTGTTTTTTCAGCAGTCCCAATACCACGTCAGTAAGCTGCATCAAGACTGGAGCCAGGAGCGAGTTAAATATGCAGAACTACAGGCCGACAATTGGAGAGCACTCAATGAAGAGGTTGAAAACATGCCAACAGGGGATTAGTATCGTGTACATTCAGCTTGTAAACATATCTTCTACAATCCTTTCTGCAGTATGACTGCGCAGATATTGGAGCTGGTATATAGATACTCATGTACTTCCGCAAATTGGATACAATCACCAAGTTTCAGTACGTCTCTAAAGCTCCATTCTATGTCAGCATAAAAATGTGACTTGAAGCCAGGTTGTGCTCGCACTTTCGGCCAAATGTTTGACCGAAGTTGTCAGCCCTGTGCCATCGGTTCCGTCGTCATCCCGCAATTGGTGTTGACTAGGTACCTTACCTTACCTTAGGTTTCTACACCTACAATCCTTCCAGTCCATGCGATATTCTACCTTCTTGTTTCAACCCCCTTCGACGCGAACATGCCTTCCTACACACCCTCACAAAAGTCAGCAATCGCCCAGTTTGTGGGCTTCACGCAAGCCAAGGACAGCGTTGCTGCGAAGGTGAGGTGTTTCTAACAGCCAAAAATCTGAGAGTGTCGTATGGGCTCGGTTTTGACTAGCTCCTACTTCCCACATGCTTGATTTAAATTTAAAGGGCAAGATCGATGGGACTGACTCAATGTGCTTGACAGCAACTCAAAGTCCACGGGTGGAACGTTGAGCAAGCAATAGACGCGTACGTATATTTAATTCTCAAGCATCGTTTCCACATAAATCCTAGTATATTGCACGAACTAGTATTACTGTTCTATGGCTCTTGGAGACACCGCGATTGGTCTAGGACTACGGGATCTCGATCCACATGGCTTAGAGCCAACTAAGGCTACCTCGAATAAAAGAGGATAAGAGCTTGGACGCAACAAATATGGGTGAAGACGAAGTGGCAAGATCTGTTCGGGAGTCTTATCTCTACCAGGCTAGAGTATCCCTAGAGAGAAGCCTTGCCCATATCCAAAAAGCTTACGGCGCTGAGCCCGACGATGAAAAGGTTATTAGACATCCGCTCGACGCAGAAGATAGTATACCGTTCGACTCTTCCGTGGCCTCGGTTGGGGGCAGAGATGAGGTATCTGTATTAGGAGGACACCCACCGCAGTTTTCGCCCTCCTCCCACCGCGAGAAGCTTGCTTCTCTTTTCTTTAAGTGGTGCGACGATGCTGCGTATATGAAACGGGGTCTCAAATCGCACAAGCTCCCCTCAATGTTCAGGTTCGCTCTCCAGCGACCGCTCATGCCCGAGAGCACGCTCCAAAAGACACTGGAAGAGTTTGGTATTAATCCAACGCTTGGTTTTCTGAGTGGAATGAGAGTCGAACACACCATGCCTAAGGGACGAATCCGAAGGACTCTTTACGGACTGGATCCGGATCTCTCACGTCACGTTAGCTCGAAGTACCGCAAAGTATTTCCCAAAGGTCTAAGTCTACTGGATGGAGGACGTCAACAGCCGAAGCAGGAAGTGATAACCATGCAAGACACTCGTGCAGGGACGCAGATGCATGGACCCTGGACGCACTGCAAACCAGGGCTGGGTCCCCATATTATCAAATTGGATGAACGCCAAAAGCATGCATGCCTCTGGTCGCTTTATGACCTCATTCAACATGGTCTGGTTGATCTGGAAGAAGCGCCTGATCGCTATCGTCATATCCTGGATAAGCCAGATTTGAGCAATATCGATCTATCGATGCGTCTAGGAGATTTTGGATTGCCTGGCCATCAAATACGGAACCTTGACGTTGATGAATCTGAAACTCCCGATCACTCTTCGGAGGAGAAGAACATCATTGCAGAAATAACTAATCTTGTTGAGCTATATATCTCTGGCGAGTTACAGGTTGATGAAGTCATAGCTCTCATCAAAGAAACGTTGATTGGCCTTCCCATTAACATTTCTTTTCTAAATAATCTGATAAGGGATAAATCAAGAGGTGCTACTTCTATTGCTGAAAGCATCTGGGAAGAGGTTGCGGGACAGCATCCAGCGACGGATCTGGAAGCCAGCGTAGTCAAGGACGACGATGTTCCTGTTCGGTTGGTTAGTGAAGAGTTCACAGAGATTTGCGACGATGTGCTCGGAGCGGATCTAAAAGCGGAGGACGCCCTCGCGATGCTCCAGGCTGCCGTGGGCGCAGACGAGTTGACGAGTTTTCAGAGGTCTCATATACTCTCAAAGCTTGATTCTCCACAATCAGCGACATACAATCGCCTCTTAGCATCCAACGCTGATCAAACCGAGGACTCGGCAAACTCACGTACAGCCATGCGTATGCCGATAAGAACGTTCAAGGCAGACGTTCGGCTTAGTCTAGATAAGTCACGTCATAGATCTCAAGCTCTGGATCCGGGGACATTCTCCGACGTCGGTTTTTTAGAGGAGCTTTCACACACTGACAAGTTGCCACATATCATCCCCCCGAGGCAAAACCCCTTCATGCCTCCAGGTACGGATGATCATACCGAGGGAGGTCCCGTATTGTCCAGCCTTAGAGAGGCCACAGAGGCTTTCACTGAAGACAAAAGCCTAAACGCCACTCAGGTGAGTGTCCTGTGTGAGCGCTCGGACTTGCTTTCTACCACCAATAAAGTAGGCCATGTAAGTAGACACCCTCTTGACTCATGGAGTGCCCCCGCCGTGGTTATGCGCCCACGTACGTGCAGCACATCTTTAGCGCAGCTGACCAAGAAGCCAACGGAAATGTACCAATCATTGATAGAGCGACCTGGAACGCCGAGTCCAAAGTCTGTCCAATTGGTCGCTGCTTCTTGGCAGCCGTATCTGCAAAGGACTTGCCCTTGGATACGATATGTGCCAAATGATGAGATGTACGACAGCGGATATATGTCAACTTCCCCAGAAAATGGAATGACATCTGATATGTTTGGCTTAAGCTTACCAACAAACAAAGCTCGCGAAGTTGCTGCCAAACTCGGGCTACCTTCAGATTATATCCAGGAGCAGGTCCGTTCTAGAACACCACGAAGGGTAAAGACAAAGAAATTTCTGAAGGCGAGCATAAACGTTACTTTTCCTTCTAGGAAACGCAAAGCCTCCATGGACGTCAACAGCCCCGGTATCAAAATACCGAAGCGTAACGCTATTCCGGATCTTTTCGCCCAAGATGATGAAGATCACGAGAAATTCATTCATGACTACTTTACGTGGGAAGTACTTCAAGAACTGAAGCGTTACTGCTTAAGCTGTAATCGGTTACGATGCACATGCAGGAAAAGGAAAAGGCCTTCAACGTCCCAAGGAAGCAAAAGCCGTAAAAGGTCGTCATTGCTTGCTTTTACATCGAACGTGCACCCAAGTATGAGCAAGTGGCCGCTGTCAGACTCAACATCGCCATCAGATTCTAGCCCGTCAAGCTGTTCAATAGCGGTAGTCGGTAACGGAAAATCTGAGACACCAGGTGCATCAGTTTCCCGCAATCCTGTGAAGCTGCTGTTAAATCCGCCAAAGCCATTAGGGCAACCAAGGCCGTCTAGTCCTTCAAGTCTGTCAGACTCACCAAGCCCACCTAGCTTACCCAGCCGATCTACACCTTCAAGCTCACCAAGCCCACCAAGAGTTACAAGCCAGCCAAGGCCACCAAAAGCTCTACTGTCCAACCTCATAGCAAGGATGGCTGAAAAGGACATTATGGACACCTTGGGACGTCTTGGAAAAGCGAAAACGGCCGAAGGTGAACAAATTCGTCAACTTGTCGACCATGCGCTTGGCTTAATCCGCCGGAACATACGTCCAGATAGACCTGAAGCCTTAAACTTAGAAAAACACATAGAAGCACAAGCAAAGAACAGTCTGCGGCACCTCATCGAAGCCCAGCTGCAATGGAAACGGTCTAGCGGAGAGTCGAGTCAAGAACGCTCCAACGGGTTTGGTTCAGGCTTGAACGTAAAACAGAAGACAACAACACCTTCTCGGAACCCATCAATGTTGGATCCCCCGAACGTGAAATCTATGTTTTTGAATTCGAATGACACCCTTTTGCATCCTAGATCAAGCTCTGCATCAGCTAAATCGGAAAACCAGCGAGAAAACTGCTATGGCTCCAAGGTTCAGTGGAGCACTGTTCTAGAAGCAGACGGTGCGCATAACGAGACTATAGCGAATGAAAGACCAGGAAAGACTGTAGACAGTAAGCCTGCCGGAAAACTTGGCCACTCAGCGTCTCTATATTCCACAGGGAAGATCTCGACTGGCCAATTTCAGGCGCACAAGGCACCAACAAGTCGAGATCAAACGAGAATGGCAAGGGAGATGACTCAAAAACCGAGGTCGACATGCTCTTCGACGCCCAGTCTTGAGGAGGCAACGGATCCTGCGGCCATAAGAGCTCGAACCAGGAATACCCCCACGCGATACATCGAGCGGAGGCGTAGTGGTGGAGATTATCACCCCTGGCCAGAACGGGGCATTTCTCGAACGGCCGCCATCGAGAACGTTCATAAAAACGCATTAGCTCAACGCAAATCTTTCTTTCTTTATATAGCGGAGCAGCGGCTAGTAAGACCTCGAGCTGATTTAAGTGTGCATGACAGATTTTACCAAGGGTCGAATAAACCATCGAGCGGATCAGGATCTACATCGTCGTTAAATAAACTGTTCGATAAATATAGAGGTATTCCTGCCAATGTTCCGATTACAAAATACCTGATGCTAACTAGGGACATAACACAGATAATGCAGCAAACGATCCAGACGCGATTGGAGTTGAAGGTTCAATGCGATACCTGGGTGATTTGGGCGTTAGCCTGGATGAGGTTGTCGTCCTTGCTGTTCTCACAGAATTATCCGCACCCACAATGGGCGAACTCACCCGCGAGGGTTTCGTCAGCGGTTGGAAAACACACCAGTAGGCCCTATAGCTGACCAAATTCTCTCATACCGTGATCACTAAAGCTGTGCACAGCGCCGACACCCTTCCCAAACAACAAACCGTCATCGCCTCCCTCCGTCGCCTCCTCATCACCAACCCCGCATTCTTCAAACGTGTCTACGAGCAAACGCTCCTCCTCGCCCGCACCCCTGGCCAAAAATCCCTCCCTCTAGACGCCGCCATTGAATATTGGCGCCTACTACTCCAACCCCCCAGCATCAGCTGGAGCACCCAGAGCACCCCGTGGCTGGAGTGGTGGATTGGGTATCTGGAAGAGCGGTGGCGGAAGGGGGTTAGCAAGGACATGTGGGAGCAGACGGGCGTTTTTATTATGAAGTGTGGCGAGGATGAGAGTATGGCGTGGTGGAGTGAGGAGGGGGCGTGGCCGGGGGTGTTGGATGAGTTTGTGGTGTACGTGAAGGAGAAGAGGGAAGAGAGAGGTGGGGAGATGGAGGTGGAGTGAGGGTGGGATTGTTGGGGGTTTCTTGGCAGCGGAAGATTGGGGGTAAATGAGTGGGAGGGGTGTGATGATGAGATGATGATGGCTTTTATGACTACGTGCCGGATAGGCGTGAGAACAGCTAAGACGGGAGCGTATACCTAGCATGGAGAGTGGAGGCTGTGGTGGCATCCGTTAGGTACGGCCTATTGATATGGACAGAAAATGCATTCTACCAGATTGTGGGGTTTGTTTTTCTCGAGGTTTGTGTGACCCAATTGCGGTTTTGTCATCTGTCATACCCTTTTTTAAACTCAATCATCTCAATTCTTTTGCCGTGCTCGGTTCTCTGTTTTTTTGAAACCATACCAAATTTTAGTAGGCCTTGAGCCACCCACCCCTTTTTTCTTTTCCTTTTTGCGGGTCTTGCTCGTGCTTGGTGTTTCTGTAATGAATGAATGGTGGCTTTTTGTGGGAGGGAGTACGTGGAAGATTGGAAGGTGGAAGGTGGAAGGTTTTCGAGCTGGTTTACATAGTTCATGGTCAGTTGGAGGGTTGAGAATTTTTTGAAAAATGGCTTGTGTGAACATGTTCGTAGTAGGTGTGCGTCGACGCCTTTTAATCGAGAAACTCGCTCGCTCGCTGTTCGTATACATGTACGCTTGCTAGATTTCCAACGACGTCCTCCGTTCTTGCTTCTCCATGCACCATCACCACCTCCCATAGCAGCAACAGCCGCGCCCCTCCCGCCCCCAACCCAACACAATCCCCCCAACTCACTCCACCACCTCAACCTCCCCAGGCATCACCCCCCCATCCCCCAGCCTTAACCGCGGGAACGGCCTCTCACTCCAGACATACCTCAGCTCCGCCCTCTTCGCCAGCGCCTCCGCCAACCCCGCCGCTCCCCCCGGAACCCCGCCCTCCTGCCTCTCCCTCGCAGCAGCATCCCGAGCCGTCAAGCCCAGGAACCAGCGGCCCAGCCACCACACGAAGTCGACGACGCCGAAGAAGGTTTTGGAGAGCTGCTCCCAGGGGGAGTCGATGTCCTCCCAGGTGCCGCCCCAGTGGTCTTCGCTGCCGGCCTCGCTTGCAGGACCCGGGGTAGGGGCGGGCGTTGGTTCGGGGGGGTGGAGGATGTGGGATTGGCGGGCCTGTTCGGCTTTTTCTTCGTCGACGAGGACGAGGGCGGCGCTGTGCCAGCCGGCAGCGCTGACTTTGAGTGCAAAGTAGGCGCCCATTCCTCCTTCTAACGTGACCTCGTCCTCCCAGTGGGATCCCTCGCGCTCAAAGTAGTCGCCTATTGCTGTCGACGTGGCTGGATCGCCCAGCATCTCCCCTCTGACTCGAGCTTCCCCTTCCATTGCTTTGGTGCTCATGTCCTGCAGCATTCTTTCCATCAGAGATTCGAACCATATCGTCCGCCCCCCTGCATTGTGAACAAGGCTTCCATTGCCACTAACAGGGTTGTATCTTACCCCTCGAAGCTGTGCAAGACCTCTGTGGCCTAGCCCTAAAGCGCCACATGCCTGAGAGTCGACACCGTGGGAGGAGATTTTACCGTTAGCGTGCAAGGCGTGATAGTGATAATCACCAAAAGCAAGCGAGATGATTGATTTGCCCTGCAGACCGGGAACGCGGTTCGGTTCTGGAAGTGGAGCCGAAGGCGTTTCCGGAGAAGAGGATGTGGCATAGAAGACGTCCAATAAATCACAGGAAGCTGTCAGTACTAAGCCAGATTTTGTAAACAGAGCAAAGTTGCGGTAAGAGCCTTGGAGGTCGCGAATCTCAAAAGGGGAAGACTCGTAAGGGTAAAAGGTGGTGAGCTCGAAGGGTTCAGGCTGGTCAAAGGCGGGCATACGAAACGTTGTGGGGTAGCAGAAGAGTTTGTTGATATCGGTAGTGAATAATATGTAACCTTCTAGTACGATGTGGTTTGTAATCTCACCAATACGAGATTCAAGGGTAGTAGAATTGGTCCGGCTATTATGTTCACGGCGGTAGCCCGTCCCTGGGATGGTGACGGTTTCAACAAGAAGGCCATCCGTTGAATCTTCTTCTGAGCTAACGGATAGGCTGGAGTCCCAGTAAATGATACCTGTGTCGGCAACGTAAATTGAACTTCGATCCCATCCTATATCCCATAAGTAGGCGGTTGATTATCCCCTCAAATCTATGAACCAACTAACCTGCTACGACCCTCTTAACGCTCCTCCCCACAACATCTACGTGTAAGGGCTTGACGAGGAAAGCCGTTTCCTTTGTCCACATCCAGATCTTCCCATCGTCCGCAAGACCTAGAACGTGTGATCGACCGGTGGAATACTGACTTATTGCCGTACTGGGCTCATATCGTTCGTTAGTCGTTGGCGGATATGCTGGCGGGAAGCTAAGCCTTTTCAGATCCTCACCACGTGCTTCCATAAAGGTCAATCCGTTGAAGACCCCAAAAGCGTAGATGGCTCCAATTGAGTTGAGGAGGGTTGTCGACCACCCCCTACAAAAGTTAAAATGCGTTTTCTTCAGAAGTCTCTAAATCTACAAGTTACCCACCCGCACTGTACATCAGCCACAACTCCCACATCCTCATCGATGTCCTCGATCTTTACCCTCCTTGGCCATCCTGACCTTTTGCCCAGGCTACGCAGGGGCCGCCGTGGCCTTCGCCCCGTTGTAATCTGTAATCTTTCAAATCTTGTCTCGGCTGTGTGGCCAAGGCTGCCCTTGTCATCGTTGCCCCAAGTAAACAGCTGTGTCTGAGTAGCTAAGTTCTTATAAAGCCATTGCCACCGGGCACCATCGGCTTGCAAGAGGGGTTGGGGTGGGATTCGGAAGGTTGCTCTTGTAAGGGTACGCCAGAACGTAGGATCTTGACGGTAGGAGGCGAGGGCTTTCTGAAGAAGTGGGTTGTCAATTGGAAGTAGCCTTGGTAGAATGCAGGACTTACTGTTGAGCTCGTGAGGCGAAGGAAGTCGGAAGCAGTGAGGTACGGGAAGATGGTGTACAGGATGTCAGCAGCTGCAATCGTAAGTCAGTTCCCTATTCCTTTGGCTCGAGTCCATTTTGAGACCCACGGAGATCTGTAAGGGCTGTCATGGTTGAAGTATGAGAGCAAACATAGCAACGGACAGGACATTGGTTCGTTTTGCGAGGATTTTTGGTCATTTTTGACATGTGATGATCCATGGGAACAGCTGCGCTACATGGGCATACGGTAGAAGGGTCCACCTAGCACTCGGCTAAACCTAGCAGTCGTCGGGCCCTATAGGGCTGAAAATTCACATTTCATATTTTATTGCTTCAAACGATTCACTACGTAGCTAATAGGACCTCTTTGGGGCCCTTCTGATACGCATGCCTCGCCCTGATTGGCCAGTTGTAGATATCACGTTATTCCTTTGCTCCTGCTCCTGCTCCTGCTCCTGCTCCTGCTCCTGCTCCTGCTCCAGCTGTCTGACCCGTAGCTTAACTATCAGCTGCTTCTGCTCCTGCTCCTGCTTCAGCTGTCTGACCCGTAGCTTAACTATCAGCTGCTTCTTCTTCTTTTGTCTAGAGCTTGCTGTCATTGGTACCGAAGTGAAGAGCTCGGGGCCTAGACGTAGTAGATCATTGACCTCCCTATTCCACATCTTTGTCTGTTGAGCTGAAACGACAGCTCGTTTTCGAATAGGAGGTTTTGAAGTAAATAGCTCAGGACCTAGACGTAGTAGAGAATTGACCTCCTTTTGCCATATCTTTGTTCGTTGATTCTCTCTTCTTTCATCGACAATCTCTTGATTCATGACTCTTGCAGTACCGTAATTACCCCCAATTCGATTGGTCTTTTGCTTCTTTCTTCTATTGAGTTCAAGAAGTTTCTGATTAGTGACGTTCTGAATAGTAGATTCCGCCATTGCTCGTATTGCTGCTTTACCCATCTTTTGAAGAATCTGACTAGAAATCGTTCCTTTTATTGCTTGTCTAATAAGCTGCTGTACTTGAGAAGTATTTGCAGGTGTTAGAACGACTTCTAAATCGAAATCGATGTATGTGACTGAAGCCTCGGAAGGCGTAGTTGAACGGATGACTATGTTATACTGCTGTGGTTGCTCTAGTTCCTTAGGAGGAAAGTGCTGAAGTACTAATGCTGGGCTGAACGGAAGAAGCCCCGTAGCTGTCCATGACTTTCTGATATTCAGTGAGGTAATTGCTTCATGCCGAGCCTGTTGATATATCTCTAGAAAGTTCGTTTTATCGATTGAGTAGCTGGCCTCAAGCCGAGTAATTCGCTGAACATGAGACTTGTACGCAGTAGCCAATGGAGCAAAGACTTCAACATCTAGTGGTTGAAGCAGATGAGTGGTGTGAGCCGAAAGACACAGTAGAATGATCTTCTGACTGACGCAATAGTCAATCACCTGAGTAGTGATATGAGAAGCATGATCATCGATTAATAGCATTCGATATTCGCCTTTCTGACGAATTTTAGTTTCTGGATCAAAGCATTTCCGAATCCAGGCTAGACTCAATTCGTTGTCGATTCAGCCATTCTCGCTCACAGCAATATGACCTTCTTTGAATACTTCGTACCAGACCTTCTGCTGTACTTTTCCTTTGAAGATAATCCACGGCTTCAAGACTCTTCCATCCATAGATATACACTCAATCAATGAGACCCACTCTCGATTGCCACATTGAGTCATATGAGTCTTCTTTTCATACTTGAAAATCATGACCCGAAGCTTAGCAATGATCCTCTGCATGAACCCCTTTTCGTCCATGTTGTAGATATCTTCTATCTCTATTCCATGCTCTTCTTTCAAACTCTGAAAAAGATTGAACCAGCCAGCTAAAATATCGTGATCCTGAGCCATAGCACGCTCTTTATCAAGCGAAGAAACATATGTTGTTTTGATTTGCGAATGACGTTTTAGGAACTTCTGGGACCAATTGATTCCGACTGACTTATTGTCCCCCTTTTTAACTAGTAGTTCTTTGGCTATTGAACGTACTTGCTCCACACGAGGAGACCAGCCCCAAGCCTGAAGACGTAGAATCCAGGCACATATAGCTTCTTCTTCTTCGGGGCTAAGTCTTTGAAAGTGCTGGTTGCGTACAGAAGCAGCCTGTCGGCCATTGATTCGATCCATAAGAGTACTTCTTGGTATTCCATATTGACGAGCGAGTTTTGCTTTGGAAGGATTTTCGTTGGCTGCTGAAGCCTCGTTCCAACGGGCGAAAGCAAGCGTTATGCGCTCTTCCTGTGAAAGTTCTATATCTTCCGAAGGTATGGAGGACATAGGGGGGGTGGGGGGGGTGGCTGCCATTGTTTTGCTGATATGTTGAAGAATTGCAGCAATAAAATATGAAATGTGAATTTTCAGCCCTATAGCCTGACGACTGCTAGGTTTAGCCGAGTGCTAGGTGGACCCTTCTAAGGTGCTCGTATGTAGTACGGCGGTCCATTATGAACTTCCCGACATTTCGAAATGTCGAATATCAAAATACCCACCAGACCGAATAGCGAACATCGAATTCATGGAGAAAGATCCTTTCGAAGTACGTTTACAGCATATTTGATTGTTTAAAATCCAAGTTTTGATTCTCGGTTTTCGATTCTAGTTTTTCACGCGTCGACGTTTTAATAATCATTTCGGTATCATTTCGCTGTTTTTTCTTCGATTTACACATGTAAATGTAGTCTCGGTTTGAATCATCGCGATGATATATGCAGCATAACGAGAGTAGAGTACTGTGAACGCTTATAGTCTAACATGACAACACCATAGATCGTCATGGACTGCCGTACGTCAATGACACTGCATCATTTGAGGCCATCGACTTTCCATCTTTTGACGAGGCCCAAATCCATGCGTTGGGTCTCTCTTGATCTGGTCGTTTGCCATCGAATGTCAAGAATGACTAGCGATGGGACCGTTACGAGAAAAAATCATAGTCAATTAAGCGGTGCTCCCTCATTCAGTGAGCTGGGTTTTGGCCTCGCTGAAGAGCCAAACCGGCGAGTTGGTTCGCTTTACCTATGTTGCATTGATGACAGAAGGATTCCGGTAACAAAAATGCTCTCTTTGCCGCTGGAGGCTCGAGAGCAAGAAGCTACGGTACAGACCTCGTGCTTCTTAACAGAAGTAGTGATGTGGATTGCCAGCATCGAAACGGTCCATCAAGCAGCGCCTGAGTTCTCTGCCTGCGTAGGGAAAGCACCTTCATTGATGAATACGTAAACAAATGCGGCGCCTATGGGCGTGAGCATTGATGAGGATGGTCGGAGAATGGCCGAGTGCCCGGATGCTCGTTTGGGAACACGACGCCTTTTGGCCGGTTTTTGAGGATGAGAAACAACAATATCAGATAAGCCGAGTACGAACGATATGACCCAGGAAGAAGGACCTATAAACTCTGACTCCATTGCCCATATATATTTATATAGATATATAAATATATAAATATATATTCTGTAGCGATTGTCTTCGCCTGAGTAAAGGAGGAGTGTTACGAAAGAAAGAAGCCACCGGCCGGCCACGGAGATATCGAAGAGTTTCAAGCAAGTGGATACGTAAAACCATTGACAATTGATGAAGTCGAAAGTCGAAAACGGAGCATCTGTAGGGAGGGAGGTAGTGGCACAAGTCCGACAGGCGACAGGACGTGGGTTTTACCTAAGAATACATGCCATTGAATTGGCCGTGAAACAGGCAAAGTAGCACGAGAAGTACCTAATCGAGGCGCAGGATGTAGAATACCGAGTATTCTAAGCAGCAGCCTGCGTATCTATGTAGCTTGGTACTTAGTACCCTAGCCACTGCATGTACTTTAGTAGATTACAGTAGTAGAGAGTATCTCGTTACCAAAACACAGTACTCCGTACCCCCAAGTACAAAGGCCAGCCCTCATCCCTCTATACAGAACCAGAACCAGAACCAGAACCTCAACCCACACCTCTTCATACCGTTATTCGCACCAAACATTGCTAACCCTACCCTATCGTCAAAGAATATTACTACCCAAGGAACTTTACAGACACAATCGGCGCTCAAGGATCCTGATAGCATTTACACATCGGCCCGCCCCTCTAGGCAATCGCAATCATCGGGAAAAGTAGGGATTCATAGTACAGACTTGGAAACACATCAGCACTCCGGCGACAATTACTACTGCGATATCTGCATGATCAGGATCTCGCCTCCAGCCTTCGTTCAAACAACAGACATCTACGAGAGGAGCGCAAAAAGATCGCTGTCGCGACTACACTAGCCTCGCGCACTGCCCGCAGAGAGGGCCGAATCACTGGGTCGCAGGGCATGGCCTGTGATTTGCAGGCACGGTTTCAAAAGCTCGGAACAGCTACTCCTGACCCTGCCCCCACGTTGCTGGCCTGCGCTGCTTTCAACCGCGACAATGATGAGGACAAGAACGAAATCAGGCAGATAGAAGGCAACGGCACGGCCAGCATCGGCAACACCAATCTATTCGACACAATCCTCCCATCGAATGCAGGTGCAGATAGAGAGATAAGCAACTTTGCAGGATACGAGAACCATGCGTCTACTCCACCCATTGACGTCCCACCGCCGTCCATTGTGGACGGCTCGGAATATCTCCCTGATAACGGCTCGGTCCACGAATCTCGATATACTGAACCTTCCCCCCTGGAAGATTTCTTGCACAATCGAGGGCCATCAATAAGTTTCGATTCAGAGGTGACCTTGGAGTCTGGACATCGTCGTGCTCTGGATGCGCCGCTACCGAAGCTTTCGGTTGAAACAAGGCTCAGAAACCGATCGATTCTGCAGGAGCTATCAAGACATTCGACACGGTCACCCTTGGCGAGGGCTTACAGTGAAGCAGAGAAAATCAATTTCGACTCCGTGACTGGACAGTCATTGCGATCTTCATCGGGGCAAGGTCGTACGAAAACTGGAACAAGGCCTCCAGAAGGTCACTCTCCGTACCGCCTACTACATTCCGTAAGCTACAACCTTGCAGACGATAACGGCCAATCAGACCCTGAGCAAGGTGCATCCTTGACTTCCGAATCGACTCTCTCCCCGGTGACTTCTGAGGTTCACACTCCAGTCGACAACAACATGGATTGCCTCATCTCTCCCATGTCTTCCTACTCTCCTTTTCACCACCCTGTATCACTCCAAGAATCAAGCGCATGGCCAAAACCAAGGCGGCAGGCCTCGGCTTCGCGGTCCAGGAGCTGCACCTTGGAGAGGAAGATGAGCATGCGTCAAGCTCAACGGCAAGGCTCGCGGACGGGTTCACGACGATCAACGTCATCTTCAATTTCGCCAGCCACCACCTTCCTCTCAAAATTCGCCACGGAAGACGCAGCTCCTGAACCAGACGATGAGGGCCAGGAAGTCGGAGACTACGTTTTGGGTAGACAGATAGGATATGGAGGTTTCAGCGTAGTAAGAGAAGCATATACTATCGAAGGCGGGGAACGCGTCTGTCGGGCGGTTAAGATTGTACGCAAGCAAGTTCTCGGTAAGGAAGATATAGAAAATGAGCAGCTGCAAGCCGAGTTTGAGCATGAGGTCGGTCTGTGGCGTTGTCTGGCTCATCGACATCTTCTACCACTTATTGCAGTCTACGTGACGGATCATGCTACGTTCTGTTTCACCAAGCTCAACACTGGTGGTACGCTTTTCGACCTCGTCAAGGTCAATCGTAAAGGATTACGGCGTGATCTTGTACGGCGGTACACCTACCAACTTGCCTCGGCAGTTCGCTACCTTCACGAAGACATGCGAATCGTTCACCGAGATCTCAAGCTCGAGAACTGCTTGATTGACTTATCCGGTCCTAATACCGCTGCGGAAGGAGGGAACTTGCTACTCTGTGATTTCGGTCTGGCTGAGTTTATGACGACCGAGAACAACAGAAACGTACCCGATCCTTACGAAAGAGCAGCTGATAGACCTCCAATGAGGAATATTGGCCCTTCAGCGACAAGCACATCCATCGCAGGCAGCCTACAGTATGCATCTCCCGAGCTCATCATGAGCCCGGCTGGCGTTCTCAGCCCCGTTGTTGACATGTGGGCCTTTGGTGTCGTAGTATACGCACTATTGGTCGGTGACCTACCCTTTCAGCACATGTTCCAGCCTCGAGTGCAAATGATGATTCTCGCGGGCGAGTGGAACATGGGGGCTTTGCGAAATGCTAAAGGTGTGGTCGGATCGGAAGACGAGGTCCTGGAGCTTGTCGGTGGTTGTCTCCAGATGCAAAGCGAGGAGCGCTGGACGATCGGGCAGGTCCTGGAAAGCCGGTGGCTCAACGGATGTCAAGAGATGCTCGAAGAGATTAGTGAGAATTGGAAACTCTGATACGATATGTAGGAATATGTGGGAATTTGGTACAACTCTGTTGGGATCTTCAGGGGAGTCTGGGGCTTCGGAACGTTTTACAGGATACCAAGGACGTCCCTCAAGCTTGGTATTGGTTGGGACATGATTTTTATCGCGAGGATACCCATTTCTAACCGTCAATGTATGCCATGTAGGAAGTACTCTACCTTATCTTTCCACTCGCCTTTGCATTTACTGTGTCTGTGCATACCAATTGAACGCGCAATCTTCGCCGGCTGCTTCTGTGCCCGCATGACCTAGATTGCCAGTAATGGTTCGCCAAGTATCATCACTACCTACTATGCACTACTATCGTCCCAACCAACCATCCACCACTGATAGACTGGGGCACGAACATCGTGTGATGTGTCGCGCTGGATTGGGTTGAGTGAGCCCCTAATCCCATGTCCTGGGAGTGGGACCTCATATTCTATCAATCGGACCGAGTAGAAAACCTTAATTTCATGACATAACCATCGCCTTTGTAGTCCCCTGCGCCGATATCTCGTCCATGGATTTTCACTGTGAGAACAACCAGTCAATCCCCCTGGGAATAACCCAGCCACTGCCAGTATCTCCCCACGGAATTTACGAGAAGGGTATCGGTATAGTCTAGTTAAAAAAGAAAGAGTAGCAGTGAAGTGCTTGAGGGACAAGCAGGAAGCTAACATAACTGGTTGTATCCGTACAAGATCCCACGGGAATAAACCCTCCTCTCAACAATACCGGGAGCTCCGACGAAGACCTTCAAAAACCTCAATCCGTTTCACATTCATTACCACTGCCACCTATCTTTCTTGAGCAACTGCAGCGTTCCAAGAACTGTCTTGCTATAGCAATTGCTTTATCCCGGCAGGTTCTTCCACGCAATCACCGCAACACCTACGAATATTCAAAAAATTGGAGCGGCGACTGGGCGCAACCAGATACTGTATGCTTCGACGTGTGTCGCAAGAGGTACAGGCGGAGGAAACTCTCGATTGGGGAATAGGTCCTTGAAGCAGTGTTGCTGGAAAATCTTCGTGGAGCACAGCGTAACTTTTCAAAAGTCCAGCTTGTTGGAAATTCTTTGTATCTAGAAGATTTTCACAATGGCGTGGGACCAACTCTCGATCAATAAGCCGCATCTGGCGTACCTCATCATCGGTGGTTTCACTAGCCTTTTCATGCTGGTCTCCTTGTTCGTCAAGGAGAAAATGTACATTGGCGAGGCCACTGTAGCCACCATTGTTGGAATCATTTTTGGCCCTCACGCCGCGAACCTTTTTGATCCTGGATCATGGGGGAATACGGACCAGATAACGTTGGAGTGCTCGCGTGTGGTGTTGGTCGTGCAATGTTTCGCGGTTGGTGTTGAATTGCCAAAGGCGTACATGGAAAGGCACTGGAGGTCTGTGGTCTTCTTGCTTGTACCGGTCATGACCTTTGGATGGCTAGTCACCAGTCTCGTCATCTGGTGGATGATTAAGCCTCTGTCATGGCTGGAGAGCCTTGCCTGCGCTGCCTGCGTCACCGCTACTGATCCTGTGCTGGCCTCGTCTGTTGTTGGGAAAGGCAAGTTTGCTAAGCGAGTGCCAAAACATCTTCGTGATCTCCTATCGGCCGAGTCCGGGTGTAACGATGGCATGGCATTTCCGTTCATCTATCTCTCCTACTACTTGATACACTATCGGCCTGATGCGAATGCGGTTGCATATCATTGGTTCTGTAATACAATTCTGTACGAATGCATTTTCGGTGCCATTTATGGAGTTTTAATTGGCTATCTGGGACGCCATGCTATTAAGTGGGCTGATGGCCAAGGATTGATCGATCGGGAGAGCTTTCTTGTGTTTTACTTCGTTTTGGCCTTGTTTTGTGCCGGGACTGGATCTCTACTTGGAACCGATGATCTGCTCGTTGGATTTGCTGCTGGCGTTGGATTCAGTAATGACGGATGGTTCACTCACAAGACAGAGGAGTCCCATGTCTCCAACGTCATTGATCTTTTGCTCAATCTGACATACTTTGTCTATCTCGGCTCGATTATACCATGGGGACAATACAATGCACCCGAGATAGGCCTCGTCCCATGGAGACTAGTTGTCATCGCCCTTTTTGTCGTCTTCTTCCGGAGAATTCCAATCATGATGGCGCTCAAACCTCTCATCCCTGACATCAAAACCTGGAGAGAAGCACTATTTGCTGGCCATTTCGGTCCTATCGGTGTCGGTGCGATCTTTGCAGCAATGCTTCTTAGGGCCGAGCTCGAAAACGATGGCACGACTCCATTGGCAGTCCTACCAGAACCGGGTGCTCACAATTATGCAATTGTCCAGATTGTCTGGCCGCTCACTACTTTTTTGGTCATTACTTCCATCCTCGTCCATGGATCTTCGGTTGCTGTCTTCACGTTGGGAAAACGCATCAATACCCTTACGCTTACAATGTCTTATACCCAAGCCAATGAAGATGGCCCTTCATGGATGAACAGGCTTCCCAGAATTCAATCAACAGCACGGGGCTCAATGTCTAAGTCAAAGGACGATGATCGAAGTATGGAATCTTCAACTGAGAAGCTACCCGATGATGCAACGGGTACGCTACCGCCTATTGGTTTGCCTGGAAATTTCTTGCGTCGGCAAAAAGAGGAAGATACCCCTCTGTCAGGTGGAAGATCCCCGGATCGTCCAAGGCGAAGGAGGTGGGATTCGGGCATGGGCCCTGGTGGACCAATCACCCAGTCTGCAATCGCGCCCCAACGAAGATCAGATATTGCCAGTCCTACCGGTAGCGTCTCAGACACGCTGAACGAGAAGACTAGTTCGAGGTCTAACAGTCGAGAGGATGAAGAACCAGACACCATAGAAATACGGGAGGCCATAGACAAGCGAAAAGAGGAGGAGAAGCTCAATCCGAAACACCGTGAAGAGCCTGAACTTGAGGTGTACGAGGAGGGTAACGATATGATAATTGAGGATGAAGAAGGCAACATCTTGAGCGTTAATGACATTCGTGGCGAAACCGAGGAACAGAAAATGCAACACGTCCTACACGATCAACAGGAGCTCAGGAAAGAGACAAGTGGCGAGCATGCCAAAGGCAAACTCCACCCTCATACTAAGAACGAGGGGGAGGATATTGAGCATGCTATTTCACACGGTCTAGAGCATCCGACGAAGGCGCCTCGGGATCTGATGAAGAAATTGGGTCACTGGAAGCACAGGGACGATGCTGGCCCGTCTGGATCGAAGAGACCAGAGCACAAACACGGTCCAGCTCACGCTTACCAGTTCGGAAATACTATTATCGTTGAAGATGAGGATGGTGAAGTGGTCAAGAAGTACGAGATTCCACGGCAGGACAGAACTAGGTTCGGTCGGGGTGGAGTGAAAAATGGCCCAGGTCATATTGATCGGGCAGCTGTTCAGCAAGGGCTCAAGCGTATGACTACGTGGACTGGGTTTGGCAAGGGAGAGGGAGCTTCTGAAGGCCCTGCTACGGCTGAAGCAAGTGGTCAACCTAGCAGGCAGTCCGCAAAGAAGCGAAAGCAGACGGTCATTGACGAGGATGACGAGCGCATACGCTTTACAGTAGGCTCTGGCGGCCGTCGAATGAGCCGCCAAGATTTCATCCGTGAAATCCAGCAATTAGACCCTAAAGCTCGCTCCGAAGTGATACAGGAAAGCGATGTCCCTGAAGCCGTCAAGGAGGAAGTTCTACAAGACGCCATCCAGCAATCGTCATTGCCTAAAAAGCCTTCTCCAGCCGCCAAGCGCCAGGGCTCCAGGCGCTCTACTCCACCTCCCCGACCGAGAATGGACCCTCCTCAGCCGCTTGAAGATCCCAACGACCAACAAGCTACAACCGCCGAAGTTCAACGTGTCGCCTCACACGAAGACCGCCCCGCCGGCGCCGAAGGCCTAACCCTCGTCGATTCAAATAACAATGACATACCCTTCCACTCCGTCCCAGATTCCCTTTCGAAGTACTCCCTGGGCCGATCTGAAACCGCCGCCCAACGCCGCCGACGCATGGCTTCCTCACGCAAAGACTCTGACGACGATGGCACCCCGCGCATTCCTCCACACCGAGCCCCCTCATCGTCAACCCTCCAGCGCCAATCATCCACCCTAGAAGCCGCCGGCGAAACACATGCCGAGCGACGCAGGCGACTGGCCGCATTAGGCGAAGACGAAGAAGGGAAACAGGACAGCGATAGCGACGATGATGGCGGGGAGAGGAAACCAGACAAGGGCCACAGACCTGTTGCTGAGCCGAGTGTGGGCGGCGGTGGGGAGAGGAGGACGGGAATCCGGTTTGCGGATACGCCGGCGAGTAGTCAGGGGAGGGTGCAGTGGGGGGAGGGGGTGGGAAGGAGGGGGAAGAGGTGAGGGGTGTGCGGAGGTTCTAGGTTACAAATTGTGTTTCGCGAGCTGGCAAGACTATGATAACGTGATTGGGAGCATAACGGTGGCGTTGAGGATATGGTTTCTTTGGAACTGAAGACGAATTGATGATGCTGTACGGAGTTGGGTCGGTAGACTCTAGTAGATTTAGTAACACAAGAAGAATCGACATACATATCCAACGATATCCAGAATACACTATTCAAAGTTTACAATTATGAATCATACTAAGGTACCTGAGAAGATTCAAACAGTCAAAACGCCCCCACGTATCTACATAGCTACCTTGGAGACACGACTGCAAGGAAGAGAGCTACATACCTTAGCTAGCTGTACGTTCCTACAAGAAAAACCCCATACATCTCCTCCCCTTCAACCCTCCCCCCTTCAACCCTCCCCCCATCATCCTCTCCCATCATCCTCCCCCTTCCCCTCTCCCCTCTCCAACCCAACCCAACCCAACCCAAACCAACCCAAACCAACCAACCAAAAACCCACCCCATCAACTAACCCCAGCAGCATACAGTACAGTACAGTACATAACCCTCTCTCCTCCCCGAATTTTCTTTTTACTAACTGCACCTTTACTTTCTGCTAAATATCAACCACCACTATTCACCACCACCATGCCCCCGCTATCCCCGTTCTATGTACTGTATATACTGTAGTGTAGTGTAGTGTACTGTAATACTAGAAAGAACTCTGGATACCCGCTCTGCAGCACTTTTTCTTACTGATGGGAGTTTTGTTGTGCTTTTCTTTTGCTTCTTTTTTTTTCTTTCTTTTTTCTTTTCTTGAGGGAGGATGGTTTGGGTAGGGGGTTAAGAGGTTAGAGGGTTTGGGTGTTTGGGTTGGGTTGGGAGATTGTAAGGGGTGGTGGTTTTTTCTTTTTTTCCTTTTTCCTTTCGCTTCACGGAGACGCGGCAGAAGTATAGAAGCTTCTCGTGTTGTGTGCGTTGGTGCTTTTGGATCAGCGTCGAAGCGGACGAGATAAAATGTTTATGCACTCTGTGAATTGTAGGAGAAAATCCTCCGGTGTATATATATCCTCCCCTGCCTCCGCCCACACCTCAAACTCTCTTCTCCTCCCCTTTCTCTTCCCTCTTGAAGCTCCCAAGAATCCTCTCCTTCAATCCCTTCTTCGGCGCCTCCTGCCCAATAAGCTTATCCAGCGCCTCACTCCCCCGTACATTTCCTCTCTCTTCCACCCCCGCGCCCTCCACAACTCCCAGAAAGCTCTCCCTTCCTTTTTCAACCTTCTCCCTTACCGCCTCCGGCAATGGCGGCCACGCAGCCGCATACCGCGCCGTCTCCAGCGAGTCATGCACCACCTCCTCCGGCCATGTGGCGGCGAACTCCGCGTCCAGCAGGTTCGCCCAGCGGATCCGCACGCCTTCGACGGAGCCCTGGAGTTCTGTGGCCGGCAAGGGGTTTTTGAGCACGGAGGCACCCTTGGCGCGTTTGAGCCTGGTGGCGTTTTTGATGCGGATGTTGCTGCGGGCGAGGCGTTCGGGGGACGGGGGGCGGGCTTGTTGGATTAAGACTGCGGCGATATCGGCGACGGAGTTTGCTTTTTGGTTCATGAGGACTTTGCCTCTTTTCTTGGTGCCCAGGAGGGTTTTCTGTTGGGGTTTGTAGGCGTCTTTTTCTTTGCCGGCATCGTTGGTGGGTTCTTCGATCAGGGAGAGCGGATAGGATGTCTCGTGCAGGCGCCGGAATTCACGCAGCTTGCGGAATGCGGCAAGGCCTTGGGGGGGGGAGGGGAAGGAGACGAGGGCGAGGGGGTTCCAGAGGTCTTTGCGGAGTTTGGCGGGAACAGACTTTTTGCCAAGGAAGGGGAGCTGGCGGAGTGAGGCGTGGTTCTGGTTTAGCAAAAGAGTTAGTGGGTTGGTGGATACTGATTGATGGGGGAAGAATACATTTAGGGTTCGGGTCAAGGAGTAGATGACTTGGTTTGTACGGATATTATTGTAGACGAATATGTAGTGGCCATGTCTTGCTATCTCTGGGGCTAAAGCCTGGGCCATTAATGGTTGATGCTATTTGAGAGCCGGTAATGGCTCTCTGGCGGTCTTGGGAGAGTCCAGTTAGAAAAGCGTTTCCGTAGGAAAACCTCAGGTTGAGATCAGCCTAGAAGAAGAGCTACTATCTAGTACGGGTGCAGATAGCTTGTGAACTGGAGGTGGAGAGGCGGCCACCGTTTAAGATTGTTGATTGAGAAGGCAAGTGGTGAGCTCCCAAGGGTTGATTGGAGGTTGCGGCGGAAAGTCTGATTTGCGGCGGGAGCGGGATGAGGACAAATTTTGGAGAGCCGCGCCAGCAAGTTGCTAACCTCAATCCACTGGGGATTTCCAGCGCGGGCACAAAGAATCATCTCAGCTTTGCTTTGGAACTCGGACCCAACATCACACTACGAACGATGCCACAATCTCGTCGCCTGGAACTGTTTCCATCATGCGCTGACGCAACACACGATGTCCTCCAAACATGATCTAAAAGATGACAAGAATGGCGCAAGCAATTTCGTAGATGTCAAAGGACTCTCTAGGGACCGTCCGTGGCTCCTACCGTCTGTAGGTTATGTGACTGGAAGATTGACTCCCCCACCACATTTGCACGTATTTGGCTAACGCTCTGTTGATGCCGTTAAGAACCGGAAGCTGAGGCACCTTCAAGGCATTTCCTTGTGCAACCTGACTCTCGCTCGATCTTCGCCTCGTTCCCGTGGAAAGACAATTGACGACGAATCTCTTCCCAATGCCTTCAAAACCCCCACCAAGCTCCTCGCCCAAAGCGAAAGCCATAAGCTCGAGCACTCCAGATCTTCCAACGACCTCAGATCTCCACCTCCTCGTATTGGCCAGAAGAAGACGGAGGACTCTGATACAGATAACTCAGCAAGGGTGAGGCCAGCCGCTGTAAAGCTTAGAAGGAGAAGCACACTCAATTGGTCAAACGCGACTCCTGGAGTTAGGCAGAAAAAGTTGGAAGATGTCACTGGAGGTAGACTGGCAGATACCTGGTTCTCCTTGCACTGTTCGGATATCCCTGAGCCCATATATGTGAGCGAAGTGGTCGAAAAGGCTATGAATCCAAGCTTTCGGTTTTTCGACCTCAACGCCTACGGACCTTTTGTCACTCGGCGTGACAAATTGACAATCAAGTACTGGGCGAAGACGGAGAAGATGGACGAATACATACTGCTAATCGAATTGCAACTGTATCTTCGGTCACTGCAGTTCATTGGCAAATCTGTACGATTAACCCCAAAACTCTGTCGATATAAGTCAGACACTGACCGCAGTCCACAGCTAGAGAATTTTCACCATCCTCTGCCTCAGAACTGCATCCTTTTTCATCTTTCAGATGGTATCTATACGAGTTTCACAGACCTTCCCCCGGATGAATCTATTATCCCTTCGTCCAAGCCTTCGAGGCCGCCTTCACAGGGGAAAGACTCTACATCTTCGTTTGATGCTCTAATGCGTCTGTCTAATCTCGAGGATTGTATTCAGGATGCCCTCTCTACGCGCGAGAAGCTCACTTCTCAGATTAATATATTAATCGAAAAAAATAAAGAAGCTCTACAAACAGTCAATGCCGCCTCCCGATCTCAAGAGTCCCTTGCTGCTACCAATCGATCCGTCTCCGCCTCCCGGAAGCAAGTGAAAGCAGCCCAGGTCAGGCGCTCGGAACTTCAGACCAGTCTTCAAGCTCGCCGTTCGGCAATATCGTCCGGAACGCTCAGTCAACAGAAAGCCCAATCCCACCTCGAATCCGCGCAAGCCAACCTCTCTTCTCGCGCATCGCTCCTCCGCACCACAGCTACAGCCATCACCAGTCAAATCCGCCGCATCTGCGAAGACCTCTTACGCATATACCCGATCGAGCCGATTTTTCGCAAGCCACTGTCCTTCACCATCCACGATCTTGCTCTCCCAAACGCAACCTCGCATAAAGCTTCTGATAGCTCCGATCCCGCAGTCACCGCCGCCGCCCTCTCTCTTGTGGCTCACGCCGTTCTACTTCTGTCGTACTATCTCTCCACCGCTATTCCCTACCCGTCTACTCCTCATGGCTCGACCTCCTCCATTTTCGATCCAATCTCCACCTCTCTGCATTCGACTGCTGCGCGCACATTCCCCCTATATCAGAAAGGAGCCGTACCTTTCCGCTTTGAGTATGCCGTCTTCTTACTAAATTCAGACATTGAACTCCTAATGAGCAAGCAAGGGTTACGCATGGTGGATGTGAGGCACACGTTGCCGAATCTAAAGTATTTGCTTACAGTGCTCACTGAAGGAAATGGGGATTTGCCTATTCGGAAGAAAGGTGGGATACGAGGCTTGAGAACCAGCTCTGATGGCACGGTGAAGGAAAGAAGGGACAGTTTTCAGAGCGTAGAGACACAGGATAGCGTAGACGGGGTGCATAAAGGGGAGAATGGGTCGGCGAACGGGAAGCAGGCGGTGAGACTGTCGACCGTAACGGCGAGGCGATGAAAAGGGATTTACTTCTATCTGTACATATGTTTTTGTTTATGTTTCGTGTGTATATTTGTGCTCTTCGGGATAACCGTTGGACTCATGGAGTAAAGTCGGCTGCTGGTCTGGGCTCAGGCCAAGTTGGTGAACCGAGTAGTAGAGTTGGGTAGCCCAGAGTACATAGCAGTATTTCATTTACCGTACAGCTCCGAGGGAACGAGTCATACCGCTCAGACATTCTTCCTTTTCGGGAAGACAATTAACCGGATCTTTCCAATTGCTGATACCAATGCGATTTGCCGTCGACCACTATCCAGAGCGCTTCCTACGTATTATGGATACATCGCGGATGAACTTGGATACCGACTGGCTGTAAAGTTTGAGCCTTAGATCGGGCCAATCTCCCGTTTAAAATTAAGGCTCCCTCACGCGATCAAATATCTATCAAGACCGATGGCGATAAAGTCGAGTAAGTATCAATCTTTCCAGAAGTCAACTTCCTCAATCAATCCAGGTTTAACGGCAAATCGCGCACAGGAGAGAACATGCCAAGGCCACGGCGGAAGTCTAGTAGTTTGGGATCCGATCTCAGAGGGGACACCGGGGCGTCAGCTCTATCGACACTGGAGCGAAGACCAACAACCCCATTATCCCCATTGAATAGTCCACCGACTACTCCCACTCCCGAATCCCAAAACTCTCCTCCTCAGCGCAGCTCACATACCAAAGCCCTCCGCCATTCGAAACGGCGGAAAGCACGCACATACCTGAAGAGATGGAAGAATTTCACCTTCCGGCACACTTGGGTCAATCCGTTGATTGTTATCCTCGTCACACTCTCCGCCTATTTCGTGAATCCTACACCTACAAATCCAGTACATGGTGCCATATTTCTCTCCTACCCCCTGGACCCTTCGGATCCTCTAATCCCCACCCACGCCCGCCTCGATCCCAATGTCCCAACACACTATGGCAAAGGGCCCCTCGACCTTGTCTTCGTCGCCTTCTACACCGTTGTCCTCTCTTTCTCTCGTGAATTCCTCATGCAGCGCCTTATTCGCCCACTTGCTCTATGGAACAATATCCGTTCACGGGCAAAGCAGAACCGCTTCATGGAACAAGTCTATACTGCAATGTACTTTTCCATCTTTGGGCCGTTTGGATTATACGTTATGTCTCGCACGCCAGTCTGGTATTTTAACACGAACGGCATGTTCGACGGGTTTCCTCACTGTTCGCACGAGAGCTTATTCAAATCATATTACCTGCTGGAGGCGAGCTACTGGGCACAGCAGGCGATAGTCCTATGCCTGCAACTGGAGAAGCCGCGAAAAGATTTCAAGGAATTAGTTGGGCATCACATCGTTACCTTGGCTCTAATTGGATTGAGCTATCGCTTTCACTTCACCTACATGGGGCTGGCGGTATATATCACGCATGATATCAGTGACTTCTTCCTTGCCGTGAGTCCGAAGTCCCAATTGTTGATTTGCCTGAGCTAAAAGCCTATGCCCCCGACAGACCTCGAAAATCTGCAGCTACCTCGAATCCTCCATCACCGCCCCTTACTTCTCCTTCTTTGTCGGTGTTTGGGTTTATTGCCGACACTACCTCAACCTAGCAGTCCTCCACGCAACTCTTACCAAGTTCCGCACCGTGGGGCCCTTTGAGTTAGACTGGACTACTCAGCAATACAAATGTTGGATCAGCCAGTATATCGCTTTTGCGCTACTGGCTTCGTTACAGAGTATCAATCTGCTCTGGTTTTTTTTTATTGTAAGGATTGCGTATAATATCGTCTTCCAAATTTCTCAGAGTGACGTAAGGGAGGACGAGGAGAAAGATACCGACATAGAGGAGGAGAGTACGAAGGATGTGAAGCAGCTTCAGGGAACAAACGGACATACCATTGAAGGGCAAATGCCAGGCGATCAAGCTTCTGCAGAGGTCGTTATGGAGAAGAAGAAGGAGAAATAGGGGGGATTTGAGTATTGGCTGGACATACTTATTGGACTGTAAATATTATCTGTGTAAGCACTTTACCCATAGCTGGAATCGAAAAGGGGTGAAAAGCTCTCAGAAGGGTGTAGGTCTACCAACCACGGCAGGTATTACGAACATCTAATATACAAGATGTTAATCTATGTTACGTTCAAGATGCTATGCCGTAGCCGCTTGGAGAAAGGGTTGTTCGGGAACGGTGAGGGCCAATTGCTTGTGCATGGAAGCGACAATGTTGTCTCAACCTGATATTAGCTCTTCCGTTCATCGGCGGTTGTTGCTCTATTGGGCAGAGATATGGGATATGTATTACTTCTTCCGGTTGTGCTGTATCGGGGCACATTGCACGAGTCACCTGGTGTCGTCTTCCTTTCCCTCCCCTTCTCAAGCAACTGATACAGGGACTCGTCGAGGGCACTCTTCTGAGCACTCATGATTACCTACTCCCTTATCAACCTGCCCTCCAGCAACCTAGTTGCAGCAAGCCAGGAACAACCGAACCGCGAGGAATCTCTCGGTGTTACTTTACCTGGCCAACACACCTCCTTCATCTTCATTCGCACTAGTGCAAGGCCGAACTCGATTCACCATTTTGGCTCCCAACACACCTCACTTCAGTACCCTTTCACCACAGCTACCCAGCGTTCATCTGGGGTACATGTTGCGAGCTCAATTCCTGACTTCTTTCATATTTTTCCAAGCTCAACAACCACCACAACCGCCAAACCTCGCCACCCTCGCGATCTTCCACCAACCTCATCCAACTACACCATACCCATCCAACAACAACACCTCGTAGTAAGTCACTTCCTTCCTATACATAGAGTCTTCGGCACAGTACTCTAACACAAGGTGTCTTGCAGGTCATCAACAGCTTATTTAGGTAAGTCCTTCTCCCCCCTTACCCCTACGTAGCCCCTTCCCACCCACCCATCCACCCACCCACCCACCCACGCCGCCTTCGCCACCTTTCGCCACCAGTCTACGGAAGCTATGGAACGGTTTCGTGATGAACTGTCCTCCGAGGTTGTACTCGCGGAAGATATGCTCCGGACTGTGTTCCTCTGGGGGTTTCTGTTCAATCCGGGGGTTACTGTTCGATCTGGGGGTTACTGTTCAATCTGGGGGTTACTCTGGGGGCTCCACTATTCCACCCTTCGTCTCGACCTAGCAGTCTCTATTGCCTGATCTTGAGCCAGTATGCAGTCTCCACCTTCGGGTGGGCGACTTGGGAATTAGATTAACATTCGATGGCTTGAGGTATATGTTGACTGTCTTCTCACAGACATGTCGCATAGCTCGCTGCTCGAGACATGGTAATAAGCACTTCTTGGGCGGCTTGAGCGCTTACTTACTATATAGGTATGTAGTTACTGGCATGTCCAAAAGCAAAAAGCAATGGCTTTGGTCTCTACTTCCCTGTAGCTTATGTACCTTAGTTGTACCAACAGATCAGAACTTCTGGAGTTATAACAAACAAAGGCATACTTAGAGCTTGTTGTGCCCAAGAACTTTCAAGATACATTGTGCTACAGATAAACATCTTAAAGCAGTCACATAAGCTCGCACTGGCCTATTTCATTTGTACCACGATAAAAGGTAGCTTACCTTATGTAAAGCACGTGATCCTTCCTAACATCGACCTTCCGAATCCAATCCTTAGCTCTCATCGAACAGGCCTCCAACCAAACCAATGATGCAAGCGAACAACCTTAACCCGCCGCAAAAACACAAAGATGCCATTGGTCGTGCTTGGCGCAGCAAGGCCCGCGCATGCATGCTGCGAGGTGTGTGTGTAGTAAGGTAGGTAGGTCTAGAATTCACTTGCCTACATCTTTCCTACTTGAGGATACCTAACACTAAGTCAGTGTCGTACAGTATCTGGGAGGAGATGCCAGGCATACATGGAAGGATTATTCCAGCCTAGCTAGCGGTAGGGTGGACGCTTTTTGGCTCATAATCGCAAGGGGAGAAAGGATATCAGATTGATTTCATAGCAGAAGACGCCCGCACTTCCGCTTCATATAATCTTTATCATCTACCGAGCCTCGTGGGTTTATGCGATCAAAGCGGTCTTTACCCCTGAGTCAGAAAGGAGGTGATTCCATGTTATAACTTTTTTTGGGGGGGGAAAGTATGACGGGGCCTGCCACCTCTGTGCTCGATTTGCCGGGCATGAGCTTCGATATCATCATCGTTGGAGGCGGGACAGCAGGCCTGGTGGTTGCGAATCGGCTTTCCGAAGACCCGGCGCTGCAGGTTCTTGTGATTGAAGCTGGTGCCGATCGTTGTGATGATCCGAGGATTACAACGCCAGGTCTGGCGGTCAGTCTGTTGGGTGATCCCGAGTATGACTGGCGGTTCGTGAGTGAGCCTCAGGTTAGTTAACCTTGGCTTTTACGTCTATGAGTTGTCGCGTTGTGTTTTGGGGTCAAATGTGTTTCGTCTTGTCAGCTTGGATTTCAGCACTTAGTTAACCCCCTTTCCTTTAATAGTCCCATCTGAATGGCCGCCGGGTAGCGCTTCCCCAAGGCAAAGTCCTCGGAGGATCGAGTGCCATTAACCTGCTTGTCAATGTCTATCCATCCAAATCTGGAATCGATGCATGGGACAAGCTGGGCAATCCAGGCTGGAACTGGGACACGCTTGCACCGTACTACAGAAAGTATCATACGTTCCATACGCCCTCACAGCAAACGAGTGACCGTCTAGCACTCGGCCATCTAGACAAGGATTTGCAGGGGGCTACAGGACCCATACAGACGTCTTTTGCGGAGGACAACCTCCCACTGACCGAGGCATGGCCGAAGACCTTCAAGAACCTGAACTTTGCCATGACTGAAGATCCTTTATCTGGAGAAGCAAAAGGAGGATTCAGCAATTCGTCTTCCGTCGATCCCAGAACGAAAATAAGAAGCTACGCTGGAAATGCCTACTATAACCTAGAGGTCAGGAATCGACTGAACCTGCATGTGCTCACGGAAACCTTGGTGGAGAAGGTCATCTTCGATAAGCTTGAAAATGAGGGGGCGACCGATGCATCAGTCTCTGCTATCGCAGTACAGGTTATAGACAAGAATGGGAAGAGCCACATCTTCAGGGGCAACAAGGAGATCATCTTAGCTGCAGGCTGCTTACAGAGCCCCAAGGTATTGCAGCTCTCGGGAATTGGAGACAAACGGCTTCTAGAATCCCATGGAATCAGCACTGTAATCAACAACGAGTATGTGGGCAAGAATTTGCAAGATCACCCATATGCGAGTTTGAGCTTTGAGGTCGCCGACGGGGTACAAACCGGAGACATAATGGGAGATCCCAAGGTTGTCGAGGCTCTCATGGCTCAGTACCAAACATCGCGATCTGGACCTTTTGCCGCTGGAGCTGCATCGTCACAGGCATACATGCCGCTGGTTGACTTCCTGGATAATAAGGGACGCTCTGAACTTACGCAGCTGCTGGAAGAATTCGTGGACAAGACCCTCAATGATGCAGAGTTTCCGGCCAAGAAGCAGCAGTTCGACCTGCTACGATCAATACTTGAAAGCTCGGACGATGCCTCAATCCAGTATCTAATGGCACCCCTTCAGTATAATTCTTCAGCTGGTCCCGATATCAAGGCGATGTACAGTCTTGAAAGGCCAGGTAATTACATGACTATTCTCACCTGTTTAAGTCATCCCTTCTCTCGCGGAAATGTCCAGATTCATTCGTCTGATCCGAAGGAAAAGCCGGTCTTCAACCCGAATTATCTCTCTCATCCACTCGATCTCGAGATTCTAGCCCGTCACCTGCAGTATCTGGAAGTTCTCACCCACACTCAACCTCTAGCTTCGATGCTCAAGGAGAATGGGCGGCGCATTCCCGAGGGTGAATTCGTTGGCGATTTGAGCTCAGCAAAGGAGCACGCTATCAGGGCATTTGTTTCAAATTATCATCCCTCGGGATCATGTGCCATGATGCCGAAAGAGCTGGGAGGAGTCGTGAACGAACGTTTGGTTGTCCATGGAACCCGCAATCTTAGGATAGTGGATGCGAGCATATTTCCATTGTCACCAAGGGGTAATATCCAGTCGAGTGTATATGCTGTTGCGGAAAGGGCTGCGGACTTGACCAAGCAAGACCTGAGCGAGCGGGCCGAGATCACTTGAAATACGTGTGGGATGAGGAATGCCTGTGGGTCAGTACTGACATGTCTGCTGGTTTTGTTGTTACATATTCAGACATGAATTGTTGAGGAGCGACCAGTAAGCGTTGGATATATGCTAAAATACTGCTTCTAGTTATTGGTCCTTGCGTGTTCTTCTCAGGTTGTGTAAACAGGGTTGAAAGACCATATCCTAAGTGAATATATTCTGTCAGTAGCTCCATGTTGCATTCTCAGATAGAAGTCCACTCAAACACAGGAGTCGTCCCAATGGGATTACCCCTATGAAATGCCATCGATGTGAGGGAGTCGCTGAGGGGAGAGTTGCAGGTTTTGGAGCCTAATGGGCTCCAGTTCGCCGGAGGGGAACATCAAGTGTAGAAAGTCTTTGAGGTCTGTGAATGATTAGCGTAGTATTGAAGTGAGAGCACCGAGGACCCTACCTCAACACACGAATTCCTTCTGCTGAAGTCGCAAACCCTCCTTGCAACGCAAGACTCGGTCAACACAGGCACATCTTTCGCCCAAAGGCTCACACCCTACTTACAGCACAGTCTGGTCAAGATCAAGCTTATTCCCATCAAAAGGCCAAGGTAATTACACATTTAAGTTCAGTGTCGTTTTCTCCTATCTCTCACCGTGTTGATCTTCGCCAAAGACTCAATATCGACAGCTCGTCCACCAACCTTTACTGCAACATACCGCTTTTACTGCCTCATACCACTTCTACTACCGTATACCAGTAGTGCCGTCGACGCGAACAGAGCATCTTCTTATACCAAGGCCTAAGGTTGACCGAGCCACAAGATGGACGAACAAACGACCATCGCAGCTGTCCACGGCAACATAGCATATCTCCCCGCTGAAGCCACTAGTACATCGACAATGATTCTACGCACAGCCACACCAGAATTCTTCCAATTCTGCGAATTTTGCAAATTGCCGTTCGGCGAGTACGAACTCCTCACCGGTAGATTCGTCCAATTCTGCTCCTTTTGTGGATCAAGGCTTCTAAGGGTCATGAGCATCGAGGATAGAGTGCTACCAAGCAATGTGCAGTCCGCTCACCCAGCAAGAGTTGTGAATATCATGATCAATCAACACTCACGTCCACCACCATCGCGAGTCGAGAGCTCCAATATTGGTCATAGTTGGAAGCCCTATCCGAGTCCCAGATACGCGCGAAGTAGCTCTCCGGCTGACGAAAGGTCGGATGCACTGGATCGGTCATCAGTAGCAACCCATAATAATCCTTTCGCTCAAGGTAGTACTAGTCAGCCAAGACGTCCGGGCCCCAAGAAACGCCGTAACACGTCCGATACTTGGAAGCCCCCATATTCCACAAGTCCTTCAGTCCAGTCCGCCAACGAACCTGTACTTGAACCTGCTTGTACTCTCTCGGCACAACCCCTTCCTACTCTCCAGGATGCCAGTCTTATCACTGGTCCTGTCGCTAAGCCTGCTGCTGGATCCATGGGTCTACCTTCTCGTCCTGCGATATCAAGTGATTCTAGTCGCCAGCAACAAAATCGATTAAGCCAACTGCCAAAATACGATTTCAGTCGGTGGCAACCGTATCAGACTGACCGCCCAACACAGCCTGCTCCCGTACCAACTAGAGGCCGTGGACTGTGGACGCCAATTATGGAGCGCGAAAACATGTCCATATTTCACAGATTGTCCATACCGAGAAAAGCGAAGAAGCTAGAGAAGCGAGCGGAAAAGCTGCGACAACAGATTCGTGCCAAGGAGTTCGCCAATCTATGGCTGGATTTCAAAGAGAAGAACAGGAAGGACAGACTAGGAGTACGGTAGAGCGGGGTGAGCAATACGACACGAGGTTGACAAGAGAGGACAAGAAAAAGTGGAAGAGTTGCGCGGAAAGGTAGGTCGTGAACACTTATCAGCAGGACCGGTTGTTGGTTGAAGATGGCAGTTATCGAGCGCCTCGATATGAAAGGGTTGCTAAGATTCAATGCGCAAATTTTGGAAGGTTTACTTGTGTTAGAATAACAGAATTGCTGGAGATAATTTACTGTTGGAAATAGGGGATGGTGATCTCCGCCTTCATAGGGCTGATAGGGCTGGGGCCCGCTAGTAGAGTTTTAACCAATAAATCGGTTATCTAGCACGTGATGAGTTTGTGCTGTTTGCGCAGCATCCCGAAATGTCTCCGAGACGAGTCATTGTGGATCGACCCTTTCAGCAATGCAAGATTGAGCCGCTTCTATTTACTTTGTGACTGAACATCTTCGGAGACAAGATGACATACCTGTGGAGAAGTGTCCGAGTGAAGGACGAAATATAAAGAGCTGCGGAAGAACGGGGTTCATCTCTGAACATAATCGCATGCTACTCCTACAATATCTCTACCATCTGAGCATTCTCTGGCTCGTACCACCCACCACAATGGCCGACTACGCATCCAAGAACCGTAATCACTTCGAGTAACACTGCTTTCCCTCCCCCCCCAAATCCAGCCAATCCCCCACCATCCCCCCAGCTAACCCTCAACAGCAAAACCGCAACAACCTACGACTCCAAGCCCTGGATGCAGCGCGCCGCCGCCCAAATCACCACCGAACTCCGCTCCCGCCGCGACTGGCTCGGCATCCCCTGCGCCTCCCCTTCTTCCAAGGAACCCCCGGTCCGCATCCTCGATTACGCCTGCGGCACCGGCATGATCACCCGCGCCTTCGCCCCCTTCGCCACCCACCTCACCGGCATCGACATCTCCGCTGCCATGGTCGCGGAATATAACCACCGCTGCTCCGCCCTCTTGGCGTCAGAAAACCCGCTCGGCGCATCCATGCACGCTATAGTGGGGGATCTGTGCGATCCGGCGGGGGTGGCGGAGGCTTTGAGGGGGGAGGAGCTGTTTGGGTTTGATATGGCGGTTGTGGGGATGGGGTTCCACCATTTCGAGCATTTGGAGCTGAGTTTGCGGAGGTTGGTCGAGAGAGTCAGGAGAGGTGGGGTGGTGGTGGTGGTGGATGGACAGGGGCATGAGCATGGGAAATCATCAGACCACAATCACGGCAGCGAAGAATCTCCAGCCAACGACGTGCACTCTGTCTTCGCAGCCGGCGCCCCGCACCAACACGGCTTCAGCCGCGCCGGCATGGAAACGCTCTTCACAGCAGCCGGATGCACTGATTTCGATTTTCTGGTCATGGCGGAGCCGATTCTTTTCGGAGATGACGAGAACCCCGCCAGAATGCGGGGATTTATCGCCAAGGGGAGGAGGGCTTGATGGTGGGGGTGGCATCAGAGGGGGAGCTTCGTATCTCAGGCGGTCTAAGTTTTAGCTTGAAAAATAATGATTAGTAGTTTCTCGATTCATCACGCAATATTATCAGACAAGATTTAAAGATAAGACAACAACTTTGCTGTCATTGATGTCTCAAACACTCATTCGATTAAATGGTTATGATAAGGCAGCATGAGAATCATAAAAACAAGTTTGCCTCAGAACCTCAGACGTGTGGGGCTCGCTACGGAAGCTGCGATTACAAGTAGAAGGTGGAAGGTGAAAACTCTACTAGCGGGCCGCAGCCCTACCAGCCCTATGAAGCGAAGGTTACCAACTTCCCTGTTAGGCTGTTTTCAACATTGGATTTTGGTGGTGTGGGCTGTGATGACGGCGTGGCATGTGCGTTGGTTGGGTTGGCTTGTTGGAGTAGGGGGAAGGCTAGAAGGAAAGACTAGAAAGAAGCTGGAAGAAAGATTAGAAGAAAGATGTCTGATTAGGCGGAACTAACGGGTTGAGGCTGGGGAAGGGTGGAGGTGAGAGGGTTTTGGGAAGGGATTGTGGAAGGAGAGAGAGTTGGCGGGGTGGATTGGATTGGTGGGGGATTGAGTCGTGAATGATAAAATTTTAAGATTTTAGAGAGAGAATGTACTAGTAGATTGAGAAGAATGTACTACTGTAGTAGGTTAAGAAGAGTGTGCGAATTGTGAACAGAGAGGCTGTGATGCTAATATGCGGGTTTTAGTTCGTGGTTGAGTGATTTGTGAGAGCTGGTTGAAGAGTGTGAGGGCAAGGTTGAGTGTCTTATCATGCATCGAGACACTTCGTATCAATGTCGAAATAGAACTTCTGAGGAGTCAAAGCAACCAGGCTCATGAATTGAATATATACAGACGGGCTTGCGAAGAGAAGATGTTCAGATCATCATGGCGAGAGAAGACTGATTTCACCATCTCGTGAGTTGAAACAAACAGCGCATGAAGAGCTTCATATGGTGTTTTTATTTCGAGCTTCATCTAGTGACTTCATTCAGTACCCAGAACCAAAATCAGCCACGCCTATGACTTGGCAGACACCGGCGGCGTAACCGTAGTATCCGATGGCGGCGGGGGGTGGGGATAGGTGGTGTCGCCGCATTTGGCCGCACAACCAATAATGACGTTCGACGAGGGGACGTCGAAGGCGAAATCTTGCATGCCGACGGTGTAGTAGCCGTCGGGCCGTAACTGCTGGGCTTCGGGTATGTTGACGGCTGGGAGGAACGGGGGGTTAGTTTTGTGTGGTAAAGGGGTTTTGGGGGAGGGGCGTACCACTGCGTCCTTTGTTACAAGAGCGGCGGGTGTAGCCGAGTTGGGTGATTGTACGCTCGGCTTTCCACTGTTAAAGAAGTGTCAGATAATGTTCTTCTTCAGTCTAGTGATAGTACGCGTACGATGGCGTGACAACCGTTATCGCTCCAGGTGCAGGTTCTTTTCTCAGGTCAGTCTTTCGATACGCTGAAGTCGTTGGAAGCATCGTTCACTCACGAGTAATCAGTGGTGGAAGAGCAGACCTGCATGCTCTGACTGATTTCCGTGCTGACGGCGATGCTCACGCCGCCGGTAACGGCACCGATGCTGTACTCCATGTTCGACGTGACGGTGACTCCAATGGACCAGCCGACGGTCTTGCAGGTTTGTGACTGGGTGGCTTTGATGTCGTTGCAGCTTTGGGTGCTTGCACAGTCGACTTCGTTGCCGGTCGAGACCCAGCCGTCGTAGCGGGCTTGGGTGCCGGTGTTGAAGTAGTCCGTCCTGGAGTGTGTGGTCAGTCACACGGGCTTTCACCGTCAGTCGGGGGTGCTTACCAGCAGTGCCAGTCGCCGTTGTGCTCGTCGGCTTGGCAATCGGAGCCCAGGTATGTTCCTTCGCCGTCTTTCCAGCGGCTAGGGCCGACGGCGTAGCTGGGGTCTTGTTTACACGTGGGCAGGCCTGGGACAATATCACGAGGGAGGAGTAGATTGGTGTTTCTCTTGCCGAGCCATACGGTGGTGCCCGCACCGTCGTATGATGTCGGAATAGCAGATGTGAGTGGGAGGGCGAGGCAGGAGAAGGTGAGAGCGATGAAGGAGTTGATGAACATATTAGATGTCATGGTGAAATGAGGTTGGGAATATGGAGCTGGCTGTAGAGAACCTGACCGAGAACGAGGAAGAAATTAAGAGAAAGATGGGCAAGAGAGAGAGCGATATCGTGTTGTCTAATCAATAGGGAACGATAGAGGTCAGTTCGTGTTCGAGCGGAAGCGGGGGGTCTTCTTTATACTACCATGGGTCTTGAGTAGAAGCATACTCGATATGATCTAAAACAATGGAGATTAGCTATAGGAAAGTCATGTCTTAGAAGGTCCTGATAGTCTGATACTCTCTAGTAGTGTCCATCCTCATCATCCAGGTTAGGTGGCTAGGTCGGTGAGATTATGTTGTCTAAGGTTGGTTTGACCATCCTCATTCGGATAGGCTCCGTACGGGATATTTTCGTGCTGAGTTGACGGTCGTTTCTGGCAGTTCGGGACCGGGGGGTTGTTTGAGATGTTTCATCCGCCGTGATTCGGTTCTTTGTTTCGAGCCTGAGGCCGTCGGCAGCGAGGTCTAACAAGCAAGGCACAGAAGCAGCAGCATGCATCACAGTTGAGTAAGGCTTTTGGAAGCATTGCTGTCACCCCTCAGACGTGGTAGAGGAAGGTCAAAGAATAGTAGGAATAGAAATAGGAATAAGATAGATGGGGGTGATACGGAGTACTGTACTAGTACGGAGTATTCACACAGTAGATACTGTGGGCCCCCCACGTCATTACTCTCTAATACCTTACCTTACGAGTAGGTATGTACCTAGGCGGAAGCTTAAAATAACACGAATAGCGGTACCTTAAGGTAATAATGCCTACTGCAAATCCCGAATTAGCTTGTTCCACGAGCCGCAGAGTACTACCTACGTTACTACGTATTGCCCATTGTTATCGTTTCGTATGAGCTAAGACGTTACCGACTCAACCCATATCCGGTCATCGGAAGCTTTCTATCAGTACATGTCATTCTGTCTGTAAAGTACCTTATGGTTCGAGCCGCAGCTAAGGCATCTCGCACTTGTCGAATCTTCTGTGGGCTGACACCGTACCACCGGTGACGTGAAGTTGTCTCAAACGTGATCAATTGCACTGCCACGACCGCCTTCCCCTCCGGCTTTACCTCACCAATAATACAATAATACAATAATACGACGGGATGTTGATTCACATTACGAAGACTCGTGATATTGTTAGACTTTGATTTGACTCCATGTCCTATCTGATCTTCCTCTATTAGCGACGTACAGGGAAGTTCCTTTGTCAACCATTGTCGCACATGGTTTGCAATTGCATGTATTTCAACATACCAATCAGTCCATTCTACCGACGACTGCTTGTTTTCCCCCCGACTTCTGCAACCCCTGACGGCAATCCACGTGCTATTCTCAAGCCCCCCACCCCCCAACACACATGTTCTGGAGCATTCTCAGCTTCCTCCAAAAGAAGCGTACGAGAGAGTGAAGTCGATTGTATATGAATACGTTACTCAAAATACCGTAGTATCTACACCAGCCCCCATCAACAAAACCCACTCCCTCACAAATCAAACAAATCTGCCCCCTTTTCCACCAGCCAAACGACAGCCAACCCACCACAATCCAACCTTCCCACCGTGACCATGTCTCGGTGCCAAAGTCGAACACCATCACCGCATCACCGACTCGGTTCGCCTCTTCCGGTGCTCTGCGGTCCCCACTCCTCACGAGATCCTCATCCCTGGGGCCAAGTCCCGCCATTGGAGATTGTCCCGAGACTCCTTGGCCACGTTTTCGGATGATTGTGATATGGTGGTTGGTCCATTTCCCCCTTGTGACGACGTCGCAGATCTCCCCCACGTGTTTGAAACACCACGTTTGAGACATCGTGGTTGAATACGCCAAGGTACCTTAAAACTCACAAAACCTGCAATTAGATAAGCTGCCAAGGAATAGAGAGTAGGTCGGGTATTCACCAATTCATTTGATTCATTTGATAGTCGTCTTCACTCACCCGTTCTCAGGTACCTCATCAGTCAATCAGATCCATATTCTCCGAGTAGTATTATGCCTCCAACAACAAGATGATATAGATTTAGGAACTGTATCGCCAAAAACTCGATATCCTAATTAGTTGTTGCTTGGCACCACCAAAGCATAATGTTGGCGGATAGGAGGAGTTGATAGACACTTGCGAAAGGCTTCAAGCAAGGCTGATCAACTGAGCCACCTCTCCCCATCCTTCCATCACTTCCTTAGTCCAGTTCTAGTTCTCGCACGCGCTTTGCAATTGCGATAAGATTTAATGTTTCTATCAGGCACTTGTTCCAAGACATCAATCAATCCACGTTTCCATTTGAATCCTTCGATTGAGACTAGTCCTTGACACATGTCCATGAGTAGGGTACTGTAGCTTGCTCCGAGAAGACCCCCGACGAAACTAAGTCGAGGCAATGAGAACACTTCAAGGCCTTTCAACGTCCGCGTGAACGGTCTGGGTACCGAATCGAACGTTGAACTTTCGCATAGTCGTTACTTATGATCTCGATTACTACTGACTGTCTGATGGATTTCAAATCCAAGGTCTAGATCTGTCGGCAGTACCTTTTCCATGAGGATGGACCATAGAGGAAATACGACAGTATGGGATGATTTCCTAAGCTGCTTTGCAATACACGGCTTTCAATGCGGATGACGCTTCCCTAACGCTCTTGCTGTAGATGCATAGCATTCTTCATGGGGGAATGGTCAAGCTCAAGGAACTATTATATAACAGTTCTCCCAACAAAAGCATCGTTACTCTGAACGTTGTGCTCAGCTCTCCTTATTCTTGGCAAAATCTCAAACATGGCTCAACCTGAAAGCTGCCCGTTATTGGTGGGCCAGAAAGCTCTTGTCTACAAGGAGCTGCCTAGCCCCGAACGACAGTTCGGACACGTCACCATACAGGTTAAAGGCTTTGGTCTGAACCACGCCGGGATGCACATGCGCGAAAGGGAGTGGGATGAAGGTCACCGCCATCATGGGTGGGCTGGGCCAGAGCATCCCTGGTAGCATGCGGTCTTGCCTCTTCGGCGTCTTAAACCTGCAGCATGGGCAACCTCTACTCAATCGAGGCGCAACGTCATCGCTTGGCCAGGCAGCGGTCAATATAGCGGTAGACGCTGTAGCAATCGTCACAGCTAAGTCGCGCCGGCGCAAACGCTTTACGCCGCTCTAGGTTATGGGTGTTTACGCGGCCAGAGTTGAAGGTCCGGACTTGGTCCAGCAGATACTGAAACAACAGGAACCGCACTCGAAATTTGATGCAGTGCTGAACTTGGTAGGGAATCCGGTTCTTCTAGAAACGTTCGATATCGTACGCCGTGGAGGGCATCTATGCCAGGCTGGATGGCTCGGTGGCTTGGCACCAATCGCAGACTTTAACCCCATGGTTCAAATGGCTAGCGGGATTCACTTCAGCATATTTCGTACGTATTTTCCGAGTCCGATTTCCTTTCTCTTGAGCCCTCGCTGTGAATTTTCACTCTTTTCTTCTCCTTGGACATCGGGAAACTCAATTCTCCAACCCATTTAGGGTAATGCCGACTCCGAAATCACGGACTAGACAGCAAAGTATTAGGGACACCGATATTTCCACTCTCGGAAATTCCGCTCCAGGATATAGTCCGGCATGTTGAGAGCGGAGATTAGGTCGTTACGCCGTCTTGCGTTTTCAAATTTGGGGATATTCATGCAGCCCATAGGCTGCTAGATCCGGCGGAAGCCAATGGCAAGATTGTTGTACGTCTCTGATGGCAAATGAAAGATCGCAATTACCATTGGGCTACTCCATAGAGTTGATCATATAACCGCGATTTGGATTCACCTAGACTTACCACAGTGCAATACCTCCCGTTGCTGAATGTTCAGATAAATACTTCGACGGGACAAAAACGGCTGGTCAACGGGCAAGAGTAGCTAAATACCCAGTCACCGCTTTACAATGGTCCAAGTCATCTGTACTTGCAATCAAGCACAAACGCTTCCAATACTTCCACTCGTCGCTCAAACCCACAACGCCATCAACCCTACCTCCCTCCAACCCATTCCCTCGAAACCCCCTCCACCCCTCCTTCCCCACCAGCACACCCTCCACCCCCCAACCCTCCTCACCAAAAAAACAACCCCCCCAGTGCCCACCACCGCTCCCACGAAGCTTCCGCCTTTTTTTGCACCCACCCCCCCCCCATCCCCAACCAAGTCACCAGCGCTAATCCCCCTCTCCCCACCTTGTATCCGCATACCCGCGATCCACCTGCTTCGTGTCAGCTCCCCCTCGCAAGTCCTCCAAACGACCGGCCAGCGATACGCGCCGTAGCGGAGATTGGAGAGATGCCGGGGGGGGGGGGGGGATTGGCTAACGAGAGTAAGATTCTCTAGGAAGTTTTTTCATTCAAAAAGAATTGTATCACCCCGTTAACATCTATGCAAGTACCTCCGTACCGTTACCAGTTTGTAATTTCTTAGGTACGAGAGTCCACGCATATATCAGCTCGTAGGTGGTTTTCTTTTTCATTTGTATTGTACTTTTCGTCGGATGTTTGCTATCGTTGAATGGCGGATGCGTGCTGTTGCCGTTTGGTATGATGATGATGATGATGATGCCTAGATAGACTTTGACTGGGATGGGATGGGATGGGTAAAATGTCGCTGTGTGCAGCTGCTGTGGAATTTAACGTGCTGGTGTACTGTAGATGTTTTTGGGTGATGTGGCGAGGTTGGTTGGGAGTGTGGTGGTTGAGTGGTTACGATGTGTGGGGGGTTTCTTGGTTAGAGACGTTGAAGAAAGACGGAGATGCGCGGGGAGGATTGTTATTGTTGGTGGTAGGGAGAGCGTGGACAAGATGACGAAGGGAGGGTGGTTTAAGGAGTCGCATATTCTAGTCTGGGGCTTCTTCGACGTAGTGTAAGATGCTGTGAGTTTGGCTATGCTAAAGTGCAAAGGGCTTGATCTAGAATGGTGGAAAGAAGCTGATGCAGCTTGTCGGCAAGGTCGAGGTGTCTGAGGTGGGTGGGCTAAATCGTGTCTTGACTATCAAATGCACAAATGGAATTCCATCGCAGTGCCGGCAGAAACAGAGCATGTTGAAATCATTCAATGCGTCCTTCAAATATTTGCATAGCATTGTGACAGTCCTGTTCTATCGAAACTTCAACTTCTTCACCAAATGCGATTCTCCCCTGCCGCAGGCCTTCCTGCCGCACGTGTTGTTTTTCGCCCCTCAGGCTTTCCAGCTCCTGGCGTCCTATAGAACAAGCTGGGACCTTGTCCCTCAGGGACCGAATGGTTAAGGTAGCCTCTGTGTGCAGGATCTCGGTAGTATTCGATGGCTTTTCTGCTCGTAGGATCTGGGAGGCGATTTTGGAAAGAGGGCTTGTTCCCCACCAAGGACTGCTCTTCTTTAACGGGCTGAGACCTTAAAGAGTGAATGGTATCACTCTTTCCTCGGAAGATGCGTTGTATCGCAAAGGGCGTGTAATATCTGGTAGTCACTGATCCACCAGCCCCTTCGATGGCTGCTATGGCGGCAGCGGAAGCTCGTGAGACAACCACGTTTAGGGAAGTCTTCAATTCTTCGGACCCTCGTGCCAATAGTTTCACACCATCTTTGATATTGGTGACGCATCGAGATTGGCCCAGCTCTTTAAGGGTTATGGGCTTTGTAGGGTCCAGTCGACCTTGGTTTACCCATGACTGGATGCGGTCGAGGTTAACGGGTTGCATGTCGACGGAGAACCTAGATGAGAGATTTTAATTGGCTTGTTGACTAAAGTTGGTCTTGAAGCAGCCATTGTACGTACACATTCACGAAGCCTCTCACACCGTGCACGACTTCCAATTTGGTCTGCCCCCCATTGAAACCACGCGGGACTTTTCCATGTGCCTTCTGACCCCCATAACCTCTCCCTGCAGTCTTGCCCTTGCCTGATGATGGCCCTCGACCTCTTCTAATCTTCTTGTGGTATGCGCCCGAGTTGTCGGACAAGTTAGAGAGTACTGAAGCGGCGCGCCGTTGCGTTTGCAGGAAAGGAAGCAAAAAGGGCGATATACTCGAAGTCGTATTTAACACGTTGCTGGAGACATGTACTGCATTGAAGAGATGTGAGGACATCGTGTTGCTTAGAAAATTGGTGGTTAGAGCTGTACTCTTGATCAATGATTGACTTGAGGTTCGCAAACGGAAGATCTTGTCTCGGCGAATCGGCGCAATGCTTCCGAGACCTTTTTGTCGACAAAACCTTGCTGTCCACTTCTAAATGCGGCTCACAGATGGAAGTGTCGTAGTAATGAACTTTGCGGTAGGGAGATGGGCTATTATCTGATACCCAGCAATAGATCTAGGCGCATATCTGAGCGTTCCTCGATACGCCAGATGTCTTGTTGCGCACAAGCAATACAAGAATGACTTCTTTCAGAACCACACGGCGTCTTTTCCTGGCCATTGCTGCATTTTCACTCCTTCTTGTTGTCGCAAACTACTTCGCACTTTCGGAAACAGACGTCAAGTCAAAGATTGACAGTATCCATATCCCGGGCAGGCCAAAGAAACCATGGCGGCCAGACGGGACCCTCGACGAGGCTCTGGAACCAATAGATGTACATCCGATTTCTTTGCTGATGGCAGAAGCTGATAAGGCGTGGCGCGCATACAACGATGGCTTGTCAACAACTTTCAGAGATACTGTGAGCAAATACAGGAGGAAATACGGACGTCATCCGCCACCAGGGTTCAAAGAATGGTATCAATTCGCCAAGAAAAAGAACGTCCATAACGTTGATGACTTCGAGCAAATCATGGACGATATGCGTCCCTTTTGGGCTGTTGAGCCTCGCATTCTACGGAATCTGGCAGCGAATATGTGGAAGGACAACGACCAGGGAGTCTCAGGTATCCACATCCGAAGCCACAAGGTGGTAAACCAGACCAACCAGAACTGGAGAACCGAGACTATGGTAACACTGATTGAGCAAGTCATCAAACATGTCCCGGATATGGACATTGCAATGAATAGTCTGGATCAACCTCGTGTAGTCATTCCCTGGGACGATATGCAGTCTATGCTCGCTACAGAATTGAAAACGCGTCAAACCCCCCCAGAAACCATTGATGAGTTCTCGCAGGGCATGGAAGGCCTTCTCAACGTAACAGTCGAAGACGTTGAGACGATACGGGAAGATCCAGAGTGGTTTCCTGCTCATGGCAAACCATACATGGACATAGCTAGCATCGCTTGCCCCCCTGAATCCCACGCCCGTAAGAACGACTCGACTCAAGCGGATAGCGAAGCTCTGTACAAAAATCGCCTTGGTGGTATCGTTACCAACTTTAATCGTTCGTCGGATTTGTGCACAGTCGGTCCAGAAATTCACGACAAGCATGGCTTCCTCTTCTCGGCTTCTACTGTCATTGCAACCAAGCGTCTCGTGCCTATTTTCGGTGAGTGCAAGATCAATGTTAACAGCGATATCATCTTTCCCGCAAACATGTACTGGAAGAAGGATGATCGATACGAGTACAGTGGCAAGCATGACTTAGACTGGGCCGATAAGAAAGATAGCATGATATGGAGGGGTGTATCTTCCGGGGGTGTTCAAAATGAGGACAATTGGCGTCGCATGCATCGCCAGCGTCTAATTATGCAGGCCAACAGTACAGTATTGGAAGGTAAGGAGGTCAGAATTCTAGCAGAGCAACCGGAGAAAAAGGGTGAATACGAAAACTTTAGGCGATTTCAGCCCTCAAAATTTGCTGAAGAGCATACGGACATTGGATTCACTGAGGCGGTGGGGTGCAACCCGGACGACTGCCCGTTCTACAAGGACATATGGACCTTCAAACCGCCGATTCCTCTCGCAGAACAATTCAAATATAAATTCGTGGTCGATGTGGACGGACACTCGTTTTCCGGTCGCTGGCGAGCATTTCTTGAGAGCAAGTCTCTCGGTATCAAGGCCACAATTTTTCGCGAATGGCATGATTCAAGGCTTTTTGCCTGGCAGCACTTTGTGCCTATGGACAACAGATACGACGATTTGTATAGCCTACTAACTTATTTCCTTGGTACCGGTACTCCTATTGGGGAGCAAGCAATCGCGTCAGCCACTACATACAGCGACGCATATGTCGCCAGACACGACATCGAGGGAAAGAGAATTGCGGATCAGGGTCGAGAATGGGCGAATAAGGTTTTACGGAGAGACGACATGGAGGTAGGTCTCGAACGCGTGCTTTGACGAGGTGTTTCTGCAACTACAGACACTAATGCTGAGGCAGGTATATATGTTTCGGCTCTTAATCGAGTATGCTCGTATAATTGATGATAATCGAGACCGCATAGGTTACTCGGGCGATGGAAGTGAGCTCGACAAATCTGATGGCAAGTCTTGGTTCCATGGTATTTCTCGGGGATGACCGTCTCGGAAAGGAGACAAGGCGTTTAGGGTCGCTTAGTTTGGTATGCTCTATGATTCAGCCATGTATATTCTATAGATACCAGTATAATAGGGTGTACATATGTATCATGAGAGTAGATGTAGCTAGAAAGACAACTGCTTCATCCAGCCAGGGGTCGGTCATGGTACCTTGCCTTTACCTTGCAACAAGGCTCGATAACGATTGTCAGGCCGGTTACCATAACAAAGGGCAATCTTGGTTTAGACGGACCTATTTACTGCAGCCCTTCTTCTCATCCTCGCGGTCATTTGTACTCTGGTTTCCCCGAAGCGGTGAAGGCTGATCAGTCATTAAGACAAGTGGACATTAACTATATGAATTGTCACAATGCAATAATGGCGAGTGTGCCAGTTTTTCTGGCAAATACCCCTGTTGTACGAATCGGGTCGTGAAACAAAGTGCCTCTGAAACCTTAATATTTCCCCATTCAGGTTTCCAGGTCTCCAGGTCAAAATGTTGCGGGATTGGCAATCACTATAGAAACCCCCACCTCGCCAGAAACAGTCTCAATTCTGAGGGCTTTGGGCTTCCGAGGAGTGTATAGATGTGTATCGGTGGACCGACAGCGGGCGTCCAGCCATTGCGACAGCCCAGGAACCAGAATCCTTTGTCGCCTTAACCCTGGCTCAGAGAGCACGGTTCCTGGAAATACAGCAACCTCAGATCAGCAACAACTGGCTCCTAATATTAGTCCGACTTTGTGCGGCAACTGTTGAAAACCTTGGGTCGCTGCAGCTCTGCATTCCCTCAAATCTCACCAGAACGCAACGATCGAGTCTCAAAAGCCCGCGGATTTACGATTGCAATGACACGGCCTCAGATCATCAGGGCAGGTAAGGTTCACCAAAGCTTTCCGAGGCCAGGGAATGGCAATGCTAAGCAAGAGCACTGCTAACATGGCGATTACAGATACGATCGATCTCCAAAACCAGAATGCTCCGTCTGCCAAAGACCACACAAGACAACCAGCCCGCCCAGTGCCGTTAGGCGATGGTCCCCCGGCTCCCCATCAAGCAGAGACTCTTAGAAATGTCGAACAAGGAGCAGCACTTGAAATGCACACTCGCAGTCCGCGACACTCCAAAGACCTGTCGGACAAGGAGTTGCAATTACTCCATGAAGACGTAGGCTCCTATGGCCCTGATGATGGGCCCGGTTCCAACCAAGAGCTACACAATTTACAGCGAAATGGGGATTCTGCGGGCATGAACGGTGCGGAAGGCGATTTGGGAGACGTTGATGGAGACGACGGCATGGACGATGACTTGATGGACAAAATATCCAGCTCTCCTTCAATAGACGATGGTGGGTACTCTTTACCTCTTCCCCGGACCAGCCGCGACGACTCTCTCCTTTCGACATCTACACAAGAAGAAGAACCGCCACCCCTTCCACCCAAACATGACGATCTTTCTTCTTCACCTTTCCTTTCATCTCCTGCACATTTCCCTCTTGTCTACCAGCAGAAAGAGCGGGACCAGCCATTGTCTGAGGATCATCATCAAGAAGGTGGGTATGCCAAGGATCATGGATACCAGCCCCCCTCGGGAAACAGCAGTGATTCAGAGACAATTGACCAAGATAGTCCTAGGACAACGAGGCAGCGGGTAAGCCACTTCCATGAGGAGATTGACGACTTACAGGACTCGTACGACGGGGATTTCGACCTCAACGGTTTCCACCACCTGCTTCTACCTGCAGATGATCCCCTCCTAGATAACAGCTTCGATGACGCTCCTCTGTCTTTATCGTCTTCGGATTCATCTCCGTCTGGATCGACAAGTTCATGGGAGGACCAACCACCCGATGGAAATGATGATGATACCGAGGACATTTCCTTTTCTGATGATTCGCGCTTTATCGACTCGGGATGGGGGGGAGAATGCTTACGCGAAATAGAGGATATCGATTTCGAGTTTGTGTATGCACTGCACACATTCGTCGCCACGGTCGAAGGCCAAGCGAACGCCACGAAGGGAGACACAATGGTGCTCCTCGACGATAGTAATAGCTATTGGTGGCTTGTAAGAGTCGTAAAGGATAGTAGTATTGGTAAGATGCTAAAGCCGCCTCAGTTAAGCATGTGCTGATGAGATTCTGTAGGCTACCTACCAGCGGAGCATATCGAGACACCAACGGAACGACTAGCCAGGCTTAACAAACATAGGAATATAGACGTAAGACCTGACGTGTATTGCGAGAAACATTCAACCAAGGCTGAAGCTTCTCATCTAGTTATCACAAACGATGCTTGGGGATAACCCTGAAAAGTCGAAAAATCCACTCAAAAAAGCTATGCGCCGACGTAACGCTAAAACCGTACAATTTGCTGCGCCCCAATATTTCGATCCCTCGGATGTGGAGTATTCTACAGACGAAGAAGAACAAGAAGATGGGGAGTACCTCACACAAGAAGAGGGGGCTGAAGTGCAAGATCAAGATCAAGAGAGAGATGTGGGCGAAAGTGCCACAGTTGAACCGCTTAAAGCTAGAAGTGACTCGAAAGAGCCAGCCAGAGAATTGGTCATAGATCCGGACTCTCGAGATGCCGCCGTGGATCAATCCATTGTGGTAGAAAAGCCGCGAACAAGCGGTGAGATACTTGAACAACCAGGTAGAAGCTTCCACACCCTATCCTGATGACTACCATGACTGAAAGTTACAGATGATGGAACCCCAGGCAAACCAGGCAGGCGTACCGTTCGCAACACCGACTCATTCTTCAAAGATGATACCGTGGAGACGCGGAAGATCAATCTAACTCCTAGTCTCCTACGAGATGACTCAAGTGGATCGACGGTAAAATCAAACGAGGTGAAGGAGGTTCGTACTCTAAGTCCGCTCTGTATCCCATAAAACTACTAAGACTTCGATAGCTCCAAACAAGGGGGAGCCTGGACTCTCTTGAAAAGACTGCATCCTCCCAAGAAAAGGCCAAAGAGGATAAAAAGCGCAAGGAGAAGAAAGGTATGCTCAACGGCCTCTTCAAACGGAAAGACAAGAAGAGTAAAGGTCAAGATGATGAGATAGAGGACGGTAAGAAATCGTCCGAAGAATTGAGACGATCCCCTCAACCAAAGGAGTCGTCAGAGTCTTTCTCTCAGGATGTACAATCGCCCAAAGCCAACTCTCAGTCTCAACCTCAAAGGCAAACTAGCAAACTACAAAAATCCCCACCAGTCAGTCGGGCCGTCTCCGCAAACCGATCGAACTCTTCCAACCGTTCACAGGCAACGAAGCCACTAGCACCGCGAGATGAGCCGACAGCTGTGAATTCAATCATCACAGACCAGCAAAAAACGGTGGTTCTCGAAGCCAACAACGCGCCTCAACCTACGTCCCAGCCCAATGGACTTGTGCGGGCGGTCCAGCCCGAGCAAAGACAATGGAGCGATGACACGCCATCACCTCTACGTGTACAACATGTTGAGCAACTAGCCGAACAACATGTCCAGCCAGAGGCGCCGAAAGATACAAGCAATGGGATGTTTTCGTCAACCATAGATGCTCCAAGGCCGTCGCCCTCATCTTCTGAGCCTAGAGCCGAGCATGTTCGGATAGCCAAACAGCGTATGCCTATGGATGACTCCGATTCATCCTCGGATACCGAAGAGAAACTTGCCCTGCTGACAACCCACGAAAGGCCAGGTCAAGCAAAGAGTCTGACCGACGCTCCCAAAGAACGATTGTCCGAATCGCCCGTGCAGGTTCCCTCGCAAAATCCAGTGTCTACGAAAAACCCACCTCCACTAATGATAGACACTTCCTCTCAAGAAGATCCTTCCACTTCGCCAGTCTCACCTCTATCCTCACCCGAACTTATCGAAGCTCCGCAGGAAGGGAAAGCAAGGGAGGCAACTCCAGCTTCAACCACCCAATCTTCGAGCAGTACCCCAACGTGGAGCGATGCGAGCTTGCGGGCGTATCTTGAAGATGATACAGATATTCGTGACCTACTAGTTGTCGTTCATGATAAGTCAGATGTCAAGCCAGCAGCAGCAGCAGATCATCCCATGGTGAAAAACTTGTTCAAAGAAGAAAATCGCAAGCTTGGAGAGATTTCCAACCAACTTGACGGCTTACTAGGAAACTTCCTAGCGAGAAGATCGAGGCTACCTATCAGTAAGCAGTCGTAGCAGACTGCCGAACCGCTTGACTCTCTTTATTCTGTCTGTTCGTACTCAGATATACCATGGTTTCTATGGGCGGCTTGGAGTTTTCATTGCTGTGTGGGTTGCATTTGGCTAGGTAATCGTTGTTAAGGATGGTGTACCTGTGGTTCTGGGATACCAATGCTTTGCTATACCACGATGATGCCGCTTCTGGCGTTGTTATTTCTCTTCCTTCGACGACTCGAAGGGTTGCATAGAGCCCCGAGACTGGCGTAAGGCGTGAGATCGAAGATATAGCCGACGTTACCGTCCTGGCAGAATAGCTCCTACTCTGACGGACTTCTGACCTACTCCAAAGAGTATGCGGACCGGCATATAGTCGTGCTGGGATTCTATCTTGGAAGGGTTGGGGGTATGTCTAAAGTCATTACATGATTTCAATACAACGCCAATTGCTCCCTGACACCATGCTACAAATATCAAACTCTCCTTATATCGTACCGCCCCTACAAACTTAGCCCAGACATTGATCCATCCATTGTAAAGAGGGAACGCCCTCGAATATGAGCGAGTGGTGCGGCTCAACGTTCTACCTCGGTGGTTGCCTATCGAGAGACAATTCCGCGAATAGCCGATTTCAACCTTTGACGATGCTCAATGCTTTGATATAGAGATGGCTACTGCACCTACTCAAGCCGCAAGCCACCTTGTGGGCTCAGATACCTTAGACAGGAACAATCCAACAGTTCACAAGCGCACATATCAAGCATGCGTAGGTGCGTTTCGTTTAACCTACTAAAATTCACTCGCTGACAGTACTTCAGATACCTTGTCGACGCAGAAAGGTGCGCTGCGATCTCGGACCTGTGGATGACCCCCATGAGCCACCGTGCGTGAGATGCAGACGAGAGAGCAAAGAATGCTACTTCTCCGCGACGAGAAGAAAGCGGAAGACGGAGGACGGGGACGGTTTGGCGGAAGGAGGCGATGACGTGGACGATGACTATGCGGAGCGCAATAGCAGAAGGAGAACCTCTCTCAATCAAACCTCGCCTCTCAGCCGTGACGCGACTTTACAACACTCCCAGAGGTCACTTTATTCTGGGTCTCAACCAAGTACACCACCCGGGGCTACATACGGCTTGAACAATCGTGAACTTCCTCCGCCCTCGAATCCATATTATGGAGATACCGGTGATGTTAGCACGGAGACCTCACAGGATCGAGAGGTTACTAATGATACGGCCGCGGCGTTGTTCCAGTCCCCCATCAATAATCCTGGCGATGCGCTACATCTGCTTCTTGAAGCCTCTGGTCGAACTGAGGATGTCAATCGTCAGAAGAACAGACCTCAGAGCGACCAGCACGGTTCTTCATTGACCAAAGATTTCGCAGTGCCCCAAATTATTTACAACGGGCGAAGACCGTATGACGGTCTAGTTCCAGCGCTTTCGAGTCATCCTACAAATATAGACCCAGCGATCATTACTGGCAACATGACTGAACCACATAGCATTGCTTCCGAAATCCTTACAGCAGTCAAGGCTTGGTCTCGATTACGTTTTGTCCGCGCTGGATGGCTCACTGCAACGGAAGCAATGTCATATCTCGATTAGTACTTACCCCTTCAGCGATAAGCTGTGAAACATGCACTGCTAAGATTTTGAAGTTTCTACAGACATCTTGCTCCTCTTACTCCTATAAGCCCACCAGATTTTCGCTCACCGGCTACCCACTCGAAGCTCCTAAACGAAGAGCCTATGCTTACAGTCACTATACTTACAATCGCTGCTCGCTATAAGAAGCTTACAGGCCTCGGTGGGCACTCTCGATCTTACATGATACACGACAAGCTCTGGGTCTACTTGCAAAGTATGATCACCCGTATGTTTTGGGGTCAAGAGCAGTTTGGGGGTGGCTTTTGCGGTGCAGGTTCGCGGAAAGTTGATCAGAAAGTAGCAGACAGAGGTGGGCTGCGGTCCATGGGGACTATTGAGAGGTATGCCGCTTTAGTCTTGTCGATTCTTCGATAGATATCTCGTTTTAACGACGCTTTAGTCTTTTGCTCTTGAGCGAGTTCCACCCTCGTTCCATGCACTTTCCACCAGGCGATGATGATAACGAGATTCTTGCACCTTCAGAAGAAGACCTAGCAACGAATAGCGACGATGCACGAGAAATACCATCTTCCGGAGAAAATACAATTTCCGGATGGACGGAGCCAGCCTTGAGGTCAGACCGAATGTGCTGGAGTTTGGTCTCGACAGCATATGCCTTGGCTTATGAGCTCAGTCTATTCGGCAACTTCTCTGATGGTATGCGAACCACAACGGATGTAATACAACACAAAGGCGGTGTGCTATCAGAAAGTCAAAGAGCAGAGCGCGTGAAGCGACTACTTTTCATTTACGTTACGCAGACTAGCGGGAGACTTGGATTTCCCAGCATGTTTTCAGAACATGTTCATGAATGTGGTTTCGTAGATGTAGAATTGGACTCTCTCCAAGGTCAGCAACTGAGAGCCCCCCCTGGTTCAACAACTAACATTTGACACAGGCCAGTCACAGGCACCTCAGAGCTCTATTGAGACGATACAACGATGCTGGGCGGGGATCACTACAATCATGAAAACCACTAATACAAAGCTATTTCCATCGAAAGAAAGGACACGAGAATTGATCAAAACCGGGGAATATCTGTCGCTCTTACAACAACACCAGCCTATCCTTACGTTGTGGAAGAACGACTTTGATAGTCTTCATGGTAAGAATCAAATTGGACATAACTTGCGTCTCGGTATTTACTGATCGTTTACAGTGGAAAAGCTTCCAAAAGTTATACTATCGATGGAATTCGAATACGCACGTAAGAGCCTTTTTCCTGCATTTGAAATCTGGCGTTTAATTCCATACAGGAGTGTACTCCAATTCACTTGCACTTCAAGCTGTGCTTGAACACTGGACTAGCAGAGTTAGGGCCAGTCATTCATCCGAACGCTCTGGAACCTCGTCGCTCGCTGCTTTGTACAGACAGAATGAGTATTACATCAACGAGTGTGTGGATGCTTCGAGGACTCTTCTGCGGCATCTCGTGAATGGACTTCTCCCGGAAGATTCTCTTAAACATGCCCCAACGAGAACGTACTTTAGAATCTTGTCAGGGGCGATGTTTCTCCTTAAAGTAAGCTTACTGCTCTGATAGATTGGCAACATCCTGTCTAACCTACATTCAGACCTTTGCTCTCGGAGCTAAAGAAGAAGAAGTTGCGATATCACTACAGCTACTTGATGACACCGTCAGGGCACTGCGCACCAGCGTCGTCGATGACGTCCACCTATGCCTGCGCATCGCTGATCTCCTTGAGCGTCTAACATCAAGTATCCGGAATAAGTTCGTCAGATTGGCTGCTCCTACTGCCAGGCGAACAACCTCATCGTCAAGAAAGCGTCGAGGAAAATACCCGCAAATGGCCGCTCAACAAGACTCTACCGACAATAACGCCAGATACCTGTTCCTAAACATCAACAACGTAGGCGCCAACAATCCCTTAGCCGGCATATCCACCAGCCCCGTCAACCCCCAAGATGATAACATCAGCATCATGCCTCCCCCAAACGACATCTACAATATGAACCCCTACACCAGCAGCAGCAACCCTCAAAATTTCAACCAACAATCTTTTGAGCACCAGCAGCCGCACCTTTACACCAACGACGATAACTTATCGCCCCAAGTCAGCGAAGAGGACTGGTTGACACTGAACCTCAATCCTCTTCTGTCTGACACCACAGGATATGGTAACGGCGAGTCCGAGAATTGGTTTGGTGATTTTGGCCCGGAGATTATTAATAATCTCGAGGTGCTGGGGAAGTTTGTGGACGGATATGAGCCCGGGGGAGTAGGATTCAGCTAGAGGGGTGGGTGTGGAGGATAAAGGGTTGTTTACTTTTCTAGTATGCTGCTGGGGACTGTACGCACTTTTGCTTCTATCGACTGGCAAAGCCTACACTAGTAGAGTGCGTATGTATGAAACTTTGACCTTTTCCTTCGTCATATGACTGTCTTAACATACTACCCCAGCGCGTGAAATCTCTATATCTACATCTTTAACGAGCCATGAGCATCGAATAAATCGAACGATACCACAGGCATGTCTCCAACATTTCCCTAAAATAATCGTCACAATAATATTCGAGCTTGCACACAAGAAGGTCTGACTATCAAGCACAATGCTCAGCACAAATTAATTCACCTTTTATACGAGATCTTATAAATCTTCTATCAATCAATAACTATCACAGTCTTTCAGAATATCGCGTTTTTCGAAAGCTGTCTTTGAAACATGCATCAAAGTAATAACAAACCTTGCAAGATCCCCATCTCTACATGTCTTTTTCTCAACATCTCCCAACATTTCCACATCCAGGACAGGGAAGTTACATAGCCAGCGTTAGAGACAAGCGAATCCCGTACCTGCTCGTTGAAGGATGAGTTCTTACCCCCACCCCCCCCTCCTTTCTCACACACCTCTTCTCCACGTATGCAGAGTCGGAAAGCTCTGTTTATCCTCTGACACAAACCCCCCTTCCCGCTGCTGCTGTCCCAAGATTCCTAGTCCTAGACCTCCACGATCTCGTAGGCCCCACTATGTCCCTAGACCATGATCCTGATACCGGGGCCTAGTTGCTTCCGGGCTCTTTGTTTTTTCGAGCGCTCGAGTTTTTGCGGCTTTGCGGGGTTCGTCGATGGTGGGGATGTAGGGGACTTTGTAACGAGCGAGGAAGCTAGGGGTTGCAAGTGATTGAGAAAAGTAGGTGTGGGTGTGGTGGGAGCGATGTAGCAGGAGCGGGGAGGAGCACGATAGCGACGGAACGGGGGACACGAGGGGAGTGATGGAGTGATTGTGGGGAGTAGATGTGATTAAGCTGGGAGTGGGAGGGGGATATTGAGATGGTGTGATGGTGTTGCAGAGACGAGAAACAAGAGGATGGAAGACGAGGCGGAGGAGGAACTAGAAGGAGGACTGGGAGTGGGAGGGGAATATTGAGATGGTGTGATGGTGTTGCAGAGACGAGAAACAAGAGGATGGAGGACGAGGCGGAGGAAGAACTGGAAGGAGGACTGGGAGTGGAGAGTTGGGGTTGGAGCGAGGAAGGAAGAGCGAGACTAGAACAGAACGATAGAGCCCTGGTAGCTATACACGGATGAATCTCCTTTCATCTCTCAAAATGGAAACGCAAAATCATCACCACACCGCCATCGCCAGCAACATCATTGAAACTTGGTACTTTCTGGCAGTAGCTTCGGTACGTACATATGAACCCAACAAACAAAACCAAGAAAGCAAAGGCACCCCATTGCCCTACCCTGAAACGTCCATATAAACTCCAATTTTTCATAGCCTATGGCTTCTGGTTATGTACTTCCAGGGAAGGTGGTTAGACGGGTTTGGTGTATAGTAAGAGATTTTATTCGGGATTCTTGCAGCTTTTGAGAAAATGTGAAAGCTTGCCAAAAAAAAAAAAGGTGGGGGGAATTCGCGAGTATCAGGGGACAAGAGTGTGTGTGTGTGTGTGTGTGCAGAGGAGAGCGCGAAGAGATGATTAGAAAACTAACGAAAAAGCGCCCATTTCTCCAAAACCCACGACCTCGATCCCTCCGTTCCCCTTCCCATCCAAAAATCCCCAAATCACTTATTCCCATACCATCCCACCTCTCCCTCCCCACCCCTCCCCTCCTCTCCTTTCCTCTTTATTTCCCCACCCACACACTCAAGTCAAGCCCTTTTCCAGAGCGCAACCCTCACGGATGTATATACCATCCCCCCACCGCAAACTCCCGGCATCTGACCACGAGTGAAGGAACCCGAGTCGTGTGATTCCCGCAACAACTTCCGGAGCTCTAAGAAAGACCGGGAGATTAGTGGTATGTGACGGCAAGCGTACGTGACAGAGGAGTGGTAGGGTAGGGGTTTGTTTGGCGTGTAAGGAAAGGTAGGTAAGGGGGTATGGAATTGAATCCGAGATGGGGAGTATTGGGGATGCTGGATACAATGAGAAGAGGTGGCAGGTAGGATGAGGGCAGTCACGATGAAGGGATATAAGTCTCAGCTATGAGAGAGAGCGCGGAACGGGGCGAGGAAGGCAGAAATGCAGAGGGGCGAAGATTGTCTTGTGGCTTGGCAAAACACATGGAGTGAAGATGTTGCTTTCTCGAACACCTCACGTCTAACGCAGCCAAGCCGACGCCAAGCACAAAACTACAGTATAACCCTTCAAATGATTCAAACATTATGAGAAAACCAATTTCCAACCGCCAATCAGAAGATAGGAGTACATCAAATAATCCTGGGGTATATGTTTGGGAAAGATGTTGCCGCGGCTGCTGACTTGAGCGCGTATTACTGAGGAAAATCGAAAAAAAAGCCGGTAAAAGATGAAACGGCGGACCTATTTACGCCAATAAGGAAAACCTCCTGAACGCATCAGATTCAGTGCAATTCTTGTTGTTTCTCCTTCCAAACCGCCAACTCTCCGTAATCAAATCGCCGATCTTTCAGCGAATCCCGTCACATGGCCAAGCGCTGGGTCCCACGTGTTTGGCGCGAATGTGGAGACCCGGCCGCATTTCAGTGCCCTAGCACCATAGAGATGTCGAGACGAACATGGGTTCTTTTTCGGTATTGTGACGCTTTTCTGGTGCAGAAATATTCCATGTCGCTCGGACTCGTTGCCACCAGGCATTCCATCTTTCGTCCGCCATGTGAATAGTAATCCCGGCACTTTGTACCATGTGCTCCACCTCCCAAGTCCCCCGATGGCAGCATTTCTGCCATCCCTCTTCCATGGATACTCCGGGTCGTTATTTACACACCGGACATGTGCCGGCAACGACAATGTACCGCTCATGAGGCCCTTTGGCACATCGAAAATCTCTGCTGCCATCGATTGATATCCTGATGAAGTGGATGCCGGGGTCGGCACACGTCGAGTAGATGTAGTAGTTCTTGTAGTAGTCGCACATGGCGCAAAGGTCTCGATTAACGGGAGGGGTGTATGATCACTAGCTACTTCGATGGCCTAAGGTTGTCAATCAGTACATGCAAATCGTCAAGGGAAGCGAAATCCTACCGGTAGCTATGACGATGGAAATGAGTGGCTAATAATCGAGCGATAGTCTCCTTGAAATAAGTACGTGAGTGGTCTCCGCGATAATGGAATTGTCTCAGCTGGCTGAGATCTATACTTTATATCTGCAAAAAGAGGTCGCATCTCACGGCCCTTGCATCAACATACTGACCTTCATTTGCGGCCTTGCCTCTGCCTCTTGCGAACACCTGGCGTGTATGGAATACAATGATGGGCCAACATCGTAGGAAAAGAAAGCGTCCATAGGCCCGTGACAAGCCTGTGATCTTCGATCATGTCGCAACTCGCTCATGAAATGGCAATTTTGTTGGAACGTGAGTGGGTCCGTACTGGCGCTCGATAGTCACCGGTCAAAGGGGGTCGATACGAGGGTAATCCTGGGTCTGGCGTAGATTTCATTGTTTGGTATGCGGTTTGTGAGAACAGACCACGTTGTTGGAGGAGGACGGGCGGTCAAAGCACCCAAATTTGTCCCATGAAAAAGCTCGGGAGAGGTGGCCCTAGCTAATATTGCCCTGCACCAAGCATGTGGTATCTGGCCCGAGAACCGTTTGACGGCTTCAAAATGCAGCTTCCAGGTTTGATCCAGTTGCCGAATTGGAGCGGGAGAAGCGGTAAATAAACGTACGTCGATATAAAGGTTCCTTTGCTGGTTATCAGGTGATTAGAAGGATTCGATAAAAGCCAGAGGAAAAATCGGTCGAGTGGGTGCCTCAGGGTACTAGTGCACCCTAAGGTAGGTAGGGTCAGATTATCTAGTGGGGGCCCAGGGCAAATACTTGCTCTTTCCACCCTCCCAACCAAAGTTGACAGAAGAAAATACTTTCAAAGACGAAAGCTTGTGACTATGCGCAAAACAAAGAGTATCCTTTGAAGCTTCTCTTAGCTAAAAGTCAGTCATGATTGGACACGGCATGTGCTTCAGTCATGCAGTCCATGCCGTCAACGGGGTTAGTCATGAGAAAAGAGGTACACAAGGACCTAGTTCTCCTCCATGCCTGGGAGGCCCATGCTTAAAGTTGCCACTGGGCTCGACCTGGTTTTATGATTGCTGCCATTGAGCTCGGGCGATGAGATCTCATCGGCCATGCATAGGCGTTGAAAAAGCAGAAACCTTGGTTAGTAGATACTAGATAGCCCCGGAGTATAGATGCAAAAAGGTAAGGACTGGAAACATGGACAGAGGAGGAGAGAAACGCTTTGCATCTGTGATGATATCACTCCTGTCATGACTGCATACAGCAGACGAAACACGCGCACTCCTGCATATCCATCATATGTTGGGCAATGCAAGGTAGCCTCAACGATTACCCAGAAGAGTTACCTTACCGCATCTTGCATGGTATGATGGGAAACGTCAACCATGAGAGCGGGCCGGTAGGAATAAGATAGTGCGGATGAGTGCCGGTCGACTGATTGGGATGAAAGGTACTTGGGCTCCCCCCCGTCCCTCGTATTTGCGTCGCATGTCGCATAGGTACTACTGTGGCAAACATCGTCAAGGCGAAACGTGGCCTGGTGTGGGGGGAAGATCTAAACTGGGTAATGTTTTCATGTATGAGGAGCTATTAGGCTGTTGGCGGCTGTCGATGACTTATGTCGGTTGTTCTGCCGTGTTAGTGTAGGGAAGGATAGCAAGAAAGCATGGACGTACATAGTGGATCTGAGCCGGACGTTCGATATGCGTGGGACTTGTAGGATAACGGGTGCTGGCAGTCAGATATCAGGTTGCCTGACGAACAACAGAGCCTCAAGGTTGAGGTGGCGCTTAGCCTGATTTGTCTAGGCCCAATAGGGAGTTGCGATGCAAGCATCACAATCAACATCCATCAGGCCCTTCCGACTCAGACCGGAGTTACTGCCCTCTTCCCATACCATCGCTCTAGACAATCACACTCGTTTTGAACAAACCTATTCTTTGTAGCCAGTGGAACACACCACCAGCGCCACTACTGTCAGAACTCCTCCGCCAAACCGGCCAACGGCACACCCAACCATGGGCTTCGGAGACTTCGAAACAATATGTCACAAAAGCGCTCTCCCACTATGCTCCATAGTAGGCCCCATATCGCCCATCTCCGGGAAAACAGGCATCCAAGCCAACTGCTATGCCCGCAGCGTTGAACTCGCCAATACCATCATTTTCGAAGCCGCAACCGACTTCATGCACATACTTGCGCTAGGCATGGCCGTCATTATGATTCTACACGTGCGCTCCAAGTTTACGGCTGTTGGTAAGATGGGAATGCTCTTCTCTGTTGGGACGATTTGGGAGTTGGCACGACTGACAATGGTTGTGTTTTATTTATAGGTCGCAAGGAAATCACAACGTTCTTTTACATCTACATGATGCTGACCATGACCTCGCTCGTACTCGACTCCGGAGTCATACCGCCTGGATCAGCGCCGTATCCCTACTTCGCTGCTGTACAAAACGGATTTACCTCTGCGCTGTGCACTTGCCTTTTGATCAACGGGTTCGTAGGCTTCCAGCTGTACGAAGATGGTACAAGGCAGTCTGTTTGGCTGCTACGAGGCTCTTCGATTGGCATGTTCGTTCTTACCGGCGCGATATCGATTTTGACGTTCAAGAACAAGGCGGGCCTGGGACCGACGAATACTCTGGGGATGTTCGTGGTGTTGTACCTAATTAACGGGATCTGTTTGCTGGTATACGTGGTTATGCAGTTTATCCTCGTTGTGAACACCCTTCAAGATAGGTGGCCATTGGGAGACATTGGCTTTGGCGTACTCATCTTCATCGCCGGCCAGGTGATCCTCTACGTATTCAGCGACAGCATCTGCAACAGCGTCCAGCATTACCTGGACGGCCTATTCTTCGCCACGATATGCAATCTTCTTGCCGTCATGATGGTGTACAAAGTAAGGCCCCGCAAACATCTCAAGGTCCTCCTGGAACCTCACTAATTGTGCCTCTAGTACTGGGACTCCATCACCCGCGAAGACCTCGAATTCAGCGTCGGCACCAAACAAGGCAATTGGGAAGTCAAAGAACTCCTCCCCGAAGACGACCGCCGAGGCACCATCTACCACGACGGCAACTCCGAGTACGCCAGCAGCATGTACCACCAGCCCACGCCACGCACCTCGCATTATGGCGGCTTCAACCTATAATGATCCTACAATATCGTATACATTCCGTTCTGCAAGCATAGCGTTGTTGAAATATAGTGGAGTTTTGAGCTGTCTTGGGTGATTAGGCGAGTCCAGCATTGGGAAATGGCGTTTCTTCCGTGGGTAGCGGTTAATGTGAAATGGGGCTTTGTCCACATGGAAAATCCGGTGATTGAGAAAAGGAGTCTATACGAATCTGTAGACCATGTATGTAGCAGCTTACCTCAGCCAAAAGTCCATAGGCAATCCTCGATCAATCCCGGGTTCGCAAGCGCTATCTGACACCCTTTTCCTTTTCCTTTTCTTTCTCTTCCTTGGCCTAGAACTACAGTACTCGTTCATTTTCTACAAACCCTCAACTCCTGTCCCAACGACTCTCCCTCTTCCCCCCCGCGCCCTTCCACATAGTCCGTATCTCCAACCAGGAAAACCACTCCGGCAATTGCAGATCCAAGCCCGAAACTTCGCTCCTACCAGTCTTGTCGAGCCTATGTACAACCCACCTCCCGAAGACATCAACGCCCCTCCCATCTCCTCTGCGCTCTTCCCCCCCTTCTCCCTCCCGTCCCGCCCTTCCATCTCAGCGCCTCGATCCTCTATCCCAAGCCAACCCCATCGCTGCAAAAAGATCCCTGCTCCAAGCTCCCTAGACCGTCGTGGTCGTGAAGATTGTTGGGGGGGGGGGAAAGGGTTGAGAGGTTTTCAGAGTTTGGGGGGTTTGAGGTTCTGAATGCTTTTTATGATAAGTTACATAGTTGGTGGGGAAAGCGGGCTATATGCTTGATTCTTTCGGTCTCTTTTTAGATGACAGGGTTGGGTTCTCTTCTCTCTCTCTCTCTCTCTCTCTCTCTCTTTACTCTAGGCTTCACGACATATGCACAACCACGCTCGATTTGGGAGTCTGTGTCGTGCTTATACGTCCAACCGATTTAGTCGTAATGATTATTTTCCCGGAAGTGGAGCGAGGCGTGTACATAGCGTTGCGTAGGGTACTGGACATCGAGGGTAGATGGTCGCGTGGGAGAAGGGAGGAGCGGAGAAGAAAGGGGGAAGAATCGATAGGGACGAGGAAAGAAGGGGAGATGATGGGATGATTGAAGATGGATGTTGAGATTGAAATAGATGATGAAGTATGCTGGCATGGGGTCTGTGACGCGGGCTTGAGAGGAAAGAAGAAGAGGGAATGGGAGGAGGTGGATCGGATAAAGGGGGAAGAAGTAGGAGATATCAAGGAGAGGTGAGCGACGAGTGCTGCTATGGAGGAAGCTGCGTGATAGTTTCGCTGTGCTTAGTATGTCCGGTAGCAGCACCTTCAACCTTCCTACCCCTAAACGCTTACATATTCCTCACACCCACAAACACCGTCATTGCACCGTCCCCTTCCAATTCATTCCTGTGTACAACCCCCAAACCCCCGCTCAAACCATCATCCCCTCCTCAAACCCACCCGCTACCCCCGGCGCTCCTCCCTCCAAGTCCACCGCCTCCACCATCCCTCTCCCCTCCTGCGCCTTATGCAGCAGATTGCCAAAATACTTCCTCGCAACCTCGCTCTCGTACTTCCCCTTCCACATATCGTCCCTCTTGGTGCCGAGATCCTCGACGCTTTTCTGCAGACCGCTGCGCAAGTTCTCTGCGGGGAATTTGAGGATTTTGCGGACTTCCGAGGAGATGCGCAGGCTGTTGGTATGGGTGTAGTCGAGGGTATGAAGGGTGGCGGCGATGCGGTGAGCTAGACGGGGTGGGAGGGAGGTGGGGATTGAGGAGAGGAGGTAGGTTGTTAGGAGGACGGCTGCGTTGTTGGTTGTTAGTAGAGGGACTTCTCTGTGTGGACGTACGGAGGATAAAAAGGAACGTACCAGTAGCGACGATCCCAGGAACAATCATCCTCCGCATATTCTGCGTTCCCATCACCCTCGCCGCGCCCAATGCTCCATCAATCCATCCCACCCCTCCGATCATCCGCCCACCCAGCACACCAGCTACCGTCATCGCCATACCTGTACCGGCAACCTTTTCCTGCCGCTCCCAGAGCCCGCCAATGTCAAAGAAGTCCCAGAATTCGGTACCAAAATCGACCTGTCTCGCCAGGATGTCCCTCTTCCGTTGAAACATCTTGTCCGAGCGGAAGCTGAGGTCCGTATACTCGTCGCCAAGATGCAGGACGCCGAGTGACTTGATGGTGCTGACACCGTTGACAGTTTTCGTACGGGCGCGTTCTTCGCAGCTGGTGACAGCGGCGGAGATCTGGTCTAGCATTGCGGCTTTGATATCCTCGGCATACTGGAAGGCACTTAATAGTCCTGGGTATGGGACACCCAGATCTGCGTCTGCGACGTTGGTAATGGCGGTATTTAGGGTAGTACGGGTGTGAGAGTAAACTTCCGATGAAGTTTCTTCTATGGTCTTGTCTACATCATCACTGACTTCGGATCGGGCTCTCTTGGATTGCTCGTAAACAGGTTCGAGTTCTTGAAGTTCTTTGGTGACGCGATCGAGTTCTGCTTCTGCTAAGTCGCGGTTGACTGTTGCCAGGACGTTCAGATCTAAGAGAATGTTAAGGAGGTACGTTTTTGCAGGTGCCAATTTTGAGCGGGCACGCTTTTCGAGGACGAAATGGCGGAGTGCGGTTTCTAGCGCTTCAAAGTCTTGGATTTTCTCTTTATCTTTGCCTTTTCCTTTCCCAGGTGGAGATCCTGGTTCGCCATGCTTGCTCATAGATTCGTCCTCATCAGGCAACGGTGAACCATCGTCGGAAGGATCTGAGCTCTCACCACTCCCACCGTCTCCACCGTCTCCACCGTCTCCTCCTGGTCCAGGGCTGGGTGCAGGAGCAACAGGGATTGCATTACTTGAGACAAAGTGGACCAATTCCGTCGACTCCTTGAATGTTTGTGGGCTTAGTCTTTGTACTTGGCTCAAGATCCCGCGCTGGCACCGCTCCTTGTCCCTGATATTATCGTACCCATTGACCACAATAAATAGATATGCCTTCTCTTTTGCAGCGTTCCAGATGAATTCCTTTGCCGAGAGGGTAAAGTGATTTGCAGCATGGACAACAAAAACAACAACGTCTATCTCTTCTTGTCGAGCAAAGACTGCTGTGGTCTTGAGGGAATCTGAATTCAATCCAGGCGCATCGATGATGGATATATCGACAACCCCGTTGTTTAGTAATGATTCGTCGATTGTTCGGATGTCCTTTACGTAAACCTTGCACTGCGAGTATTGCTCATTGTCGGTGACAACTTTTTCCAGCTGGTATAACGCATACACATCGTATGTGCTCTCATCATTTCGGTTGTACTCAACATCCTTGTGTATTGCGTGTGCTTCCTCCACCCCGCCATTCTCCCTCGAATCCAAGACTTCGCAGAAGATACTGGTGCATGGTTGTTGGTCCTCAGGCAGAATCTTCCGCCTCAACAAAGCATTACAAAAGGTTGACTTTCCAGCGTTCAGATCACCTGTGACCAAGACCTTGCTCGACGTATCCTCTATCCGATCTCTAAGCAGTAGCAGATGCCGCACGGTTGAGTTGATCTTGCCGTCCAGTAATGAAGCTATCGTCTTCTTTTCCATTGAGTGAACAATATCTGACTGCGTCAATCCTTGAATTTTCAGATCCAGCTTCAATATGGAGAAGTCATGGGCCGCCTGGGGCGTGATCAGCCTCTCAGGTTCTGGGGCTTTTCTTTCCGCTGCAGCACTCGACTCCGCCGTACTATCCTCGCCGATAGATGTGGCGGCTCTTCTTGGCCCAGGCCGTAGTGGGACACTATCTCTCTGCTGAAGGTCGCCAGCACCAGTACTCGATTGTGTATGACTGAACCCAGGTCTTGAATCTGACCTTGAATTGGAGAGTTTTCGCACTTGGGGATATTGCGCAGGCCAGGTTGAGTTTTCCTGTTGTAAATCCTTGAGCATATCCACTGTCCGATTTATGGCGCGGCCGAGCTGTACTCGATTCTGATTATAATACATTTGATGGACATGACCTGCCAGTATCTTCCTCTCATTCTCGGCTGCTGGATTCATCTCGCCGCGTAGTGTAGGTGTATGGCTCGGTGTCGGTCGGTCCTCAGTCAGTCCTGGGTGCCATCCCCGCGCGCTTCCATTATTACTGGAGCTCTCGTCGCCATTCATCGTTCCATATCCGGAATCATTGTCTAGGGTCGCCATCAGTGCTGCCGCGCTTGCTGGAGTTGAACCCGATCCCACAGTCATGTAATGCGGCCGAGGTGGGTTTCGATTTGAAAGATTAGGAAGAGTAGACGAAGGGCGCGGTGAAGAGCGGCCGCTGGCAGGGCCATCGTCCGGATAATAGTTCTGGCTCATGTTAGCGACTGTTGATGGGCTAGATGTCAAAGGCGAGGCGTGAGGTTGTCAGCATTTTTCCGTGAAGAAAGAAAGCTTTCGGATTTGCCCCAGCCAATGAGCGGCCAATCGGAGGTCTTGGCACTTGCTTGTAGGGCTGACCCTCGCTCGCGCGTCATCGGCCAATTTCGCAGGCTGCCGGATTACAACAGCTATGAGTCGCACTCAATTCACCCAGACAATCCCTCTGCAAACCGACCGCTACTGAGCCCTTCTCGAGATCTCCATTCTCCGCCCCCCTCCGGAGCCATGAATGTAAGCAACCCTTCCCGTCCGTCCTCCTCCATGCCCCACTAAACCTCACCACCAGATCGTCGAATGGGCCTTCGGCAAACGCATGACCCCACAAGAACGCCTCCGCAAACACCAGCGCGCCCTCGAAAAGACCCAGCGTGAGCTCGACCGCGAACGCGTCAAGCTCGAGAACCAAGAAAAGAAGCTCGTCCAGGACATCAAGAAGAGCGCCAAGAATGGGCAGATGGGGGCTTGCAAGATCCAGGCCAAGGATCTGGTCAGAACGAGGAGGTTCGTCTACGATTACCTTATGACTCCGAGGGGCCGGAGGAATACGTTGAAGATTGGATGGCTAACATTGGATGGGGTGTGGTACAGATATATACAAAAATTCTACTCCATGCGCACCCAACTCCAAGCCATCTCCCTCCGCATCCAAACCGTCCGCTCCAACGAGCAGATGATGCAATCCATGAAAGGCGCCACCTCTCTTCTCGGCTCCATGAACCGCCAGATGAACCTGCCCGCCCTACAGCGCATTGCCATGGAATTCGAAAAGGAAAACGACATCATGGACCAGCGGCAGGAGATGATGGATGATGCGATTGACGATGTGACGGGCTTGGAAGACGAGGAGGAGGGGGAGGAGGTGGTGAAAGAGGTGTTGGATGAGATTGGGGTTGATTTGGGGCAGGCGGTAGGTTTGGTCTTGATGAGGCCTCCCGAAGGCGTAGGGACAAATGGCTAATTTTTGATCTCACAGATGGGAGAGACGCCAGAAGGGCTGCAGAAGAACGCTGTAGCCGACGGCAGGGTTGCGGAAGCCATTGGTGGCGGAGGCGGCGGGGGACCAAAAGACGACGACGACTTGCAGGCTAGGCTGGACAGCTTGCGGCGGTGAGGGTGAAGCTGGGGTTCTGGAGTTTCGCGGTATAGGTGTCTTGGCATTGGTCCCGGAGTCATGAGAACGGTTGGGCGTTTCTATCAGAAGCGTCAAATTTGAAATCGTTCTACGTCGAACCTGAGGATGGATGCTTGATTCCGTGTAGCCTATATGAGAGAGAGAGCCATCTTGTAGCTGAGATGTTACGTAGGCTGATGTTATTTCTTATACTGTTTAAATACTATATAAAACTTCATACATGTTTCGTACTGTTGAACATAAGGAATGATGTATGTAGTACAGTACTCGTAGTAAAAGTCATGATAAATATTTGGTCTTTTCGTATTTCTTTACTTCGAATTTTACTTGAGTTGTAGCTGTATAAGTGATACCTTAAAGTGTTCACATCATTACTGTGGTATTTAGGGAATCAGTTGTTAATGCGATCTTCGAATATGTACGAGGGGATTGATTGGCTAGCACACCGAAAAAAAACCTTGACTGTGCTTCAGTATTAACAACTGATACCAAGTACGGAGTACCACACTACATTTTTCTTTAGCTTGCACGCCTTACCCAACCCGGAAAGCGCCGAGGCGATCGATCCTTCGCCCTCCGAATGACCCTAATAGGCACAGGCACAACCTGTCGAGCAAGTTACCAGACGAAGAGAGACGATTGGAAATAGAAAAATCGAGTAGCGGGGGCTTCAAGACGCCAACTTCTGAGAGACTTGGGAGTGGCTCGGAAACGGAAGGCTCTCAAAGGACCGTTGGGAATGAATTTAGAGTCAGACCTGCTCGGTTGGAACTTGGAAAGTCTCCTGAACCTCGGTTACGGGGCCGTCACATGTATGCAAGCAAATGTTTTCGGGACTCCTATCTTGATCTCGAGGAGTATTGCCTTCATGTTGCTTGGCTCGGCTGCAAAGGATGGAGGCCGTTCCTGTAAACAATTGGTCGAAGCGATGGACAATAGAAATATGGTGTGCGGGGGGCAAATGGAAGCGCATGAGAAGAAGGAGAAGAAGAAGAATAAGAAGAAGAAGTGGAAACGAGGCTGAGACGGTCCGATAGTTAGCAACACATGAGATCCGAGCAACTTTTGTAAGACCGTGGGGGCTTTGCTCCAAAAGCTGCCTCACTCTAATGCGCTCGCATGACTGTCGGCTTGATGTATGTATGCCAACTCGTTCCTGTGACGTTGGGACGGCTCGGATAGGACAGGACGCCTGGACTCGTAAGAGGTATGAAACCATCGTCGCAATGGCTTAGATGTCGGGGGGTGTCTAAAGTAGATGTCAAAGTTGGGAGATGCAGGGTAACCTTATTAATGAGCTGTTATTATTGTTATTGTTGGAAACGGTTCCTTAGAACCGAGCAACTCTGCTTGAAGCCATGGCGCGCGGCAAAGAACAGCAAATCGGTCGCTGTTTCCGATGAGGGCGATATCCATCAAGCGTCTCGTTAGGGGCAGGAATAATGGGGGCTGTTTGGATAGACGAAGAGAGGTAAAAACTTTCGCCGGTTACATGATTGCTGCATGCGTTTGAAAATGAATCTGTGCAGAATCGAAGCGCACCTCTACCACATACCTTACGTGTGCTGATGATGACTGGTAAGGCAAAAGGTAGTCGTTATTGCCTTGAGCTTCCACAAGAGTCGAGGCACCAAATCGAGCAGCATAATAAGCCCGGATGCACATCTACCTTAGCAACGCTGCCGGGGAAGGACCTATCAGGCCCGTCGAAATCTTTTGAACTTCCGAACCTGGCGGAGTCGCCTCCAACCAAGCTTGTTCGACGGCTGATGGTGTATCTGCTTCTTTCCTTTGCATTTGCCTTCTGCCAGCGTACTTGGTGTGGCGTGCTGTTGATCTTTGAATATGTACCCGTAAGGGCAGAGACATCACCGCGTAATGGTGTGTCTGACTGCTGCAGACAATCTGCAAGGGTTGTCTCTTGCACGGTGTGCGATGTGTTACAGAGCGAGTCTCGCCGCTAGAGATATGATTTATTGCCCTCTATGACCCGTGTGTAGCATGGTGCCCAGGACTTTTCTGTGGAATACTCGTACTTATCAGCAGGGTGCCAGGGCATGGTTTTGACGGCTGAGCATTGTTAATCGGCTTGGCCTAAATGAGCCTAGGGACAGACAGTGCGGGCTCAATACCTCCGTAATTGAGCACTCTTCATACTAGCTCTTTTGCCCCTCCTTAATTCTGGCATGATTCGTGACCACCAACTGGTAACATCTAAAGCAAGGCAAAAGGTGTCTGAATGCATGGGACATCAAAAGCACAAGCCAACAAACCCCATATCCGACACCACGTACAACTACGACTCTACTCAAGCAAGATCCCTTTGGTGTATTGCGCCTTCGGACTCTTCGGGCGCTACTACGCAGTACTGTCATGATTGATCTCAACGCATCAGCTTCCAATTCAGCATCACGGAGTAGCCAGCTGATCACCATTGAGAATTACCCGATCGTCGTTGGCGACCCGCAAACACGAACCTCGATGCCAAATATCCTTGGAGGCGTGTCGTGGCCTCTAATCTTTCGCCTCCATTCCGCACTCTTAAAGTATGCACCATTCGTTGGGGCCTAGATGTACGGGCGTCTACCTTTTTTGCTAGGCACTGCCGCCGAGACGTCCTAAACCTCCTTGCTCCTCCGGTTAGTGCTCATGCAGCTTCGCCGTCATTTGCTTCCGTTTGGCAGACTTGTCATACGAAAAGAATTCAAGGCCTGAAGGTGCAGCAACCAGTCAACCGCACAACAACACCGACGACTGCGACCTATGAAAGCGGTCAGCGGCCATCCATCGTTCCACTCCATTTGGATCCATCCTTGGTTGTTGCATACTGATACAGCACTACTACTGTACTTATGGTCCGCCCCGTGGCTTTACTGCAGTTTTCTGGATTGCTCACCCTGGCGGAATGGAATTTGCCTTCCGTGTGTAGCTGAACTCGTGTACCAACCAACGCAAAGCAGATGGTATGACACTGCGTGACTGCGCACCTTGCCTACTCCCTACATGAATATCCTACAGCACTTCCTCTAGCAGCTTTGTTGGAACCGTCCAAATGTTAACGGTAGAGCGAAGGTAAGACAGACGCTTAGGCCGGTAGTCGATGGCTTGCGGCGAGAGCGAGTCAGCCAAACACTCCAGGCCGGCGGCATCAAGTAAAGTAAGGTATTCCGTAAGGTAGTATGAGAGCATGATTAGGTAGTTACCACCGGTATTGAAGTGCAAGGATGGTGATTGGTTGTTCAGAGTTGCCATCAGTCATCCTTCATCATAGAATAATCGGATCTGGATCCTTCGTGTCCCCCCCCAAGCAATTTTGCATCGCACCACACACCACACACCACACAACAGCAGGGCGATTTCTAGCCCACTCCGCACAGAGAACACTTTACACTGACACGACTGCTGATAAATCGGACACGACACTTATCGATCGCAAATCGCAACACGGATCCGGAACGGTAGTCTCTCATGTGCCTTCGTCTTTGACTCCCTCTGTGCCCGTTTCCCGACCCCCACCTCTTCTTCTTTGCTGGCTTCCTGATCTCGGATATCATGATGATCCTCGACCAATCAAGACCCAAGACCATGTCGTAGTCATCCCCCCCTTCCCCTCTTCCTGATTTGCTCCTGGACTCTTTTGGCGGCGGCAGTAAAAAGCAGAAACCCACGACCCACGACTACCTATCACACTAGTCCCTTATGCTCTTTTGAACGCTACTAGTACCACTCCCCAACCAACCCCCCCCGTAAGATAAACCATACCAAGCCCTTACCTTTTCACCTGATCCATCACACCGCCCAACAAGGCTCCCGGAAAACACAGAAGGGGGCTTGCTTCGTTGATTCCATCCGTCTCTCTTACGGACAATCCTTCAAAGTCATCTCGTTCGCGGCACACGGCCTTCGGTACACAAACCCGTGTTATTGGGTCTGATACATGCCTCTATGCTGGCCCTTGCTACCTTGTAAGGTGCATGCAAGTCCGACTATCCACTATTCACTTAACCCTCCCTGACCAAAAAAAAACACCTTTTGACGCTCCGCTGGGCTCTGACGCTACGCTACTACTTTGTCTTATTGAAGCTTTCCATTCAGAAACCGGAACCCGAACTATTGTCAAACATTGGTCCAAGACACACAACATACCTAGCGATCAGCCTCTGGGAAAACAACATGCTTGCCTGATGAGCAACACATCCTTCCAACTCACATTCCCTAGCACAAATTGTGTTTCGTGTCTCCTTACTATCGGCATGCAAATCCCTAAATTACTTTAGGGGCTCCCCTACCTACGCTAGGTCAATTCATATTGACCCTTCCCTAACTCACTTCCTATTCATCGCTAGTTCTCATTCTGGACAATCACGCAAAGGCTTCTGTTCTGTGGTCAATCACGGTTGATAGCCACACCTGCTATCATCTCTTGTCATTCCTCAATATTCCTTTAACTCTCGGGCTTATCTCCACAGTCATCACGGCTCCCTTGGAATGGGCCCTTGACATGGCTGTGGTCAGACTACGATCTTCACCTGGCTAATGACTACTGAATTAGAATAATCGTCTACCGTCAGACTCAAGTCCGCCTCTTTCAACACTCAACCGTCGGGCCGGCCCCAGATCCCAGGGCCTTCCGCTTGTACCGGTCCTCAATGGTCGATGTTTTGCTCCCCTTCTCAATGCCTTCAGCGATAGCGGCAGGCCAGTACATGTTGGGTCCTCCACTACCTTCGTTGTCACAAGGTCGGAATATTGCCAAAAGGTGGGACAGAGACACGTCCACACATGCACACACAGTGAGGGGTCGGGAACAGAACGCTCTTCCCCAACAGCTCCGAGGCCCGGTTGCTAAGACTCGACACGGTCTCAAGACGCCCCCAGAAGACATGAATGGTAGCAATGCCAATCCTCTACTGGTACCGTTTGACGGACTGCAGTACAAGAGTGTTCCCGTCATAGGATCGAGCACTGCTTCATACCACACCAATCTAGGCATTCATGCCAACACAAGGTACACTAGCAAACCGCAGCCATTCTACGACTCATACCACTCAGCACAACGGTCACAAAGCCCGGTGTCAAGGGGTGAGAGTATCGGATCACGAGAGCAACCTGCCCGTCGACGGGCCTCCAGTGATGGCAACTCCATAGTTTCATACCTTCAGATACCTCCCTCGATCAACAACAGCAAAGGAAGTTTGGCTGAATTCGCAGCTCAGGTAAGATCATCAATTTGAAGTTCAACTGCAGCAGGACTAAGACAGGATAGATCACATGCCTCTTCTGGTTTGAGTCTTCGTTTACTCTTCATTTTGTCGAAGAATCCAAAACAACACCTGTACCAATGGCACCGCTTGTACCTGAGGCGATGCCTTCGATAGGATTTCGGAAATGGGTAACAACTATTCTCTCGACCACGCAGGTTACACAGAACGTCATCCTGTTGGCTTTGATGTTTATCTACCGACTCAAAAGATTAAATCCGGGAGTGAAAGGCAAAGTTGGCAGCGAATTCAGGCTGCTGACAGTGGCGTTGATGCTCGGCAATAAATTCCTCGATGACAATACGTACACCAATAAGACATGGGCGGAAGTCTCAGGAATATCTGTCCAAGAAATCCACATAATGGAGGTTGAATTTCTGAGCAATATGAGATACACGCTCTACGCATCCGAGACGGAATGGAATAGATGGCATGTCAAATTGGGCAAATTCGGGAATTATTTTGACCGAGCTTCTCACACTTCACCTGAAGCCCAATCGAGGATTCTCGGTCCACCATCATCGACACCTGTCAATCCTCCGAACCTCCCATCTCCACCATCATCGACACACACTTCTCCACCATTTTCGACAAACCGATCTTTCAGCAACCTAGCACCTCCCCACCCGCTATCTATGCCGCCATATCTCAATCTGTCTGTGCCATCGCCGATGGCATCCATTTCAGAAAGTCTCAAGAGCCATACGAGGAAGAGAAGCCGTGAAGATAATGGCATAGATCCTCCCGCGAAGAGAGCAGCCACTTCTCTGGCTCCTTCAGCAAATTCTGGCACGACATTGACTCCCTCCACGTTGAACAGTATCACCCCAGCGATGCCGAGGTTGCCGATGCCCAATCTTTCCTTGTCGACTGGTAATCACAACGGTAGCCACAATGGGTCCTCTCCGGCTCAGTTGCCACTGCCTACTGGACGGGCAATGTCGATGGCATTTCCTGGAAATAACCGGTGGCCGCAGAATGGAATGCTGCCGTCTTTCCCGCACCCGACGTCAACTTGTCACCACCCCAGCACTACTTCTCTCCCACCTGCGAATGATTGGTCAAACAGACAATCCGGTTATGCTGGGGCCTCTGCAACTCCGTCGCCAACATCGTACAGCTTCCCTCAATCAGCACATACGCCCAACCATCTCTCGCCTCTCAATTTCCCCGCTACACGAACATCTCCTTACAAGCCGGTGCGAGGCGTAAACACGTTACTTGTCCCGCCTCCATCGGCATCCATGCACAACCCGAGCTTAAATCTTGGATACGATCAGATGCAATACCAACCTCTGGGCAAACCGATCAGCGAGCGAAGGGCCGGAGTTTTACCGTATACGCATCACGATACCTGGGCGCAGAATCAATATCAGATGCCACCCTATCAGCCCCCACCAAAATTTCCCCTTTGAGCAACTATGTTTCCTGCGCTTTAGCGTTTCCGAACAGTGATTAGAATTTCTCCTCGATGCATTTTAGCGCAACATTAGCATTGCTAGGCGCTTTGAATCTGAAGGTTGGCGCTTCTATAACAGTAGGCTCTGTATACCATTAGAGCAGTTTTGGTGGACCGGAACGAAATTCACTGGGAGCTAGAAAGTTTGTACATAAACACCATTGAGCATGTGAAAGACTCATGCAGCGAGCCAGCACCTGGAAGCAATTGCTCATTTCGCTCTAGGAAACAAAACCATGTGGTAACCAGAACCTCGGTTTGTGAGGCATCAATTATTGAGAGCGTTTTATGGATCTGAGGCATATAGCCCTTGCCCTATGTATCAATTTAGGGGAAAGGTACTAGTCCGAGATTGGGAATAGGTCACAATAGGTCACGTGGTTTAATCTAACCCTAATCTTCATCCATCATCAATCCCTGTCTGTTAAGAGCTGAACCTGAGCCCGAAGGACCGTCTCATCCAAAGTCCGGATAGCTCCTCTGGATTCCATGATCTTGCGCAAACTATGCATAAGCAAGTTACAGGATGCACAAGACCTTGCTTCTATGCTTTATCCATGGCTTCAAGGTATTCTAGCTCCCCACAATCTCTCTCGAACTCGAACCCCACTGACCAGCACGAAGGGAGGGGATGATACCTTTGGCGGCTTCCCGGAGCATCTCAGAGCTCTGGTCAGCCATGCCCTCCCGAAGATCTCGGTCAAAGCGGTAACGTATCCGAAATTTGAGACCCGCGGCGATTTGTATGAGTGCGTTGGAAGGTTTAGGGAATGGTGAGCAGCCGGTCCCTGCCCTAAGGCTGTGCATAGCAGATCTGCTTAGCACATTGGAAATGCTAAAGTCTAATGATTCAGGCTTCAGAATGTAGTCATCGATCTTGAAGTCTCCGCCTCCTCGCCCTCCCCTACTATTGACCCTTCTGTCCGTACCATTCTAGTGGGACACAGCATGGGCGGTATAGTGGCAGCAGAAACCCTCCTCTCCATACTGTCCGATAATCCAATCCCTCCTCCCCCTCATACTCCACCTCCTTCCACCGCCGCTCATACCATTCCGCTCCCTTCCGCTGCCCCTCTCGAACAGCCTAGAGACAACGAATCTCTAACCTTCATGTTCCCATACATCCAAGGCATCCTTGCTTTCGACACCCCCTACCTTGGTATCAGCCCTAGCGTCATCGCCCACGGCGCTGAGACCCATCTCAAAACAGCTTCGACAGCTTACAGCACCTTTTCCGAAATCGCTTCCGTGTTCGGATACGGCGCATCCTCAAAGTCTCCCACTCAGGCCTCGCGGCCCGGACCACAGAAGCTCATCAAAGAGCCACCTGCTTATATGTCTGCCTCAACCACCGAAGATGCAGCTGCGATACCTGTGTGGCAAAAGTGGGGGAAATATGCCATGTTTGCCGGTGCCGCTGGTGCAGTTGCTGCAGGCGGCGCGGCCGTCTACGCAAAAAGAGATCAAATAACAGAGGGCTGGACTTGGATAGGCTCACACCTTGAATTCGTAGGTTGCCTCATGCGAGGGGAGGAACTCAAGACTCGCCTGGCCAAGATTACGAATTTGCGAGAAGACAAAGGCATTGGGTTCACGGATCTCGTTACCGTGCTTGCGCCGAAACAACGCGCTGGGCAGGTGGTGAGTGGGACCGGGGGCATGCTGGAGATTACGACCGGGGAGGAAAGGACGTTTTGCACTTTACCGAAGAGGGAGAAGAACAAAGACTGCTTCGAGAAAACCGTGAATGCAAAAGTAGGCGATGAGATGGCGGCGCACATGACCATGTTCTTTCCCCGCGAGAATTCTGGTTACTACGGTATGAGCGAACGGGCTAAAGAGCTGGTTGTTGCGTGGGTGGACGAGGCGTGGTATCAAGGAAGCGAGAGCACTGGAGATAAGAGCCTGATGATTGAAGACGAAGCCGCGTGGGGCGGGGTTGAGGAGATGGGAAAGGGGGAAGGGGAGGGGATAAGAGGGGATGCGGGATTTGGGGGTGTGGAGCAGGGACGGAAGGAAGATGAGGATATGGACATGGAAGATGTGGCACTGGGAGGGGAGAAACCTGTGATTGTTAACTGAGGATGAGGGAATTGTGCTATTTGACATTAGACGACTTAGACTGTGTGACGACTAAGGTCGTGAAAAAAGCGGAGGCTGATACTACGAGGGATGACGAACGACACTCCAGTCTGAGGGCATAGGGAAGGGAGGGAGGAGGAGAATACGGAGGATGAGGCATTGCGAGGGGAGACGCCTAAGATTTTCGACCGAGGGTTAGAAAGAATGGCCTTCAACCTCAAACAACAGGAAATCATCGCGGAGGCTACGTATGGCGGTTTCAGCGACGACAAAGCGGATCCAGAGGATAAGAGGAGGTTGTATCGAACCACCCAAGCGAACCGGTTTCACCATTGCCCGAAAACAACCACCTCCTCACCTCCTCACCTCCTCACACTACACTATCACCTTTCCCCCTGCAGCCTCTCCCCAATACCCAACACTAAACACAAAATCAGGCCAACAACACGTCTGGCCCGAGTGCCGAGAAAAACAAAAGACAGGCTTGCAACAGAAAGATAGGGACTCGGATAGACATCTATAGAATAGAGAAGGAGGCGTGGCTGGCAGGAGTAGAAGAGGAAACAGAGCAAGGCGCGCTTAGATACACATACTTGGGGCATACATGTATATATAGTTTCCCCGAACTAAGTGCAATACGTGACCGAGGGGTGCCACCGCTTTGCTCCCGTGCTAAAGCCTAATTTGTCCCTTTGCTCCCTCTCTGCTCTCCCCTGCTCCCTCGTTGCTCCCCCTTGCTCCATCGCTGCTCCCTCTCCCTTTCCCGAACGGAAATTCGGGGGAAGCATAATGTACGAGGTATATATGTAATAGTCGGCGTGAATGACTAATAATTGCATGATTCTGTTGTCCCTTCTTATTTTTATTGTCACTGTATTGTTGAGACATGAAAGCCGTCTCAAGAGAACCAAAACAAAATCCCTAAAAGCGCGGGTACAATCTGCTATATATTCACTCATCTTCATCGTAGTATTCTTTCGCATCGTCGTCAAAATGGTCCTAAGTTGTTCGACTCTTGAAAAAGGCCAAGTAAAGTCATTCTCTCAGCTTCATCATTCTTCACTGAGTCAACATAGTAAAAGTAAGATTTAGACTTGAAAATCATAATCTTTGACTCTTTGCTTCTTTCATTCTTTCATGCGCTTTTTCTATTTAAATCAAGACAAACTGTCAATAATATTTAATCATTTTCTTAACTTATATTATAAATGTGCTTGAATTGAATGAAGTCTTCTAATAATAAAGTTCTATGAGTTTATTTACTGATCGTGTCTAGAAATTCAATCTATAATATCGTGAGTGAAATGTTTGGTTCAATAAAGATAGCTAGAAGTCTAGAACTAAGACTTTAAGAATACAGAAGTAAGAACATACAAAGAATCAAGAGCTGCAGCTATCTGTCGACGTTCTCGAGTAATCGTACATCATGTCAACGGCTAACTTTGTGATGCATTCAACCTTTACTCATTCTCGATCTCTTGGAATTCTCCGCGTCCGCCTTACTTGCTTTGCTCGCGCTCCGTTGACACGCAGCTACTTTCAGCGAAGGTTGTCAGGCTTCCTGACGCCTTTGAATCTTCCGCATCCCAGGCACACGACTCGTTCTCTTACTACGACTGCACGTGTGCGCCCTGCGATGGCCCAAAGATCCGAGGAAGACCTCCACCGGTATTGTCTGGGCGGCTATCATCCTGTGCATCTTGGAGACTTTTTCAACGACAGATACACGGTCGTACGAAAGCTTGGGTATGGTCAATACTCTACGGTATGGCTTGCACGAGATACAAAGTAAGCGTTCGGTCCTGTCAGCTCACAATATGAACACATGTGTCTAATGTTGTCGAGGGTGAATCGTCACGTTGCATTGAAGATATTGACCGCCGAATCATACGGAGGAGAAAAAGACATATATGAACTAAGCATTTTGCGGCATATCAAGACTGCCAATCCAGATCATCCTGGCTACAATCATGTGATTCGCCTACTTGACGAGTTTCGACATGCAGGACCTCATGGTATCCATATCTGCTTGGTTTTTGAGGTGATGGGCGAGGACCTTGTTGCACTAGTACGCCGATACTGCGACAAGAAGCTACCTGTCTACCTGGTGAAGCAGGTCGCCAGACAGCTTTTACTGGGGCTAGACTATCTACATCGTTCATGCAAGATCGTGCATACGGGTCAGTAGTTTCACTTCACAAATTCTGCTTGCTTATCAAGTTATGTTGCTCTCTAGATATTCAACCGCGGAACATAATGATTCAACTTGACGATGTCGAATCTGTAATACAACATCGTCTAGAGTGGCGTCCTCATGAATCGAGTGACTTCGACGAAAATCGACGTTCTACGGCTTGTTACCTCAATTCCGAACCTCTAACCATCGAACTTCCGCACTCAACATCTGACATTAACATCAAGATCGTAGATTTTGGCGTTGGTATGTGAAGCTGATAGATACTAATCTTAAACGCTGAACAAGAGGCTAACATTTAATGACTGTCAAAGCCTCTTGGCTGAATAATCATCTGACTGAATTAATTCAGCCCCCTTCGCTTCGAGCACCAGAAGTCATACTTCGCGCCAATTGGGGCACTAGCGCTGACATATGGAACGCAGCGTGCGTGGTCAGTTCTTCGATAGTCAATACTGGTCTTTGATTCAATAGTAACTTCGAACAAATAGACTTTTGAGCTATTACAAGGCAGAGTGCTATTCAAAGGTCGGCCGGACCCGAATGGTGCATGAACGGCGGAAGAAGATCATCTGACTCAAATGATGGAGCTTTTCGGTCCTCTTCCCACGGATTTGCTAGCTGAAGGAAGATCTTCAGGCTCGTTTTTCGACAAAGACGGTATGCTGCAACTTCATCCCTTATCCCTGAGTGGTTACGCTGATTCAGCTGCTATCGCAATTCGTGTTCGTCAGGTAATATGCTACATATTCACCAAATTTATCCCTCTTCCCTTGAGCGAGTAATCAACTTTAGAAGGAACCAGACTCTTTCTGATGACGAAGTACCAAAAATCAAGTCTTTCCTTCAGTCTATGCTGCAGTATCGACCAGAGAATCGAAAGAGTGCTGGAGAAGCAGCGATGGACTCGTGGCTTCAGAGCTAACAATGAGCCGACGGTTTAGTACTCAGCCCCCCCGATGCATCGTGCCAACTTGAAGCACTCTGTGTCCGTGAAGTACTGCGGAAAGGCATCTCTCGTCTGTAGACGCTTTGGAATCTCTGTCGACAACGCAGCGTCTGTGGACAGATATCCTCGCACAAAGCGTGTTCGAAGAGTGGATTGGCGTTCTGCTATATTTGATGTAGGTAAAATCGCCCTTGGAATCTCAATGGCTGCCATCGACTTGTACCACGCACTTTTCTACGCTTTATTTCTGGCAGTTAATTCTTCTCGCTACTAGCAGAACTGGAAAACGCTTCTTCAGCCACAGGGTGACCTTTTTGGCATCCCAAAATCTGCCCACAGTTTACCCGCCTCAGTCTCAAGGGGATTCTTAGAAATATGGCGGTTAAGCCGAGGAAAGGGGTTGACTTGTGCGATTTGATCGGCAATCGGCGGAGTGTTTAGGTTCATTAATGACTGAAATGGCCTACAAGAAGACTGTCAATATTTGCGGGTGACCATGGGCCGTCAGAGACATGCGTCCTCAAGCTTGAGATGTGCGGTTGATTGGCACTGTCAAGGAACTGGGAAAGAGCTAATATTGAGATTGTTTGGCTTTCCTTTGTCTCCATCAAATGTCCGCACGCCGTCGCAGCTGTTGAAGAAGCGTTCGGTATTAATTAATACGATTCATTAGACTACATAGGATCATCGCGTTCCGTTCTAGCCATTTCTGAAAGTTGAGGGCAGCATTCAGAGTCCGGCCAATTTGCAGAGAATGAAGGCGTATGTTTAGAAGGATTATGGAGAGAGTCATCAGCAAAGTCGGAGAAAAGCGCTCTCACTCGATTATACTGTAGATGTGTTTTGCGGTTTGGAAGATTTGAGTCTATGTACTGTATGTACTGTATGTTGTAGGTAAACCCGATAATAAGTGCGATAAGCATCGATAATCAATCAATAGGCGAAAAAAAAATAAGAAAATGTGGCCTTTGATCTAAGATGATGGGGACATACAAATTGAAGCAAAAAATTTGTCTAGCACTGAGACTTGAAATATCAGATGCGGAAGTCGAAGGCCCTAAAAAGTAGTCGTTGTGATGCTATGAGAAGCGCTACACCATAGAATGTGTTATTTTGGTATTGCTGACCATGCATTGCACTCATCGGGATAGATAGGTTTTAGCTATGTAGAGAGCCTGTAGTGAGAATATATCTGGTCCAGGGACTTCGAACTTGCTCCCACTGCGATCACGAAACAGGCCTGAATCTCCTCGCACAACATGCAATCTATATTATAATAGAGCAAGGTGCGAAGAGAGAGCGTCGACGCGACGCAACTAAGCTTTATCGAGCGTCTGAATTTTGCCGACAGCATTGTTTAAAATTTCGGTGAATTCCTCGCATCCTCGGGGATTATCAAAACGGCAGCCTCAGTATGAAAGCCGAATGCCCTTCTCCAATCTTTGATAGACTTCCGTTCCGCCTCGCTTGCAGTTGCAGCTTGCCATTTGAAAGCATTTTCTTTCCTAATAGCGCCTTTAGCTGCACCTGGTGTGGTGTCGGGTATCGTCTTGGTTATGTCGCTAAGGTCGAAGTAGAATCCAACATTCTTGAGTTCTGTTGACTCGGCGAGGTAGATTACAGGTTTGCCAAGTTTAGCTGTCGGGTAAGTGAATTTCTGGGCTACCTTTTCGATGTTCTACGGCTTAGTCATGAAAGAGACTGCACGGTCCATCTTTCGCAGCTTTTTTTAAATTAGACCTGGTTGCTATAACCCTAAAGACCTGAGATTTTAAAGTCAGACTACATGAATAGAAGGAATGGTGGAGAGCTTACTTACCTGTTGCTGGTATCCCTTGAGGATTCGGGGTTGAAATAAAGGCTTGGTTTTTAACCTCTGCTTAGGCGGTTGACTGTCAGGAGCAGCATAGAATGTATTGAATAACACTATCAAAACTGCAGAAGGAAGCTATGCGGCTCTGCAGCAGATACCTTATCTGCATACATGATTTGTGCGGGGGCTAGCCCGATCGGGTTAGCGCCGCCCTGCGATTTCACCTGCCCAGGCCTGGGAGATCAACCAATCAGAGCGCAAGGATTTGGCTCTGCTCGCAGCCCGTTCAACGCTTCCTTTATTGCTCCATTGCTCCATGATTGCGCAATGCAGTGATTAGTACAATGATTGCTTGTTCGAAGCACGGCCGTGACACAGGGCCGCTTGAAAGGGAGTAGCGAGGGAGCAAGGGGGCGTAATAAGGAAGCACCGGGGGAGCACGAGGGATAGGGGAGTGCCTGGCACGAGGAAGTCACGTTCCCAAGGCCTTGCTTTACGAAGTGCTATTGATTTGCGACTTCACCCATGGTCCGATCCCTCCTGCCGCAATGATCTCCTGGATATTGGGGGACAGCTCGCCGACTTTCATGTTCCACTCAGGCTGATCGGGTCCTTCGTTGATTTCGACCATGTTCCGCCGCACATCCCAAGTTAACGACCAGCCGGTGCGCCGCGTGGGTAAAGACTCTGGAAAGCGTGTACGTAGCCGTTTGACAAGTTCAGGTAGCTCCAGCGTCGGCAGCGCATTGTTGATACTGTTCCGGGCGAAGATACTACTGAAACTGCCAGCCACTACCAGCGGGATGGCACAGGCCGCGATCGCCGTAGCGGCTTGCTCGCGACTGCTGCCGCAGCCAAAGCCGAAACCCGAAACTAGAATATCTCCTGCTGTAGCCGTCGACGTGAACGTGGGATCGTAGTTCTGCATGCATGCTTCGGCCATCTGCTTTGTTGTTGTGTTATCCTGATATGTTAGCCGTCCAGGGTAGATCCCGTCCGTGTTAATTGCGTCCGCATCACAAAAGAGAATCTCGCCAGTGATGCGCTCAGGAAAGTCGGGGTGCACATATACTGATGTGGAGGGATTCGCCTCGGTCTCGTGCTCAGCAGTCTCAATCAGACCATCCAGCTGGCTGGCGAAGCCGTCTAGTGTGGTCTCCATCGGGGCACGATGATCCTGTTCGGCGGTACCGTCGCCTTCACCACACTCGACGCCCATCCAACTGTAGGGGTTTTCACAGTGACTAGTGATCCGGCCATGCAAAGCACTAGCGGCCACCACTGCCGGACTGGCGAGATAGGCATGAGCATCGACCGAGCCCATGCGGCCTTTGAAATTGCGATTGCTGGCACTGATGCCAACCTCGCCCTCCTCAAGGAGCCCCACTCCCAATCCAATGCAGGTGGCACAGCCAGCGGGCAGCGGCTGTGCACCGGCCGCAAGCAGGGTCTGCCAATCTCCGCGCGTTTCAGCTTCCCACTGCTCCACCTGTGAAGCCGCCGCCATATAGAGCTGGACTCCCTCAGCAACGCGGGGAGTCTGACCTTTATCCGCGGCGCGCCGAAACACTTGGGCGGCCGCCGCTAGGTCGGAGGCGCGCGAATTGGTGCACGACACGAGGTAAGCCTTGTCGATTGAGATGGTGGGGAGCTCGTGGAGGGGCGTCGCGACCTTGACCGAATTGGGGCCGGACACATAGGGGGCTACCGTCGAAAGATTTAGATAGAACCGCTTCGCATAGCGAGCTCCAGGATCGGCGCGTAGTATGTTGCTAAAGGACGCCTCGAGTCTCTGTTTAGATAATCTTCCGGTTGTGCTCGGAAGTTCCGGATTCTGTGCGGCTCGCGCAATCTTCTCCTCGAGCCAACGGCGCAAAACCGCGTCCATCGGGAATAGAGCGGTATTACTACCCCACTCTGTTGTCATATTAGCAATAGTTAACCGGTCATCGATCGTGAGGCTTTGCATCGCTTCGTCGGAGCCTGTAAATTCGATGGCATGGTTCAGCACTTGGTCTTGGTTAAGCAACCCACACAGCGCCACAATCACATCCTTCCGCGTTGCGCCAGGAGGTAGCGAACCGGTGAGTGTCATTTTAGCGATAGGGGGGATTTTCCACCATGTGCGACCAGTGGCAAAAATGCTTGAGGCATCGGAACGGACCAGGGCTGTCGATAGGCAGGCCACCCCACCATACATATTCGCATGGCTGTCCGAAGCCACCGCCAGGGTATTCGGCCAGGCATAGCCTTCTTCCACCATGATCTGGTGCCCGATGCCCCGTCCAGCGGGATAGAAGTGGATCCCGTGCTGCTTAGCGAATGCCTCAATCTGCCGATATTTTTTGAGGTTGGACTCGCTGATGTTCTGAACATCGTGGTCAAGGGCCATAACAAGCTGCTGCGGGCGGTGAATCTGAGTGGCTCCCATAGACATGTAGCGAAGTATGATTGGCCATGAATTGTCGTGGGTCATGCAATATTCTGGTGCTAGAGAGATGTAGTCGCCGCTCTGGACGAGCTTCCCTTCGGGGAGACCGACGGCGTAGCGTTGGACTATCTTTTCTGTCAAGGTCTGCGGCGTTGCCTTCTTAGAAGTCAATAAAGTAGACGAAAGGTCCTTCCGCTCCGAAATAGTATCGGCTCGAGCGTGAGTTGTTGAGCTCAGCGAACGAGATTGTGCGTATGTAGAGACTGATCGAGTCGCGGGAGGGCACGGAGACCGGTTGATGATGCATCTCCAAACCTTCGAGAGTCAGAGCCGACGAGGGGATCAGCAGAGGAAGCTTCACTTACCGGTCTCCACATCATGGTGTGTAGATTGAGAGACCCAACCGCTCTCAGGGGTGACGTCGAATACAGTGCCAGTGTGCGCTCACGAAAAGAACAGCTCTCCGCGCAACGTCAATTTCTAAGAAGATTTTCTACGCCCAAAATGGGTTTAGCATCGGATTTAACGTCGGCAGAGAATCGCGGCATCCGCTGACACTTATGCTCCTTGGAGGGCTTACTAAGTAGCGGAAGATTGCTCAATCAAGATGCAGGATGTTGACCATTCAAGTCATTGCCAGAACACATGCAGGGTTTTGCTGTCTTGTGGTACGTGTATGTCGTGCGTAGACACAAGTTCATTCAGAGGAGGATGTGTGAAGATGCAGATTGGAAGAGACGGGGGAACCCAATGAAGCCTTGGTGCCACGCTGGGATACAACCTACCTAACCTGCTTCCCATTCTTTCCTTCCCTTCCCTTCCTTTCCACCCAACCCCCCTCCCTTCTCCACCACCATTTCTCACTCCAGCCCCGCCGGTTTCCCCTCAATTGCCGCCCCCCCTTCCCCTTTTGCGCTCGTGACAGTCCTCCTCAGAACCTCGCCCGCCCCTTTTCCACCCTTACGTCCAAAGCAGGGAAGTAGTTGGTTCTATGGATCTTGACTATGAAGGGGGATATATATATACACACAGTTCGGAATCTTCCTAACCCAGCACCCCCCCCAATCCCCTCCCTCTTCACCGGTCTCCGCACCCACTCACGCCCCATCCATCCCCTCAATCATCCCCCGATTCAGCCCAATCTCCGAGAGAATCTCCCCCGCCCCCTTCTCAACCAACAGCCTCGCAACCTCCCACCCGCACTCCTCAGCCTCCTCATCACTACCAACGTGCTGACTCCGCTCCGCCTCGACGCAGGCGGTGCCGTCAAGGGAGACGACGGTGGCGCGGAGGTGGAGGAGGCCGGGGCCTGGGTCCTCGTGGTTTCGGGTTTGCGGGTTTTGATTTTGATGTTGATGTTCTGCGCTGGTGGGATCAGGAGCAGGAAGATCCTCCCACTCCGTCTCCACACCCACCGGGACGCTGCACCCGCCCTCCACCGTCCTGAGCAAGCTCCGCTCAGCCACACACTCCCACCCCACCCGCCTCACCCTTACCCCCTGCCCCGCCATTAACCCCTCCACCCACTCATCCTCCTCCCGCACCTCCACCCCCACCGCCCCTTGCCCCACCGCGCGCATCATGCCTTCTGCCCGTCCGATCCAGCTCGAGATCCGCTCTTGTAAGCCCAGGCGCATCACGCCCGCGCCGGCCAGGATCAGGCAGTCGAAGTTCAGAGCTGGGTCGTCGAGTTTGCGCAGCCGGGTGCCGATATTGCCACGGACGTCGGCGAGAACGAGGGAGGGGTAGCGCCGGCGGATCATGGCTGCGCGGCGCACACTCGAGGTGCCGACGACGCTGCCGGGGGGGAGCTCCGCTAGTGTTGTGGCTCCGCCCGGACGTCCAGCGCGCATAACGACGACATCGCCGGGGCTGCCTCGCGGGCCGACGGCAGAGACTTTGCAGCCCTTGGGCAGTTTTGTAGGCACGTCTTTTAAGCTGTGCACGATGCAGTCGATGTCGCCGCGCAGAAGGAGGACCTCCAATTCTTCGGTCCAGAGGGATTTGCCGGTTTGGGCGAGGGTGTGTAGGGGGGTGGTTTGGATCTGGTCGCCTGTGGTGGTGGTGGGGTGGATGGCGTAGGGGGTGTGGGGGGAGGAGGAGTAGAGGAGGGTGGTAAAGAGCGTTGTTTGGGCGAGGGCGAGGGCGGAGGCGCGGGTGCCGATGTGGAGGGTGCGGGGGGCGGAGGATGTGGTTGTAGTGGGGGGTTGGAGGTTGGAGGGAGTTTCAGAGGGTTCGGTGGTGGAGGGGAGAGCTGTTGCGGATGCGGGGTAAGGATTGGGGCCAGAGTTCAATTGAGGCGAGGCGGAGGAGCTCATGGTGGGATATGGGTTAGAGGAGGGACAGGAGAAGAGAAGGGAAAGGTAGGGAAATAAATTGTGAGAAGGGATTTTTACGTTTAGAATTGGTGTGAGTTGGAGTAGATGGAGGAATCTCGGATATATTTTGTAAAAAAGATATAGAATACATCAATACAAGAGGTAGACCATCTCAGCAAGCAATTGTCATGCGATTTAAACGCACATCGACAGTCATCACTTGGTAGAGTAATTCAACCAATCCCTGAGACGTCTGCAGAGGCCATTCATGGTACATCGTTCCAAAGCTCTAAAAGCCAGTTAGGCAGACAAGCTTTAACGTCACACGTTGTTGAAATCTTCACACAAACGCTGGTTCTGAAGAATAATCTGTAAACTGCATTTATATGTACAAATTCAAGACAGGCACATAGTATCAATCAGATACTTTTTCAAAGCCAAGCCCATTTGATATCCCAGATGTAATCAACCAACGCATCCCGCTTACGACAATCCATCCTAGAATCCTCAGCCGTCGATGCAAAACGTAGAATCATCAATGGTCATCAATGTTCATCCCAGGTCATTGAGCGACCGCCTGACTGGGGGGCAGCCAAGTCCTCCTCTCATCCATACTCCTGCTAACCCTCCCGCCAGGGGTAAGAGGGAGCTGCATTCGTGACCTCGTCATGCCATCATCTTCGTCATCGCCATAGGCATCTGTGAATCTCGCAAAATAATCGGCATACCCACGGCTCGAATCACCAGCCACAATGCTGTCGTATTGTGGTGGTGGAGTCAGCATTGGAGGTGGAGGTTCTTCGTCTTCGAATGCGGGAGGGTTGAAAGATGGTTGGCGGAGTAGATGCATTGGTCTACTGTCGCCCGAGTTAGGGTTGTGCAAATGGGCAGCTTGTGGTCGAGTTAAACCGGCGGAAGGAAGAGGTGGAGGTTGTGAGATGATGTTGAGGCTGGAGGAAGATGAATCATTTCCGGTTTGAATATCGTTTAGTGTCGGTAGCAGTGATGAAGGAGAGTTCCGGCGCCTCAAAGCCCCAGGGCAACCGCATTCATAGTGCTCGGTCAGGAGAGTGGAAGATTCAGGGGACGTGTAGGCTGGAAGAGCAGTATTTGCTTGGGTTGCACGACACGATAAGATGTGAAATGGTGAATCAATAGAAATTTCGAAATGTCGACGTTTGGATGGATCAGCGGTGTCTGGTTTCGAGAGTCTCATTACGATCTTTAAGCAACGTCAGCATTGCGCAGCGAGCAATTACGACATCAAGAACATACCTTGATCCAATGATGCACCTGAATGGCGTGATAGGTGGTATCAAAATGGATTTTGTGACTCTTATCCCTCTCCTTCATTGAATGACAGCTTGGCAATTGCACACTGAATTCCATCTCTGTCGGGCCGATATTGTGCTCACCGTCCAAATTACCTAGGAGGTTGCCTGTGTCTCGAGGAACATTCTCATCCCCTGCTGCTGCGGCCGCTCGGCCATCATAGGATACTCCACCTCCCGACGTAATCCGCATGGAGCTACCGGGGTAGGCGCTCGTGCTTGGTCCGTCTGCTCTCTTCTCAAAGAGTTGAATTTTCCGTGTCGGTTCCAGTCGATGAACACGCTTGTTGCCTGTATAGTATTGGATATTCTCCGTCACGAAAACTTTGATTCGATGACATTGAACCTTAGCTAGCGGAGTGAGCTTGAAGGCTATTGGGACTTGTGCGCCAAGAGGAAAGGATTTGCCGGAAATGACAATGTCGTAATGCAGCTGGTCTTCCCAATTTCTGGAAATGGCAATAGGCTCTACCTGCTCCAGAGAACCTTCTGATGGCGCACGGATAAGAGTAACCTCTTTCGAGCCCAGAAGATTGGCCCGGAAGGCTCCAGCACGTTCCACAGTAGCTTCCAGGAAGTATTTGACATTGCCCAATTCAACATCGATTGTCTCCGGAAGCCGTGAGTCAATTGGAAGCTCGAAATTGTAGACGTAATGTCCAGGTGTAAACGTGCGATATCCCTTTTGAGCCACAGTAGATCCTCCATTCGCCGATTCCCCTTTGCCGAAACTACGAGACTGATTGACTTGTAGTGAGAGAAGCTTGGCTTCTTTTGCAGTTAGTTGGCCACTAACCGAGGATCTTTGCAATTGATCGACGACGGAGGTTGTAGACCCAGTGACTCCAAGCTCTCTAGTGGTAGACGAAGGACCTTTCAGAGGTTGCACCGAATCAGCTCCAGACCCATGCTCCGCTGATTGGAACTGTGCATTGAAGAATGGCCACGTATGATTCATAATACTTTCCTTGTCTTTGAACTCTGTCTTTTTGGGAGGGATGCCTTCGGGCCATTCGGTTTCTGCCCGGCCGCGGAAATTCAACGATATACTTTTGATCTTGGCACTTTTGGATACCCGTAGATGCAGGTTGCCTCTTAACATGGTTGTTGTTCGATCTCCCAAATCGGTCTGGTCAAAGCCTTGGAGAAAGAGAACTGGCTCGGCCAGAGCTATGGATAGAGATACGCCATTCCCGGATGCGAGGGTCTTCTCCTCCCCACTGACACCTCCGATACCCGAAATGCTCGTACTACTTGCTATCGATGCCGGCCGGGGGTTGCCCACCAATGATGGCCTATGCACCATACCGCTAATTGGTCCGCTTGGTATAGAATTACCCCCAGCATGTCCATTCCTAACTCCTTCCCCAACCGCCATCCCAGCGGTACGCCGCGGCTCTGGAGGATTGGCGGCTCTCGTAGGGTCTGTGGGAGGATCGGCCGGCGTGGCAGAATGTGAGGAGGTGACGAAGCGGTAGAGACGTTTTGCGTTCTCCCTGGAATTCGCCAGCTTTTCGGTTATAAGTCTTCTCCTTGTAGGTAAACGTAATCGAGAGCTCGTGGAGCTATCTGGTCGTACTCGGGTAATGCGGAACGTATGAGGGCGGCAGGTTCTGGGTTGAAAGAAGCCAGACGGGAGAAGTGGAAGGACGAAGTGATTTGTTGGAAGGTAGAACAATCGACCTGTGCGAGATTTGATCTCTAAATAATCAGCTACATCCGTGTTTGGAGGTAAGCACACGGCCATGGTCAGAGAAGATGGAATCGCTAGACGGGGCGCTCTGATATCGAAGCTCGGTAGTACACAAGAAACCAAATAGGTACTTAGGGCCCACGGGGGCGGAATGCAAGCAGGGCAAGCGTACAGATCAAGATCTAACAGAAAGAGCGATTTCGGCGACTTACAGTGTGTAGTATGTAAGGGGTGTCAACTTGGAAGGGACAATCTGCACGGAAGATTTCTAGGACGGGTGTGGATTGGATTTGAGCTGTCTGAGGGATGATCCCGAGGTAGAATATGGAGTACACGCCTTGGCCCAGCTGGCTTTTGATAAGTTTTCCAGTCTTGATCGCTAAGACAGGTTGGGTTGATATGCAGAGGATTATATCTTTGGGATATCTTGAATGCTTTGTCTCTCACGGATGTGCGGGATGGTTTAAGGTACTCGATCGTCATGCTACCTTAGAGGCGCGTGCTGGTTATTCCAAGGCACAAGTCACTCTCAGCGGTCTGTGGTTGAGCATGAAACAATGTGTGCAAAGGACAAAGCTGTTTTGAATGGTTGGATTATTTGAAGGCAAAGAAACAACGCACGCTTCCTCCGCATGAGCCGTCAAGCAGCATGATTGCATCGCGGTACTTTACCTACTACGAGGTACACGCGTCGGGAGTATGTACTACGTACGCTCCGTACTCTGTAGTGGATTCTAAGAGGGTGAGAGGGTCTGGTGCATGAGGTCAATCGTCAACCGCTACTCGGCCCGCGGCAGCTTCAAGTTCTAGAGGCTCCGCCAAGTATCATTCTCCAATTCTCTAGTATCTTAGACCAAGTACGTTGAAATTGATCCGGGATCTCCTGGCAGAACATGCACGAGAGAGAAGGAATCAAGGAATCGACTATTCTATTCCGCCTGTTGTGCCACTTGTGCCGAACTGCCACCAAACCAATCACATGTGACGTCCGAGAACGGGCAAGGTACAGAACAGTACCTTGAGCGAACTGAGCAATGGAAAAAGGGTAGGTGTTGTTATGTCTTGACTTGTGTACTCATTGGATCCTGATCTTTGAGATAGTAGAGTACGGAGGATAAATCGATTAGGATAAGGTCACGTGATATAGTCTTTAGCGTAAAAGCCTCGAACGCGACAAGGCGCTTCCCCACAATGATGTATTCCACCACCGCGTCGTCGCAAGCATAAACACATGCCAGACATATGGCTGACAATGGGGAGCACGGTGAGTCCAGGCCCATCTAATTACTCTCTTCTCTACTCTTCTTGATACTAATGCCGTGGTAGCTAGGGCCCAGTCCCCGCTCCTGGGTGTGGTGCTCTGCTGCACGTCCATTCTCCCCGAAGAGCGTGTGAGTGGCGGCCCCCCCCCCCAAGTGAACTACGGTGGAGTGCCATGTGGACTGTCTGGCTTGCGCGGAGTTGGCTGACATTCGTAAACCTTGAGAGCAGTCAGAAATCGCAGCAATCGCCTCGCAGATGGGCGCTATTCACAAACTTGACCTGACTTCTGACGTGACGCATCTACTCGTGGGGGGCACAGACACACCAAAATACAAGTTTGTGGCCAAAGAGAGGCCCGATGTCAAATGTCTACTACCAACCTGGATAGAAGCTGTCCGCAAATCTTGGCTGGAGGGAGGCGAGACTGAAGTGGAGGCACTTGAGATCAAGTACCAGTTGCCGACGTTTACAGACCTCAGGATCTGTGTCACCGGCTTTGACGACTGTACGTTGCTATCCGACTGTGGATTACGACTTGGAACGCTGACTTTAAGGTTATAGTGGCTTACCGGAAAGAGCTCGAAGTCCTGATCAACGCAAATGGAGGCGAATATAGAGGAAACCTGACGAAAGATGTCACCCACCTCGTCGCCAAGGTACCAACCGGAAATAAATATGTCTATGCGGGGCACTGGGGAGTCAAGATTGTTGCCATTGAATGGCTGGAACAAAGTCTCGAAAGAGGGATGATACTCGACGAGGATTTATATAACCTATTATTACCGGAGGACGAGCGGGGGCGAAGTGCCTGGATACGCAGAAGCGGATCAACATCATCGTTGGGCAAAAGAGCAAGAGATGCCGAAGTTGCGACCAGTAACCCACGGCAGTTGCGAAGGACCGCAAGTGCAAAGCTGAGCAACCAAAGCGTTGGGCTATGGACCGATATCGTTGGCGGTGAGGTACGAGTAAAGCAGAGCAAGTCCAGCGAATGGGATGATAAGCAGAATGATTCTGCAGACGACGCTGTAGATGTCAAGGCGGAAGGTATGTTCCGGGCTCCTGTACGGTTGTTTGAACAAGTTATCAGTGTTAACGTTGCCGACGTAGTCCAGGGAAAAGCCAGGCCACGGCCGTCGAACGGCAGCGTTGCTGAAGTAGATGCAAAGCCTCTCCTACCTAAAGAGTTTCTAAAAGGCGGTTTATTCTCTGATAAATTATTCCTCGTGCATGGCTTTGGAGAGAAAAAGGTAGATGCTCTAAAGGCTTTCAATTTCGTGACATAATTGACCCTGGTTGTATAGACTTCAATTCTACAAGAATACCTGCTTTCCCATGGCGCAGACATTGCAACAGATGTCGCTCATCTGTCTGAGCTACCCGGGAGGGGCTACCTGCTTGTTCCTCACACCAGCTCTACCGAAGACATCCCACCTATACCTGATAGTGCTGCAAAGCCCACGGTCGTCACCGATATGTGGGTTGAGCGATGTTTGTTCCGCAAGGAGTTCGTTCAGCCTCAAGCCAACGTTACGAACATACCCTTCCCTCGATTTCCAATCCCGGGTACGCATCCCGTGTGGCCCTTCAGGAGTAATACTAATACATCACAGGCTTTGAGAAGTTGACGGTGTGCTCAACTGCATTTCAAGGAATGGACTTGCTACATATGTCGAAAGCTGTCAAGCTAATGGGTAACCAAGGTTCTGTTGTTTGTGCGAATGAGACTGATAGTTTGTAGGGGCTAACTATGACGAATTCTTTACTCCTAATGCCACCGTACTCTTATGCAAAGTCACCCAGGCAGGCCGCGAGAAGTTGAGGCACGCTCTGCATTGGAATGTTCCTGCGGTGACAGCCGATTGGTTGTGGGATTCTATCCGTATAGGCCAGCTCAAGCCGTTCGATCCTTATCTGGTCCAACCGTATCCTCCCGATCCGCCACCGGAAGAAAGTGACGTTTCCGAGAAGACAGTTGATAATCGAATAGGGAAGAGCTCTGAGAAGCCTGCAGGACATGGAAAATTGGTCAGTAAGGTCGTCAAAACGGAACCGCACGCGAAGGAGAAACTTGGGGACGCATTCAGCACGGATGCACCAGCAAAACAACGCACATCTTCGTTCACCAATCACGATAAAACGGAAACGCCAAACGATGATGGCAATGATACCCCACAAACACTAGACATCTCTCTAGACGACTCCTCCCACACCCTCCGCGGCCCCTCCCTCCCCCTCCAAGAAATCTCCCTTAACCCCTCTCCCTCTCCCACTAAATCCCTTCCAAAACCTCCTCCCGCCTCACCCCCGAAAGCTCTTCCCCTCTCCCCCTCCCGCCGCGACTCCCTTGGCCCAACCATCTCCTCCCTCCTGGCCGCCCACAAGCAGCGCTCCCGCTCCGCCACCGCCGCCCCCACAGCCATCGACACCTCCCTTCCACGCATGGGCCGCCGCCGCCGCCAACTCCTCGGCCGCGCGACCTCCAATCTTTCCAACCACAGCGCCGGCAGCGCCGGCGCCGCGCTCTCACGCGCAAGCAGTGTCGACACCGTCAACACCGACGGTCTCGGCACCCCGCTCGAACCCTCCCATCCCAACGGACGAAAACCCTCCATTGAGCACTCCTTCAAAGCCCTCCACTACGCCGAACTCGGCTCTCCTCTAGACGGAGAAGCGGAAGCCGCGGATTTGCAGTCTACCCAGCTTGGGTATGAGGACCCTGACGTCAAACTTTGGAGAGAGAGGGTGATGCGGAAGATGGGTGGTGGTGGGGTGGACGTTGGGATGGAGGAGAAGGACCAGGAGAGGGGCGTTCGGAGGATTGGGGGGAGGGTGAGGGGGAATGAGGGGAGGGGGATGGCGGGGAGGACGAGGCAGAGTGTGCGAGGGGGTTGACAGGGATATGAATTTGGTTTTGTTGGAAACGAGCATTGGGTATACCCCTGTTTTTCTGTTGGAAAAGGCCGTTGATTTGGGTACGAGTGTTGTTTGTTTCTATACAGTCTTCTTGCATGCCCCTTGTTACGTCTCCTCCTACTCTTATCTTCACTTCGCCCGTTTTGCATAATCGGCGTTGGGCACGCATGCCACGTGAAACGCAGACAGAGGAATAGGATACCCGTATGGGGTCTTTCCTCCGTAGTTAGATAACCCAGCCAGCCAGCCAGCCCCTATCATTTTTCCAAATAAGACCGCAGCCATGAATGATTCCATTGCTTCAATGGAAAAAGAAAAAGAAAAAAACAGGGGAGACGAGGTAGAGAGGATGCGATCGATGATGATGAGGGCGATGGTGATGTGTTGGTTGGGGAAAGAAGATGAAGATGAAGAAGAAGAAGAAGAAGAAGAAGAGGAAGAAAGAAAGAAAAAAAGATAGTCGCGAATGGATTTAGGAGAAGTATTAGATAGTAAATAAACTATGCCGTCGTCGTACGACAGGCCTGGCATTGCTGCTACAATCTATTGCTAATGCAGAGAGGGAAGTAAAGGGGAGGTAGTAGTAAAGGAAGCAACCTCCGGGATGGTTGTTACAGCGCACACGCACCCGTCAGAAGAGAAACGAAAAGGAAAAAGAGTCCCATCCGTAGTACCAAAAACAGTCGCTCGTCCCTCTATATCAAAACACCGACCCTTCTATTCCCCTTTCCATTCATCCGTCTCCAAGTCTCCCCCTCTTCTTCGCCCTGCGCTCCCCGAGCCCAAACTCACTCCCGACTAACGTCCCGTCCAAACATCTTCGCCTTCATCCAATCCATAATCACCAACACCCGGTTCCTCGTGCTGAAACACATGCTCAAATACGCGCTCTTCCAGAACAAATACGTCAATTGCCCGCCGCTTGCGAAATTCCCCGTCAACCAGCTGATATCCGCTACCGCCTTCTCGGATCCAATATACGCCAAAGAGCCCTGGTGGCTGTACTCAAAGGGGCCGATTTGCTTGATTCGACGGAGAGATTTCTGGAGAGCTTTCATTTCCGTGAAGATCTCGTTGCGCTCCTCCGCGGGAGCTTTGGCTTGGGCGATGGAGAGGTTGCGCAGTTCATTGTTGATGGTTTCGGTTTTTGCCAGGGAATTGAAGAGGCGGGCGAGGAAGGCTCCCTCTTGGGAGGCTACTTGCGCGGTAGGGGCGTAATTGGCAATAGCGCAGTCGCCAACGGCCCAAATATTCTCAGCGCCGTTGACAACAAGGTACTCGTTTACTGACAAGCCACGACGCGAGTCCTTTTGCGCTGGAATCTGGGCCATAAGGTCTTTGACTACAGGACGTAGGGCGTTTCCGGTGGCCCAGACCAGGAGGCCATAAGGGAGGATCTCTGTTTCTTTGGAGCCGTCCGGCCGGGTGTATTCGGCTTCAACGGTCTTGTCTGTTACTTTCTTGACCATAGTTTTGGTGCGGATGCTGATGGATTCTTCTTTAAACGTGGATTCGGTGTAGTCGATTAGTTGTTTGGAGAACATGGGAAGGACGTTGGGGAGAGCTTCGACGAGGGTGACGTGGAAGTCGTCGACGATTTCCGGTACCCATTTTTTGAGGTCTTGTTGGAAAAAGTCTTGGAGTTCGCCGGCAAATTCGACGCCCGTAGGACCTCCGCCAACGACGACCATGTGCAGGAGGCGCTTTCGTTCTTCGGGGGATTGATCTTTGAAGCTCGCCGTCTCTACGCAGTCCATTATACGCTTGCGGATTTTTTGAGCATCGCCGACCTCCTTAAGGAAGCACGAACTTTAAAGCTATCAGTAAAATCTAGAAAACCCCAAATAAAGCTACTTACTGCTCCCTCACACCAGGTATTCCAAAGGTAGCATTCTCCGCACCCACACCAATAACGAGCATGTCGAAAGGCACCTCTGTCGTAGAAGTATCACCCTTTATCTCCGAATCGTCATTGATGCTTACAACCTTCCGCTCATAATCAACCTTCGTAGCGTCAGCTTCGTAGTATTTGGCTGTAGCTTTCTTATGCCGTAAGATATTCCGAATCGGCTCCATTATGGATCGATGCTCGATAGTGCCGGTGGTGCATGACGGCAGTAATGGAGTGAAAAGGAAGAAGTTGCGAGGAGAGATGACAATGACGTTGTAGTTCTCGGTATCGAGTTTCTTGAGAAGAGACACAGACCCCCAGCCAGTACCTAGAACTGGTCAATGGATTTCAATCGAGCTCTAATTGACTGTACACACCAAGAATGACAAGGGTCTTCTTTGAAGGATCGGGATTAAACTGTTCTTGCGGCGTTCGTAGAGTATAGATGCTGTAGCTTAACCATCCGATTCCACCAATAGCTGACAAGTATGTTAATCTCCATGCCCATCGGACGATGCCCCTTCCTCTTCTCTTTGTCTGAGGCGATAGGGATTCGGCATATGAACGCCTAAAGGATTGCTGCAGGTTGCTTCTCGGAGTGCGTTGTTTTATTCGAGCGCATGAGCTTTGCAGATTGCTCGGGCGTTGGGAGGTAGTCAATGTTCGTCGAGCTGTAAGGGTCAAGTTAGAAGCAGCCATTTGCGAGGCCTTCCACATGGGAGTCCTCATAGCTGCGGGTGTCGCCATGAAAGAAGGACTCAGGTTAAAGGGCACAGCGAAGATTTATTTATTTTTCCTTCAACTGGCAATACTGATAAGCTCCGGTAGCCCGTTAGAAGCTAGAGCGCTACGGAGAGCTACGGTACGCCATACGGTTAAGGTGCTCTTACGCGTCACGTGTCGCCAGACGGAGGAGGATAGTTGTACTTGCAACAAGCCTCACGACTACTCCGTAATACTGTAAATATCCCTCTCCTAGTCATCTCATGACTTGAAATATCTCAGTCTTTCTGTTTCTAAAATCCAGACCTTGCAGAGCTAGCGGTGAAGGGCTTGTCATTGATGCACTTGTTTTGAAAGCTGTCTGAGAGTAATTGATGTCCATGGTGACATAAACTGACCATAACGCAAATCTTTCAATGCTCGATACGATTCGTTCCCAGTAACCAAAGCCGTGGACGCCAGACGATTGCTAACAGAAGCTGATGGCACATGTCTACCGACACATGGCAGCCCGAACTAAAACGCCGAACTTGGACTAATGCTCATGATCTTGCTTTGCTGCCGTGATGTGCTTCTCCCCCTCGAGATTTAGCTTCGGCCCAGGCTCCTTCTCCTCCTCTTCTTCTATAACCTCCTGGCTAAAGCGACCCTTCTGGACCTCCTCCGCCACTTCGCTCTCGGCTCCAAGCTTACCAGCATCGCCCATACTCTTCCTGGCCTCTTTGATAATAGCGTCAGCTTCACTAATTCCACCCTTTTTTGTAGAGGAAGGATCTCCCTCAACACCAATAGCTTCCGTCCTCCGCTCGACAGTCTGTTGTAGAGCCTTGTTGTCAAATCGAACAACCATACATGACAAATTGTCGGTTGAAAAACGGGCAAGGGCGTAGTCGACAAGCTGCTTCGATCCAACCTGAGGGTCGTATGTATGCCGGACTAAGTCAACGGCCTCTTGGTCTGTGCAGACATCCCAGAGCTGGAGTAGAAAGTCAGTAACGTAACGTTCGCAACTTTTGAGTTTGGTGCATGGGTTACTTACCCCATCGCAAGCTAGTATTAAAAATTCATCTATATCAGGTTGAATGACCGTTTCAGTGGTGTACGGATGCCCGGTTACTAGATCTTTCATGTATGCATCACCCAACGCTCGTGTAACGGCGAGAACACCGTTCACACGATTATTAAGAATTAGCCCACCAGCGTTAGATATTCGTTTCCCTTCGTTCTCATCGCTACCCTTGTGATCGTATGACAATCTCAACGCTTTCCCATTGCGGCATAGAACGATACGTGCATCTCCGACATTTGCGGTATATAATACACGTTGACGAGTAGCGGAATCTTGAAGCTTAGGGATAGTACTCGATCGATCCGCGCTTGTAGCTGTGGCCTCGACCTGCGGCGCAAGATGTTGTGACGGCTCGGGAGTGGCTTGTCCAGCTGTTGAGTCCGTCGCAGCTTTGACTGCAGCCGCGGCTGCTGGTGCGATTGCTGAAGAACCCGTAGCAGATTTGGAGTTTGGTATCCGGTCTTCCCACCTTAGAACCGCACAAATTGCTGTACAGCCACTATTTTTCAGAGGTAACTTCTCCAGCTGTTGGTCTACGTTTGTAAATGTTTGATCAAGTAATTCCGGAACTGGCGTATTGGGATACTTCCGTATCATGTCTTCCAGTAGTACATGAAGCTTCTTTCCACACCAGTCAGCTGCAAACGTTCCTGCATGGCCGTCGAATATCGCAAAATAGCCGTTATCAGTTTCGACCACATGTGAATGTTGGGAAAGGCTGTTGGTCAATTCTAGACCTTCGTATGACTCCTGATGTTTCTTCGTCACAGTGTCCATATCCGGCCCGATCACTGGGGCTGGGGTACTTAAGAAATTGTACAAGTAAGCGTGGGTATCCTCCATAGTTCGTCGGCATTTCTTGTTCTTGTCCTCTGTCACACCAACACGGAAGGTGGATCGGGGCCCAGGACGGGATTCGCCTGCTGAATTGTTCAATGAACCTTGCGGTACACTTAAAGCCGGATCGGTCTTCCCAAGCTTTTGTATCGCCGTCGCTTGAGGTACCAGCGGACTTTCTATAGAAGTTTTATCTGGGGCCCCGGATATCAGGTGGTTCTTTGCACTTGAAAGGAAAGCACTGGCTTTTGCCACTCCACTACTCCCTCGCTTTTTATCAACGCTTGGCGTTGCGTCGTCGGTAGACTTCCGCCCCGATGAATTTGCGCCTGCGCCTGCGCCGCCAATCTTGTCACCATCATCATCCGCATCCTCGCCCACGGGTTTTAGAGATACGCCATCCGATATACTGCCGGGACCGGCTGCTGATTTTGGAGATGGATGTGAAGCAAGGCTAGTGTCACTCTCTTTAGTGGCTCTGGTGGGGCTCGTGGAGCTACCAAACATCCTGTTCAGTAGACCTCCTCCTTGAGAGGAGAAGCTCCTCCTCTTGTTCCCTGCCAGGTTGACGACTAATGGCCTAGAAACTTGCTCAGAGATGTGCTGGAATATTTCTAGAGCTTATGGCGAGAAATGGTTGTTGGAGGTCGAGTGTCTGGTGGATGTGATAGTTAAGCGCTTGTTGTGAAAGGGTGTGCGACTTTTGTGGAGAGAAGAGTAAATGAGTTTCAGGGCTGGGCCTGTATCTGCTTTACTTAGGTTAGTAACGATATCTGAAAAGCATTGAGACCATGCGCGCTCGAGGATACATGATGCCTGGGAAGCTGATGCATAAACAGCTCGGAGGAGGCCAGCGTTAGCTACTCTAACATACCGGAAGAATAGCGTCAAAGGATAGAGAGTTTCTTCCTATTGGTATTCAATGCCGTGCAGAAGTATTTCGGAATTGTAAAAGGCACGCGGATGTCCCAGAAGTGACGAGTTTTGAGGGGTGATAAACCTTGGCTTTGGGAACGCGGGGGGGGCGGCTTATCGCGCTTCGCAGCCGTTACGATTGGAGTCAGAGTATTATAACTTTATAAGAGCTTTCACTTATTCAGTGAAACAGAAGTCACTAAGTCCTCTATGTGTGTGACGGTTGACTGGCATTGTTATGTAGGGGCAACGGCCCAATTGTGCCCTTCACGCTTGTGGGAGCTTTTTACGGATTCTACTGTGATTATGTTTCAGCAGCCAGTAACGGCTTCTTGGCACCGCAGGGGCGAGCGAGAACAGGACTACAACTCGAGTAACAGTGAAGAGCAATTGTGACGTTGGATTTGATGATCTCAGTTGAGCATGGCTTGAAGTCGAGTACGCCGAAAAATAATAGAACATCCACCTCCTGAGGTTGATTCCGCGCTCAAACTGGGTATCCGGTTATCATTGGACTTTGCTTGCAGCAAGTACAATGCTAAATTTGTCAATTGTATCTATGCTCTCCACGTCTTCAGCACTAGGATCGCTTACACCGCCAATTGTTGCTAATATCCCAATATGATTACGCCGAGGCAATGCTTTTCTTCTGATACATCGAGAGTCCTGGCTGGCCTTAATGCAAGCCCATTTCTATGTAGCCTGATCTTTGACTTCTTGCTCCATAGCGTGGAACTGCGCGCGGAAATCTTTGGCTACCCATTCGATATATGTTTTCCAATCTTGACCTTGCAGGTTGGTCGATGAGCTTGCAACAGCTGGAAAAGCGTTATTGAGCAGTACTGTGACCTTCAATACGCCTTTACTCGCTTCATTTGCCTTCTCAACCTCTTGCTTGACCGCATTCTCTTTCGGTTTGAAGGAAAGAACCACTCGGAAGCGCTCAGCGATGGAATCTAGCCGTCGGATCATCTCCTCTGGATCAAGGACAATTAGTTTTGTCAGCATGAGGTTGCAAAGCACTCTGATCTCATGCTCATCTTCAAGCCCGGCAATCGCGCGATCGAAAAGCTCAAGGGGATTGATGCGCGTATATGCACTTTCCATAAGGGAATAGAGGGTCTCATAAGCACTCTAGCATGAGTTGTCAGCTGCCGAGCTCTACAGTAGGGAATTGGTCTACTAACCTTGCGGACTTCAAGCCCATCATCAACTTTGTGCTTGAATGGTCCCATCTGTACCTCTCGTACAAGCTCCGGTCGGATTTGGGACTCTTTCATGACAAAAGGCAGAAGCCGCGCTAGATGAGGCAGGATGATGTCGGTTTTGTTATGTGTGGCAGAATTCAAAGCGCTGAGAGCCAGTCGTCTATTCTCCAAATTAGGATCGTTTAGCATGATAGTCAACATCTTGACTAGCATTGGTCTGAGAACTTCATCGAAGGTTTCATCGCTATCGGCGAAGGTAAAACGAATCGCTTGAATCACCATTCCTCTCACCGTTGGTACTGGATCTTGGAGGTATTTCTAGATATCGCCCGTCTTAGTGAACCTTCACGAAATCAGATGTTCTCTATCTTACCTGCAATAATGGTAGGAATGACTTTGGTTCAATGATAGTCAGTCTTCCAATACACTCGGCTCCTACAGCCTTGTTGTCTTCTGCTTGTGAAGCCACCAGCAGCTTTTCCCATATCTCCTTGGTGTACGAAGACAACACGGGTCGAGATTCACCGGCGTTTTGTAGAATCTCCTTGATAGCATGCAGAGATAGATACTGCGAGCTGCCAGACTTGCTGGAGGTTGACAATATCACGGGTAAGTAAGTCTTGATATTGCCGGCGCCAGCCCGCCCTAATGCCACAGCTGCAGCACGAGGCAGTTGCTCCGATTTCGAACTAAATTGGGCGGTAAATAAACCCGGTTGTAAAGGGGATGATGATCCCATTCGCAAACCTGCCTCTCCAAGTATGCCGAGGGCTAAGCATTTGCGTTTGTCGTCCACATTGGATTGTAGCTCAGCCACAAAGCTGTCGATTTTGATTCCAACCGTCGAGCCTCCTGAAACGAGTAAAGTACCGATGGCCTTACCAACGATGGCTGGGTCCCCTGCCACGCCCACGTTTCGAAGTAAGCCATGCATAAGCGGCTGCCCAACTCCTTGGTTGCCTATTGACTCCACCAGCGCGAGAAAAGCGTCCAGGACGGCTCCACCAAGCGGAGCAAGGACTATCTCGCACAACGCTTTGATCAAGTTCCCATCAACCATCTTCTTTGGGCTACGGTGGACAAGCTTCGAAAGAATCACCAATGCTAAGCCGAGTAGGTTGAGATCGTTGGCGTGTACGAGTGGAAGTAGCATCCCAGCCAATTCGGATACAGTCTTTTCGTCAAGACAGTCAAGCGCAAAAGTGTTGAAAGCCAGGTTTCTCAAAGCTGTCAAACTCGCTCCCCGGAGAACACGATTAGACTTTCGTAATTGAGCGCCGAGTTCAAGTGTTACATTTCGCACCCATTCTGCCTGCAGGTCGCCCTTTTCAACCGCTGAGACGGCTACTATGTCAACAGCTTGGACGGCAGAAAGCCGTGTTGTCTCATTTATTAGACGATCATACAGTACGCCAAAGGCGTCTGATTTCTTGGTGGCTGGGATCAATTTCGACGATTTCAACCCAGATGTACGAGCAAGAAGCACGCCCAGAGCGTTAATCGCACGTTGTCGTACTTCTAGATCAGCATCGGTCGCCACGACCCGATCGAGGATGACAGTATAAAGATTGTCAAAATACGCGTGGTATTGTGATTCAGCGCCAGCAGATCGGGGAGGTGTCAAGAGTTTGACGATACTCTCTACCACGTTTATAGCCTCGCTGGAAACCTTATAGTATTTATCTTTAACTGCAGCGATCACACCTGGGACGATGTTCCCAATATGTGGAGCAACTACCCTCGAAGAGTGTGTATCACAGATAGCGCTTACGAGCTGCAGGGCTTCGATCCGCAGCTTGCTACTAGTTGCGGATGCTGATGCACCTACTGAAGTCAATATAGATCCACTGGCGGTGGACTGTATTGCATCAACGAGGGGTTCGAGGATGTTTCCAAGGTGCTCTGAGAGCCCTCCATGCTGAACAAGAACCATGTCGCGCAGAACCATGATGCCCGCCTGCTTCGAGGAAATAGAACTCTGTTTGAGTAGTTTCGCGATACCTCGGACAATGAATGGACTAAGACGAGCAAGGTCCGCTTTTGGGCCTGAGACTGGAGATGGTGAGGGAGCAGGAGAACTCATACCCACCGCAAAGGACAACGCGCCTGGTGCGTCAAACGCTGCATCACTGCCGCCCCTTCGGCGCTTACGTGAGCGTGAAACGTTGGATACCGAGGTGTTCAAGTCATGGTCTCCAATGGAGGTTGACAACGATATGCCTTCGCCGGTCTTACGGATCAAGGACCCTAAAGTTACCAGGACTTCAAGTCTGACATTCTCCTCCCGCTCTTTGAAGCAACCAATCAGCACGGGCGCAATTTTTTCATAAAGAGTACCGTTCTCTAATAAATCCCCATTGCTTCTTGTTGATATGATGGTGTAGAGAGCTTTCGCCGCACATCGCCGTACCTTCCAGCTTGAATCATCCTCGTCGCTCATTGCTCCCTCTTCTTCAAAATCTTCCTCTTCATCATTATTATATCCATTGGTCCCGTCATCGTCGAAATCGTCACCCTGGGTTCCTCCCATTTCTTCATCGTCGTCGTCTGTGGCAACGTTGGGATCATAGGTCACATACCGAATGGCAGCTTCGATAGCTTCGTCGGTATAACTCCGCATATCATGACTGCAGGATGATAAAAATCCTTCCAATGCTATTAGTGCAGCTTCGCGAACCTCTTCTAATTCAGGGTTCGAAGCACCATTCTCAGCTGTCTCTTCTAAAGATTCATCGTATTCCTGTTTGCTTAGAGCACTGAGCACAAACGGAGCAAGTGCTTTCAAATAGGGGCCAATCCGCTTTGGTACTGATCTAGCAATTGAGCCAATCATCGTGATCAGTAGCCGCCTCTTTGGAAGCGTCAAATCAGGGCCTCGGAAGCTTCCAATGGTATTAGACACGAAGTTACTGAGTAGGTGATCAGACAGATGTGTCGCCAACAATGAAATTGCAACCACAGCCTTTTTCTTGATGACTGTGCCAGTACGCTCACTGTCAAAGATATTGATGATGGCCTTTAGTAGCGCTTGTTTCTCAAGGTCCTGAAGCATCGATCCGAAACATCTAACCACCTCGATAAGAACATCAATCGCATCACTATCGACACCCTTTTCCGCGTCTATCTCCAGCATGCCAGGAGGCGGATCAGGCTGGTTCTTAAGTCCATGAGGAATCACTACATACCCGACTAGGCGTGGGATAAGGACCTTACTGATCGCAGAGTAAGCATCTTGCGTTGCTTTAGAGGGTGGTACGCCAGGTAATGGTGGCGGGAAAGAGGCGATGAAGGTGCGTAGCGCAGTTGAAGGTACTGAATTATCTACCGAGTGCGTAGTCTTCAGATTCGAGAGCTTTTCAATAAGCGGAGCAAGAATATCCGGGGGAAGTCTACGCGTCAAAGAACCAAGACTGAAAGCTTTCCGTCAGCACTGAGTATTCAAAATTGACAGAAGCGCCCTAACCACATAATAGCCTGATTCTGGACCTCTCCATGCTGATCGTCAAGAGCTTTGAGCAAGCACTCGACAGCCCTTGCACATGTGTGATAATCATTGAGTAGGAACGCTGGTGCGCCGGTTCTTAAGGTCTTGTTCAGGTCATCCAGTGACATGTATCGTATGTCGGCATCTGCATCGCTTAGCTTCGGAAGCAGAGCCAGAACGTTGGCTGGCGTGGGAAGTTGGGGCACAGCTGGCGCCATTATGATGTCGTATGCTTCGTTAGAACATGAGAAGAGTTGTCTTTAAAATCAGGTTGGCTTTTCCAGATATACCGCCGGACACAACAACATTAAAAGGAAGCCGGAGTTCTTGCAATGAATTCTCGTCCGCTTAGTGCTTGTCATTCAGGCAAAATGTAATGTAGAACTGTTGTTGCTTGTGATTCATTGGCTAGTGTCTTGTCAGTTCTGGTTTGTGTGGGCTTGTCTGAGTGTGTTATGATGATTTCACAGTTGTGGGGGTTTTCAAGGCGCAGCAAGCTTCATTATATGAAATCCAGGGACCCCAAGTTGGTATGACCACTATGCGAGGCGAGATCTGTAGATATGTTCTTCACCAAGAGAAGAAGATATATCAATCATATATCTGGGACAAAGTCGGGTACCTTTTTTCGTCGTGAACTTTACTTACTGAACCGTTACTTGACAGCTTCGAGATCCTCGGCCCTGACGTCGAGTGAAGAACCGAAAGCGCTAAGCACATCCCTGCCCTACTTTGGCACATCCTTACGACTGAATCGTCACACTGTTATTATCGTGTCGTACCTGTACCGCTTGAAGCTGTACGACTAGAGTTTGTGTTGTCTCTCTCATTGCCTTCCAGTGTCCTGGTTCTCTTACGGAGTGTGTCTCCTGCAATGGCTCTTCTAAGAGCTTCCGGCCGATGGTCCGCTCGTCTTATGAACCGATCTGTCAAAGCAGCTCAACGCCGGTCCCGCCCACAACTACTGCAAGAGGTTCGAAGACGAGGATATGCTAGTGGCGGCGAACATGCCACACATAAGGCTGGAAGTGATTTGCCATGGTAAGCCGCGACGCCTTGCAAATCTATTCCCAATATTGCTGTCCTTGACTCCCGCAACTTCAGCCAACATGTTCGCAAGCTCTTCTTGAAGTTCAACTGTACCTACTAGGTAAACTTGCTGACAGAACTGCTTAGGGCCATTGGTGCCGTTGCAGTCACGGTGCCCTCCGTTTACTACCTGCTACAGCCAGATCCGAAGAAATCTCATGGACATGGGCATGGAGATGAAGGACATGAAGGTAATGAGGAACATGAGGAGGAAGTAGAAGAAGGGCAGGAGGCTGGTGAAAGTAGCGATCAAGGCTCTGAGGGCGGCAAGAGCGAAGAATCGACTGGTAGAGAAGAAGAAAAACCGGAAGAGAAGGAGGAAGACGAGTCTGACAAGTCAGAAAGCGAAGGTGGAGATCAGCAGGAAACTCCTGATACCTCCGACAATGAGGGATTCGAGAACGTTGCTCACGAGAAGGGAAGGGGTGGAGATAACGTCGAAGGCGTGCAGTTCAAAGGCGCTACCAAGGCGGGCGATGAGAAGAATGAGGCGAGTGATACAAGGAAGCACATTCCAGACGCAAAGGGCTACAACAAATTGAGGATCGAGAGTGACTATGGCAAGCCCCAGGGTGTCTCTGATGAGGAGGACGGCACCAGACACGAGGATGACAGGATCCGAGATACGGTGAGCTTATAGCTCTTCACCTAGAATATCCGTGACCGGCAAGGCTGACGACTTGGAAGCCTGCCACTGCGAAATCCCCCAAAGGTGAACATAGCGTATCAGCGAAACAAGAAGGTGTATCAAATACCGACACCAAGTATCCCTATGATATTACAGACAACCCAAATCAAAGCAAAAAGGGGGAAGGCACCCCAGAGACCGCGAAAGCGAAGGGAACCGTTGATCCAGGAAGACCGCAGGTCTGTCATCCAAGAAAAACTCCCTCCAGAAAACCAAAGTAGCTAAGCTAACCAACTGTGTAGGGCTGATAAAAGACTGTAGACGCTCACGCTCAGACATCTCTACCCCGGAAGCACGTTGCAAAACATTTGCTGTACCAGAGATATGTAATTATTACACAAAATCTAAAACCTTAAGTGCCAATACCTTCGCATTTTGTGGTTTTCAGACCGCAAAGGATTCATATAATATTACTATGATAAGACACAACAGATATAGAAGAAGTGTTGCTGAAGCTTATCAGGTTCGAAATGGCAGTAGATAGGGCCACGGCCCACCCACCATACCCGGTACATGTATCCCTCTAAGAGCGCATATCTTGTGATTCATGATGATTCCAGGTTAGCCCAGTGCAGAGTATGCTGTAGGTCACATACTCTGCGTTGTTGCATTCAATCTACACCTCATTAATTGAAGAAGTAAATTTTATATTGCATACGGTTGAGATGCGTGGTTTGCAGGGAAAGCGATGTTTTGTGAAGAAGATACTCGAGCGAGCAGTGTGTCGAATGTCACCGCTTCTGCTTCCATTATTCCTACTGCTCCCGCTAGTTCCCCATCTGCTTTCACATCAACTTGTACCTGGTTATTTTCGCTGGTGCTTTGCACACTTCTAAGGCGAGATTTGCGAACTCCGCCACTGAACCAACACCGGCTCGCTTCAGCCGGACACGGCTGTACCCAAAGGCGGAAATTGGTAGCAAAGAACTCACCAATCGCAAAGACATTTCTATGCGACAGCAGTTCAACTCTGTTTGACTCCGCTATGCTAACCGGATGGCTTGCTGTGCCACCACGCAAATGCCACGTGAAGTCTTCCTTTTCTTCCAGAAGGATTCTTTTCTGCTTTCAGGCCCACAGCCGGCGTCCGAGTAATTTCTTCATCATGTCCCGTTCCACGTAATCCTATTTCAGGCCAGGAACCTGGACGATGCGTACTTCATGCGATCCCATCCCACATTCTTTACTCTCCTACTGCTCGCTCAGGTAACAGCATTCTTATGCCTGGCTCCAATAAACAATTCTTTGTTATTTTGGCCATCATGTCTATCCTCTTTTACAAACGTCCGGACTATATAGCTAAGCCCGAAGGTCCCCTCGATCTCTCCCAATGCCAGAAATACGTCGACCGAACAAAATCATGCAGAAGTGAGATACCTCCGGTACTTTCCTTCGAGAATGTCCTCGCAGATAAGGCTATGCCAGTACGTTCTTGCTTATTAAACGGAACCACATCCAGCTAATTATACAACTAGCCTTGCTCCCTCCGAGATTTCATGGATTACTTGGTTTATGTCAGACACGATGGCGAGAACCTGCAATTCTATCTTTGGCTAGTAGACTACTTCCAGCGTTTCATGCATGCTCTAAGGTCGGAACAAGACTTGTCACCTAAGTGGAACTTTGAGAACCCGGCTTGCTCGTCTGTTGACTGTCCACACATCTTACGGAGGCTGTCTGGTAACACGCTCGCGTCCATGGCCACACGAGATCCCAAATATCAAGAAGAACAGGACGTTGTGGACGACTTTCCTCTAGAAATACAGGAGACGTTGTATTCGGAAATACTCGGCTCGTTGCATCCTTATGACCCAGAAATACTCAGCTCATTGCACGCTATCGATTCAAACGACGCACCTCCTGTGCAGCCCTTCCGACTGGAAATAGACCGGATAATATCACACTATATCGTAGCTGGCAGTCCTCGAGAGCTTAATCTCACACACAAAGACCGCAACGCTGTCCTTCATGCTCTCTGTCATACAACCCATCCCTCCGCCTTCTTCCCAATCAGAGACACGCTTGATTCGATCCTTCGCGGAGAGGCTCATCCAAACTTTATACGCTGGTCAATTTGCAACGGTAACAAACCTCGAACGGCCTTTCTCCACTGCTTTGGTGCTACAATACTCATCCTTGGATTTCTCACAGCCATCCTTTTGACTCTTTCATCTACATCTCGCTGGTGGCGCATTGTTGCCGCTTCAGCCTGGTGGTTCGGCTTCACCAACCTAATTTCGGCATACAAAGGTCTTTGCATCATTTTGCACAGGAGACGCACCCGGAATGTCAGACCCTGGGAAGTGGGTGATGACGAAGACGCTGTCAATCTCATCCCAGGCTGTGAAAGGTCAGCCAATGGCTCGACCATTTCTTACGCTGACACAAGATCAAGATGGCCAGTGAAGATGGAAGTTTTCGGCAGCTCGAACGGATCCTTAACAGACTATTGGATGGACAAGTGGCAGAGGAAGCCGTTATGGAGGAAAATTTTCGATGAAAAAGTAAAGGTGCACGAACAAGGGCTGGCTTTAATTCAAAATAAGATTGTGAGGCAAGCGGAGGCTTGGGCGTTGATTATCACAATTCCTCTCACGGCGGTTTTCGTGGCTCTCCCAAAAGGCAACATGTACTAGGGTGTAAATAGTCTTTGCTGTATTTTCACGTTGTCTTGCAAGCGATCGGCGTTGCCTTCTGATGCACTGGATACCCTAGATGTGGTTTTTGCTTGTCTGATTTCCGTACCATTAGCGGGAATTAAAGAGGAGTTGGAAGGCATTCAAATAGAGGACTATGGAGCTATGGTATCTTCTTCCCTTGGATAGTTCGAATACATATTCACGGTTTCCGAAAGTCGAATCATTTACTTCCACATATGGAGGCTTTGACAGAAAAGCAGTTGGAATTGTGTATTGATTGAATTGAAACATCCCAAGAAATCAAAACTTGAGAACGATGTCGAGCCTCGCATGCCTTCCAGTACTAAATTAGGACTAGTGGAGTAATCTGCACTGGCTCTTACTGTACAGTGTACTTCCAATCTCCCAGTCCAAGACTCTCACTCGCTCTTGGGCGGTCTTGGCTTGAGCCAATGATCGCTTGCTTCGGTGCGCCTGAACGGCTGCGCCTGGAACGGGCAGTAAATGATACCTCCACGTAATCCCCGCTCACGGTCTCCATCTGAAACCCCCAACGCAAGATGTACCCCTCAAACACCATTGCGGGCATCTACATCTAAATCCCCGGAAATCCTCAACCCGTTAAAGTCTGCTCTGATCGAAGAAGGCGTCGAGTACCTATGGCATCAAACCAGAGCGGTCCTCGGCCGCGAGGAGTAGCTACGGGGCTACTGCAAACGAACAACATCAATCGCAACCCACGATATTCGTATATGGAGACACCTGTCGAGATGCAGCGATCAGTATTCCAACAATTTTCAAGTCCTACAAATTCTACCATCGACGAGTCGCCAATCTCTCCACGCGAAGGTATTCCGAATGTTACACAAGATACCATCAGATCTCCATTCCTTGCGGACAAAGACCTAGTTGCGCGAGCTGGATCGCCGTACAACGTCCAGCCACCTCAGGAAATCCATCCAGCACACTTCGCTCCATACGCGGAAGAGCCAGTTATTCGACAGGCCGAAGCGCATCCCTCAGCGCCAAAACCCCAAACACCGGGACCCATACCTATAAAAACCCACGAAGTGCACAGATCCTTGACGCCTACCCCTATGCGCACTGCGCCTCAAGAGCAAGGCAAAACATCCGCAACGGTAGTCAACCCAGATGTCGGCGGAGGGTCCCTTGTCTACAACCCACTCTCACCAGCCGGCCCTAATGCAGCACATGGGGACCATCGTCCGGGCCAGGTTTCGCATCCGAATGCTGCGATTCAACCTGAATGGAAGCACGGTTTCTGCGAAATGGACACGCTTTGCTGCATGGGCGTTGTCTGTCCTTGTATGGTCTACGGCAAGACGCAGTATCGTGTCTCAAGAAAAACCCAGAAGCAAGACCCCACAGATTTATTAGGCTACAGCCAATGCAACGGTTCATGCGGGCTTATGGCTGTGGCCTGTGGTTTCCAATGTGAATACAGCTCCTCGAGTACTGAAAAGTCAGTGCTAACGTTTTTAGGGATATTTGCCTCAATCCAACGTACTAGAATACGCAAGATGTATCATCTTAGCGGAAGCTTGGGATCCGACTGCTTTAAATCGCTATGCTGCTGCTGTTGTGTTCTTATGCAGAATGAGAGGGAGGTCCGCGATCGCGAAGAGCTCATCAGGAGGCATGCTGGACCTGCAAGCGGCCCATATATCACACCAGGGCCGATGAGTTATGCGCCACCTCCACGATGAAACAGTCCAGAGCGATGGGAATCGAGATATAGAGGAATTGCTCCGTGCTCAAATCCTGACCATATCAGCTACTCGGGTCTTGCACAATGGTTACAGACCACAATTTGGTGAGACTTGACACGGCCTCGGCACTCACGGAGAGAAAACAGAGAGAATGTAAGTCATTTAGCCATGCTCCAAACCTGCGGTTTCGGGGTTGATACGTACTTCGAACCTTTGGGGCATGACAAGCAGCGCGTCCTAGGCTACAGCAACGGAGGGCATAGTCATAGTTAGGAGGCAATGCTTCCGTACATGGCACCATCAAATTGCGGCTGCAATATCTACCCTAGGACAAGTATTCTTACCCATCGTCGATCTAGGAGGAAGTTTACTAGCTTCTGCGGGACGGTACGCAAAGAGCCAGAAAGCAGACATAGCATGGATATAGGAAGCACAAGCACAAGCACTGCACTGGACGGACGAGTGGCACCAAAGCATCAGACATTTCTCGAATTGCACAGTCCAAGGCCATGGGGTTCCAGGATGTATAACTGTAATGGTGGTCTGGTAGTATTCTAGTCCGCACCGAAAAGGAGGACGACCCGAAAGGACGGTGGCCGTGGTGGCCGTGGTGATCAATAGTACATCAAGCGTATTACTGGAGAACCATAGTCAACGTACAAGTAAGTTAATGGAGGATGTCATGTACATTGATTGTATTAAAAGGGCTGGCCTGGCGGATCATAACACCTACCGTGATACCCAGAACGAAATGACTGTATAACAAAGCCGATAAACAGTATTCCGTACCTTAAGTCATTTGATCGGTAGTTTTCAAGTTCTTCTAAGGTATGATAACTTGGAATGTTGTACCAAGGCGCGGCCTAATCCCGCCAGAATCTGCTGCCTGAAATGCTTGACTTCTGCCCTGACCTGGTGTCATCCCTCCACCTAGGCATGATATATATACATCGCTATCCTACAGGATTCTGGTCATACTTACGGCGTATTGCACATATCTTACAGATCTCCTTATGAATAATGAGCCACTTAACCCAGAGTTTCCTTATCGAAATTACACGGACTATATCGCGGATCTGTCTGCTGTTGACGATGGATCTGTCTGCTGTTGACGATGGATACACGGCTCTATACAATATATTCTCCTCTCGACCTATCCGCAGACATGAGCCCAGTATCGGCGGTGTAATAGCGGAGGTTAACAAGGATCGAGGCGGATCAGTCGTCGTCTTGGACAGTGTGGGCGGTAGACTCGATCTACGGCAATATATGGTTAGCAAAGAGAATGCTGCGGAAGATGTGAAGTCTTGCATCAAGGACATTGAACAAGATCTGCCTGACTCGCATACCCGAGTCATCTTCGTCAGCTATTACAGAACCTTGACCTTTGCAGGGTACTCAGGGCTGGATGTTAGTATCTTGGATGCCATTGGATATAAGTATAAAATCCATCCTGAAGTATACATGTGGCACTTTGGCTCTGATTACGGGATATTTAATACCTACTTTCCGTCTGCCAAACCCCCTCTGCCCTCAGCGCTGTCTACCCAGGGCTTTTTTCACATCTGGAATCACCATTCCATTATTTCTACCCATCTACATAGCGCAGCTGGAGCCCGAAGAGCCAACGCCGGTAAGTCTATATTGACAAGACGCAATGGAGCTTCAAAAGTGCATTCAGTGCGCTGACAGTCGTCCCAGTAATCATTTTAGCCAGGGACTATCGATTTTCTACTAGGGAGCCGTTGCTCACATCTAGAATTAACTTTTTAGACTCTCCAATCCCCATCCCAAGGCAGGGTCCGCATTGTTGGAGTAATGATTTATTTAGCAACGTATGAGTACAGACGAAGCTGCGATTTACGACCAAAACCCTGTGGAGTATATTATACCGTTTGCTCAAATGAGTCTTGTAAATGGCACTTTTCTTATGGATATATGGGACCAGAAGATAGAGTACAACCAGGAGGAAGGGGCTATCAATCTTGAAGTTCGCTACGACGAACAAACATGGACAGTGAACCATCTTCGGCAGAATCTTCAAGCTTTGGAAACCTTCACCACTGACGCCTCATCACGCAGATGGAAATCCTTGCTTCCAGATTATCAACGAGGTTTGCGAGACGCTGAGCAGCAAGTCATTATGCTAGCCCAAAAAATGAGCTACCGTGCTAGCATGGCATCTCTCCGTGAATCCCAGATGGCTATTGAGCAAGCTAAAACAGGCATTCAACAGAACGAGAGGGTTAAAAGACTAACACAACTGGCATTCATTTTCATCCCACTGAGCTTTGTCACCTCGCTCTTCGGCATGAATGTGACTGCATTGGGAACGGGCTCGGCAACGGTGTGGATGGTCGTCGTTTCGATAATCATTACTTACGTTGTTATCACCCTCTTCTGGATCCTACTTCGTTATCAGGCTCAGATCGTAAATTGGACAGCTGCAAAGTTTCGTGCAGCAAAAGGCTCCAGCGAGCTGCACACACCATGACCCAAGATCATCAAAGCCAGTGATAATAGTATTATTACAACCAGGGAAATGAAAAGCAATGTATCATCTCATGAACGAGATTTCATAAGATTTGGCCGCGGCGTATGTTTATCCGGTCACGATACTTCAAAACCAGTGAATCTTCACGAATGGGTCGATACTAGAGTTGGATATCGGGATGGTTCTTACCATAGTGAAGTAAATACATTCAGCCAATGAAATACTACCTATTACTCCAATTATCTTAATTGCCACGTGTGTTAACATTCCTGCGAAAGCGCTCGGCATAGTACTGAAACTATATGCAGATACCAGCCTACGGCGTTCGCCACCACTTTCCCAACTCTCAGCTACCTTGTAGCTATAGTGTCGATTTGGATCTCTCGCTATCATACTTAGGGCAAAATTTCTGCAGCAAATGCTGTTCGATATTGTGCGCTGAGTCTTGACTATCTTTGAGATATTACTTTAACAGACAATGAATCGACATACGCACGGATCGGTAGCGTCCAGGCTCGGGCTCGTAAGACACATGTAATAAGGTAGACTTCGCGTGGTTGTAGTGATGGTGAAGATTTACTGCACGTGGTGAAGAATGATGTCGCATGGTATTGGATGTATGAAAAGAAAGAAGCTCGAGGGGCTAATGAGCTGACAAAAAGAACCATGGGGACCATTGAAGAGATAAAAGATATGGACGCATATCAAGAGATCCGAGAAACATCTGCATGGAGTGTGAGATCGAATAGTTATTGATCGACGTGTAAATGACCCGGGCGTATCAAGTTGAAGTGCTCAAAGGAATGGATGTTAATATAACGGCATCCCGAACTTCTCTTTTCGGTCTCTCTATCAAGACCAGCAGCGGGAACGGGCATTGGTATATCGCTTCAACCAATCCGATCCTTCGAAGTGTCACGATGTTGCTATTGCGTTAGCCAGAGTCAAGCGAGGTGGGGAAGAGGAGAATTTGCCATGTCAATGGCGAAGGGAGATACGATATGTACTCGAGTCTTCCATTCGTGTGGCAGGATATAACTACAACCGAAAGAAGAACACCGTGAAATCCAAGGCAGGTAATCCCCTGGGTATATATTCTGCGCCTCTAACCGGACGCCCACCAGACATGTCTCCAAATATACCTTACACCCTGATCCTCTCGAACGCCGCCATTGATTTTTGCCGTGAAATGCAATTCCAACGCCTAGCCCAAAACTGCCCATCCCATCCAAGAGCGCGCAGCGCGATGTCCATTAAAGAGCGCAGCAAAAATATCCCTCACCATCGTCTATTCCGACCTCTCCCTGCCATTCATCCCGTAATCATTCCTCCTCCTCCCTCTCAACCACCACAACCCTCTCCAACGCCTCCCTAACAACCCTCACCCCCTCCCTAACCACCCTCTCCGGCACCCTAACATCCACCCTCCTCTCAACCCCCCCCTCTCGCGCCCCACCATCTCCATCTCCATTACCATCCCACCCACCCCCCTCGCCTCCCTCAAAACCCTCCCCATAACCTCCGCATAAGTCGCGCACTCCCCACCGCGAAGTAATTGCAACGAGCGCTCCCGAACGGCATCCAGCCAGTGCGTTTCTTGGCAGGCGGATGTGAGCGTCGTGTGGAGGGTTGGGATGGCGGAGGCGGAGAGGAGGGCGGTGGTTGTGGCGGTGCGGAGGGTGGCGGGGAGGGGGGAGGGGGGGTAGGCAGGGATAGTCAGGGTGGGCGTCATTGGTGTGGGGTCGGTGGTTGGGTGGGAAGAGGTGGTAGGGCGCTGCGCGGATGATTTCTTTGGGTGGTGGAGCGGAGGCGTAGTGGTGTTTGGGGTGACTGGAGGTTCGGCGTCGAGAGGTGGGTTGGTTCTCTATATTCGGTGGTGTTTGGGGGAGAGTGAGATGGTGGGGGGTTGCATTGAGTGCATAGGTAGTAGTTATATAAACGAGCGGTGCGCTATTGTTGAGCTTTCGCAACAATAAAGAAAGATTGGTTGACTTATCGATAAGACACTTTTAGGGACTAGTGCGGAACGTTGAGCTGGAGATCCCAATCCAGGTACCTAGGTATCAGTTGATTTTACCACTCAGCCACGTGAGATGATTGATGGAATGGTTTTCATTACAATGCAATGCCTCCCCATGATTCACAACATGATTATCCTACTTGTCTCCGTCTACAAATACACTCCGTCTTAACACGAATCCAAAACTAATCCATCGTTATGACGCTTCGGAATCTGACGTTCCCACTCATCATGTGGTCGTAAGCCTTGTGCGCTTCCGATAGAGGGAATTTCTCAATCACGCAGTGGACATCGTGCAGCTGTGCGAACTTGACGGCCTCCTCGCAATCAAGGGAGTGTCCCGAAGGCCATCCATGGATAAAAAGACCCTTTGTGATCATGGGAATAGTGTTTACATTGACATCGCAAGTGGCTAACAAATTTCATCAGTGTGTATTTTTCACTATCAATGAGATCATCAACTCATGAGCAAGGATCAAAAGCTTTCCCTGAGGAGCCAGGCCTCCGAGCAATTCACCCATGATCGAAGGATTTGGCGCAGTGACAACAATCAAGGCAGCACCTCGAATCTTCTGCAAAGCTTCGGCGTGGTTTTCTTTGCTACCGTGAATATAATCGATAGCCCCGAGCTCCTTGGCAAACCTCTCCTTCGATCCACTACTGGATAGCGCCACCGTCCTGTATCCCATGCGCGCAGCATATTGGACGCCTAGATGCCCGAGTCCACCGAGACCTTGAATCGCCATTGCTTCGCCAGCTGGTACTTTCAACTGGCAAATTCCGTTGAGTACTGTCACACCTGCGCAAAGAAATGGGCAGTACTCAGCTGGGTCGATATCGGAGGGGACTCGAACAACTGCTTCGGTTCTAAGATGGCAGTATTCGGCATCTGTCATCGATTACTACCATTTACGGTTGAGAAATATGTGTGCTACCCACATTCACCATCTCGAGTGACACCGTTGATCGCCTCGTTACGACACATTGGGAAGACCCCACGTTTGCATGACTGGCAGGTCCCTGAGACAGTTCCCGTTAGCTGGAAACTCAACGAGGCTTTTCTAACGCTAATCACCATCATGCCCTCCGTGCCAAGGAGCGCCGACGCGGTCGCAAATCTTCCAATTCTTCTCCCCTGGATCCAGTGCAACTACTGTACCAATGGTCTCATGGCCAGGGATTCTCGGACTGGTTTTATCAGCCAAGTGGTTCTTGCTGCGAAGGCTTGAAACGTTATAATGAATTGCCCATGACGCCCCCTTGAACTCCCTGGTCGGAACGGCAGATACCGATAGCGAGGACTTTGATTAAGATCTCTCCCTCAATTGGGTGCTTGAGCTCGACATCTTCAAGTGTGAGAGGTGCATTGGCTTCCTTGAAGATTGCGGCCTTTTAAGCCTTTGGGAGACTAGAAGCCATGCTGATGGTCTGTTTGATCGAGTCACTTGGTGGGAGGTTGTTTCGAAGAGCGTTAAGTGGAATCTAAGTGGTATCTGCTATCTTTCAAAGCGGAATGCCTCACATGTGGACTCTCTTGATGTCTAGGTCGGGAGTGTATACAGCACAACCTCGAGAGGTTCCCCATAGCGGAATCTACGGACTGATACGTCATTGAGTTCCCACTAAATCCCCTGTTTCCGTCGAACGTTTAGCAGTTTGGAAAAACTTAAAAATATCCAAAAGAGAAGCTCTAAAGCCCGCTATCACCGAGTATCTGAAAGATCTCTTAAGGACCTAAATTATACCCTTGAGAGATATCGACGGGGGCACAAATGATACCTAGCTCTTTAGATTTACAATCATGTATGTCCATCGGTGATCTGTCGAAGTCTCGAAATATTACAGTCGCAGTTGAATTTGATGTCTTCAACATTTTGAACTCGAAATTTGGGCATGGCGAAGGTACGGAAGGACCGAAGTTCCTCCGAGGCCGAAGCCCTAAATGAAAATAGTGACGACATTACTTTAATTGACCTTCGCGATATGATCGTGAAGTACGAAGTATAACAGCTTCTTTCGTTCCAGTATTTTCGAAGCATCTTGTGTCATACATCCAAACTACAATCACTATGGGCGTCTCCTATTCTACCGCGAAATGGATGGTATGTTGCAGTCTATTCGAACAAGCGTCGGAACAGAGAAGATCTCTTCGAACGGTCGAGTACTGACATACTTAACAGGCACCGGCGTCTTTCCTGATCGACTTTGCAGCCCAGCAATATGGGTTGCTGTCAAAGCCGAATATGCTGGACATTCATAACAAGAATCTATCCTTCTTCAGCCCACAGCCGTATTTCATCGGTGGCTTCTTCTTCCCTCAGCAACTACTGCAGCTCGCATGGCTTTATCGGTTGTGGAAGCTTGACCCCAAGAAGCCAGGAGAGCGTGCGGAACTGGACCAAATTGGTGTGTGAAGTTCATAGGAGTTTTTTTAGATGGGACGGCTGAAAGGAACCTTGACAGTTGACTTCGTTCCTTATTACTCCGTGGGCAATGTTTGCATAGCCAGTGAGTATTTTGATTCTAAAACACACTGCTGCGGTCAGCTAACCAAAAACCTCAGCGTGGATGGTCTTCTGGAACTCGGAGAGACTCGACATTTCAAACATCTTCGTCATCATCAATAGCTTGACTCAGCTGTACTATGTGTTCGCCAAACTTGGACCGATGAATACCCGCTCCACAGCCTCCACCTTAACACATATTGTTTCAAAGACATTTGCCGGGATTGGCGTTCTCGACCTGCTACACAACGGCAGCGTCGCATACTTCAAAGACCAGCCTGCGTCCACAATGGTCCGAGTATTGACGGGCGTCGGGTTTGGTCTCGCCAGTGCGTCAAGCGACTGGATCTTTGGTGGCTGTCTTGTATATGACTTGGTGGCCTTGGCTGTTGGTCAGAGCGGTAGCTGGAGGACGCTTCTTGGTGCGTACGCTGTAGGCAGCGCAGCAATTGTCGGGGCGAAGAATCTCGCAAGGTAGGTAAGTTACCTTGCGGCATGTTCATCAAAGCTGCTTCTGACCAATCCAGATAGACCTCCTTACAACGGCGAGAATTCAGGGTACAGGGCCACGGCAAATGACGATAGTCTGGATCAGGTGTAAGCAATCAGTGCTGGCAATTCGGGCATGCATAGCAAGCGAATTGGGAAGATAGTAATCCTTCCAATCGATCAAATATTTCTTCCCATCATGGCTTCAAACGATCCATTGGGTATAAAGTCGAAACCCAGAGTGTCGCAATTTGCGATCATTTAATGAACAGTGCATGAAGACTGAAATAAACTTTGAGGTGTATGATACACTGCGCGGGATCGTACCATCAGTTACGTTTTCGGTGATCTTAGGATAAATCTTTCAGGATGGACGGAAAATATCGCTTGCCTCGGGACCTCAGACGTGTTACCACAGCTAAGTCCCTTCTGGTTAGCGCCTTTGCTTACTAAGGTACGTAAGGTGCTGTTACCCGTAGGCTGCGAAGTCATCCAAAGGGTCGCTAACCCGGAGGGGCTTAGCCCTTACACGTCTGATGTCCTGAGGCAACCACTGCTCAGGCGTTACCTTACTCTACAGACTTTTATGGGAGCTGATAGACGTACAACGCCCTTTCTATAGCCACACACCCCTCACCAAAGCTTACATGTTTAGTTACGTGACTTCACGCCTATGTGAGGTAGAAGCATATGTATTTAGAGGGTTATCATCAGAGATTGCGAGCCTATCTCCGTCAGGGCCAATTCTCCACCAGTTCGCTCTTCCTAGTATCACATGTAGAACGCGGCATATAGCCCTCCATCTGTTTACATAGGTGATGAAGTATCCTCGCACACAGCCTATCCTCAGCCTCCTTGACCTGGCGGGCTCCGACGTCCTCGCCGGTCACATCGTTGTTCGAAGCAGTATTCGATTTGTCTCCCTCTTGTTCCTGTTCCTGCTTCTGCTTCTGAGTTTGTTGAATTACTTAATCTGATCGGGGGTATACGGCTATAGAAAAGAGGTTGCTTCTATTGGCTCCTATTCTACTCAATCACATCGTAACTTTAGTGATCTAAGGACGCAAGACATCTACTGTCCTGATTACTCTCCTCATAACTCTTATTCGTCTTCAGTCAATCTTTACATAGCTTATAATTGAACTTCAAGTGTGTTAGCACGCCACAAAGATGGCCGCCCCACCGCCAGATAATGCAATCATGGGCCTCTACACATGGATACCAGACTTTAAGACGCAGCAGGATAGCGAAGTTGCAGTTGAAAAAGATATTGAGTGAACCTCCAAGAACCTTCTGACTTCAATATCTATGCTGACGTTGACCAGTATTATTGCTGTCCAAGGGCTCGGCGCAAGTCCGTACTTCACATGGGTCAAAAAGGTTCCGATGGGAAACCAGGAGATTAAGGAAGTGATGTGGCTAAGAGATCTGCTACCAAATCATGTGCAAAATGCACGGATTGCTACATTCAGCTACCTATCAGACTGGTACACATACAAGAAGGGGGTCACGACAAGCCTTCGAGAGCTGGGAGAACAACTGCTCAACGCCCTGCAGCATGATCAGCAAAGAATTAGTGTTCGCCTCATTAAACGTATTCGTGTGTGATTTAATCCAGCTCACTGCCGATAGGCTGCTCGCCGACCAATCATTTTTATTGGCCACAGCATGGGTGGGTTGGTGATCAAGCAGGTTTGTATTTGTGTGACTGACATTATATATGGTTGAGTTGATTATAGAATTAAGCGTTGGTACTAGCGAGCAACCGACCTGATTGTGAGGATATTGAACGATCAACCGCCGGTGTTCTCTTTCTTGGAACCCCACATGAGGGGACTGATGTTGCAGGCTATGGGTCTTTCATTGCCAAGCTCAAGGGGAATGATCCTTCTCTAATACAGTCACTGAAGCCAACAGATGAGGATCTGTATGCATTGTCACTTGATTTCGCAGCCGGATACAGGCATTTAAATATCTCGTGTTTTTACGAGAAGCTGGACAATGCATACGTCGGTGGACTTGCGAAAATCAAAGTAAGTATGTTACCTAAATGCCAATCTCGCTTATATGGGAAAACAGATGGTTGTGCAGCGATCAGCAGTATGGGAGGGAAACAGTATGATCTATCTGCTTACCGATCACTCGGGACTAAACAAGTTCTCTGGAGATGAAGATCCCAATTTCCGAAGCGTCTGTGCAAAAGTTGAAAAGCTGGCCAAGGAGGCCTCATCAATTGTCCAACAGAATTTCGACGGTATGAGAAACATTCGAATAGTCTCTATGTTCAATATTTCTGACTTCTAGTGCCATGGACTAGATCTTATTCGGTCCTTAGCCAAAGGTATGGTGTGTCTTACGTTTACCGTTAGGAGATCTAAACACAAAGTACCTTGGTGCTCGCCCAATCCTACAGGTATACCCACTACCGTAGGGTTCTTTTCTCCGTGGCTAACATGCATTACAGATGATGCACGAGCGTCCATTCTCAATTGGCTTCAAGCTCCAGATCCATCTCGGGATCTTGAGAGTTTGTCAGGAGCGCGCCTTGACGGAACCGGTATTTGGCTGATTAAAAGCGAGCAGTTTCAGAAATGGGAGCGATTGCCCTTGGCCTTGTGGCTCCACGGAAAGCCAGGGTCAGGGAAAAGTGTATTGAGTTCACTGGTAGTTGAACATCTGGGTGATCTTTGCAGTTCTCACAAGGACTGGGGATATGCATACTATTATTTCTCCAACATTCTTCACCGTGAGAACCAATCAGTCAACGGCTGCTTGACTGCTACTATCAAACAACTGATCCGGAACAAATCAGTCAGAGTACCAGAGAATCTAACAGCTCTATGTAGAGAATCGAGGCAGCCGACTAGAAAGGATTTAAGTAAAGCTTTGTCGGAGCTAATCAAAAGCTCAACAAGAACGTATCTGGTGCTCGACGCACTTGATGAGTGTTTTGAGCGAGACGCCTTGTTGACTGAGATTCAAAAGATCATCCCTACTGAAGAGAATGGACTTTCGGTTCACATAATACTCACGAGTCGTCTTGAGAACGACATCGAGGCCTCACTCGACAGATGTACAGATAAAATGTCACTCCAGACAGCTTCTGTTGACGCTGATATTCAATATTACACGTCTCAAGTTCTGGAAACAGATCGCAAAATAAAGCCGTGGCCAGACGATCTCAAAAGTCTGATTAAGAGCACGCTTATTGAGAAGGCTGATGGAACGTATGTTAGCTTCAACATAACGCGCATTATGTGGACGTCACTAACTTTTACAGATTTCGCTGGGTTGCGCTTCAGATCGACAATTTGCGCAAATGTCATTCCATCCGCGATGTAAAAATAGCCTTGAAGAGCCTTCCTAAGACATTAGAAGAGACTTACCATCGCATCCTTGCCTGTGTGGATTCTAAAGATCAGCAGGGCTGCCGGAATATGCTTCACCTCTTAAGCATTTCAAGCATGCTTCTGACCGTGGATGAAGTTGCAGAACTTTTCATCGTGGATACCGATCGCGATAGTGTAGACCTTGATGCCCGGTTCATGGAGCCAAGTGAAATTCTGGACATCTGTCCCGGCCTAATCGAAAAAACCGCAGGCGCCGAATATAGGCGCAACGCGAACAATCCCGACAGTGACACAGAATCTGAATGGACAGAATCATCCAGTCAAAACATAGCACATGCTACACAACCCCAACATGTGAAATTAACACACTCATCTGTCCTGGATTTCCTCATGTCCTCACAGATCCGGAAAACAGACGTCGCTTTATTCGGCCACAACATTGAAAGCGCCAGCTTCCTTGCCGCTAAGCTATGCTTGCTTTGTCTTATAGCTTTCAATCCATACAACTCTGAAGCCCAAAACGATCCCATAGGTGGGCACGGGCTTTGGAAGGCTCAACCCGAAGCAGCAGTTGGGGGGCCCTTGTTGCCTTATGCTTCCAAAACATGGCTGAAGCATAGGATCAGACTTGATACCCTGACTAGTGGTGATATCAGCATTGCGATAGATTCGAACCAATCCAAAGAGTACCACGTCGAAGTTTTGAACTCTCTCGCACTTCAATTATTCAACAGTGAGGCAAAGATCTGCTTGAAGTGGTCATCAACTGCACTTGAGCAAAGCGTCCTCAAAGATAAGTCGCCAAGTTTTCAAGCCTTACCGGAAGATTTGGATGATATAGTGATGTTTGGTGATGGTTCACTGAAGCCACCCCTATATGAACTCCCAGCTGCCTGCCTAAGCTCAGCAATGTGCGACTGGGAGCCCATCTTCGATCATCTGAGACTTATTGCCCAAACAAGGCCTGGATTACTATCTACTAAGCCTAGGCTTTCAGAGCTAGTCAGTGCAGAAGAAGGGTCTATCTTGAGACTCATTTATGAAGGAATGACAGAAATGTCGCGCTCGCGATACATTGGATCCGAAGAAACAGAGTTGAGGAGATTTCTCAATTATGCACTCGGACTTGGCTTCGAAGACCCCGGATCACTAGCTCTGGTTTCCAGCGCTGCTCAGGGTAATGTCAGGCTAGTTGATTTATTACTCCAGCTAGGGGTCCATGTTGACGGTCCTAATAAATCCAACGCTGCCCTTTGTGAAGCCGCACGTTCAAATCCTCCTCGTTACGAAGTTATAGAGCTTCTTTTGAAGAGAGGAGCTGATCCTAACAAAGCAAGAGGGCTTCGATGGCGTTCATCCGTATCGTCTGAAGCCGTGTTGGTACATGCCGCTGCCGGAGACTATACCAGGCTTATCGATATGCTCATTCTGCACGGCGCGGATGTCAATCTTGATTCTGGCAGCAAAGGTAGTGCGCTCCATGCAGCTGCTTCTGCTTTTCCTTATGGGCGTTTTTTCAACGAATGGCTACCCCCATCGACAATGCAGCAGCTCATCAAAAACGGAGCTCGAATTTTTTCCTTGGCGACATGGGTATCAGCAGTTCTTGACATATACCGAATCGAATGCGGTTTCCCAACATCTGAAATTCCTGAAGGAAGCTGGTGCGGAACAAGAAGATAATGAGGGAGTGAGACCGTTGGATTGCCTGATGATATGGAGGCAACACAAGGCCTTAAAGCGTTTGGAAAGACAAAACATGACACCGTACGATATTGGATATGATCAGCCTGAGGGCCCTGAAGAGCCGGATTGGCTATATGATGAACGCACTGAGGCTGAAAAGGAGGTCACTGACACAAGCCATGAAACTGAAAATGAAAATGAAAATGTAGAGTGAGAGAAACTCTGCACAATATCTAATTATTGATGTTCTTAAAGTAAAGAGGTTTGATTCCTCAAGTTTTCTAGTCGAAAAACCATGAACTCATCAACCAAGCTTTACGGAATACGATATATGAAATAACATAATTGATATTTGATGAAGGCTACCCATGGTTATCTTGCAGAATCAGAATGTAATGATTTAAAGTATAGGTACAACCTCGTCGTGCCTCTGCCTGCTGATGCTTCTCTAGAGGACGCTATACCCAGTCGAGGAGAGCTAAGGGAGCATGTCACGTGTGCTTCTCCGAGTCAACCCACCACTAAATCCGTCGTATTTCTTATCGCAAAGACACACACGTACACGCCTTGACTCGGTCATCCAGCTTCTTACTATATCCCATGGCTTGATTCTCATGCTTATCAGTGTCCCAAGTATGTATGACACGGTGACCCCCGGGTTGATCCGTTCTGGGGGAAGGTCTGGTGTGCTGCCTTCCCCGTGAGGCGGCTGTACACAGCGCCTTCGTAGCTGCTGACCTTCACCTTGTTGTATGACTTCCTAGAACGGTAGTGACTACCGTGCCTTCTCACGCAGATATCTCTCTTGCTTTTTCCAACATTTCCAACACTCTACAATCGCTGCTTGAGTGGCTTCTCGTGCCGGTCTTTCATTTATTGATATCTTTGCTTATCGTCGATTCATTTCTACCGTTGACTCTGGTTGAGACTCAGCTACTTTTGCTAGGTCCGTCTGCAACAACACTGGTACCTCTCCAAGTCTTGTTGCCTACCATACGATTCAGGTTCAGCAGGACCAGCCAAACTACGCCGTATCCGATAGCCTCTCAGAACGCTCGCTAGCGGGGCTCTGCTATCTCCCATAACGTCTACCCACCGAGTCTCACTTATCCTGCCTTGACTGCGATTCCCAGCGCTCGATCATACAACACACCATACCGAGCTTCGACAAGAATGTACATGGCGGCCGATAGCAGGTGGGGATGTGTATGAAGCGGCCAAGACAATCCTACCGCAAGCAATCGCACTCCGGCTTTCTTCGCTATGTTGTCGTCCAGTATCCCCGACCACTGTACGCCCACCAGCATTTTCCTGACGAACTTCTCCACCCTTTTCCATACCTGCGTGCCAACACCTTTGGCCTTCTTTTCCACGTTACTCGGTGTCCTGAGCATCGTGTCTTGGCTGTTTGCACAACTACCGCAAATCATCAAGAACTACAGACTCGGTTCGGCAGCAGGACTGTCTATATATTTTCTGATTGAGTGGCTCTTAGGGGACTTGACCAATCTATGCGGAGCGATTTTGACGCATCAAGCATCATGGCAGGTTGTGGTGGCGTCATACTATGTGTCAGTTGATGTAGCCCTGGTATGGCAGTACATGTGGTATACGCATGTCAAGCGGTTACGAAAGGAGATGCAGGAGGACTATAATGCAGGAAACCTCGGCGGAGGAAACGGGGATTCGAATGGTGTTTCCGTGGGCATATCACCTGTTCGGATTTCGAGCGGTATCTCCAACGCTCTGAGCGAAGAAAGAAAGAAGACCTCAGAACCGGATGGGAAAGATACAAAAGGCACATCAGATTCACCCAGTCAACCTCGGGATATTCGCAACAACTCCGTCTGGTCCTCGACCTTTTCCTTCCTAAGAGAAAAGTCTCCCTCTAACCGCACGATAACTCGCTGCCAGCATTCTCCTCAATCCCCTATGCCCTCACCCAAAACCATCCTCTTCATATCCCTACTCTTAACCGTCCTAACTCAAGCCTCCCCTCTACGCCCAAGCACCGAACACGTCAATATGGCCACTTCCGACCCCTTCGAATTCGCCGGCCGCATCATCTCCTGGTTTTCCACTGTCCTCTACCTTGGTTCCCGCCTCCCCCAAATTTACAAGAACCACACCCGTCGCTCCACCACGGGCTTGTCCCCCACTCTCTTTATTGCAGCATTCTTCGGAAATCTCTTCTACAGTACTTCACTTCTCACAAACCCTTTGGCATGGTCGTCGTACCCACCATATGGGCTTCATGGCTGGGTGGGTAAAGAAGGGAGCGACCGGGCAACGTGGGTGGCGCTTGCGGTGCCATTTTGGCTTGGGGCTGCCGGAGTATTGGCGTTGGATGCGACGATTGGGCTGCAATTTTGGATGTTTGGAGAAGGAGGGGAGGAGAAGGTTGCTATTATTCAAGATGAAAGGGGCAGGAGTCATTGGAAGAAGGTTAGTGGCTGGATGAGGGGGTGGGTGCCAAGTCCTAGTTCTAGCCCGGCTAGGAGGTCAGAAGAGGAGAGGCTGTTGGCGGAGAGCGAGCCGCGAGGGAAGATGTATGGCGCTGCATAATGGAGAGTATATAATTAGGCGTACGATAAGAAAGGCTATGTTCATTAATAAGGATGGCAACGGCGCTTTACGGCAAGGGCTGGTGGTCGTTTTGAGTCTATCTCATTGGGCCGAGGGCGTTTCACGAAGCATACCACGGCTACGTTTGGCATCGTCTGGGAAGCATCATGGGAATAGGATGATGGCTCAGCTGGCATATGGGATGGTTGTTAATTCATTGCATCGGTAGTCTTTTGGTAGTTTTTCGGTAGAGTTCAGGCATCAAAGACTCAAGACCCGTGAGGCTAATCCCACAATTGTACCTTTCGGATTGCTTTCGTCATGGTTTCAAACCTCTCATATACTATTGTACTATACCCTCGCCTCGTCTACGCTACTTTTTCCATCTCGCGAGTATCGATTTGTCCGCCGCTAGCTTGCTCACCCCATTCTAACAAAGCTAACCTCTCACATCCTTCCCTCTCCTCGTTAGACCTATTTCTCTTCCCAGCGCAGAAGAACAAGAGACAAAACCAGAACAAGAGTCCCGCTCTATGCCGGACTGCGCGCCGAACGAAGCCATGTACACACGCCAAGGCTGCCCCTATCCACATTGGCGGAGAAACGAGGCGAGTGCAATCTCGCTCGTTCTCTTCGATGGAGAAACGAAAGAAGTGTGGGGGGTTGTTTGGGAGGTGCAGGTCGTCGGGGGACTTTTTGAGGTGGGCGGGGAAGACGGTGAGGCGAGTGTTGAGGAGGTGGTGGGGAGGGGAGGGATGGGAAGGGAAGGGATGGGATGGGATGGGATGGGATGGGATGGGATGGGTGGGGGAGGGAAGGGAAGGGAAGGGAAGGGAAGGAATGGTGTAGGGAAAGACTTTCACGTCCCGGAGGAATTGAGTATTACAACATGCGTGCGTGGAGCTTTGCCAAGGGCTTTTTTGCTGAAGGTTGCTTGGGGCTAGGTCTGTATAGGACGTGGAGCAGAGGTACGGTGATCTGCTTTTCTGCGTAACCAGTAGAGAATGCAACACCGGTCAGCGAACCTGGAATCTCACAATCCCAACTAGAAGGCCAGGAGCGTATTGGGAAAGCTCAAAAAGCGGCTCGTGCTGCGCGAAAATCTTTTGTGCCCAAAGCAGAATGGGAAATTTTGGAGTTCGGGTCGAGCAGAGTCGTGAGTGCCGCAGGGACGGATGTGACAAGTTGCGGTTTTGGTTTGGAGCGGTGCGTGTGTTATTGAGCGTGAAGAATGGGGGTTGGCTGTGGGGGTTTACGGTGGGTTGGATTCGTGGGGGAGAGGAGCAGAGAGTGAAGGGGAATTGGGAGGGTGAGGGTTCGCACTTGGATCGGATAGAATTTGTAGGTAGTATGGAAGTTGGTCAAATCTCAAAATGGATGTGCTGTGATACTGTATCCGTGCTGGTGAGGGACGTTTCAAGACGACGTGAGGATCAACCATGAAGAGATGTGGAAAGTGCTGATCTGCTGAAGCAGCCAGGTTGGAGAATAGCTCAGCGCCCTTTCCATCTCGTGCGGTAGCAGATCAAATCGTCTGATGCATTTCAATCCGGTCAGTAATATACGCAGAGGCGCCCAACTCCTGGAGCTTAGAAGATGGCAGTGAAGGTCTCTAGAGCTCTTGAAGGACGTGACGGATAAGTCTTCTCGGTACCCAGAACGGCGCCAAAGTAAAAAGAATCGAGTCAGGGAAAGTTTGAGCTAGGAAAGATTCAGAATAGAATTGAAAGAACATAGTCTCGTAAATGTCGAGGGGGGTGGAAGCAAGCATGGCAAGGGCTGTCGTGTTTTGAGGGAAAGCATAGCCTAGATCTTTGAAATGACGAGAAGAAAAAGCGCGTAGATGAAATAGTGGCAGGTTGCGTCGGAAGGCGTTTGATGCCCTGAAATATCTGTTTTAACTAACAATCGTCACTGGTTAGAAGATGGAAGGCTGAAATGAAAATTCTGGATCCCGTCAGGGCTTTACGGTACCTTTGAGTCTCGTCGAATCTCGAGTATCAAAAGGTAAAGAGGGGAAGAAGGATATGTTGCAAAAAGCCATAATTTCAACAAATTTCCCATGACTTTCCATGCTCCTCTGAATTTTTGTAGAAACCATGAAGCGTAGCCCAGGAGAATCGGCATATGAAAAGCAAATAGTAACTAGTCTTGATGGAAATTGAATCAAAGTGGTGGAAGACCGCAGAAAGCGACAGCGACTTGAAGTTAGAAGATAGAGAACGTTCATCCTTCTTCCAGCGGCAACCATGGAGAGCAACTCCGAAGGTTTAGATGGAAAAATTTCGATTGGCCAGAAGAGCGACAGGCTGTTGGAGGATTGTTAATTTATAGACCCGGATGACTGAAGAATCCGCGTCGAAGCTTAGAGGGATGGAGATATCGGAATGACCTTGGCTGGTAGAGAAGCAGTAATGGTTTGACAGAAGGTCGACAGTAAGACTATATCTCCTCCATCTCTCGAACCCTTTTCATCAACCAAGCTCAATGGACGCTCTCCTGATGTATTCGTGAGTATCGCGTAGGGCCCTCACTCGGCTGCCATTGTGTGACCATACCAAAGTCTATCTGCAGCCATCGACGTTTTCCACCAGAAAAGACTCGTCCAGCGAAGCAAAGGGAAAGCTATAACGCTGGTGAAGATTGATCATGTTTCCTCAAGTGAGAAGCGCTATGTTGCGGTATATATCCACATACTAGCTTCTTGGACTGGAGTTTCAGATTGATTTTCTTCACCTGTTGATGGTAGTAAAGCATCAGGCTTAAGCTACCATGAGCTGCTACAAGGACTGGTGGGCAAGATGTCGTTTTAGAAATAAAGTGAGCTCTTATTTTTCGATCTTTGGGGGCTGATTGCTGGACCTCACATTGTTCACCTTACTTTAGGGGTTACAATATCGCTGTTGGCTCAGCTGAGATGTGCGCCAATAGGACCATGTTCAAGCGGTTTCTGCAGGCCGGGGCTTTAGACTATTGCCAAGTCGACGCTTGCCGGCTTGGTGGCCTGAACGAGGTTCTCGCCATAATGCCCTGGCGTAAAAGGTGGGAATTCCTCTTCATCCTCAAATAGGTGATGTTGGCTTACCGGAGTATTCTCAGCATGTCATTACAACTGGCTATCTTGCAGTGAGCGGGGAAGGGGGAAATTGGTAAGAATACATTGACGCCCTGCATGAGCTCACCCGGCTGAGATCGAAGATGGACATCACATCACACCAATGTCAGCCGGATATTCTGTTGAGATTCTAGCGGTAAGCATGGAGAACTTCGCTTTCCAGGACCTGTTGGAGGGTTCTGGAGGAGTGAAGAGGCGAAGCATTTGTTGGAGGTTAACAGGGTGATTTGTTGACCTGCAGTTTCGGAGGCAGACTTGCGATATCAAAGACGAAGAGCTTGAACCTATTGTTGAACCAATCATATTTGAGTCCTTGTTTAATATTGGGCAACAACGAAGAAAAGAGCTAGGGGATTGAGTATCGAGTACGCAAGAAATTGTGAGTAGAACTGAGTGAGAAACGCGGAAGGAATTTAGATATAAGCTTTGGAATATACACGCTCTACGAGAGAAGTTGAAAATCGTAGAAGCATGAATCGTAATACAATTGGATAGAGCGTATGAAGCGGTTATTTAACGATCATGCATGTTGCGATCGTCGCCAAACAAGTTTCGTCAATAATCGACAACGAAAAACCAAAGGCGACATCTTAACGAGGTCCTACCGGTCAGTTCCCAGCAACGTCCTCTTACAACCAGGCACCTATCGCTGTGCTCTGTTTATGGTACTTTGCTACTGTACAACTTGAAAATGACAAGTCTTCTATCTTACCCTGAACTCCACAAACAAACTACCGCGTCCTCCAGGCTTCAGCAGCAGTATTGTAAGCCCGACTTGGCACTCAAGCTGGCGAATCCAAACTTGCAAACTTGCTTCTTCGCATTGAATCTTGAACATCCAGTAAAAGCGTCTTCGAAAGACATGATTCCAGGCTATCGAAGGCGTTGGCGGCGAGATTTTTCCTCATCAAATTATCGCCTAACCGTGGTATTAATTTTCGATTTCCTCAGAGGTGCCATTGGACAAGGGAGCCGTCAATAGTGCTATTTAGCCTTCTCGTCGATGAAGGGCAAGCGATGGCACAACGTTCTCGACTCAGTGGCCACTCTGGGGCATCAGACTGTAGAGGAGTCTCGGGAGTGTAGGTCGGGACGGGGTTCTTGCAGAGCAAGCAACCTCACTGGGACGCTACAATTGTTCTAACAGTAAGGCGTGGGACAGACTGGGATTTAACAAGCCATGCATGCACATGCCACGATCAGTTTTGAATTTTATTGAAGCATCACGCGTTACTCGACGTTCGTGTACGGCAAGCGCTGGCTTGACTAGGCTATACTTGCCTCTGCCATAACTTTGCTGCTTTCCGTCAATATTGACACCCTCAACCACAAAGTCTATTTACCTTATTATACGGACTGTTTAAGACAGTTTACGCGAGAACAGCTACTACGATGTACATTGTTGCTTCTTGACTACAGTCAGTCTTACTATGTGGCTTCAACTCGACGTGCATACACGATGCCTTTATCCTTCTGTTACTTCCTTTGCTGGCGAGCCTGGCTTTACTATTGCTGTGGGGGCCTTGGAACTACAGAGCTTCCGTGTTGTCTGGATAGCGCCTCCTGCACGAGGAGGTATTGAAGGCTTACACGGCGGTACTTTTCCATAATGTCTGGTGTCATGTTTTGTCTGAAGTTCCTTGAAAGCAAGTGTTATAACAGGAAGGATAATACCCATCTACTGTCTGGATAGCGAAGCATTCTAGACTCATATCTATCATATATCGGACTTTGAAGCCTGCACAACTCTACATATTTGCATTGCTGTCGTTACAAAGATGCGGTCTGCTCTTATATTGCCGATTCTTACCGGCCTTGCCCTTGCGGTACCCACGCCTCAACTCGTGGATCTTGTCGCTATTGAGGCGTCTCCAGCTCCAGATCTAGTGTCGGCACCACTCGATATCAGCCAAGATACTCCGCCTGATGTCCCACCTTCTTCAATTGCACCCACCACAACCGCAGCTACACGAAAGCGAGATGCTGATATCGAAAAAAGAGACGGCAACTGTGCGGTCCAGCCAACAGGATCCGGACCTGTCCCTACTCCGGACACCGTCGATGCCTTTACGTCTTTTCCAACGTTCCAGGTAGGCTTCTCGGTGTCCTCGCATAGTTCTAGCTAAATATATCAGGCAATGGCCACTGGTGCCCCTACACCAGACGGATACTCATCAGCGTTTACTAATCTGGCTGGATCCCTGAGCGCTTCGAATTACATGGGCCTTTACACTCTTACCAGCTATGATACTCTTGGATGTGCTTCCAAATGCGACCGAGCCGATGGTTGCCAAGCCTTTAATATGTACATTGAGCGTGATCCAAGCGTAGACCCTAATGCGGCCAATTGTCCAAACCCTCCAAGCATAACGAATTATAAGTGCACACTCTGGGGAGCTCCTGTTGTTGCACAAGAGGCTACCAATACCGGACAATATCGCGATAGTTTCCAGGTTGTCATTGCCGGCTCAAATGGTACGTCTAACTTTCAACAGTCGGTTCAGGTACATTGATTATTGACTTTACTTCTCTAGGTTATAACAAGAAAGCTCCACCATCTTCAATTGGTGGTTACAACGGGCCTACAGAGCTAGGCGGTGCCATAAATGCTCCCCTGGACTCAAAAGGTCGGAATACATACATGGGCTACAAATACTTTCCGTTCAGCCAAAGCCAAGGCTATGACCCACAAACATGCGCCGATGCTTGCATTATACAGACGGGGTACAATAGTAGACATCCAGCCATAGACGGTACTTATCAGACCTGTATCTTCTTCGATGCCTACGTCCTCTCCAAGAACAGTATACCGCAAGGCCTTTATTGCTCGCTTTACAACGAGACCTGGGATCGCTCGTATGCTACGAACTATGGCCAGTATCGCGGTAATGACCACTACACTGTTTCTCGGTCTTATAGCTATTCTCTCTCGTAAGTGACAACCTTACTATATGCCACTCATGGGGTTTGGTCCTATATATCCTTGCATCACTTTCATCTCTATTAGGTTTCTTTATCATGACTGACTCTGATATCTTACCCTCAGAAACCCGCCCAACCCCTCAACCTCAGACCCAAAATCCTGCCCCGCAGGCGCCGTCCTCCAAAACGCCGATTTCGAAACCGGCGCCAACCCTCCAACCCCCTGGACCATCAGCAGCGTCACCGGCTCCACAACCTCCACCATCGTCTCCCCCGGCAGCACCAACAACGGCGGCACCTACGCCTTTGCCGTCTCCCTCGCCCCCAGCCCCTCCTCCAACGGCGCCAGCTCCCTCACCCTTTCGCAAACCATGAACACCTGCGGCGGCGGCAACTACTCCGTCGAAATAGACTATAGATTCGACACCTCCCCCGGTGCTTGCGCGATTGCAATCAAGTACCCGTACAAGACTACCCAGGGTAGCGTGACGGCGCCGGATAATGTGGGCGGGACGACGGCGGGGCAATGGACGATTACGGCGTCGACGTTCCAGGCGGTGTCGGCGGCTGATGTGTTTTATGTGGTGTTTACATGTTCGAATGGGGTTTCGGACCGGGTCAGTGTTGATAATGTGCTTATCAGGCCTTTTGCGGGTAATGCGTATTGAGGGATTGGTGAAAGGAATAATGAGGCTTTTAGGTGGGGCGAGGCGAGGGAGCAATGATTTAAAGATATATAGGATTGGGATGAGTTAGGTATAGGATCGAGATAATCATAATGTTTTGAGAGTTTTGATGTTTTACGACCTACCGTGATCGTGATCCACCTTGAGTCCTCCATTCGTCCTTGCAAAAACTCCCTACCATTCGCACTGTCTTAGTATGGTCACCAACTTCGTAACATGTTCGAGCCAGAGGGAGTAGACGATAAGGAAAAGGTTTGGGGGGGGTGTTATGGCTACATTGATCGTTAAGAAGACGCTGCCCAGTTGGATGAGATGTTGCGAGAGGAGAAGTAGACTTTCGTGGTAGAGAAGAAGGGGGAGAATGAAATTTTTTGAATGGGGGTCCTTCATCTCTTGAGCTGAGGTCACAACAACTGTAAGTATATCAAGAACCACGGCACAACGTTGCAAACAAGCCATTGAAAGATTTCGAAAGTCTATGTTTGGATTACTATGTAGAAGTACACAGTCGTCGAAGAAAATACGAGCTCTCACATATTATGAGTCCTCCACCATCGAGATCATCATTGTGATGGCGCAGCAAGCTTAGCGACCAAACGAACACCATAGATGCATAATGAAACCACCATCCATTGTCTAAGCCCCTGTCGATGCCATGTGCCGATGGAAAAATAGAGTAGGGTGAGGTGTCCTCGGAGTAGGATGCATGAACACAACTCACACAACTTCCGTAAACAAACTAGTCGTAAAGGCTGTCGTCGTTCCCAGCCTCCCCAAACCCATTTCCGTTCTGTGCTGCAGAGCCAGCAGCTTCGTCTGCGTCTGGGAAGCGGAAGAAGTTGGTGCCACCGGAGTTCTTCATGCTCTGCGCGAAAGCCTCGTAGCGGCGGACCTCAACGTCACTGACTGATCTCCTCGCCAACTGCATGGCTTCTTCGAAGTGGGCCTTAGTAAGCTCCGGAACGGGATCCTCCGCATCGAGATCCTCCTCCATTTTGACATCCTCGCCTGCAGCTTCGCGTTCCTTGGTACGCTCAATGTCAATGGCGATAGACTGCTTGATGGCCAGCTTGACTGCTCTCTGTGTGACGAAGCCAAGATCGGCACCAGTGAAACCATGGGTACGGCTTGCGATGTACTCAATATTGACATCGTCGGCAACTGGGGTCTTACGCAGTTGTGCCTTAAGAATAGAAATACGGGAAGCCTCGTCGGGTAGAGGGACGTAGACAAGAGTATCGAGACGTCCGGGACGGCAGAGGGCGTTATCGAGCTGCTCAGGACGATTCGTAGCTCCAATGACAAAGACATTCTTCTTTGAGGTCATGCCATCCATTTCTGCGAATACGGTTAGCACCGGCGATAATCAGGCGTTCACTGACAGAGACTAACCAGTTAGAAGTTGGTTGACAACACGATCCGAGGCACCACCTGCGTCACCGTTGGACCCACCACGAGACTTCGCAATCGAATCCAACTCATCCAGGAAGACAACGCAAGGAGCTGCAGCTCTCGCCTTATCGAAGATGTCACGGATGTTGCTCTCCGACTCACCGAACCACATGCTAAGCAACTCAGGACCCTTGATCGAGATGAAGTTGGCAGCACACTCGTTTGCGACGGCCTTGGCAAGCATGGTCTTTCCTGTGCCCGGGGGACCGTAGAAGAGAACACCACGAGATGGCGAGAGACCAAATTTGAGGAACTTCTCGGGATGGTCCACAGGGTATTGAACGCTCTCGATGAGTTCGCGCTTGACGCCTTCGAGACCTCCAATATCGTCCCAGCGAACGTTGGGGACCTCCACAACAGCGACCTCGCGTAGAGCGGATGGGTTGGACACACCGAGAGCGAAGCGGAAGTTCTCCATAGTGACTCCTAGGGAATCTAGAACCTCAGCATCAATGGTATCCTCATCCAAATCGATCAAGTCCATCTTTTCACGGATTTGCTGCATGGCAGCTTCTGAACATAGCGATGCAACATCCGAACCAACGTATCCATGTGTTTCCGCAGCAATTGACTCAAGATCCACGTCTTCCCCAAGCTTCATGTTCTTGGTGTGGATCTGAAGGATTTCCAAGCGCCCAGTGGGATCTGGGATTCCGATATCGACTTCACGGTCAAAACGACCGAAACGGCGTAAGGCAGGGTCGATCGAGTTAGGACGATTGGTAGCGGCCATGACAACGACATTTGAGCGAGCCTTCATGCCGTCCATGAGCGTGAGCAGTTGAGATACGACACGACGCTCGACTTCACCGTTGGTCTTCTCTCGTTTTGGTGCTATCGAGTCGATTTCGTCGATGAAGATGATAGCTGGCGAGTTCTTCTCCGCCTCCTCAAAGGCCTTGCGCAAATTCGACTCGGACTCTCCTGCCATCTTGGACATGATCTCAGGGCCGTTGATTAGGAAAAAAAACGCGCCAGTCTCGTTAGCAACAGCACGAGCCATCAGCGTCTTTCCAGTTCCTGGGGGACCAAACATCAAAATGCCGCGAGGGGGCTTGATGCCGATAGATTTAAAGAGCTGAGGATGTCGAAGTGGAAGCTCCACAAGCTCTCGGATCTGTGCCATCTGTTTCCGGCATCCACCAATATCATCGTATCCGACCTCATTCAAATTTCCCTCCTCATCTTCGCGCTGGATGGGCTCGCCTTCACAGTGGATGACTGTATCTTGTGCAACGATGCCATACTCCGGTGGATCAACCTCCACAACCTTAAATTCCACCTGCCTCATGCCACCTCGAATAGTGAAGAGGTCACCTTGTCGGACTGGGCGGTAGGCTTCGCGGAAGTATGGGGCAAGGAAAACATCGAACAGAGAGCCGGTCAAGCCTTCAACAGTATCCGCAATAGGTAGTACAGCAATGCGCTTGGCCTAGATTGTCTGTTAGTTTACGATATAGAAATAAGATAGGGCTGCAGACTCACATATTTAATGTCTGGGCACGCGTGAACAGTGACAATATCACCGTGCTTGACGCGTAGGTTGTGCCGAACTACACGGTTCATCCGTGCACTGCCATCGTCTAGGTCATCATCCGCAAGTACAATGAGCACGGTATCCTTTCTCTTCTTGCCCTTCACAAGTACGGTGTCACCACGGAAGAGCTGTAAAGTCTCCATCGTGTTGTTTGACAAGGCGATGATCGAGTTGTCATCATTGACGGCATCCGTTACGCTGTTGCCACCATGGTCAGTTACAGGGCCTAAACTTGTTGATCGTGGAAAAGCAGTACTTACATTAACGAATTTGGCTTCTTCTTCTTCTTGAGAATTGCGGTGGCGAAGTCGGACTCCTGGACAATGATGTTAGACATGGAGGCAAAGCTTTGGTGATCGGCACTTACTTCTTTCTTCTCAGAGCCAGAGGCATCGCTGTGAAGGCTGCGGTTAGCAAATACACCGGAGATGCAAGCAAAGACTAGGACTTACTGAAGGTTAACTTTGCCTTTGATGGGCTTTGCATCGACATGTTCAGGCTCGACTGACATGGTGGTGTCTTGAGATGTATGCGGTTTCTCAGTGCTGGAGACGATGGATATGTGGGAGATAGGCTGGGGTGTAAGATGCCTCGAAATCTGAAGGTGGACTTGATATCGATGGTGGGGTTGTCGAGGTGAGCTGTGAAGATGGATATTGAGTAAAGTCAGAGGTGCTGCTAGCAACTAATGAATGATGTACTGGGGGTCTAGTTGCGGTTTAGCGTCGGGCTTACTTAATGTTCCGTATTCCTAGAATGGAAGATAATCGAAGCTGCCAGACTTGCATGAGTGTTTGTATTTTTCTGGAGGACAGATAGACAACATCCTGCTACAGGCATCAGAGCTTGCCATCAACCTTTGTTACTCTGGAACACTGGTGTTGAAGCTATTGCTCCAGATGTCACTGAGAGAAGAGAAGTCAACAGTACATGATGGAGGACACTACAACCATATCTACTATAACATTGTTTTCTCAACGTTCATAGCTTTTCCCTTATGAAAACAATCGCTCTGGTGATGGCCGCTGGGGGTGAGCGAACAGTTGCTAACAGGATTCGAAATGCTTCCCATCGTTCTGTCATTACGCTTTCCGTGCTATTTCCTTGGATTCATAATACAAACATCTACAAACGAACAATGATTCTACACTAAGATCGTATCTGCTTTCGGTCGGTTCCACCATCAAGTGTTACGCTGCCTCATTTTTAGTTTTGGTCTATTCGTCTGCATGACAATTGCGACAAACAGGGACTGCAGTATAGCTGGAACGAAGCCATGTGATATTGCCATTTGGTAGCAACCAACACCGGAGATTTGGTGATCCTCATACTCAACCTCCAACGAACAAACTTGCACCTACCCTGCTTACTTTCCATCCCTTACAGAGATAGATCTCAATATCTCCGCTTAGGCAAACGTCAAAACTCATCCAAGTTCTAGCAGAAGAGACGTTTCATCCAGGCTTTATAAGGTCTGTCCTGTTGCCAATGGCCGAAGAAAAATACTTTACTGCTGAGGAAGTCAACGGCTTCGTCGGCAGACCTGTTAACCCTTTTTTCGTCTACGGCTCGCTTATGATTCCTGCTATAGTCGCCAACGTCATCGACGGACCTGATGGTCGTATGAACGAAGGCAAAATCAAAAGCATGATGACAGCGGCTACACTCGGTGGATTTCAACGCTTCGCCATCAAGAACACCATCTTTCCGGCCGTCCTTGATGCCTTCTCTGGAACCTCGGTTCAGGGCCTGATCCTTTTTGGCTTGACTTCTGCGCAACGTGGTCGTATCGATAATTTTGAGGGTGGCCGTTACTCAAGGGAAGCGCATGATGTGAGGATTACTCTTGCATCAGGAAAGGAAGAGATCGTCGAGGCCGATGTCTACGTTTGGGCCAGGGACCATAGCGAGCTTCAAGAGCACAAGGAAAGAGTGTGGAGCTTGGAAGAGTTCGTGCAGACTGAATTCTGCAAAGAGCATCTTTCCAGGGTCTGCCCTGGAAATTAAACTGCCCTTTTTTCAGGGGTTTGTGCCTTGCATGCAGCTTACCGCTGTAGACTACAGCTACTGGCAATGAAGGTCTACCCTTAACAGTCTCAACGTGAGGGAATTTTGTCAACTTTCTTTATGTGCCGTTGACCATGCTTTACCTGGCCTTTCTCATGTGTTGCGGAATACAAGACTAAGCCTTTGCTCTGTCCCTTACTTGACCATTCCGCCATGGCTGGAGTCTGGGAAGAGAAGTGATCCTATCTGCTGTATAGAGAGAATGATCTTTTAGCATACGTCGTAGTCATTTTGTAACCTTCTTGAGCGGCTCTTCAGAAAAGTAAAGGTAATAACCTAGGCGACTGTGTTCTACCCAGATCTTTCGTTGGTTCTTCTCTAGGCATACAAGGAGTGATTCAAAGATGCCTCAGTGTGCTTCTCACCTGTTTGGCTAAAGTGCTATCAATTGTAGGACCCTCATGTAAACACGTTGCCCAAGTCTAACATAAAATTGGTATACATAATGCTCGCGATAAGGGAGATCTACTCGAGATATAGGGCAGTATTACCCCCAAGTCCCCAAAAGAGGATGTCTAGGAGAAAGCCAACGCATAGAAAGCAACAATAATGAACCATCTACCCCCTTCAAGCCGTCTTCCTCCAAGCCTCCCGGATTCCCAGCATCCCCGCTACAATCCCCAAGGCCCCAACCGACCCTTCTCCCAAGATCCCCTCCCCCACACTCCAATGCACAGTCATAGGCGCATACGCCGCATTTACACCCACCTCCCTCCACCACCTCGCCTTCTCTTCCCGCTCCGCAATCTTCTCCTCTTTCTCCCCTCTCAGCTCAATCGCTCCGTCGACCTGCGGTTTCTTATTCTTGCGGTCCAAGAACTCTCTTCGTTGCGCGACAAGCTTACTCTGGTGACTCAGAATCCATTCGCGGCCTAAGCGGGCGCACTCAAGGCCTACGTGCGCCATCCAGGCGCGGCTGCTCCAGAGCCACCATCTCGCTCTTGTCTGCGCTGACACGCCTCGTAGAATCCCTTTGTCCCCTAGAAAGGCCACGTTTTCTAGAGCTTGATAGACTGCATTCACGCCCACTTGAGCCCACGCGATATACTTTAAGATCCAATCCGTAGGTGGAGAGTTGTAAACTGAAACGCCCCAGCTGTAGATTCCTAGCAGGCCCCAGAGGCGCAGGAATACTCGGAACTCGTCGATGAGGGATGTCAGAGGCGGGAGAGAGGGGAGTAGAGACGCGACAATGGGGAGTTGGATGGGGAGGCGCGGAAGGGAGGAGTGGAGGAAATGGAGGGTGTAGGTTATGGTCAGGAGAGTAGTGTCGAGGTGGGAGGTCGAGGAGAGGAGTCTGGTGGACGTTAGTGGGACTGAAGGAAATGGGAGATGTTATAAGAATGGTGGAAGGAAGAGGAACGTGCCTGTTCAGGTGGGAGATGTTGGTATTTGTCTTGGAGAGATAGGCTGGAAGGGAGGCTTTGACGGATTGAATGTGGGAAGGTGTCGGCTTCGAAGGGGAAGCCATGATCGCGCCGCAAGAGATCTCGAATTGTCTGAGAGGACTGGCGAAATATATAAAGCGCGGTTGGCTTGCGAATGAATCAACTGGAATATGTTGCTGGGGAGGGATGGTGGTGTCTATCAAGCTTTGACCTTTATCTTTGGACCTCGGCATATCCGTGCAACGGGTATCGTTTACCCCTGAACGATTGTTTGAAATCAATTGAAGTTCGAAGCAGTCTATTTGCATGGCTTAGTCCTACTGATCGAGGACAGCTGCTAATCCACGGTATTTCTGCCACGTACAGTCAAAGTGTGGATGCACTGAAAGATCTCAACCAGCCAAAGGCAAGGCCCCCATGTTCGACCACCAGGTCAGATCAGATAGACATAATGATATCCGCTGTACCTAAGTCTACACCTTCTTCAGTAACAGCGACACCATCTTTCACCTCAATCTCCCCTTCCTCGTGACTCAACCCGTCCATGCCATCATGCCCAGGCAAAGGAACCCCCGACGCGTCGTTCAGCAGCTCATCGTTCAGATGACGCCACAAGCCCATGTCAAACTCCGCGCCGTCCTCTTCTTCTTCACTGAACATTGCCTTGCACCTGGGCCTGGTGTTGCTTCTTGATTGAGTCGAGGCTCGCCGGCTGCTGGAAAGCATACCTCGGAGCGCGCGTTTTATGCTGTCACGGAACCCTCTGCTGTCAGGTTCGGTTTGTACATCCGAGACATCAACAGTGTTTGTTGGGATAGAGGAGCGCATAACATCGGCGGAGCGCTTAGGCATTGTGCTGGCGTGCACGATATGTCCCGTAGGGGTACTTGAGTATAGGCCTATGCTGTCAAGACTTCGCAGGGGAGGACGCGTTGGCCGTGGTTCTTTAAAACCCATTTTGCGCACGATTTTTGCGTCGGATACACGGCGACACGATTCCTCAGAAAATCTCATGGAGGTAAGAAAGTCTACCGCGAAGATTGGCTCCAGGACCTGCCAAGCCCGGTCTCGGTTGGTAGGACGGCAGGCATGGCAGGAACGGAATTTGCAATGAGGGAAGACTTTGAGTTTTTCTTTGGAGCCATTGGCTGTAGGAATGTGTTCCATTTCGGTAATGATAGCGTATGGAAGATGAGGGTTCGCGTCCACAGATGGTGTTGTGGCTGATTGTTGAGCTTGATTTGAATTGGGATCCTCTTGCGGAGCATGCTTGAACTCCTCTTCAGCGGCAGCAATGGTAGCCATGACCTTCTGCTTTTGTGCTCGGAGGATGGCAACCTGCTTTGGTGTGTATTGACCTTCTTTGATAGCCTTCTCAACCCAAGGATTTAGGCGGACATCCTCGTCGCATTGCCCCGTAGCGATGCTTTCCCCTGCGTCGGCTTCAACATTGGGTTAGTGGGATTCCTCTGGTAGTAGGGCAAGAGGGCAGAATTTACGTAAAGTACACTGCTCATCATCCTGTGTACATGAATACACCCAACCAAGCTCTGAGGGTTTATGACAGATCATACACTCGTACTTCCCATTGAGCCGTCCCATTGTCAAGTGAGTGCATGCGGCGCGGCGAGTCTGGATTGAAGGAAGCTTGAGCGGTGTTGAAGGCGAACTACCACTTGGTTCTGGAGGCTCTTGTGGAGATTGAATGTTGTGCATGATTATATCGCGTAGAGTGAGAGCGTATGGCTTGAACGCTTCCCAAACTTGTTCCACGAATTGATTCTCAAAATGAGGAGGTGAGGGAGCAATTGATACTGCAGCCATGAACTTAAGAAAGGCCAACAAAACAACAAGGCCATGTGTGAGCCCGACTCAGTTGGCATTCTATCATACCAGAGCATGAACCACAAACACGGACCGTTGTCACAATGGAAACACCGAATCGCATATTTTACTCTGATATTCACTACAAGGAAATCATTCATCCAAAGAAAAGCTACTAAAGTTTCACCAACCCATTACAAGACTCAATAAGTGAGAGCAACCAAGGCATTTTTAGATAGAGGACCGTAGACAGTATACGGGTGTTTCATACCACCTACCTACATGTTAACATAAAGGAGCAGTGGCTACTGGAGAAGATAGGGGGAGGTAATTGTCTACCGAAAAATTGAATGGTGGTAAAGTAAGGGATTTACTTAGGCAGCCATCAAGACGGGAATCTTTGTATGCTGTGCAGATGTCAGTACAGCTTTTTATATCTCGCAGACCTCGTGCTGATTCGTTGTGATTGCAATGTTAGTTGACAACGAGACCTACGAGACGATTCGTATTAGAGGGGATTTGTTGTCCACCATCGATGGGAGTCTGGAAAGTAGGTGCTACGGAGGTTGATGAGCTTCCATCCGAAGTGTTTACAAGTGAACAACGAAGCTGTTTGCGCCTCAATATACCATCACTATTTCCAAGAACGTAAAGTTCGAAAGGTTAGAGAAGTAGGTACTTTATCATACAAAAACAAAGTCAACCGTTTAAAGTACGGAGGTCCACTAGCGCGCCTTCCTTAGACGTGATGATACGCGAGGCGAAATCCCATTGATAACTACCTTACAGAAAGGTTCCTGTGGGCCATTGCTGTCTATTTGTCCCGGTGTGCGATACTTCAGTCTGAGTCACACTGGCTGGCCTCTATCGTCTACTGGCAGTGTTTTATCAGCCAATCCTGCCAATCCGCCCCCCCTTCCTTCGGCTTCGCCTCAGCAACATCAATAAACCGCGGAGCTTTACAACATCACAGGGCCTCCCTTATGCGGATGTCATGTTTGCGAAGGCCGTACAAGACCATAGTACTGTACCGGGATTCAAGGGTGTTAGCCTATCGCAAGGCCTGCGAGGCAATCTCAACGCCCTCAAACCTAGTACCTCAGTGCTCAATGCTCCACGCCAGAATTGGCCGACTACGACCAACCCGTTGAAACGGACTGCCTCACAGGCTGATGGAAGGGGGAACTCGTTGAGCAGTCATGACTCGGTCTTGAATAAAAGCAGTACGATGAACCTTTCACAAAGGACCGACGGCGGAGGAAGAGTGGGGAAGCTACATGAGACTGTCTTTTTCGACGAGAATGATTTTGAGAATGACGCAGACGTCAACCTAGATGCTGAAGAACCAATGTCAAGGCAGACGTCTTCATCTAACCTTCTTGGATACCCAACGCTGCCGACTGGCAACCCCTCCTCCTCCGATATATCGTATCCAACACTCCCACTCCCGTCCGCTAAATTGGCGGCGCCTAAGCCTCCATCAAGCAGCCAGCCTTTGCCTTGGTCATCCTCTCCTTTGGAGCACAAGCAAACGCTGGCAAAGCAACTCCACCATTCCCCCGAGAAACCCGCCGTACGAAGGAAAATACCGTGGCTCGATGAACAGCGCAAACAAGGAGCACATGATTCCAGTGGGAAGCCAGAATCAAATAAGCAATCATATACCCCGCTGCCAAAGGATAAACCGAATTCCTCTTACCCTTGGAACAAAACTGCAAGTGCAGTGAAAGAAGAACAGAAAAAATTACGACAGGGCCACAAGAAGCTTGTCAAAGATAACGAAGCAGAAAGAAGCTCCACCGTGGCTTCGACATCGAAGAAAAAGAGTGTATCTCCAGTATACCTGAGCGACGAACAGCAGCATGTTCTGAGTCTTGTTGCTGAGCAGAAGAAGAGCGTCTTCTTCACAGGATCCGCCGGTACTGGTAAGTCAGTCCTCCTTCGGGAGATCATCAAGGTCCTTCGCGGAAACTATAAACGTGAGACGGACCGTGTAGCGGTTACGGCTTCCACTGGGTTAGCCGCATGCAATGTTGGGGGAGTCACACTTCATAGTTTTGGGGGAATAGGCCTTGGTAAAGAGGCTGTTCCTGAACTCGTTAAGAAGATCAAGCGAAACCAGAAGGCGAAAGCCCGCTGGATGCGCACAAAGGTTTTAATCGTAGACGAGATATCTATGGTGGATGGAGACTTGTTTGACAAACTCGAGGCCATAGCGCGTATCGTCCGGAACAATGGTAGACCATTTGGAGGCATCCAACTTATCATTACAGGCGATTTCTTTCAACTACCTCCTGTACCAGACTACGGAAAAATCTCTAAATTTTCATTTGACGCAGCTACATGGAATACGTCTATCGAACACACCATAGGGCTTACGCAGGTTTTCCGACAAAAAGATCCCAGTAGGTCAGCACACCCAGGAGACAGCCTATGCTGACAAGTCTAGCCTTTGCCAACATACTCAACGAAATGCGGCTGGGGAAGCTGACACCCAAGTCTATTGAAGCTTTTCGGGCGCTCAATCGCCAATTGGGATCTACGGATGACTTCGAAGCTACCGAACTGTGAGAATCTCCTCCTACCGGCTGATTTATCACTACTAACGTATTTGTAGTTTTCCTACCCGAAACGAGGTCGATAATGCGAACAACAATCGTATGCGTAATTTAAGCGGCAGAGCTTGGGATTTTAAGGCTGAAGATGGCGGATCGATCTCCGACCTCGCTCAGCGTGATAAGCTGCTCTCAAATTGCATGGCGCCGCCATCAATTACTCTGAAGAAAGGAGCCCAGGTGATGCTGATCAAGAACATCGACGATACCCTTGTGAACGGATCGGTTGGGAAAGTTATTGCTTTTATGGATGAAAAGACCTTCGACATTTATCATGACGACGAAGAAGAATTCCAAGCCGTCGAGACGATGGACCCTAATGATGAAGAAATGGCGCGATCTCGGAAAAAGCTCAAGCAAATGATCAACAAAGACCTTGTAGGCGATACGGGTCAGAAGTGGCCCCTCGTACGATTCGCTATCGCTGATGGGACTTCTCGGGACCTTCTATGTCAGAGAGAGTCCTGGAAGATCGAACTGCCTAATGGAGAAATCCAAGCATCGCGGTCGCAGGTCCCGTTGATACTGGCTTGGGCTTTATCAATCCATAAAGCTCAGGGACAAACACTAGAGCGCGTCAAGGTTGATCTAGGGAAGATTTTTGAAAAAGGTCAAGCATATGTGGCTCTGAGTCGTGCTACATGTCAGGAGGGACTACAGGTCTTGAGATTCGATCCTAAGAAGGTCATGGCTCATGACAAAGTACGAAATTTCTACGATAGCCTGTACAATTTCGACCAAGCTATGCCGGTAATCGCTTCAGGCGCCAAATCTAAAAAGACAATGGCAGTAAAGGATTATGAGGAGGGTTATCTACAAGATGGAAACATGTCCGATGATGACATTGAAGCGTTGCGGGAGATGTATGGATAGGTTTCTGGTTGGGAACTTAGGTGTGGCGGTTTATGCGGCGGTGGCAGGAGTTAGATGATGGGACTGCAGTCAGCTGTGTCATGGATTCACCTGTGCTTCATCTTTGCTCATACCATCCTCGCATCATATGGAGATACCAATGAAAATCCCACACGAATAACCATATGTTGAAATTTAAGGCTCGCTTAGATAAAGCTGAGTGGAACATGTACCGATCAAAACGCCATGATTTGAACCATTTCACCAGTCATATAGTGCCTACGAGAATTGAAGGCTCTAACATGGGTAGAGCGTGGTCTTAAAGTTGACGGAACATTAAACCGACTTGATTGGACCTACTGTTCTGGTAATCCTCAATGATACGTGGTTTTGTAATAAATGTTGTTGAACAGTATCTTAAGCTTAGCAATGATAACTACCTATTGAATAGTTGAACTTTGAAAACTTGGATACTTCGTTGTATATGGAGGATTTTGTGGTCCCAGGGCCCGTCTCTTGGAGCTCGAGTATCGAATCCATAGCCCAAGCTTTTATTCCTGTAACAACGATCCCGCTATCGTCAGCTATGATAGGCCAGCGACACGAGATGTCGGGTCATCCTTGAATTCTCAGCCTTGAGGGCTGATTGAGAGGAGGGCGACTGGACGGACTACTGAATACTGATAGAACTAGAACGATAGAAATCAAAGTAAGGCATCTCAGTGGTCTACTGGGTTAGTGATTTTTTGACCTTAGTCCAGGGTTGTCTCACGCCCACACGCGTCTCAATTTGTAGTCTTCGAAGCAATACCTACCTTCTCATTATTGTTTGTTGTAGGTCTTCCGCAGAACAGCTACCCTACAGTACTTTAAGGTATTTGTACTACCGGTACGAATTTCTATTGTCGTGCCACATGCCCAATGCAGGGATTCAGCGGCTCGCGGGACGACCCGCTCTGCGCTAGTCTGCTTGCGTGGAAGAACTAACACTGACAGCCCCAACCCAACCCTCACCGGTCGACTATATCCACAGTAGTACTTCAGATACCCTATCTTTGCAGACTTCACCATTTAGATAGATACTTCCACAATTCATCCGGAATAAGCCTCGGCCTATGGTTCGTACTCGGAAAAGACATCTCTGGCTACCACTTACCCTGCACCACTTCGTTTCACTCCTTGCTGTTACTATCCGTTAACCACATCGGAGTAACCTCCTACCGAGCATACCCTCGAGTCACACGATCAACGGCGAGCACTTATTCCATTTACTGCTTCACCTATCATCTACAAGTGCTACCACGCTTTCGGTCTCCATAGCAGGTTATCGGGGCTTGTGCGGCGCCTACGTACCTGTGACTGCACGACCCCGCCTCCCAGGTTGCCATGACTTGAGGTTCTATGAAGATGGCGTTCCCCACAGCGTATCACGCTGACTCGGATGCCGACGATGAATACGAACGAACTGAAATGACCTCGCCAATCCTTCCTACCGACGACGATACCTCACCCACAGACTCCGATCCCCCTTCCACTGAACCTACCCCTACTTTTGGGCGCTCTGATACTGAGAAGCTCTCACCGGGGAATGCAATATTGCGGTGGACTGCTGAGCAATGTGTGGATTATGTCGCGAGCTTGGGGCTACCGCAATACTGCGACAGATTTCTGGGTAGGTCAGATTGAAGGTGACGAAAAATCACACCTTGGAAGAAACTGACATCTGTGATTTCTACCAGAGAACGAGATTGTTGGCGAAGCCTTGATCGCACTCAAGCACGACGATCTAAAAGAGATGGGGATTATAAGCATGGGACACCGGCTCACTATATTAAAAGACATCTACGATGTCAAGGTGAAGCAGGAAATACCTTTCGACCCTGACCATTATGTACCCCCTTGTAAGTAAAACACGGCTCATTAGCTGGTATAGTGTGATGCTGATTATTCAAGCTGCCGAGGCCAGCACGAATGACCGAACAGCCACCCAAGACGACATCTCTCGACTCATACAATCCATGAGGCTGCGGGATGAGCGTTTGATACACACCGAGAACGAGCTGCGAAGAATAACTGAGGAGCACCGCAAATTGCGAGACGAACTTCTCCCGATATTTCGAATGGCGAAAGATCGATCACAACCTCTGCCTTTTCACCCTCCTAGTGCTAGTCCGGACCTACCAAACTATGACGACGCAATGTCACAAGCACAACCAGAAAAGAGTGGTAGCAGCCTCTCCCGCAAATTTTCCACAAAGCGACTATTCCTCGGTTCCACCCCTAAGAACAACTCCCCAACCCACATGCCCCAGTCTATCCCGGAAGGAAAAGCAATGACCGATAACACAAATCTCGACCCCTCAGCCGCGGTCACAGCCGCTCAGTCCCACCTTACAGCCTCTATGACCGGTGGCTCCCAACCAGCTACGTCTCCAAACCAAGCGAACATCCCCTCCCCGACCTCACCAAACACCTATGCTAACCAACCAACTCTCCACTCACGTACCTTCCGCGATGTAACCCCCAACACCGCCCGATACAACCCTCATCCCGACGACCAGTCACAATACACCACCCTCCTCCCCAGCAACCCCGATCGCAGCAACCCAACCCCAACTCCTGGCTCCTCCTCCCGCAGTACTCGTGGTTTTCGTAATGATCCACAAGACGACCCGCCTCCCTCTGGTGGCAGCAGTCGTGACCGCGAGCCTCCATCCGTCGAGATCTTCAAGTCTTTCCGTGTCAGCATGGAAGATCCTTGTCACAAAGTCCTCCCTGCAGCGCTGAAAAAGTACAACATTAATGCCGATTGGCGGCAGTACGCGCTATATATCGTCTATGGCGATCAAGAGCGGTGTTTGGGCTTGGAAGAGAAGCCGTTGATTCTGTTCAAGCAGCTAGATAGGGAGGGAAAGAAACCGATGTTCATGCTGAGAAGGCATGCGGCGCCCATAGAGGGACATTCTGGGCCCACGAGCGGGGGATTTGAAATGCCTGTCGTTGGGGGTGGTAGAGCTGGGGGGAGTAGTTTGCAGCTGCCTGGGGGTGTGTTATGAGTTGATTGAGTTTCACGGATGCACTGAGGTTGACTGATACACTCCGAGCATTAAAGAGATATATGTGATACAGGGACACAGCATTTCCGGTGGAGCCTGTTTTACAACCTCGTAAGCCGCGGAGGTGTGTAGCTTTTCGATGTGTTCAACAGGGTATCCGTCGTGGTAGGTAGGGAAAGCAGATGGAATGCCCAGAATAAAATTTCTCTGGACTAGTTATGTAGGTATTTATTCCGCGGTTATTCGTAGACATTGTACCTGCATTATGAGAAATAAAGCAATGCAACTGGCCACCTCCACCACCAACGCTGAGTCATGCATCACTAACCTGATATGTGAGGCTCAGATAGCTGGAGCTAATGCTGCATCTACACTATGGGAAAAGGTGAGGATATCTTCTTGTCCGGCTCTATCGCAGTCAAGTTCCACACTGACTGTCTGGATAGGTACTGACAAGCTATACGTAAGCAACCCTGTCCCTTCCAGAACCCTCAATCACTAAAATCTCGCTGTAGATTACCCATAGCGAGTGGGCCTCTGAAGATACCTACTCAGCCAGTGCTGGCTCCGGGACGAGGTCTGCGAAACCTGATGGCTCTTTTAAACGCCTACCATATAATTTCTGCGCCATCTCCCTGCAACCTTTTACCCATCCTGTCTGCACCATTGATGGGACCATTTTCGACATTACCAATATTCTCCCATGGCTGAAGAAACATGGCACGAATCCTGTCACTGCTAAGCCGTTGAGATCGGATGAGCTGATAAAGCTCCATTTCCACCAAAATGATGAAGGGGAGATGGTGGATCCAGTGACCTTCAAGGTTTTTACGGACAACACCCATATTGTTGCTTTGAAGGTCTCCGGCAATGTCTTTGCGCACGATACAGTCGAAAGGCTCAATATCAAAGCGAAGATGTGGCGCGACCTTGTCAGCGACGAGGAGTTTACTAGGAAAGACATTATCACAATCCAAGACCCGCAGAACATTGAGGCCAGGAATTTGAGCTCCTTCAAGTACCTTCAAGACGGCATCAGCACTTTGACCGAAGAGCAGCGAAGAGAAAGAGACGACCTGAGTCGCAATGTGAACAAGAAAGCCCTGGGCAACGCAGCCGCAGTCCTCAAAACCAAGGAATCTTCTCAAGATCCAGAAAAACGAGTTGGCAAATACCTCCCCCAAAACAACGCTTCCGTATCCACAAAATCCCTCTCCAAATCTTCAACTACCACTCCCACAGCAACCCAAACCTCCAAACCCTCTAGCATCCCCTACAATGCCGCCCAACACACCACCGGCAAAGCCGCCGCCTCCTTCACCTCTACCGGTCTGACCCCGCACACCTCCGCCGACCGCGCTTTGCTTTCCGACGAAGACTACATGCTCAAACCGCGGCGGGTCAAAACACCTGGCTATGCGCGCTTACATACCTCCCTCGGCGACCTGAACCTTGAACTGCTGCCCGAATTTGCCCCAAGAGCGGTATGGAATTTTGTAAAGCTGGCACAAAAGGGTTATTATAGGGATGTGGCGTTTCACCGCGTGATAAGGAATTTCATGGTCCAGGGCGGGGATCCGACAGGAACTGGGAAAGGAGGCAGTAGTGTCTGGGACAAGAGTTTCCAGGACGAATTCGATGGGCCGTTAAGCCACGACGCGAGAGGTGTCCTCAGTATGGCGAACAAGGGCAAAAACACAAATAGCAGCCAGTTCTTCGTCCTCTTCCGCCCCGCAAAGCATCTAGATCGCAAACACACCATCTTCGGCCGCGTGGTAGGAGGAATGGAAACCCTCAGCAGGATCGAAAACGTCGAGGTCAGCGACGGCGACAAAAGACCAACGCAAGACGTCCTCATCAAAGACATCGTCGTCTACGTCGACCCCTTTGCCGAATTCCAAAAAGCGAAAAGGGAACGCGATGACCGCGAGAGAGAAAAGGCGGAAATCGCCAAGAGCGGAGGCACGGAGGATGATAGGACGACTTGGACGGGGAAGAGGGTCAGAGCTGATGGCAAGGCGGAGAACGATGCAGATGGCGGTGGAGCGGTGGTGGGCAAGTACTTGAGCGGAGTTCAGGTGGGGGGAGGCGGGGAGGTGGTAGTAGAGGAGTGGGAAGGAGCGGAGGGACCGGCGAGGAAGAAGGGGAAGATGGGGGGATTTGGGAATTTCGACGCGTGGTAGTGGTCTGTAGTGAGTAGGGCTCTACTATTCACGACAATCTTTCTAGAATGGTTTGATGCGTGCCTTGCGAATTCTCCATCTTCTAGCCCCAATTGTATCTCAGTCAATCACGTCCGTCTCCTTGCCCTTGCGTCAAAGCCATTTTATTGCGCGGACAGTCTCCTCTACTCGGAGCACACTGCGTGGTCTTGGTGTACCTTCCTCTTATTCAGGGGCGTTATTCGTCTGTATACCATCCGGCCAACGCAGGATGGCGATTTGTCCTTCACCTGAATATAAAACATATGAAGGTTAACTCGGTTGGGTTTACTTGACTGCATCTTTCCGTCTGCGAACAGGCATATGTGCCGCGGGGGGCTATCGGTGGTAGCTATGAAGATGTGTGCCGTTTTTGAGATGATGAGGTGTCTGGAGGTTCATAGGGGGTGCGTCGCCGGCGGCTTATGAGATAGATATGCAAGGGAGTGTGGGAGAGTTTGGGGTTTAATATGGGTATAATTGGTTTGATTATGGCAAGGGAGTGGGAGGGGGTGAAGAGGAGGAGGTTTGGGGGTTTGTAGATTTGAGCATAGGGTCGAGTCGAATGATATGGGCGAGGGAGTTTTTTGCATGCGCCCCTAACAACTACTCCTACATGTCTAACATTGTACCTATCGAACCCTCTGTTGCACACCAACAGCCCCCTCGGATAATATCAGAGGATCGTACGTGAGAAGCCAAGGGCACCTGAAACAATATGGTGAAGCTAAGAGCATCTGGAATGTTCAGTTCGCCAACTCGCCACTCCGCGCTTTGGCTCGAGTGTTGGTCCCCTTGTGCGCGGTGGTAGGGGCAGCGGTTCCTTGAGTTCCGCGAAGAGAGAGGGTTTCTTGGACTGAGGCTGCTGGTTGCGGACGGAGGTCCCCTTTGTTGGCGTCGCTGCTAGGTTCTAAAAGACCGCTCGGTAATCCCTCGACTCCTCCTGCACGTTCCGCGATGGCGTCTCCCGCCCCTTCATCACCCACCGCGCTTCTCTTCCGCCGTAATACGCCTGCTATCGGCACTGCAACGAGGCCGAGGCCGACTAGGTACCGGAGCCAGACCAGGAGGGTGATGAGCACGCTCAGCAGGACGAGTGCTCCGGTGAGGGCGATCATGAGGATGGAGCTGGGGTCGAGGCCTGTTCGCCGGGCTAGAGACTTGGCTGTTTTGAGGAGGCGGAGGATGAGGGGTTTGTCCATTGTTGATGGTAGAGAAGATGTTAGGAAGGGGGTTTGGAAAGGTGAGCTGTGGGATAGTGATAGAGGTGTATCTTGATTTCGATAGCTATATATAAGAATGCGTATATATCACTGACTCTTCAAGTGGTTCACAAGACGCCGTAAGACTCTGACATGCGTGAAAGACAAGTTCTGACGCCTTCAAATGCTCATAGAGCCCTACAATAGCGCCTCGCTAAATAAAAAAGATGTATGTTCATGGACACGAGACATGGAGGGAAATACTGGTATCATATATGCATGCTGTGGTGAGAGAATCGAAATGCGAGGAAAAAAGGTCTGTGCATTTAACATGACTAGACCAGCAAGGCTGCAGGAACCAATCCCACTAGGCTTGCCATGATCAAACTCAAGCTCTTACTGTTGCGACTTGATGATGACGTGACACCGAGTATAGGTCCCACGGCTCCTTTATCACCCCCGCTCGTAGCTGTGGTTTGAGCACCCGAAGTCGAGGACGAGGACGAGGGACTGCCAGCTGGAAGCGGCGTCAATGTGACGGGATTCGATTGTGAGGTGGTAGTTGACAATGTAGGTAAAGCGGAGGGCTGGGTAGTAGAGGTAGAGGATGGAGTGGTTGAAGGGCTGGTGCTTGACGAGGGAGAAGTTGAAGGGGTGGAAGAGCTCGTTGTTGTGCTCGAGGATGAGCTTGTGGTGCTAATTGTAGATGTAGAGATGGATGGAGATGCGGAAATCGTCGAGGTAGCTGTAGGCTTTACGCTCGGAACGTTCGAGGTGGATTGCGGGGGTGAACTTGACGTGGACACCAGCGTCGTGCTAGGTATTTGGCCTCCTCCAACATTTGGGGCTGCCGACGTCGTTGATGTATCCGCATTCGGACATAATGTCGAAACCCCCCTCCCGGTAAAAAACATCCCTATCAAGGTATTGGGATAGGCTTTCGTTCCCTTGCATGCGGTATTTATCAGGTCCGTCATCAGTTCCAACTGTGTAATGCAGCTCTGCGAGCATGCCGCGCCGTTGCTAAAGTCGTCGGCAGTACAGCCAGAGAGAGGCGAGTTGTAGGCATCGGTGCAGCGGAATGAGAAGCCGGCAATCTCTTGGAATTTGGAGAGGTTGAGGATATCGGAGGCAGAAACTAGGGAGAGGAAGGGCAAGAGCAAGAACGGTATTGACGGAGGTGCGCGCATCTCTGAGATCTTGGATCTGTGGCAGACCAGCCAGCGGTCTTGAATGAGTTGTGGTCTCGAGATGTATTAGGTTAAGATAGGATCCAGCCAAATGCGCAGCACTCCAGAGGCTGATGTTGGTGGGACTGATAAGGGTCAAAGGATTATCAAGGTCGCAGACTCGATGCGAAGAAGAGAGATGGCGACGGAACTGGTGGACAGGTTCATTCACAGTGTATTCCAGATACAAAAATAAGAGTCGTTACCAGACGGCGCCGCCGTCCCCCGGGGGAGAATGAAGACGATGAGTCTGATGCGGTCGATCATTGACATGCCAGCGCACCGAGGCCGGAGATCAGTCGAGGTTGCTCATCGCAAAGATAAGTTTGGAATGTCGTTGACAACAATAGATACGACAGCGATCAAGAGCAGGCTTTGTGAAGCGCACAAAGGTCGGGAGGGAAAACAAAAAGGCGACAAGGCCAAGAATAGAAATCTAGGAGATAGCCGTAACAGTGGCGGGATGGCATCCCATGGTCAACGACAACAAAGAGTGGGCAAATCCTCAGCGTTGCACTTGCGGGCTGATGATGTGGTAGCTGGCCAATGATGCAGGCGTACTGGACGCAAGCCGCGAAGAGGAGGGCAAACCGGTTCGAGTACTGAGAGAGTACGGACTACTGAGACGACTCTCACCAGTTTCTCGGAGTCTTGGAGCCTCTCGTCGTGCGCGCATTGACATTTGCAGTGTTTGAAGATGCGGCGATGAAACGCGAGATGATTCAGCGGAGCGAGGCGAGGTGGCGAGTCGGGGACTGTTCGACCACCATCACCCGCGCTATTCTAAGGGCTTGGGGCTCGCTAACAGCCGACGCTGCTACATAAGGTACCTAGGTAAGGTAGAGAGGAGAAACACAGCGGCTATCTCGTTTTAGCATCGCGGTTTCTTAGTACACACTACACAAGTAAGAATACATATGTACGGCATACTTGGTAAGATGACACAGGACACTAAGGTAATCTACTCTCAACTGGCAAAAAGTAACGAAATGTGCAACATGGGAACACACTTTGGAGCAGGGTTATGCCCGAGAGGGAAAGAGGGGATAAAGACGTGCTGGCATTCGAGTCACCGAGTTTGAACGAACGCGATGATATCCAAGTCAACTTCGATTAATGTTGGCATTGCCTCTTCGTACTCACTGCAGTAAGAACGCCCATTGACGATATTCACCCATACGAAGAGCAGCGATATTCTCCTTGTAACCATATAACGTTTCTGAGATCAACAGGCATGATTTTGTATGTGGGCCCGCCTTTGGTATAACGATATTCTCCTGGTAACGATGTGATTAATAGATGGGGATTTGGCCATCGTTATAGCCAGGTCATACGGTATGAATGCACACATCTCCCTTAGTTTCACCCTGATGACCTAGCTTACACGCTGTATCTAGCTTTGGCGTATAGCAATAGAGCAAGGTGAAGGACCTCTGGTTCGTCTTGCTCATGTAGAGTAAGAAAAGAACAATGTAAGGTATCCATGGGGAAGCCACAGTAGTGAGCAGAGCAGTCGTAAGCTGAAAGTCTTGAACACACCATTGCAGGTACCATTGGTTGCTGCGCCTTTGCATTGCCACAAATGGCGGGGTATCGTACTCTAGCACGTACTCGAGTACTTCACATAAAAACCACTTCGTCATCCGTTCCCAAACGATCCTTTCGTCAACCTTTCAATTCCTTGACAAAACTCTTCTTCAATAGGTACTCTTCTTAATCTCATTCATACCAGCATCTGAAAAAGCACTGAGCTAAGATGTCTAACCCCTATAACCAATACCCTCCAAACTACGCTTCACCCGCCCCAGGCTACCCTCCGCAAGGACAACATTACGACCAGTCCCAAGGCTACGGTCAACCAGCTTATGGCCAGCATGGTTATCCACCTCCTGCGCCTCAGTACGGCGATGCGCCTGCTGGCTACGGCCCTCCCCAGAGGGTGAACTCTTACGGCCCCCCTCAGCACGGTGGTTTTCAACACGGTCAGCAAGGCGGTCAATTCGGTGCTTACGATGCGAGCAATCCACAAGGCCAAGCAAGCTATTAGTCAGTCTTCGAACCATATCCCCGTCTTTCTAGCTAATAATAGCTTTAGTGGCGCCCCAGCACACAACCAGTACGGAGCCCCAGCGGATACGAACCAATACCCATCCCAAGCTCCCTATGGCCAGCAACCGAATCACCAGGATCCCAACGCTCCTCAGCACCATCAGCAGCAAGGATACCAAGACCCAAACATGCCTCCTCACGATCCCAACGCCCCGTTCGACCCTAATGCCCCCGAAGGAGAACGTGGACTCGGTGGAGCCATTGCCGGTGGGCTGGCGGGTCGTTATGCTGGGAACAGGATGGGTGGTGGACATGGAATCTTGGGTATGATCGGTGGAGCGATCGCAGGTAGCAAGCTTCAGGACAGGTTCAAGGAAAGTGGAAGTCAAGGCTCGCACCATGGCTCACATCACAGCAGCCAGGGTGGTAGTAGTTGGGGGGGAGGCAGGTGGTAGCTGCATTTTAAAACTGGAGCCTGGTGTTTGGCGCATGTGACGGTTAGGATAACTAGATGATTATGCGGTGACGAGCCATTATGGCAGCTTTCTTTAGACTTCAGGAAAGGTGTCAATAATGTGGATGGAATAACAGATGTTCTTGACACTTCTAACGTAGTTTGCGGAAAACGAATACGTGGAACTGCACATTACTCCTCTCATACCCTCACGAGGTTATCTAAAAAATGCCTGGATGACTAATGAGCATTGGAAATATCCAAGGCAGCTGCAGGTAATCAGCAGAAAATCATGAAGCATCAAACAATCCTTCACAGTTGAAGTAGTGACAGTTTCTCCCTCTTCACGCGTGTTGGGCATGCCAGTGTCGACTTCTGCCTTGCCCGCTGTCTTCGCATGCAAGGCCCCACCTGTCCTGCATGTACTTCATCGCAGCCTTTCGTTCCCTTTCCACTTCTCTTTCCTTAGCATGCATGCTCGTTCTCATCGAAGGCTTGGAAATCTCAAGCTTCTCTGTTCTACCAACCAGACAATTTGCGTGTAATGGTAGCTCCAATCGTGGTGTAATTCTCTCTTTGTCACGCCCTATCCAGATTGAATAATGGAGGTGTTTGTGAGAAATCTCCCAGACTCCATCACGGAGAAACAGGTCAGACGGTACTTTGGACCCATCCTAGCCAAGCTTGAGATCAACACCTTTCATTGTCAGAAGCTCAAAGGACGAGGATTGGCGACTCTAACCTTTCTTGATGTCAACAAGGGGCAAAACTTCCTCTTACTCCATGGACAGACTAAATCTGGCAGGGAGGGATTTGATAGAGTCCAGCAGAAACTCTTCCACATGAGAAAGCCTGTCAATTGTAGTGAGAGCAACAAGTTGCCCGACCGTTACCTTTTAAAGAGCCTGCAAAAAGAGGAGATTGAAAAGATCAACGCAGGTAAGAATCGAAAATCGAAGCCAGCCCAAGGCCGGCCGCGAGACCTTCAGCGGGATTTTAACATTCTCGGAATTTCCTGCGGACGGTGGGACTACATTGAGCGTCGACTTGTATTTTATACACACTTCCACGACCAACGGGAAGGGCGACTGGTTTTTGGCCGACGGGCCCTAACTGTCTATTTGGAAAGCAAGCCACATGCATATCTTCCAGCTCATCAGATAGAGATCCCTTACAACAGTGTTGAGTCGATGACGATTGGGAACAAGGCAAATGCCACCATCACAGTCTCGCTGTCTGAAGCCCCAAAGATGTATGAGATTGTTTCGCCGCCAGAGGAACTTAGCGAACTATTTACTGGATTGAAGAAACTTAGTTTCCAGATTTCGCAGCCTGCTGTCAAACGAAAGAGAATCATGGCAGTCAGCAAGTCGCATGAAGTCGTGGTTTCCAGCTGTCTCTGCTACCGCTTTGTCTTGCGAGATTCCTCGGATATTTTTCAGGTTCAAGCTCTCAAAAGAATTACTGAAATCCCTCAAAGCATTTCCTGGGACACGACTGCAGTCACGGAATTGAAGTTTCCGGCTCAGATGACTTTGCTGAACTCTGCGCTGGGAGGACCGCAATACAGCAAGTTCCCGTTTGAGCTAAAGTTTCAAATCCAGAAGCTCGCCCAGAATGGTTATCTTTCTCCACTCAAGGTCCTAAGATTTGTAGAGGCGATCGCACGCCTCGAGGTGAATGTCACTGATTCCGTACCAATAGCCGCAATTCGAAGACTTTGTAACCAGATTCCCTTTCCAGGACCTAATATTGAATCTTCGGAGCTAAGTCTGGAGACTTTGTCTGAACTGTTTGTTCAAAGTTTAGAGACTATCATAAGGGATCGAGCCTATTCTGCTGGTATTGCCAAAACCTATGAACATATAGCCGCCATCCATAAAGCAATGGTAACACCAGCCGGAATCTATCTATCAGGCCCAGAACCAGAGGTCAAGAACCGTGTACTCCGGAAGTACTCGGCATTCTCTAATTATTTCCTTCAAGTGTCGTTCCTTGACGAGGACGGGGAACAGATATGGTATGAGCGTGAGACTTCAAACGAAGACATTTACCAAAAACGTTTTAAGAGAATTCTGGAAGGAGTCATCAACATCGCGGGTCGAGGATATGAAGTAAGTTTTCTATATGCCTAGTTCGCATTGTCTCATAATCAGTCATTTACTGATAGATTGATTTCTGCCCGAGGACCGCTGCAGTATTCTTCTATGTGGTTACATCTTCTGTTCATGAAACCACAGTATGCTTCTGGCAATTCAAGGATTCTCATATGGGCATACTCATGTTTAGGCTAGCCCGCTTTATACTACAAGACTGACGAATGTTGTAGTTCCTCGGCTTTTCTCATTCGTCCTTGCGGTCTCAAACCTGCTGGTTTATGGCACCATTTGTACTTCAAGGAGTTTTGACGCACGCTAGAGCTGTCGTGAAAGATCTAGGTGACTTTAGCTCAATTCGTTCGCCAGCGAAATGCGCAGCTCGCATCGGACAAGCTTTCTCGCAAACTTTCAGCTCTGTTAGCCTTCCCAAAGATGCTTTCAAAGAGATACCAGACGTTGAAAGGAATGGCCGTGTGTTTAGTGATGGTGTAGGAACCTGCTCCATTTCGGTACTTAGTAAGATATGGGGTGCCTATGCTGAATCTCGGACACTAAAGCCAACACTCCTTCAAATCAGATTTGCAGGTATGAATCACGCAGGATATTAGCCTCCTCTCCGCTGACTATTCAAATTGACAGGGGCAAAAGGTATGATTGCGCTGGATGACAGACTGCGAGTGGACGCTCTCTGCCTGAGGCCGTCCATGATCAAGTTCGGAGGGTCCAAAGCGACTGACATTGAGATATGCGGCGCTGGGTTCAAGCCGCTGCCAATGTATCTGAATCGCCAGGTCATAAAGATACTCGAAGACCTAGGCGTTCCTGATCAGTCTTTCTTAAAGCTCCAGGAAGAAGCCGTGGAAAGGCTCCGTATCACAGCATCATCGCCTATAAATGCGGCCTACTTTCTCAAACGAAATCTGGTTGGAAAAGCTGCCGGGCTTTCAACTCTTATCCGCAGGCTTTTTTATCTTGACTTTGATTATAGCGATGACGATTTCCTTCGTAACGTCGTGGAGCTGGCCGTATTGGTTCAACTGCGCGAACTCAAGCATAGGTCTCGTATTCTGGTAGTAAACGGGATGACGCTATATGGTACGTGTTGTTCAATCACTAGTGGCAACAGCTAAACATTCAAGGGATAATGGACGAAAGCAATTATCTACAAGAGGGCCAAATATATTGTTCTGCCCAGCATGGAGAGGAGACAACACCTTCGATACTTACTGGCGACGTTGTCATTACGCGGTGTCCTGCCCTACATCCAGGAGACGTGCGGGTTGTTATTGCGGTGGATGTCCCTCCAAAGTCTCCTTTGAGAGCACTCCATAATTGTGTGGTTTTCAGCAGCCAAGGTGACAGAGACTTGCCATCGCAGCTTAGCGGCGGCGATTTAGATGGCGATCTGTATAATATAATCTACGATGGCAGCCTCTATCCAGCTAAGGAGGTCGATCCAGCCGATTATCCAATTGCAAAGCCAATTGATATAGGAAGAGATGTAACGCGGTCGGATATGACAGACTTCTTCATCCGATTTATGGAGAACGATGCATTGGGCCGAATCTCGACCTTGCATCAAACACTGGCAGATCAGAAAGAGAAAGGAACTTTAGATCCTGACTGCATCGTTCTGGCTGGCATGGCATCTATAGCGGTCGACTTTTCCAAGACTGGAATACCTGTAAGTTGTGTGAACCCTTGTAAGGGCCGTTTCTATTAAACATTGACATACCCTAGGTCGATCTATCCTTAATGCCGAAATACTCAAACGTCAAGCCCGATTTTCAAGCGCCTGGTCCACGCGTGCTCATCGAGAAAGCGATCAAGGTGGAAAAATTAGAATTGGGAGAGGAAGATGCAGACGATGACCTGGAAGAATCGCCCTCAGAAACGCGAAGAACGCGATATTACGAGAGCCACAAAGTCCTTGGGAAATTGTACCGTGCGATTGACGAGTACAAGTTCTTCGAGGAAGTCCAGCGGCAATCAACATCCACCAACGGGATTCGCAATCATACCCGGAGTCTGATCGATGCTGTCTGGCGATACGTGCAGAAGCAGACAGCATTAATCCAATGGAGCCACCTCCTCGAATTCGCTAGAGATGTCCGTGATGCGTAAGCCTCCTCCCGCGAATCCCTAACCCCTTCCAAACCCCCAACAGCTCACCCATACGCAACCACAGCTACGAAGAAAATCTCACCGAGACCATGCTCACCTACTCCACGCACCCTCCCCACTTCATCTCCGAAATCGAAGTCTTTGCCGGCGCCATCATCGGCAAAAACGGCGCTCAGTCGAAACGCCAGCGCGAGTTCTCCGTCAGCATGAAGGACAAACACGAGCGCGACGTCGCGTACACCGTCGCTTGTATCCGCCAAGGCGACTGCGTGGATGATGATGATGATGACGAGGGGGTCGGGTTCGGTGGTGGTGGTGGGGGTGGGAAGAGGGAGGCGCTGGAGAGGAGTATTGCGTGTTTGGCCGTAGGGGTCAATACCACGAGGGTAAGGAAGAAGGTCGGGGCGCTGGTGAGCTTTGCGTGGGTGGCCGCGGGGGTTTGTTTGAGGGAGGTAGAAAAGTTACAGGGGGCTTGATGGAGGGGCTTTGGGGCTTTTTCTGCACGGGGGCAGAAAAGGTTGATGATGGGATCAAGAGCCGGGACTGCGCGTGACGATTTATGATTACATGAACGGGGATACAGCCAACGGATATCGTTTCGTATGATCCAGCCAAGAGCTGGGCAAAACTCTTCTCGGGTGGACTCTCTCACCTCTATTTTCGGTTTGTTGAGATAACGGGAAAAGATATGCTTGATACTGGCAGATGGCTTTATGATTTGGCTCTACATTACATATCATGCACTTGGGATGCCTGTGCTGGAACCTAAACTGTGCAAGCGGGGCTACACTACAGCATAATTTGCCCCGGTGCATTATTGTCACCCTTGTTGGCTTGACCGCTCGATATCGTACTATGTACGTACCCTTACCATGTCCGAACATGGTTTACTCGGCCTGAAGCGAACGGAGATCGTGTAGAAGAGAGCGTTGAATTCATGGGGGTGTGTCGATTCAGGGATTTCTGTGTCTACGAATGTGGGAGAATAGCGATTCGAAAGCCCCCCCCGATTGGTTGCGAGAGGAGGAAAAGAGGGCCTCGACGTGTTTGGAATCGCGGAAGAGGAATTCGGGCTGACTCGGTTTGTAGATGGGAATGGATGGCTGTGACTTCCGTGTAGCCTGGTGGACAGTTCGGCGATGCGGAAGACGTTGGTTGGTTATAAGGAGGCTAAAAGACGAGTCCGCGTTATTGGTGGATGGAAGTTTCAGAGAGTTGGAAGAAAAAGAATGTACTTACCGTCTCGAGAGCAGTATCCTTCCTATTCATGCTATTATCTCGGCATCTTCCAAGGAACACAGACAATCTGGAGAAATATTTTGTGAACAAACGGTATAGTCTGAAACCAAGAACCTACTCTACCCTGTATCTACAGTGCACACCCTCTATCAGTCCCCAACCTCTAATCCCATCACCGAAAAATCAAATCCTTCCTCCCCGGTCCCGTCCCAATAAACTTCACCCTCACCCCCACCCTCTCCTCCACGAAGCTCACATAAGCCCGCGCATTCTCCGGCAAATTTTCAAACGTCTTTACCCCCGTCGTATCGCTCTCCCACCCCGGTAGCTCCTCGTACACGACCTCGCACCCTTCCAGCACATCCAAGTTGGCGGGGAAACTCTTCAGTAAGCTTCCGTCCGAGGAGAGTTTATAGGCAACGGCGACTTTGATGGATGGGAAAGTGTCGAGAACGTCGAGTTTGGTCAGGTTAAGCGAAGTGTAGTGGTTTACGGCGTGCGAGTATTTGAGGGCGACGAGGTCGAGCCAGCCGCAGCGGCGGGGACGGCCGGTGGTGGTGCCAATTTCGCGGCCGATGGTTTGGAGCTTATGGCCGGCTTTCTCGTGCTGCTCTGTCGGAAAGGGTCCGCCCCCGACTCTGAGGAGTGTCAGCCGTGGAATTCTTATAAAGGGGTTGAATGCCAGGTGAGCTTACCGTGTAGTGTAAGCTTTGACTACGCCTATTATTTCTTTAATCTTGAGAGGGTTGATGCCAAGACCTGAAATCGCACCGCCTGTCGACGTCGACGAGCTGGTGACAAAGGGGTATGTTCTGGAAACGGTCAGTCTTGTTGTGACCTTTCGGATCAAGAACACCGTACCCGTGGTCGATATCGAGCATCAGAGCGTTGGCGCCTTCGACAAGGATTGGCTTGTCTGCTGCTTGTGCTTCGCTCATCATAAGCACAGCATCGATCCTATACTGTTGCAGCGTTTCCCGATAGCTCTGAAGCGTGTCGTCAGCGGTATATTTCGTAAGCTCAAGAAATGGTGGGTTCCTCACATCAAACCTTTTGATCTCCTCGTCCACATCGTACCCCTCAAATCCATCATACCTATTCTTCATGTCCTCGGCCATGGCTCTCAACCATTTGTTCATTTCTTCCCGGTTATCCAGAACCTGATGTAGTCGTATCCCAACGCGCGCAGCCTTTGTCGTATAGCAAGGACCTATGCCTTTCATGGTCGTTCCAATCTCTTTTCCACCCTTCTCCCCATTGACCAGTTTTTTGCCTGATCTTCCCTCTCTTAACCTCTTTTCCTCGAGCTTGTCGGCCAATAAATGCATGTCGAATATTACATGCGCTCTATCACTGATCAATATCCTACCCTCTGTGTTCACCCCTTTGCTCTTTAATGACTCGAGTTCTTGGAGGAAACTAGGTACGTGAACGACACAGCCTGAGCCCACGAGGTTCTTGACCCCCGGCGTAACGATACCGCTGGGTATTAGGTGGACATCGAACTTTATGCCGTCCGCGACGATTGTGTGACCAGCTGTTAGATTTCAGTCCCGAGTGTGTCGGTACGGGGATTCTGAGTGGAAGGCATACCATTGTGACCTGTGGCGGAGTTAGCTGGCTTTTCCTATAGCTGGCATTAGAGAGAAGAACTCACCTCCCTGGGACCTGGCACATACGCTCATGGAAGAGCAGAGTAGGTCCGTCAACTTCCCCTTTCCTTGATGGATGTCAGCCGTAGTAGCCGTGATTTCACAGGATTGCAACTGCATTACCCTCATCGCCCCACTGACGAACCTGTTAGCAGCAACACAAAGATAAGAGGTGGAGCTTCCCGACTTGCGCTCCAAGGACTATTGTAGTCATCGTTGAAGAGGATTGATGGCCGTATACGTCAATGAGAGATTCGATTGACCAGATGATAGAGATATCGAGCAGCTCGGGTTCATTTATTGACTTTACGACGTTGGTACAAGCAAATGAATCCGCCCCAGGTAACGTACAGTACTCTACTTCAAGCACCGTGTAGGGCTGATGGTGGGGGGGGGTCCTCGGTTATGACGTACGTTTGGTGCGCCAAGACTTCCGAGCCCCGCCCTTGTGCCTGCGCTTACCTGTTCCGGAGTAGGTCTTCACTCTTTCAACTTCTATGCGCACAGCACTGTATGTATCCGTACCATTGATATGTATCTGCAATCACACTGTGCATGATTTACACCGGATTAACAACACTGATGTTGCACGAGAACAAATGAAATCAACCGCTACAGTCTTGGCCAGTTATACAGAGGCGATCCCCCGAGTTGGTATTAGGTGCGCGGATCTATCGCGACCGTAGGCTGAGGGGACTAAGTATCTACCTACCTAGCTTGATGAGATACGCCCTTCCATGTTTCCGCCCTCACCATTGTCCAGTACGAGTAGTAGAGACTTTGGCATATTCCATATCTTGAATACTTAGAGGTCCATTGGAATTCATCGCTTTCGGCATCATGGCAGGAAGGATCGACTTTGACAAGCATATCGATATCTCGAAATTGAAGAATAAGACCGCCCTCATTACTGGAGGAGTATCAGGACTAGGTTCAGGCATAGCTGCCACATTCGCCGAGCATGGGGCCCACGTCACCATCGCGGACATCAACGAACAAAGAGGAAACGAATATGCGAAAGAACTTACATCTAAAGGATACAGGTGTGGAGTTCCCTAAATAGTGCCCATTGGCATTAGGGGTGGTTTGTGTATCAACCTCTAACAAAACGAAGCGTCAATTTTGCTCACACTGATGTAATCTCTTGGTCCTCTCAAGTGGCCGCCTTTAAATCCGCAATAGGCCACTCCCGGAATCAGAGTCTAGATATAGTTGTGGCAGCTGCAGGCCTCTTAGGTTCCCCTTTTATCTTACCGAGCAGCGAGCCGGCATCCCTCGACAAAGATCCGCAGGAGCCTCCGACTGTCGGGGCTGTAATAGATGTTAACTTCAAAGGAATCTGCTTCACCAGCCGACTTGCTGAACACTACTTTTCTCTACTTTCCCCACCCCACAGCATCTCTGGCGATCAAAAATCGTTGATCATTTTCGGATCACTGGCTAGCTATATCGACTTCCCGCCGATTGCCGATTACCTTGCGTCAAAGGCTGCGGTAAGGGGCTTTTTTAGAGCGATTCGATCGACAATGGCGGAGAAAGGGTGTAGAATGAATCTCGTTGCCCCAGACATAATGGATACGCCTATGGCAAAAGATTTCGTTGGGATGTACCGAAGCAACGGGTTCTCTGTCGGAAATCCCAAAGATGTTGTGGATGCGGTGGTTAGATGTGCAGTGGATGATGAGATCTCCGGTAAGAGGGATGGTTTTCTATTGTAATTCTGCTAACGTTGGTCCATAGGGCGTTCTATTGGTGTTGGCGTCGAGGGGAGCTACGATCTACGAGATGACCCAGAAGGTCAAGATGGTAGGATCGTAGTACAGACTTTCCTGGAAAGAGGAGGCCAGAAGGTTATTGACTGCTTTCGGTCCATGTAATTTGGGCCATTAGGTTTGAACCGGTTCGCTACTGTACATGCTGTTTTCATACCCTAGAAAGCAAATAATGTTACCTTAATCTTGTATTACTGTCGCATTGCTATTCGGGAACCCCGTCCATTTCATTGGCCGCCGAAGGTGAAACTGGAATTCTTCGTCCTGCTGAATGTATTCATCACAAGCATAGTCCACCAGCCCAGGTTTGCGATCCATGAAGAGCCCGTACCAATTTTGCAAGGCGTTCGTAGCCCGTATCTAAATGTTTCCCAAGCCGTCCATCCATGATACGTTCCATAAACAGCAAGGATCTTTGAAACGAGCCAAATTCTAGCCAGGAAGAAGCTGACGACAAACGCGGCATCAGCTACTAATATAGACTTTCTTCTCTGAGCCGCGAAATTGCGAAGGTACCATCGTAGATTGAGGATTGGAGTGGACGAGTTCATCAACAGAAACATGACAATAATGTATATGCCAGCTTCACGGCCACGTGCGATATAGTAGTGCAGAACAAGAAGAGCGGTACCAATGCCCACATGATGGGTCATGAGAGTCTTGTCCAACCTCTTGGCACTTCCATGCAAACGGGCTTCGTATAATAATACAAACGTATCTTGCAAAAGGTACCCAACCTCAATCGCGGTGATAGTATTGGCAAACTCTGACTTTGCGGTAATGAATGGGTTGTCGCTGTCGTCGGGGTATCCTCCGGTACCTGCAATATGAGCCTTTGAGGAATTGGATAGCTCCGCTGGAGTCTCCGGTGACTGCCATTGCAGCTGCCGGAGAGCGGAAAGGGCAAGGATTGTAAGGGTGGAGTGGAGGGTGGAAATTGCTTTGATGGATTTCGAAAAGCGCCAAGGTGAAGGCTTGGAGCCACAAAGCAGTCGTAAGAGAACAGGATAGCCCAGAGCGGAGGATATCAGAGCAATCTGCGAGGGTAGGAGTGGCATTTTTATTTATTTCAGGCGTTTGCAGAATTTACTCGAAAGACTGTGGGAACTCGAAATGAGATTATGACGACGACGTAGCTAGTGGCTAGAATACATACTCGTAGAGGATACCGTACCCTGCTTATCGTTGTTCAAACCATCAACCATCTCGCGGCCATGGGTGTTCAACAATGTTCCCGCAGTGAAGTAGTCTGAAAACAAATCACAGATTCGCTCATATAGATGTGTATTTGTTCCCTACAGCTTTTGCTCCTTAGACTTCCCTTGTAGTTATTGCTATCTGAACGCTCATGGGGTGAACGCGAGAAAGTACGATTGCACCCTCACCTTGCAGAAAGGGCGATTAGATCTATCGAACTACTCCTTGCCCAGAAACGATGGCCTCCGAGTCCCAACTACCAGTCCTTCCACATGGCTCGTCAACCATTCTCTCGGGTCTATCGGAGACTTTCTCTTTCCATTCATCCCCTGAGGCTTTCATAACTTCTCGGGTCCTCGCCTTTCGTGAATTTCATCCCGACTTGGCGGATTCTCGAATTCCTGTTCGTGCTAAGGTCTTGAATCGAAATGTTGCCGTCATTTCGTCTTATGATCAAGTCCAACAGGTCTTATGCCGATTAGACGTAATTTCGAGCTTCGGTGCTAGCCAAGCGTATGATGAGCTGATGGCACCATTCTTTCCACCCACAAATCTGTTGCTGTCAGATGCCCCTTCGCATGGGCCAATGAAAAAGAATTGGACTGCAAGAATGGGATCCTTGCCTGAAAATTCTCGTACCTTGATACAACCTATCGTACATTCACATTTCCAAAAGATCGATTCCGGTGCAATAATCAATCTATATGAGTCAATGAAAACACTGTCGTGGAAGATAATACTAGGCATCTTTCTATCTTCATCGAACAAGCACGACGTAAGATCGAGCACCTGCAAGAAACCCTCCTTCGTGGCCAGTTCTCCTTGTTCCCGGTGAGCATCAACACCAGACTCTGGCGCTCTCCACGGGCCAAAGGACTAGAAGCGAGGCGGAAACTCCAAGAATTATTGGAAGCTCAAATAGCAGATGGCGCAACGGGGTGTCCATTTGCCACGAAGAATGAGTCGGAAAAGGATGATGTGGCAAATCATTTATTACTCTTTACGTCTTCTCTAGCAGTAAAAGCGTTAGCCTCGATTCTAACGGCTTTTGTTCTTAATATATATATATTCCCGACCAGAGATAAAGATAGTGATAGTTCGCTGGCGGACAGACTCCTGTCAATCGATAATGACGATAATCGAGACGCACTCCTATATAGCATCCTTCTGGAAAATGAACGATTGTCTCCGCCAGTTGTTGGAATCATGCGAAGAAGCTTAAGTGAAGTGGTACTGAAATCCGGACAACAGAGTACAGAGAATACACTTATCCCGAAATCTTGGGATGTGTGGCTGTATTTTGTTGGAGCGGCTCGCGATCCAGCTATGTTTGGGTCAACTGCCAATAAATTCGTACCAGAGAGATATTACAATTCCTCATCAGACGAAGATGGAACGAAGCAAGGCTTTGCGTTTGGCGATGGCCCCAAAGCATGCCTTGGGGCTTGTTTGATGAGAGAAGTTGCTATGACAGTTGCTAAAACCTGTATTGGAATCTTATCGACAAATTCTGGATCGAACACGAAGTTGGACATACAGGAACATGCAGAGAACATTCCTCGCGGCGTACAAGGTTGGCTTGGATGGCAGGCAGATGTGCGGCCAGAAGAATGGGCAAGAGATATGAAACAGCTACCAACACAAAGGCCAACCAAGGCGGTGAATGTCAAGATCGTGCAGAAAAACCTATTAGATCTTTGACTCTGACGCCTACTTCAAACAACGGTTGTAGCTACTTTGAACGCCAAGCACGAAGAGGCTCATACGGACGAGGACAACGCGCCTTTTTCTCTCAGCTTATTCACAAATTGCTGTGGGTTCCCAGCGCAAGTGCCCAGTTCCGAACTGTTCATTACGACTTTCAGACTACCCTCGTTGTCGCCTGAAAGGACCATTGGAAAGCGTAGACCATTCGAATCCACATAGTTTTTCGTCTAAACTCCTCAGTATATAGGAGTAACAGTAGTAGTGGTAGAAATAATCAGTAAACACACACCTTATCATCCAACTCATCCCGGTGCAGCTGCTTAATCTCCAAGCCTCCCTCCTTAGCAATCTGCTGCTTCGCTTCCTTCCACCCAGCCGTTTCGTCCAGATGAAGGCCCCCGTGGGTGATGTCGCATGCTGCACATATAGGCCCGTCTTTTGATTGAGAGGTGAGTTTCTTGTAGCCGTAGGATAGCTTGCCCATTATTGAGGCGTCGGCGTTATAGAGGATGTACAGTGTTGAGGGCATTTTTTCGAATTGTGGGATTGCGATGGAGAGCAAGCTTGGTGAGTGTTTTACAGGTGTTTTGGTGATTGAGGATTTTGTGGAATACTGCTTGCAATACAGATGGGGAAACAGATGATTGGCCGGAGAGAGGTTTCGGGTGCGGCAAACTGGATCAAGCGCGTCACTCAGAACTTTTCATCACAATGGCTGCTCTCAATGTATGATACTCTATCCAGAGAAATCTTACCATCTCATTTCCTCTGCTACACCATGTCAAGAAAGCAAAGTCATCAGGAGTTGGATGTTGTAATCATCGGTTCTGGTGTGCTCCATTTACTTCTCAGATGATCGTTGTGACTGCTAGCTGATAAAGGAAGGCCTCTATGGAATTCAAGCAGCACGATATTATCTCGACATCCATCCTGAAGCGAAACTTACCATCTTTGAATCCGACGATGTGGCTGGAGGAGTGTGGAGTGCAAGTAATATCAAAATATTCCTATTCTCAGTCCGTCTCGCTTGTATTGCTTGTACTTGATATTTCAAATAATATGATATATTAGTACTCGCTCATTGATTGTCGCAATCGAACTTATTCTACCATCATTAGTCGCATTCCCGGGTGCTTATTAGGGTATCTTGTAATCGAAAAATTGTACTCCGTCTCTGCATTTATATAGTGTTTATTGCTGACTCTCGTAAAAAGAAAGAATCTACGATGCCTTCTGGACTCAAACCCCAACATCCATGGCCGAATTTTCAGACCGTAAACTACCACCCATCCCCGCATCAGAGCAATACTACAATTTCTTCCCTGCAAAGTACGTCACAGCGTACTTGGAATCCTACTTAGATTCTCACATCTACAACGACCAAACCCTCCGTTCTCGCATTCACTTCAGCACTACCGTCACTAACATCTCCAAACTTCCCAACAAAACGTGGCAAATCACCTGTACGCCCAACTCTCAGGTCTTTACCACCTCCCGCCTCATCGATGCCACCGGCCTGACATCCCTCCCTTACATTCCAAACATCCCTGGCCAAGATTCCTTCCGTGGCCTCACCCTTCACCACAAATCCTTCGGCGAGTCCTCCTTCCTCGGCGATCCGAACTGCCAGCACGTCGCCGTACTCGGCGGCGGCAAGTCAGCCGCCGACGTTGCCTATGCGGCTGCAAAGGCGGGAAAGTCTGTCTCGTGGATCATCCGCGAGGGAGGAAATGGTCCAGCTGCGTTCTTGGGAGCAGAGGGGAAGGGACCGTACAAGAACGCGAACGACAGCTTTTATACTAGGTTCACGGCCAGCTGGTTGCCAAACCCTTTTCGGTTTGGGCAGCCGACATGGATGGAACGGTTCTTGCATGGATCAAAGGTAGGTAGGTGGATGGTAAGGAAGATGTGGGAGAGGGTGGATAGGGAGAATAGAAAGAAAGCGGATTTTGGGAGGGATGAGGGAAGGGAAAATGGGTTTGCGAGTTTAGAGCCGGATACACCGTATGCATGAGTATGTTTTTGAAGGCGAAGGAGAATGCTAATCGTATGCTCGCGACATAGGGTCTTTTGGCAAAACGACAGTTCAGGCGTAAACCAGCGCCCGGACTTATATCCGACGATTGCGACCAAAGTTCATGTCTACCGCCAATCTATCCACCGTCTATCGTCTAACTCTATCACTCTATCACCTAAGACAGATTCCGAAAAGAAATTACCTTACACTTTACCTTTGGATGTTCTGGTTTACTGTACCGGCTGGACTCCTCTTAGCCCTCTATATTCAGCGTCTATGGCATCAGAGCTTGGACTTCCAGTATCCCTCTCTGACTTTGATCCCACGAAGGAATCCCGCTGGAAGGAGCTTGAAGACCTCAAGGATGCTGAAATTATTTCCCGATTCCCTGCGCTCGCTCATCCTCCAGCTTATCACAAGTCGAAATCTACACACACGCCGTTCCGTCTACACAGAGCTATGGTTCCTCTTAATGATATTAGAGATCACTCAATTGTCTTCCTCGGCAAGTTAGTCGTTGGAAATAACTTTCGTGCCGCCGAAGTACAAGGATTATGGGCTGTCGCATATCTGGACGGCAACCTGTATCCCTCAACCCTTGAGTCTGAGCCCACATTGCTCATGAAGGAGAAGACACGAACTGAAGGGGAGATTGCAAAGACTGTGGCGTGGTGTCGAAGACGGTACCTGAATAAGGGAGAGCTGGGTAGCTGGTTCTATTTTGACATGGTTGATTATACGGATATGCTGCTAGCGGAACTGGGCCTCTCGAGTCACAAGCCGAGGGGATGGCTTATGGATATATTTGCGCCGTGCCGAGCTCAAGATTTGAAGGATCTTGTCGCCGAATACAAAAGCCGCTTTCAAGGTTTCATTGATCCTCCCGACTTCAGTTGAACGTTTGAGTCTGGTTCATGATATTGGGCCCCGGCTACGCACTCGAAGGCGTTATCCCACCAATTGAAGAAGGGTGCATAATATCTTGTACCGGTCTGGTGATGTTGGCTATGCCTCTTACTCCCGGCCGCCCAACCCTGTGGTAGCAGCTTATCATATCCCCATTCCAAATCCATTCCCGAATGTATTTCCACCAACAACCATACAAACAACGGCACGAAGAGTGTGCGAGTAAGAACGTGCGAGCCAATAATGTTGAGCGAGAAGTTTGCCAGGAATACCAGTCCTAGTCTTTCGATGACGTCCAATTGGTTGGTTGTTTGTGGGTTGATTTCCGCGTGTCCGTGATGCACCTTGTGAATCCTCCTGAGCACGGATATCTTATGTAAGGCCAGATGGAAGAGGAAGAATACGGCATCATATATGAAGAGACTCGTTGCCAGCTGCAGGGCCAGTTGCCGACTTGTAGGTGGTAGAAGGGGCAAGGCGCGTTGCGTTTGAAACGGAGAGTTAAGGGTGAATCGATGAGGAGTTGGTGCTAGGAAATTGCCTCGCATGGCTACGGTATTGGGATCGTAATTGCCGGAAAAAGCCATATCTTCAACAGGCACACCGCTGAACTTCTTGATCATGATGAGGTCAAGAAGTAGAAGAGGCGCAATGGAGGTGAGACCTTCTCTTAACCGTTTCGATGGCCTCTGTAGCTTGGGAAGCTTGGGTCCAGCGTTATCTCTGTCATTCTGTACAGCTAAGCGCAGGTGCGGATTGTGTCCAAACTTGTAGGTGAAGAGGGGCTCGATGATTGCGTAGCACAGAACAGTCCAGAAAGTCTCGAAGGTGGAGGATTTGTAAAGCGGTGATGTATAGAGGTAGGCATAGGCTATATCGAGGCATGGCTGGTAAACGGAAGGAACCAGGAGGGCACTTCCCACGAGCAGGCCAAGACAAAGGCGCGGAACCAAGGCCGTTGGGGGAGGGTTGGTGGAGACTGGAGGACTCCGCATCGTGGGCGTAACTGCAATGCTTATTACCGTCAGTATACACCAACTGAAGGTCGAAGAGTAGGGGGAGACGAGTGCAATCCGTTAGGACGCCAGAAGTGGAAAAATCGAGTTCATCGGCCTCGTTCGGGGGTGTGAAGTGCAAGGATCGATGCGAAGGAATTGAGAAGACTCTCATCGTCATCACCAAAGAAGCTTAATTCTAAGTTCAAGCCACGGCCGGTATTAGTTCTATACGTTAGTGTGTTTCATCTGTGTAAAATTACTGATATGTATATTAACTCCTTAGCTCTTTCTATATAAAATGTGTAGATTCAAGTATTTCAATACTCTTTATCCTAATACATCATGTTCGATATTGAGCTGCGATCGCTAAAAGATGGCATCTTCCAGCCTGTGTGCCAATACGTGCCAAGCTTCATTACTCCAATCCATATAACTGCCGCCGCTTTTTCCACAGGACTTCTCTCCTGCTACTTTGCCAGTATGACAAGTACTACAATCTCCCTCATGCTTTGGGCGCTCAATCGGGCTCTCGACTGCTTGGATGGCGCTTTGGCTCGCCATCGGGGGACTGCTTCAGACCTTGGCGGATTTCTGGATCTCTTGGGGGACTTCATCGTCTACTCCTCGATACCTATTGGCATAGCAGCTGGGTGGGACGACACGGCCGGTGCTTGGAAAGCAGTTGCGGTCCTCGAAGTCTCCTTTCATATCAACAATTTCGTGTTGTTCTACGTTGCTGCCGTCGCCGAGAAAAGGGTATCAAAAGGTGGAGCCCAAGCCAAAGAGCTGACAAGCGTGATGATGAGGCCTGCGCTAATCGAAGGAATGGAAAGCGGACTGATCTTAACGGCCATGCTGGCTTGGCCAAGGGCGATTGAATGGTGGTGCTGGATCATGGCTAGCCTTGTGGGGGTTGGGATCGCTCAAAGAGTTGCTTGGACTGTGCCGGCGTTGAGCTGCTCTTGGCGGATGGGGCCTGATTCCTAATCAAACACCCGGATGTGGAAAAATTACAGTACAAAGCAAGTGTAATGTAATAATACCTATACTAAAAGTCAGTCTTCGTCACTTCCCCACTTCCCCACAATGGCATCTGAAACTTTGTTGCTCCATTTACAGTAAACGATCCGAGGACGCAGAGAAGTGGAACTGTTTGATTCTTCTCACTTCGGGCCTCTTGTCGTTTGCACAAGCAAGACTCCTCTACACGAACACCAGAACCTCATATCCTGCGACAAAGGAGGCACCGGAAAATACAATATGGAAAAGCCTTCTTTGGAGATAGGTGTAAATGCTGAGGCTCTCCAACACGAGGAAACAGTGGAAGTTCGACATGTACAGGGTGATCTGATAGACAGACCCGCCGTGCCCGTATGGCGTATCGTCATATCACTCACACTTCTCTTTTTGAACTACTTTCTTGCGCAATATGACAAATTTATCCTTTCATACTTTCAGACCGAGGTGGTGGCCTCCATAAGTCTATCGCCATCCGCTTATGGTATTCTGTCTGGCTATGCCACCGGTATCGTCTATGCATTGCTTGCATTACCCACGGCCTTTCTTGCTGATTATACTGGTGCTAGAGTATGGGTTTTGACTGTTGCCGCAATATGGTGGAGCCTCTGTGCGATCTTTCAAGGCTTGAGCCAGAACTTCTGGCAGATCCTGCTGGCACGTATTGGGATGGGCCTTGGCCAGGCACCAGTAGAGGCACTCAGTGTAAGTCTCATCAGTGACTTGATGGGTAAAGAGTACGTTTTTATCGCTGAAAGGTACGTCAGCAGTGCCACATGGAAGGTTGTCCTCCTCTGTGTCTGCTAATTCAGGGTCTAGCGTATTGTACGTAGGTGTGTACATTGGCGAAGCAGTTAGCGGCCAGATCGCTGTGGCATTTGCTAAGACAAACACCCCGTGGAATACTGCTTTGATCGCCATTGGAATCGTAGGTGTTGTCGTGGCGGTGTTCGTTCGGCTCCTTGTCCGGGAGCCTCTGCGACAGACCTCATTGGTTAAATCTAGGTCTCTAAACCATCTGGGAGAGCATCCTCACTTGACCTCCACCAAAGCAAAGCTTGCGTATGCACGCAATGATCTGGCAGCTACCTTCAGCTATCTTGTACGGATGCGCTCTTTCTGGCTGCTCACACTCTCGGCGTCCTTTCGCCAGCTCTCGGGCAATGTATTTGGATATTATATGCCCACATATCTCTCGAGTCTGTATCCATCCCATCCAGATCTTCTCTCTCGCTATGGAATCGTCGTGGGTGTGGTCGGATCTGTCGCTGTTCTTCTTGGAGGTTCTTTGACCTCATATTTCTGGCGGAGGACAAAAATGGTACCCATCTATCTGACCGGAGTTGGTGGTATGGTATCTTCACTCTTCGTTCTTCTAATGATCTTCTCTCGATCTGTTGCTGGAGGCAGTGAGGACAAGGGCGTTAATATACTCTACGGCACCATGAGCGCCGCGTACCTCACCGCAGAGCTCTGGCTAGGCGCATTGAATAGTTTGGTTGTGCTCTTATTACCGCCACGATACAAGACTTTCGGATTAGGGTTATGGGCAGCAATTCAAGTCCTTGTATACTCTGCAGGTCCAGAAATCATTGGGTTGGCTTTAAGGGGCGACACAAGTGGCAGTCCGGCATATATTGCCAGTACAAAAGTCGCCTTGGCCGTAATCATTCCTGCTGGATATTGGGTGGCGGGAGTAGGGTTCTTGTTCGCACTTCCTTTAATAAGACGTGACTTGAATAGAGACTTTGTCCGAAAGAGCTTGGGACTGGGAAGAAAGACTGCTTACGGGATCTTCGCTGTCGTCCTCGGTGGACTGGTGATTGGGCTTTTTGTCGCCAGCCTTGTGTACCGGGCCTGAGAAAATCTCGGGAAAAAAATACTCTGGATCGTTCATCGCTAAGCTTTGATGAACGCAGACGTCGCTGCATTTTACGCTAAACCGAAGTTTATCTGCAATGGTGAAGGCTTCGAGGCCAGCCTTTGAAGGAATAGTTGCTAACTTCGAGTTCAAATATGATGGTGCAATAAAAAGGCTTCACCGACATTAATAGGCTGGTTCTTCAGTGGAAACACATTACAAATGTCAAGGTGTAATGAGACCATACAGCCGATACACTAATAGTATGAAGTAAACATGGTCGAAAGCTCAAATACATATTGCATTGAATCGTATGCCTTCGAGGACGGTTGAAGGAACCATACTAGTCGCAGTATATTCCATGCAATATTGGAATCGCCACTCAGGGTAGACGCGTAGAGACCCCGAGATACACTGAGTGTGGTTGCATATAGAGAAATGGGAATCGGTTGTAAATTACACGGAGAAAACGCGATTTCCCCTGCAACACCCTTAGTTCCACATTATCTTATCGTCGACTAGAGGGTAAAGAATTCTGTCTCCTGAACTAAGAGATGTGTTTCTTTCTTTGCGCCAAGACTCAAACTCTCGTTGATATGGCGAATCACGAGCGGGGCGAAAGCAAGGCCAATGCACATTGATGCACTGCGATAAATGAGCCAAACCGCTGCGCACGCTTTGAGTGTTTCGGGCTGCAAGAGCACTCTCAAAGCGCTAGTGCTGAGGGCAACGAAAACACAGGGCGTAAGAGAGTCCAAACCACCATGCCCTTGAAAACGTCTCCCATGCCACCCGGAACAAGTAGCGTGAGCACAGGTGAAATGATAATAGCTAGTCTCAACAAGTTTCGATCGACCGGCTTTCCGAAGCAGAATATGAACCCCTTAGCAATAACGACATGAATAAAGATGCAGGTCAAGTGAATTGCGACAGCTCAGAAGAGCATCTGTGGAAGCCAAACGAATGAACCGGATAGAGTAGGGAAATATTGCGGAGTGAACTTGGAACAATGTCTCGAAGAATGTGTGCGATGTCGACGTAGACACTGTAGAGAGATCGCCGAAACCAGCAGAAGTGGGAACATTCGAAAAGGTTTCATTTGAGGCTTATTCTCCGAACCGGGCGAGTTTGGGTGACTCTCGTCTTTGTATAACTCTTCGTCGTCGATACTAGGTGGCTTGGGAACCTGTCCGTGAATGCGGCCCTTGATCAGTTCACCAAGACTCCCACGGAGTTCCCAATTCTCCCGTCTGCATGCGCTGGTGGCGAAACCCACCGGGACTGAGAGCTCTACGGCTACGAATGCCGATTGAGCAGACCAGCCACTGATCAACGAGACGGCTGTAAAGATTGTTGGGTTGATCAATTTCGTGGGAAGCAAACAGCTGCTTGGTGTCGATTTTCTGCCGATCTTTCATTCTTGAAGGCCAAAGATGTGTTCAAAAGCACGAAGGCTGAATAATGTAGCTGTCAGAAACACGAGGCTGTATTTAACCGAAGCTTCGAACCTCCATAGAACTTCACTCAAACACATCATACATATGCTGCAAAACCTTCTAGTTCAGTCATATTTCAACACATGCTCATCATTACTTCGAAGACTCTTGCTCAAGAAAGTGGGTCATCACTGCTTAAGCCAGGAGACACGGTTCCTCTTTTTTTTTATAGGCATACTTGACGACCCTAAAGGGTCAAAAACCTAGATTCTTACGTGGTCCATAAGATTCGCACTCAAAATCCTATCCCATATGGGTAATGGTAGGCAGCCCTGACTACCATTGTTTTTGGAGAGGAAATTAAGCGAGAACTTGGGAACAGAGAGCTGACTACCATTGTTTTCGGAGGCAGACTATCATTTAACTTCCTGGGCCGATTTTCTTCAAAATTTCAGGTCTTATTCGTTTCAGTCAGCTGTATCCACGAACATAATATCGAACTCAACGACATCAAACTACATTTTTAGAAAAATGTTGAACATTGAGATTTTAGAGGGTTTTGCTAGCGCGGATCAGTTTGAACATCAAAACCATCAATTTCCCCCGCCCGAATTGATTTATGCGCGCTGACTATCTCACATACTTTGGGAGACATAATTGTAGCTCTGAGTCAGTCGAATTCAATGCTTCAAAAATAATTGAATAATGTCAAGGTTTGACCTAGTAAATGAGGTTGAGAAGATTCAATGCGCTGGTTGACCAGTCCTTCGCCTGTCACCACCTTCCCCCGCTCGAATCAACATATGCGCAATGACTATCTGACATACTTTGAGTGACATAATTGTAGCTCTGAATTAGCTGAATTCAATGCTTTCAAAATAATTAAAAAATATTGAGGTTTGACTCAGAAATCGAGGTTGGCGAGATTCAAAGCGCTGATTGATCGATCTCTCGCCTGTCATCATCTTTCTTCGCTCGAATCAACATATGCGCATTGAGTACTTGAACTTTCGATCGAGCTTTCTATCAAACTCTCTACATGCTTCAAAATGCATATCGGTCGGGCGCATAACACACGTCAAACAGTGCTTCGAACACATGAAGAATCAGCTTGACTGAATGCTATCAACAAGCGAAGAAAGAATATGAAAGATGATAGAAGAGATGATTATCTCATCATCATCATTACATCGTTGTCATCAATTACGCAATAGTCAGGCGAGAAACAGAGAGATAAATAGACAGTCTTCTTTCTGTTTCTATTCTTCATCTCTTGAGTTTCTCGCAGAAACTCGCTTTTGCCTCACTCACTCACTTCATAGACTCAGTCGCTTAGAGAAAGTGCTTGACATCTCAGAGCGACTTTCAGAGCAAAATTTGACTCTAGAAATCGTCAGAAGCTGTTAGATTTGTGCAAATAAATATAATATATATATTCACAGTTCAATCGAAATTGAGACTCGATGTTCAATCGAAATTGAGATTCGATGTTCAATCGAAATTGAGATTTGATAGAAAATCATTTCTGTTTCACAGCTGCAAATAACTTCATCATTGATTCAGAGTCTATCGTCTCTTTGATTACTCGACATTGTGTTGAATTATAAAACAAGTCATCAAGAACTTCAGTTTCGCTTCATCAATCATTGATATAGAGATTTGTTACTGCTTCGTTCATGCGATGATCTACTGACTTAGAATTATATCTAGTAGTAAGTCTGCTTCAATGACATTCTTCGTTCGTGCGATGAATTCATCGAATTTCATCATCTCACTCACTAGAAAGTCGACATCTCTCACTCAACATAATAAGTCTGCTTCAATGATACTCTTCGTCGATGCGATGAATTCATCGATCTCATCGTCTCATCTACTAGAAAGTCGACATCTCTCACTCAACATAGTAAGTCTGCTTCAATGACATTCTTCTTCGTTCGTGCAATGAACTCATCGATCTCATCGTCTCATCTACTAGAAAGTCGACATCTCTCACTCAACATAATAAGTCTGCTTCAATGACATCTTTCATTCAACATAGCGAACATGCTTCAAAGACATTTTTCATTCAACATAGCGAATCTGCTTCAAGAAGACATTTGAATTTGATTTGAGTTGATAAAAAGATTGATAGAAAGATTGATATCGAGTTTCTACATCGATGCTATGAACTACACTACAAGTCATAGAAACATGACTTTTAAAGAGAAGAAGATAATGTTACAAGTGTGTCGAGATTGAATAGAGTTTTCTAGTCAATAATTTCTAGAA
>JAABUZ0100000139.1_pt1 | contig 183298 bp, 159 predicted proteins | sample 5562091 | NCBI WGS metagenome assembly JAABUZ01 (sample SAMN12813069, study PRJNA571459) | rock metagenome | isolation source: Antarctica rocks | place: Antarctica: Victoria Land, Linnaeus Terrace sud | collected 2015-12-21 | reverse complement strand
CGCAGAATCTCCTCTTCGCTGTGTCCCTTCTTGCCCATAGACCGGCTCTCCTCTCGTCCTTCCAGAGAACCATCACAAGCAAAATCTCTCAACCTCAAAGCGGATTAGTTTTTGGGTTTTGGGTCAGAGCGAACTGAGGCGACTTCTTCCTGCTGCATCAAAGAAGGCCCTTGTAGCCAGTTTGCGCATACTTGAAGCCAAGGACCTCGTGCTGCGTAAGGAATTGAGCGATAGAACTCTGCACGTCGAATATAGTTTGGCAGCAGAGACGCGTGAGCCGCTCATATCTTTGCTCGATCACCTTGCTGAATGGGGATCGAAACCGTCGCTACCGAATGCCTAAGGCAATTCCAACGACTTGTCTCGGTTGTTAGGAGGCCTAGTCCTTCGTAAAGTCGTTCCAAGTTCGGTGTGAGTTATATCTTCCAACTCGTCCGTCGTTGTAAGAATTGAGTTAGTCGACTTCCCGATCTCTCTTGTTCCGTTTCGCGAGTTGCTTGCCTGAACGCTTCAATTCGTTCGCTATCAGCCCCTCTTCCGGCAGGACCATCTGGTACTCCGCGGCAAGAACTTTGTTGGGAAGATTATCTAACGCATAATGCGCCTCCGCGTTGCCCTTTTCAGCACAGAGAATCAATCCTACCGGGGGATTCTCTCCTGCCTTCATCCAATGCTGTCGGGCGTAGTTCAGGTAGAGGTGCATTTGCCCTGCATCGGCGTAGCTGAATCGACCGACCTTGAGATCAATCACGACCAAGCAACGAAGACGGCGATGAAAGAAAAGCAAGTCGATCCGGAACCACGTTTCGTCGACTCTAAGTCTCTTCTGTCGTCCGATGAAAGCGAAGTCATCCCCGAGTTCAAGCAGGAAGTCGGTCAGATGTTCGATCAAGGCTTCTTCGAGAACTCCAAGACGAATGGATCTTTGATCGCCTCCTCCGGGGCGACCTGATCGCCGGCTTCGGGGGTAGCTGCCTTATCCAGCATGGCCGCTTTATTCTTGGAGAGGGCTAGGCGCTCATAAAACTGACTTGCGACCTGCCGGTCGAGCTGGCGAACGGACCATCCGGAGCGAAGGGTCTCTTTCTCATAGAACGTTCGCGCATCCGAGCTTTTAACGGAGAGCAGCCTGACGTAGGCCGACCATGGAAGAGGAAATTGTTTGGCCAGGTCGCCCAACGGAATGGATTTTGCAGACGCCGTCTGCAAATCCCTCGCGGGCGGCCATGCAAGGAAAAAGGCACGCATCTGTGTGAGATTTCGCCATCCAAACCCGCGCCCGAACTGGTGAGTCAGATCCTTCGCAAGCTCCTTGATGAGAGCCTCGCCGTACCCAGCCCGTTCCTGCCCCTGCTGCTCTAGCTCCACAATCCGTCGCCCGATCTCCCAGTAGCTGGCAGTCATGAGTGCATTCACGCTGCGAACGGAGGCAGCGCGGGCGACTTCGAGAAGTGCGACAATTTGACTACGGACTTCGCCGTACTGGAGCGTATCCATGCTGTTCAAGCTTATCTCTCTTGAAGGACTAAAGAATGAGGGTGAGCTGCCCGCCACAGTTCAGCTCACGGCCCTAGATTTTTGGTGTCAAATTGGTGTCAAAGCACGCCGATTGGGCCGGTTTTACCGGTTCAGCCGTCTGCTAACGACTGAGCCGTCAATAACTTACGTTTTTGACAGTTCCATGGCATGGAAGCCAATGGCCTGCCGAGTAGGACCTAAACTGTGGGAACAAACTGCGACTTCCGCTATTCGCTCTGTAAGTTCCGGCGGGTCGGCTCATCTCAAGTCCGCACATTAGGCAATGCATATCGGTGAACTTCGTACTCACCAGATAGCTCTGTGAGGGTAATCTCAACAGCTTCGTTTACAAGATCAGCTACTCCAATGGCATCGAGAACGGCTCCAAAGAGATCAGTTTCTGTATGTGCGGTCATTCTCTCCGGTCCATTGATGCAGACCAGACCTGCATGTAAGAGAACGCCAGCATACTCACCCTGGAGGCCAGGTGAAGCGACTGGCCCCCGGAAATCAACGCTGTTCCGTGTGACGAATGTCCAGTCATTTTCAAGGATGAATACCTTGAGTTCCCAGTCCTTCCAGCCACCTTTTCCGAGCCACGTAACATGCGAGCTTTCGATGAAGCCTCGCTCTCGTGCGAGCAGCGCGAGAGCTGGACTAAGGCATTCGTCGATCAGGAATTTAGAAACCAATTCAGTTTGTCTGAGTTTCTATATACCCGCGCGTGACGCTGACGACTTTAGCGCCAGCAGGAAGCTGCATCCGCTTTGGACGACCCCGTTGCGGCACAGCCTTCGCGTAGATGGAGGCGAGTTCAATCTGCGACTCCGTCAAGCTGGGGTACGCCTGCAAGATCTCCTCCACGGAGGTGCCTTCATCGAAGAGCGCCGCGACGCTGTGGACCGGGACACGTGTACCGCGCACAACCGGCGTCCCGCTCAGTATCTCGGCATCTTCTATCACCATGCTTTGAGCATCGGCGAGCTTATGCAGTCTCGCGTCCACTGTCTTCCAGAGATCCGCAAAATTAAGGGTCAGATAATGGTCATGCACAGCGTAGCTCTTCCATCCTTCCCATGACGATCGGTGGGTCGCCGCGTCGCGGATGGTTTGCAATCGGGCAGATGCTGTCAACCAGTCAGCCGTTTCGTAGTAGAAAGCAATAAAGAGGCACGCATCAGTCCGGAAGGTGCGGACGGGGCAGGTGCTGTACCAGTCATCGGGAAGGATCCTGTCATCGATGACTCTATTGATCTGAGGCAAAGAGACACCTGCAGCCACAGCCGCTTCAGTCGTCGTCAAGTTCTGCATAAAGATATCCATCTGCCACCTCTGCACTCATTATAAATCTTCAGAAGCTCCTGAAGATTTATTTGATGAAATGCAGATGACTAATTGCACTTTGTCTGAGCCAAGCTAGGCTGGTTCCCCGCGGACCAGCCCGTGCCCACTCGGTTTGCTTGACTCTATCTTTGTGGCATTTTTGTGGCAAATACCGCCAATTGGGCCGGTTTTGCCGGTTATACCGTCTCTTAACTGCTTTGCCGTCAATAAGTTGCGTTTGGATCGGCACCTTCACACGGTGGAAGTCGTAGGTTCGAATCCTGCTGTGCCCACCATCCTTTCAACAACTTAGCGACAGGGGCGGAAGCGGTCTGATGCCATTTGATGCCAAACTCAACCGGCTAGCACCAACTGCGTCGGTTATACCGGCTCAACCTTTGCCCTTTGCTGTTGCGTTGCTGCTGATGTGAGCATCGCGTACACCGTCCCCCACCATCTGCTGCACACTCTCCGGCAACTCCTGCATGTACTCGTTCGCCGTGGTGTCCGCTCGCGAATGCCCCAGGTGAGACTGGATATCCTTCACTGATCCCAGATTTTGTGCTCGGGTCGCCATCGTCCGGCGGAGAACCTGGAAGTTCAGTTTCGGAATCCAAGCTCGTCTGCCAAAGGCTTCCAGGGAGCGGAACAGGAATGACATCGTCAAATCGGCGGAACAGCGCCGGATCGAGGAACTTTCCGACGTTCGTTGTCGCTACGAGCAGGCCCGGTGCATCGTATTCATTCATCAATTGAAAAGAGCACTCACGATGCGTGAGGCCTCGCCCACATCCTTGCTACCGTTGCGAACGCGGCAATAGCATCGCATTCGTCCAGAAGTAGAACACAGGGTGCTCTCTAGCAGCGGTGAAGACGCGGCCAGATTGGAACTCGACTCACCGAGATAGGAGGAGATCAGGAATTCAGTCGAACCTTCATCAGGGGCAAGCCCGTGTTCCAAGCAAACGCTTCGCACCCAGAGATTTGCCACAACCTGGTGGACCGTAAAGGAGCACCGTCCAGCGCGGAGATAACCAAATTTCCGAGGCGCTCACACGCTGCATATTCCTTTTAAAGTCGCGCAAAACGCGCCTCAGTCGATGGCTCAAGGACCATTTCGTGCTCGAGCTTCTCGGGAGCATGTAGCGTTGCCAACGACTCGCCATGCCGGCGACTGACCGGAAGCTCTTTCAGCTTTCGGGAGAGGTCTAGGGTCCTGCCGCCGGACGGTGAGTCGGCGGTCTTCACAGTTTTCATAATGGCCGAAAGGTCGTCAGCAAGCTTGACGTGTTCTGTCTGTCGTTCTGCCTCAACAATTTTGGTCGCGAGGGCCTGAAAATCCTTCTTTGAGCCATCAGCGATCGCGCGCACTACTCGCTTTAGCATGTCGGCTTTCATCGAATCTCCTTCCTCAGTTACCAAGACACAAGCCAATCGCCCTCAGGTCGCGGCGGCGGTTTTCTTCGCCAGCTTCGCCGCGGCTTCCCCATCATCGAAACGCTCACCCTTCTCCTTTGGGGCGATGACGATCGCTTCCTCGCCCGGCACACCACCGATGGAGCGGAGGAGTTTGTCCGCCACCTCACCGTTCGCTTCCTCCCCGGCATCTCCCATTGGGTCCAGCAGGATGCTACCGCCCATTGCAACGCCACCTTGCAGAGCTTCCTCACACTCTAGATTCTCCGTGGCTCCCCGGATTGCTATCCCCTCGACTGACAAGGCCAAACCCCTCAGTTACAATCAGATGGACGCGCAGAAACTCCCATGGAACGCATCTGAAAGGATTCACGATGACCAAGGCCGACCTCGTCGACAAGGTAACCTCTCTCGGCGATCTCACCCGTCGCGATGGGGAAGTAATCGTCGACACCCTCTTCGAATCCGTCATCGGCGCTCTCAAGGAAGGCGACAAGATCGAGATTCGCGGCTTCGGCAGCTTTCGCACCCGCCAGCGGAAATCCCGCATCGGCCGCAATCCCAAAACTGGAGAGCGCGTCGACGTTCCCGCCAAGCGAGTCCCCTTCTTCAAGCCCTCCAAAGAACTCCGCGACACCGTCAACACTAAGACCCACGGCGGCGAAGTCGAAGCTCACCTCTCCCCCAAGATCGAGAAAGAAATAGCCGAGTCGGTCGACAAGCACCACCCGCCAGCCATGTAGCCCGTCGCCTGACGTCACACCCTTTTCGTTGTCACCGCAGGATTCCGCTTCTCTACCGTCAACCCTTGCGCAGCGCAACAAAGAATACCGCACATCGCTACCTCGCCCCAAACGACGGCGGCTCGTCCCCCTTGTCGACACCCCATTGCTTATCCGGCGCCTCCACCAGATCAAACTCCAGCCGCCCGCCCTCGAGCGCAAAGCTCTCCGGCAGCCACGTCTTCGAGCTCGCCTTTCCATCTACCTTCACCCCTCGCACATACGGCGCATTGGTCGCCGCCGCCGGGGCCGTAATCCGCACATCTCCCGCCCCCCGATGCACCGTCACCTTCTTAAACAGCGGGCTCGCCAGCACCATCTCCGCCCGTCCCGGAATCTCCGGATACAATCCCATCGACGCAAACACCGCCCATGACGACATCTCGCCGAGATCGTCATTTCCCGGAATCCCATTCGGCTTATTCACCCAGAGAATATTCAGCACCTGCCGCACCAACTGTTGCGTCTTCCACGGCTGCCCGGCAAAGTCATACAGCCATGGCGTCTCGATCGATGGCTCATTATCCAGCTCTGCATGCAGCGGTCCCGCCTTCGTAACCGCCGGCGCACCCTTCTCGTCGTAGAAGAACTTGTCCAGCCGCGCCACCGCCTTATCCCGCCCGCCCATCTGCTCGAACAATCCCTGGACGTTGAACGGCACCATCCACACATACTGTGCCGCGCTCCCTTCAACGAAACCCGCCCCCGTCGCCGGTGTAAACGGCTTCGGCGTCTGGTCGTTGTCGTCGTCATCGTCCTTGTCTAGCATCGGCCAGCTGCCATCCGCATTCCGATTCATAAAGTACCCGCCATCCGGCGCCGCCTTCGGGTTCCAGATGTTCTTCCAGTACTGTGCCCGCTCTGCAAACCGCGCCCTCACCGCTTCATCACCCAGATGCCCCGCAAGTGCCGAGATCCCAAACTCCGCCGACACATCCTCGAGCGTATCCGCCGCCGGTCCCCACGCCGGCGCGCCCACCGGGATGTAGTGCAGGGTCAGCCATTGATCCAGCCCCGGCCGCTGTCCCACACACTCCACCGGACATCCATCGTGACTCAAATCCTCCTTCGTCGGCACATCCGCCGCATGCACCAGCGAGACCAGCGCCGCCTTCGCCTCGAACCCACGCCCGCCAAACGCCCAGATGTCCGCCACCGCCGCCGCCGCCGGGTCGCCATTCATCACATGCGTCGCGCCACCCATGTGCGTCCACCGATCCCATCGGCCCCCATCCTCCCGCGATTGGTTCAGCAAACTCTGCGCCACATCGCTTCCCTGCTTCGGATCCAGCCACGTCAGCAACTGTAACTGTGACCGATACACATCCCACCCGGAAAAGTTTGCATACTCGACCGCCTGTCCTGCAGCCACCCGATGCGTCTGCAGATCCATCCCCGTGTACTCGCCGTTCGCATCGCTGTACGTCGTTGGCGTCTGCAGCGCGTGGTACAGAGCCGTCGCAAACACCCGCTGCTGCTCGTCCGTTCCACCCTCGACCTCGATCTGCCCCAACCGCTTGTTCCACGCCGCCCGCGCTCGCGCCGCCACCTGCTCATACGTCGCCCCCGCCTTGCTCTCCGCCTCCAGATTCTCGAGCGCGTTCGCTTCGCTCACATACGAGATCCCCACCCGCACCCCAACCGCCCCACCCGTCCCAAACCCAACCCACGCTCCCGACCCATGCCCCCCCTCCGGAAACCCCTTCGCCCCAAACCCGGTCCCGCCCGTCTTCCCTGCGAGGCTTCCCACCGTCGTCGCTCCCGGCGTCACCGCCAAATCCGTCCACGCACCCGTCTCGGTTACCAGCCGATCGAACTTCGCCACAAAGTGCAGCGTGTAGTACGGCCGCCGATCCTCCGTCCCGATATACCCGCAGAAGTTCCCACTCGTAACCGATCCCGTTACAGTTCCTGTCGCCCGATCCACCCGCGTCTCCGCCGCCGTCGACCCCACCTCCGAGTCCGACGTCCGCACCAGCACCCGCGCTGGCTTTCCCTCCGGAAACCGAAACGTCGCCGCCCCCATCCGCACGCCCGCCGCCAGCGCGACCTCCACGCCACTTCCCAACTTCACCCGATAGGATCCCGGCTCTGCCCTCTCATCCGCGTGGGTAAACGTCGCCGCATACTCCTGCCGAAAGTCCTTCGACGGCGACTCTCCAACTGCTTCCGTCACAGGCATCAGCGGCACATCGCCTGACCCACCCGCGCACCCCCAGCCCTCCACATTCGTCAGGCTGAACCCACGAATCTTCGTCGCCCGATACTCATACCCGCCCGGCGCCGCAATCATCCGCTTCGCAGTCACCGGCGTCGCCTCCGGGCTGAACTGCACCATACCAAACGGCATCGTCGCCCCCGGAAACACATTCCCGCCATTCGTCGTCCCCACCAGCGGATTCACCAGCGCCGCCCGATCCTTCTTCGCCGCCTCCGCGTTCGCCGACCCCACCATCACCCCAGCCAACACAACTACCAACACGTCATAAATCGCCGATCCGCGAAAAAGGTTCATGCTTCGTAGCCTAAGCCACAAATCATGCTGCGATCTCCTGTTTTGTTGTCATCACGTAGGGATCTGCTGCTGTCTTTGCTTTGCCCCTCCCCAAAAGCGAACGCGGCGCCTCAACCATGCCGCTTCAGCAGACCACCGCTACTTCACCGCCGCAGCCACCTCAAACTCCTTATCCATCCACGCCTTCAACGCCTCAAGACTCTGCGGCCGCCCAAGAAAATCCTTCACCAACTCCGCCGCCGGCTTCGAACTCCCCGGCTCCAGCACCGCTTTCCGATACCGCAGCGCCGCCGGCCCATCCAGCAGATTCTTCTCATCAAACTGCGAGAAGAAGTCCACCGCAATCACCTTGTCCAGCACATACGTGTAGTAATTCGAGCTATACCCCGTCAGGTGCGTAAAGCTCGCATAGAAGTACGTTCCATCCACAAACTTATACGGGTTATACCGCTCCGCATCTTGCCGCCACAGCGCATCCAGATCCACCTTCGCTGGCGCCTCGTTATGCACCTGCAGCGCATACGTTGCAAACATCACCTGCCGCTGCATCGCACTCGCCCGCCCGAAGTAGCTCGCCCGATTCATCCGGTCGATCGTCTCCACCGGCAGCACCTCGCCCGTCTGGTAGTGCTTGGCAAAGCTCTGCAAAATATGCGGATCGTGGAACATCTCCTCCAGCATCTGGCTCGGCGCCTCCACAAAGTCGCCTTCAGTCGAAACCCCACTTTGTCCTGCCCACCGCTGCCGTCCGCCCAGCACCTCATGCATCATGTGCCCAAACTCGTGGAAGAACGTCACTACCTCGCCAAACTCCATCAACCCCGGATCACCCGCAACGCCACCAGAGAAGTTACAAATCAACGTCGCCTCTGGCAGCTGCACACCCTTCTTTCCCGGCACCAGCTGCGACTCCGAAAACCACTTATCCTTTCCGTCGCGCGGATGCATATCCAGATAGATCCGACCTTCCTTCTTGCCCGTGTCATACACGTCGTACGCATGCACCGCCGGGTCCCACACCACCGCGTCCGTCGCCTGCCGGAACTCCACATGGAATAGCCGGGCCGCCGTCTTCAGAATGCCCGCCTCCACCTCCGCATATGCAAAGTACGGCCGCACACTCTGCGAATCGAAGTCATACGCCGCCCGCCGGAACTGCTCATTCCAATAGCCCGAGTCCGATTGCGTCAGGTCCGCCGCCGCCTTCGCATCCTTCTCCGCGACAAACGTCTTAATTCGCGCAAACTCCTTCTCCGCCCGCCCTCGCGACGCCTCATCCACCTCCCCCAGAAACACCTTCATCTTCCCCGCTGATCCCATCATCATGTCCGCCGTCGCCAGGTCCGCCCACGTCTCAAACCCAAGCGTCGTCGCCATCTCCTGCCGCACCCGCAGCAAGTTCATCAACACCGCCTTGTTCACCGGGTACGCCCGGTCGTTGTACGCCAGAAACATCTTCCGCCGCAGCGCCGCGTTCTTCGCGTAACTCATCACCGGCGTGAAATCCGGCGAGTCCGTCGTTAGCTTCAGCGTTCCGTCTGGCCCGGGCTTATGCCGAGCGATATAGTCCGCCGGCAGCCCGTCCAACTCACTCGCATCCTTCACCTGCACCGTGCGCACGTCATCCTGCACATTTCGGCTGAACGTCAGCGAGATCTCCGTCATCTCGTCCTGCAGCTTCCGCACCTTCGCCCGCGTCGCCTCATCCTTGTCCACACCGCCCAGTCGATAGGCCAGCAACAGCCGGTCGGCATAGTGCTTCGTCGCCGCATCCGCCGCACTCACATCCACAGCCTTCAGCGCCGCATACACCGCCTGGTTCAGCGCCAGCCCTGTTACCTCCGCTGAGACCACCTGCGCCAGCGCCTGCCCCTTATCCCGAATCGCCTTCGTGGGATAGACGGAGAACAGGATGTACGCTTGGTTGCCCGCAATCCCCAGGTGCATCGCCGCCTCGTCATAGAGTGCCAGCGTATTCTCGACCGTCCGCTTCCCCTTCACCGCCTCGAGCTCCGCAATCAGCCGCTTTTCTTCGCCGAGATGCCATTGCACCCACGCCTCTAGCCCGCTCGCATCCTTCAACCCTACCCATGCATGCAGCGGATCTACCGGCCGCGCCACCTCTGCCTTTGTCGTCTCTGCCATCGCCGCTCCCGCCATTAAAACTCCCGCCATCGCACACACCGCCCTCATCCGCATCGTTCCGACACTCCTGAATCCGTCGCTGTTACAGATGTCGAACATTCTCTCATCTAACGTAGGCGCGCCTCGTCAATCGAATATCAGGCGCACTCCGATCCACTCACGGCCACATCCACCTCCGTTAGCGAATCCTCTAAGCGAAGCAGCGACAGACGCAAAGAGGGACAGCCGAAGCCGTCCCTCTTGATTCAACCTCGGTCGCACCATCTACCGCGCAGCCCCCGCCATCGCATTCTCTCGCTGCGAAATAGAAGTTAGCAGCGCATCCGCATGCTTCTCCTCTTCGAGCGTCTTCTCCAGCAGCGCCGCATGCTGCGTCAGTCCAAGCGTCGTTGCCCATTCCCGAGCCGCGCCGTAGGATGCCATCTCGTAGTGCTCGATCTTCTGTGCTGTCGCCAGCAAACCCGTATCTCGCACTGGACCTTCACTCGACTCGCGAATAATGTTTGCTCCCGATCCAATCAGGGCCGTCATCACCGGATCCTTCTTATCGTCCGCATCGCCTTCCAGATCCTTCAGGATCGTCTGCAGACGCTCGACCTGTACCCGCGTTTCCTGTTGATGCGATTGGAACGCCTGCTTCAACTGTGTATCTTGCGTCTTCGCGATCATTGTCTCCAGGCCATCCACAATCTGCTTCTCAGTCGAGAGAAGGTATTGCAGCTGCCCTGTATACAGCGAGCGAAGGTCATCGTACTCATTTGGTGTAATAAATCCCATGTCATCCTCGAGGGGGGTAGTAACCACCCATTAGCTAAGAGCTCCATCCGACATCATCCGTTGCCGCACCCTTCACCGTGACCCTCCCAATCTGCGGCCAATAACTAAGTTTTCCGTGAGGCCAACATTTCGTGCCTTCAAATAGAGCCCTGCCCATTACCCCGCCTGCGCCAGCATCTTCCGCGATTCCAATAACTCCAGCAGCGCTCGCTCTTCCTGCTTCAGCGCCGTCGTATGCTCCTCAATCTCCTCTTCAAGAATCTCCTTCGCCTCCGCCACCGAAGTTCCACCCAGGTACGCCTCAAGCACCGCCGGATGCACATAGCACTTCCGACACACCGACGGCGTATTCCCCAGCTTCTCCGCAACCGACTTGATCGCTTCCACCACGTTCTTCTTCGCCTGTGTCACCGTCTCGTACGGTCCTAACTCCTTCAGCGTCATACACGCCAGCACCGACCCCGCCCACGTCCGAAAATCCTTCGCGGTAAAGTGTTCGCCCGAGATCTCCTGCAGATACTCGTTCACATCCGACGAATCGATCGAATGCGGTTCGCCATCATGGTCCAGGTACTGAAACAACTCATATCCCGGGATCTCCTCGCACCGCCGAATGATGTTCGCCAGCCGTCGATCCTGCAGGTTAATCGTGTGGTGCACCCGGCTCTTCCCCTGGAATGTAAACGTAATCGTCGAGCCCTCCACCTCCACATGCTTGTTCCGCATCGTCGTCAGCCCGTAGCTCTTGTTCTCCCGCGCATATTCCTCGTTGCCCACACGGATCAGCGTCGCCTCCATCAGGCTCACGATCGTCGCCAGCACCTTCTTCCGCGGTAGCCCCGGTAATCCCAGATCATGCTGCACCCGCTCCCGAATCGTTGGCAGCGCATCCGCAAACTTGCTCATTCGCTCGTACTTCGTCTCGTCCCGCACCTCCCGCCACCGCGGATGATATCGGCTCTGCTTGCGTCCTTTCGCATCCCGTCCCGTCGCCTGCAGATGTCCATGCGGCCATGGCGAAATCCATACATCCGTCCACGCCGGCGGAATCACCAGCGACTTGATCCGCCGCAACGTCTCCGCATCTCGCACCGCCACCCCATCCGCCGTCGTGTACCGAAAGTCCTTCCCGCGCTTTAGCCGCTTCAATCCAGGCCGCGAATCACTCACATACCGCAGCCCCGCCGCCTTAGCCGATTCCACCCGATCCGTGATTATCTCCACCGGCATCGCCGCCTTTGCACTGCGCCGCCGCATCGTCCCCGCAGCCCCGGCCAGCACGGTCTTCACCACCGCCACCGTCTTCTTTGCCACTACCGTCTCAACCGCCGTCGCGCCCATAAATCCGTCGGATGCCGTCCCTCGCAAACGCGTTACAACCAGAACCTTGCCGCCCCCACCCCATCAACACACCGCCACCCGCCAACACCTGGGACGAAAATCTAAGACCCAAAACTCAAATCCCCGAACTCTGCTACTTCTTCACCCAATCCGCATACGTCATCCGGTCCATCCGTACAAACGCATCCCGTGTCCGCACATACGCTCCCTGCCCATTCATCCGCCCCATCGCATGCATCTCCTCCGCCCGAATATACGGCCCCGCCGGATCCACAAATCGATCCTCCACCCACATCGACACCACGCGCCCCAGCACAATCCGGCTCCGTCCCACCTCAATCGTCGCGTGCTCCACACACTCCAGCGCCGCATGCGCCTCACGAATCCGCGGCACCTTCACCATACGAGACGCCACCGTCCCCAGCCCCGCCTCCGCCAGCTCACTCACCCCCGCCGGAAAGTCGATCGCCGTCACCGTCATCGACTCCATCAGATCTTCTGTAACCACATTGACCACAAATTCGCCTCGCTGTCGAATGTTCCGCCCCGTATCCTTTGACCGCGCATCCCACTCCGCCCCGCCCCCACCACTCCGCTCGGCAATCCCCAGCCCCACCACCGGCGGATCGATCGCCAGGTAGTTATACGCAGAAAACGGCGCTGCATTCACCCCGCCGTCCTCATTCAAACTCGTCACCAGCGCAATCGGCCGCGGCGCCACCAACCCAATCAGCAGGTTGTACACGTCATGCGTAGCCGTCGTCGCAATCTCAAATTCCATCGCCCCTCCGGAACCGTCCTGAGCCTTTCTCCTGAGAGGGGTACAGCAGGCCCCCCAGCCCGTGCCATTCTCTCTCAAAGAGAGATGGCCTCGGCATCTGGCGATCAGCGCCACACCATCAGAAGCAAGGCTCCAAGCCGCAAAGGCAATCAGATGAGCCATCCCCTTTGCCGACTCAGATCGCCGGAAGCCCGCCCGCTACACCGTAAGCCTCTTCATATACTCCGCATCCACCTTCAACGACTCCATTGGCGCCATGTTGAACGCCTCCTGCTCCACAAAGCAATGCTTGATCTGCCCCTTGTTCGCGGCGGCAAAAATCACCCGGTAGTCCATCGTTCCCTGCCCCAGCTCCGCCGCCTTCGGCCGATCGTCCGCCCCCGCCGAGGCGTCCTTCGGCTTAAAGTCCTTCACATGCAGCATCGAGATCCGCGTCGGATACTTGCGCAGATACGCCACCGGATCCCCGCCTCCCACCTTCACCCATCCGCAATCCATCTCCATCGTCACCAGCGCCGGATCCGTCAGCGTCAACAGATCGTCATACGGCACCGCCCCATCCACCGGCTGAAACTCCGCCACATGGTTGTGGTACCCAAACCGCAGCCCCGCCGCCTTCACCTTCTTGCCAAACATGTTGAACTCGTCGGCGTTCCATCGCCAATCGTCTATCGTCAGCGGCGCGCCATGCCCGCCACCGGCCTGCGCCGCCTGGTCCTTATGCCCCGGCGACGAACAAATGATGTACTCCGCCTCCAGCGACGTGTGGAACGCAAGAATCTCGTCCATCCGCGCATGCAGCTCGGCCGAGGGGTAATGCCCACTCACACATCGCAGCCCCGCTGCCTTCATGTCCTGCTTCACCTCGTCCACCGGATGCTTGTAAAACCCCGCCGCCTCCACCTCGCGATACCCCAGCGCCGCCACCTGCTTCAGCGTCCCTTCATAGTCCGTCGGCAGCAGCTCCCGCACCGAGTACAGCTGCAACCCCAGCGGCAAACCAAACGGAGACGCCATCATCGCCCGCACATCCAGCATCGTCCCCGCCGCCACCATCACCGCCGCCGACCGCCCCAAAAACTCCCGCCGTGTCTGTCCCGCCATCCCGTCCTCCTCCGCCCCAACGCAAGATCATCGCCTCACGCAAACGCCAACCCAACCTACACCATCCACCCCACACCTCGCGACCCTTCCGCGACCAAGCGGCACCCTCTCATCGCACACCAGCGCACGCCGAACCCGCATCGCCACCGAATACAAGAAAAACGTCGCCTTCCACGAGAACTTCAAGTCCTTCGCCACCCCCTGCTGCCAGTCCATCAACCCTGACCTCTCTGACGACGCCATCCGCAAGATGCTCGTCCAGCACCTCCTCACCGAGCGCATCTTCCGCAAAGTCTTCAACAACCAGGAGTTCCTCTCCCGCAACGTCATCGCCGTCAAGATCGAGAAGGTGATCCGCTCCATCACCTCCCGTCACTTCTCTCGCGACGACTTCCTCAAGCCCCCGAACGATCTAACATCGTGCACAGCAATACAATGGGAAGGTCGAATCTCAGAAAGGTCACGATGCCGAAGCTGGATGAAGTGTTTGGTGTTAGTAGCAAACCCGTACTTTCATATGTTCAACGCGAGTCGGTCGACGATCAGTTCATAAATGCTGTTAGGGGAGACAAGCAGATAGTTGTTTATGGTTCCTCAAAACAGGGTAAAACAGCTTTGGTGCAGCAGCACCTTCCATACGAGAAGAATCTTGTAGTGCGACTTACACCTAAGACCGGCATATCGGATATCTATAAAAGTGTCCTACGTCAACTTCAAGTCGAGATGAAAGAAGGTTCTTCAGATGGAAGGAGTACGGATACTACAATAACGGGCAAGACTGGTTTCAAAGCGATGATTCCTTTTTTAGGTGGCGCGGATGTCTCAGCTGAGGTGGCGAAAAAGAAAGGAATACAAAATAACGTAATGTATAAGGAGGTTCCCTTCAACCTAGAGCTAGCTCAAGACATAGCCGAGCTGCTCAAGATGATTAACTTCAAGGCCATCATCATTCTGGAAAACTTTCACTACCTCGATGATGAAAAGCAGAAGCAACTTGCGTTTGATCTTCGTACCTTTCAAGAACTTGGGATTAGATTTGTGATCTTAGGCGTTTGGCGAGAGAAGAATCGGCTAGTTCAATTCAATGGGGATCTAGTTGATCGGATCGTCGAAATTCCGGTTGAGCCATGGAAGGAGGAAGACTTTCGGAGAGTTGCGAACAAGGGACAAGAGATCCTCAATATTGAGATATTTGATGATGTTCTGCGCGCCTGTATAGATGCCTCCTTCAGCAGCATCGGAGTTTTTCAGGAACTACTGAATAAGGTTTGTAGGTCGGCTAGAGTAGACGAAACCAGTCCTACGTTTATACGATTGAGCGATATGACCTATTTGAAAGAAGCGATCCTTAAGAAGGCCACAGACTATGCCTCCCGCCATCAAAGATCGCTCGAAGCGATTGCTGCGGGATACCCTAACTCAGCTACAACAAAAGGTGAAAGTATTCCTTTGTTTTTGCCTTACTATCTTGTTCGAGTAATCCTTGAAAGTGGCTATGATGGTTTGACTGGCGGAATGCGCAGGGCGACCATTCAGGAGAACATACAGAGAGGACACCATCGCCCGGACGACGTGAGAGCTAGTGACATGAGTAATTTGTTACATAATCTGGCGGCTCTTCAGGTGGCCAAAGACATCACTCCTCCGATCATCGATTATGACAGAACGCTAAAGTCACTTCAGGCAGTCGACTCTACCTTTTACTTCTTCCTCAAGAATGCGGATCTTAAGACTATCCTTGAAGAAATTGTGAACCCGGTAGAGGATGCGGCGGCCCGTCGTGGTGGCAGAGTCGGGCAATCGACTCCCCAGTGAAAAAGGGTCAACAAAACCATACAACCTCTTAGCGGCTGTGGCTTCTTGACGGACGATTCATCGTAGGCCAGCAGAGACATCCCTGGTTGCGGCCAACCTCGAGCGTGAACTTCCCCGCCTCCCCATTCCCCCGACTTCCACGCCTTCGCCACCGCCGGCAAGCGCCTCATGAAACTCCACATCGACTACGAGCAGCAGCCCGAGTACAAGCTCGAACAGATCGAATCCCCCGACGGCAAAAGTCACCTTCCGCGTAGACCGCATGAAGCTCTCGAAAGACAAGACCGACCTCCGCTACAACGCCTTCCTTACCCTGCGCGGCATCCCACCCGCTGCCTTTGACTACCGCCTCGGCAATCGCTCCGCCCTCGAGTGGGTCATCGACCAGCACCGCGTCTCCACCGACGCCCGCTCCGGCATCATCAACGACCCCAACCGCGAAGACGACCCCGAGTACATCCTCCGCCTCATCGGCCAGGTCATCACCGTGTCCCTCGAACCCAGAAGATCATCGCCAGCCTTCCATCCCTAAACCTAGGGGACTTATCACCCCTGCCTCCCGCCGTCACCTAAGCTCGCCTGTCGGGCCGCACCCCAATCACTCCCAGCATCCGCCCCGTAATCCCACCCTCCGCCCGGTACGAGAAATACCGCCGCCGCCCCTCCGCATCCCGTGAACACGCCGTACACTCCCCTACCACCGTCACCGAGGCCGCCGGAACCCCAGCCGCCACCAGCTGCCGTCGATTCGCCTCCCACAGATCCAGCCTCCATCGGTCCGCGCCCGTGGCAACCAGCACGCCCCCACCCTCAGCCTCGCCATCCCTGGCATCTTCCTCTCTGCCTCCTTGCTCCCGATCAACGATCGCCTCCCGAACCTCCTCACCCACCTCGTAACAGCACGCCCCAATCGACGGTCCCACCGCCGCCACACAATCCTCCGCCCGCGTCCCGAAAACCTCGGTCATCCGCGCCAGTGCCACACCCGCCATCCTCGCCGCCGTCCCTCGCCACCCGGCATGGAACGCTCCCACCACCCGCTCCCGCAGATCGGCCACTAACAGCGGCACACAATCCGCCGCTCCAACTCCCAGCAGCACTCCCGCCACCCCAGTGACCATGCCATCCGCCTCCCATTCCCCCCGCCCACCCACCATTGCCACGGCAGCGTTCCCAGTCGTCACCTCTCGAACAACCACACCATGCACCTGCTTCGTGACCACCAGCTGCCAACTCTCCGGACCCAGCGAGTCAACTAGCCGCCGTCGGTTCTCCTGCACAGCCTCCGGCCAGTCCTGCGGGATGAACCCGAGGTTCAGCAGCCCCGTCTCACGAACCCCAGCGAAACCATGCTTAACCTCAGCGAAAGTGTGCTTAACCTCAGCGAAATCGTGCGAAATTCCTCCCAGACGCCCACTGAACCCTGCCCGAAGCCACCCATGTCGCGACCACTCCGGCACCGACTGCAGCAGCTCGGATCGCCTCCCCAGGCCTCTCTCCTCCTCATCCATCACCCTCTCCGATCCGCAAAATATTCCGCTCCTGCGACCTCGCCGAAGCGTCTAAATGGTAGCTCGAGGGGAACGCTTTTCCCATACGAACCGCGGCGGAACTCCACAACCCTTGCTTCTACAATAACTTGCAGCATAGCCAGCAAAGCCGTAAGATCACGCCAAATCAGGCAGACCCGAGTCCACCGTGCCCACACGAAACATCCAACTGCTCCGCTCCCGCATCGGCAAGATCTGCATCGCCATCACCGGCGCGAACCCCAGCGAACTTTTCCAGAAAGCCACGAACGCCCTGCAGGACAGCAACTTCTTGGAGTTTCGACTCGATTACCTGACCGACCCCGCAAGCGCCCTGCCGACCCTGAAGACCTTTCTAGCCGACCACCCCACAGCAACCGCCATCGCTACCTGCCGACGATCGTCTGACGGCGGGAGGTTCGAGGGTAAGCTGTTGCAAGAGTTGGACATCCTGATCCAGGCAGCGGCGGCCGGGTGCCGCATCGTTGATCTTCCGTTGCAATCCGCGGAAGCTCTTCCCCCCGAAGCACTGGTTCGCCTACGGCAGACCGGTGCAGCTATCTTGTTGAGTTACCATGACTTCGCCCTCACGAAAGACTTGGAGCAAGTGGCGCAACGAGCACAACACTTCGAACCTGACTTCATCAAAATTGTTCCAACCGCGAAACACCTTTCCGATAACCTCCTCCTGATCCGCTTCCTCGAGAAGATGGCCGATTCGACAAACATTGTCGGCATCTGCATGGGCGACGCCGGCATCATTTCGCGAGTGCTAGGCGTTCGCGCCGGATCCGCGTTCACATTTGCCGCAGCAAGCGAAGGCGACGAAACGGCTCCGGGCCAAATTTCCGCACGCGCCTTGCTGGATACCTACCGCATCGATCAGGTCGACGCCGCAACTAAGGTGTACGGTGTCGCCGGAAATCCCGTTCTTCACTCCCTTTCTCCCATCATGCTCAACACGGCATTCCGCCGCGAGACGATCAACGCCGTGTACTTGGCTCTGCAAACGGGAAAGATTCAGGATTTACTGAAGCTGGTCCAGGAGATTCCACTTCAAGGTTTCAGTGTGACGATGCCACTTAAGACAGAGATTCTGCCATTTCTTGAGCACACCGATCCACTCACGGCCAAGATCGGAGCGTGCAACACGGTTCTTCGCGCTCAGGGCGGAAAGCTTTACGGATTCAACACGGACGTCGTTGGAATTATTAGGCCCCTCGAGAAGCGACTCACAAGCCTGAAGGGCGTTCGGACCTTGGTGATTGGTGCGGGGGGTGTCGCGCGGGCGGCTGTCTTTGGCCTGCGGGACAAAGGCGCGGAGGTTCAGATCCTTAACCGAACCCCCGAGACCGCGCAGAAGTTGGCCCGGCAAGCAGGCGCAAAGGTCGTCAAGCGGGAGCAACTGTTCAAATCAGAGTTCGATATCGTCATCAATGCGACGCCCGTCGGCATGGTTGGAACTAAAACAGTTTCGCCGCTTACCGCTGAAGAGCTGCGAACAAAATTCGTTTTCGATCTCGTGTACAGCCCCTTGGAAACGCCTCTTTTGCGCCTCGCACGACAGAAAGACATCACCGTCATCGCGGGGATTGAGATGTTCGTTCAGCAAGGCGCCCGGCAATTTGAGATCTGGACCGGAAAGCCGGCACCGGAGGAAGAGATGCTGCGAGTAGTCCTACATTCGCTTCGGCAGCAAGCGACTGCATCCGTGGCTCTCAACATCGAATCAGCTACTATAGGTGCACGCTCGGCAGTTAGTGAGAAGCTGAAGAAGAGCACGACGACGGAAGCTCCCGCCGAAACCCTGGTAGGCAGGTCAAAACGTAAGCAGGCTTCGTAGAAAGACGAAGTCTAGGCCCCTCTTTGCGCGGCTGCTAACTTTTCTTCTGCCTCGCGGCCAGCGGCGTTTGCGGCATCATAAGCTTGCTCGTCATCTCCGGCCTCTTGCCATGCCTTTTGCGCGTTTTGCAGATCTTCTTTTGTCTGGCTCCGATCGATCTCTTCTGGCTTAAGTGCTTCCTCTGCCAGAATGGTGACACGTTCCGGAAGAACCTCGGCGAAACCCCACGCCACGAAGAACCGCTGTTCTCCCGCCGTACCGCCATGCAGTTTCACTTCGCCGGCACCAAGTTCTGCCAGCAGCGGCGCGTGACCATACAGTGCCTCTAGATAACCGACGGAGCTCGGCAGTTCCACGGCATCGGCCGTCGCATCCAGCAACACTCGATCCGGTGTCACAAGACGGACCGCCAACTTCCCGCTCTTCTCTGTTGTTTCTGCCATGTCTTCCGCGTTCTTCCTCTTACAACCGACTGATAACTGATCCGGTCATCTCTGGTTCCTAAGCCATTTGCTTCATCTTCTCGGCAGCAGCAAGGACATCTTCGATGCCGCCCTTAAGATAGAAGGCCTGCTCGGGGATGTCGTCGTGCTTGCCTTCGATGATCTCCTTGAACGACCGCACCGTGTCTGCCACCTTGACGTAGGCTCCCGGAATGCCAGTAAAGATTTCAGCGACGTGAAAGGGTTGCGAAAGAAACCGTTGTACCTTCCGCGCGCGAGCCACGGTGATCTTATCTTCTTCCGAGAGTTCATCAATACCGAGAATCGCGATGATGTCTTGGAGATCCTTGTACCGCTGCAGGATACGCTTCACGCCTTGCGCCACATCGTAATGCTCCTGGCCAACGATTCGGGGGGAGAGGATGCGTGATGTGGAAGCAAGCGGATCGACAGCCGGGTAGATACCGAGTTCAGACAATGGTCGGGACAGCACGGTTGTGGCATCCAGATGAGCGAAGGTCGTCGCAGGCGCAGGATCGGTCAGGTCGTCTGCAGGAACATAGACTGCTTGGACTGAAGTGACCGATCCCCTTTTAGTGGATGTGATGCGCTCCTGTAGCTCCCCCATCTCTGTCGCGAGGTTTGGCTGATAGCCGACAGCAGATGGCATACGGCCAAGTAAAGTAGATACCTCCGAGCCTGCCTGCGTGAAACGAAAGATGTTGTCGATAAAGAGGAGCGTATCCGCACCTTCTTCGTCACGGAAGTACTCGGCGACAGTGAGGCCTGTAAGCGCGACACGCAAGCGGGCCCCTGGAGGCTCGGTCATCTGACCATAGATCAAGGCAGCTTTACTCTTCGAAAAGTCCTTTAAGTCGATAACCCCTGACTCCTGGAACTCATGCCAGAGGTCGTTGCCTTCACGGGTGCGCTCGCCAACGCCGGCAAAGACCGAGAAGCCACCATGCTTGGTCGCAACGTTGTTAATGAGCTCCTGAATAACAACGGTCTTACCGACTCCAGCACCACCGAATAGGCCGATCTTTCCGCCTTTTAAGAAGGGCTGAATAAGGTCGATGACTTTTACTCCGGTTTCGAACATCTCCTCAGACGTTGACTGTTCGTCGAATGCTGGCGCCTGACGATGGATTGGGCGATGCTCCTTAGCATTCACCGGACCAAGCTCGTCGACCGGTTCGCCGAGCACGTTGAGAACACGGCCGAGCGTCTCACGACCAACAGGAACGGTGATGCCTGAGCCTAGATCAATGGCCTTCATGCCACGAACCATGCCCTCAGTGGCCTCCATAGCAATACAGCGAACCCGGCCCTCTCCAATGTGCTGCTGCACCTCGACAACTACGTTGAGCGGCTTTGGAATGTTAAACCCTTCGCTCGAAATGCGTAGCGCTTGGAAGATGGGCGGCATCTTGGATTCTTCGAACTGGACGTCAACGGCGGGACCGCTGATCGAAATGACTTTCCCGATATTTTCCTGAGTCTCTGCCATAGCTCTCTTTCGTTACAGCGCCGCGGCGCCGCTAACAATCTCGATAATCTCTTTGGTAATAGCTGCCTGGCGTACACGGTTCATGGTCAGGCTGAGCGAATCAATCAGTTCACCCGCGTTCTTGGTCGCAGCGTCCGTCGCGGTCATGCGAGCGGCGTGCTCGGCTGCCACACTTTCCAGGAGTGCATGAAAAATCTGGGTTGAGACGTAGCGGGGCATCAGGTTCCGGAACAAGTGCTGAGGATCCTGATCGAAGATGTAGTCGACATCAGCCGTGCCAAAGGTCTTCGCTTCATTCTCCATCTCGCTCTCCTCCTCCCGATCCACACTAACTCCGGCGGTACGCGCGGCGTGAGCTGCCGTCTCCCGCTCCTCGTTTGTCATCTCGTCGAGAGTCGTGGTCTCGTGCTCGCCGAGCTTCTTGATAGGTAGTAGCTTTTCTACGACGACACGCTGCGACAGCACCGATTTGAACTCGTTGAAGATGATGTAAACCGCATCGATCTCTACACGCTCGTATCGTTCAACGATGCTCCGGCCAAGCTTCGCAACTTCCTCGAAGGTTGCTTTCAGCAACAAATCAGCATGTTCGGCGGCGACTTCAATCTGCTCTGATCGATGACGCACCGTTTCATAGTGAGTTGAAAGATCATTGTCGTAGTGCTCTTCGGTGCGCTCGTAGTTAGCAGCCGGGTACCGCCGCTTATACAAGCCGATTGCCTTTCGCCCGATCGGCTCAAGATCGATCGTTTGACCCAGCTTTCGACGATCATCGATGAAGCGCTGCGCGGCTTTCCCGATATTCGAGTTGAAGCCCCCGGCAAACCCCTTGTCTCCTGCGATTACGATAATCAGGACGTTCTTCTCTTCTCGCTCTACAAGCAGTGGATGCATGACATCGCCGGTCTCCTCGTTGTAGAGGTCGGTTCGACGGACGAGGCTTTCCAGAACATTGACGAGCATGCGAGCGTAGGGACGAGCTTCCATAGCTCGTTCTTGCGCCCGCCGCAGCTTCGCTGCCGAGACCATCTTCATGGCCTTAGTAATCTGCCGCGTGTTTTTGACGCTGCGGATGCGCCGCCGAAGATCGAGTACATTTGCCATTATGCCCTTGCCATTGCCCCGTCTTTGACTTCTTTCGGCACCGGCAGCTTCTTCTCGTCTGTACCTTTTTTGCGATCAGCAAGGAACCCGGACTTGTACTCGAGGATCGCCGCCTTCAGCTTGTTACGCAAATCATCGTCAAGGGCCTTCTTCGAAGCGATCGCGGCGAGCACGGAATCGGACTGCCCATCGAGGTACTTGTAAAATCCATCTTCGAAGGCGCGCAGATCGCGCACTTCAACATCGTCCAAAAGGCCCTGTGTACCCGCGAAAAGGATGGCGACCTGCTTCTCAAATGAAAGCGGCTGAAACTGCGGCTGTTTCAGAAGTTCGGTGAGCCGCGCACCGCGGTTAAGTTGCTGCTGTGTGACCTTGTCCAGATCGGAGCCGAACTGCGAAAAGGCGGCGAGTTCGCGGTACTGCGCAAGATCCAGTTTCAGCGTGGACCCAACCTGCTTGGTGGCCTTGGTTGCAGCGGAAAAGCCCACCCGCGAGACCGAGAGACCAACGTTCACGGCGGGGCGGACGCCTGAGTTGAAAAGATCGGTTTCGAGGAAGATCTGTCCGTCGGTGATCGAGATAACGTTGGTCGGGATGTAGGCTGACACGTCGCCTGCCTGCGTCTCGATAATAGGGAGCGCGGTAAGCGAACCGCCTCCCAGCTTGTCCGACACCTTGCTCGATCGCTCAAGAAGACGCGAGTGCAGGTAGAAAACATCCCCGGGGTAGGCCTCGCGTCCAGGTGGACGGCGGAGCAACAGTGAAATTTCACGGTAGCTGGCAGCATGCTTAGAGAGGTCATCGTAGATGACCAAGGCGTGTCTTCCGTTGTCCCGGAAGAACTCACCCATTGCAGTCGCGGCGAAAGGCGCGAGGTACTGCATCGGCGCTGGCTCGGAAGCAGTCGCGGCAACCACGATGGTGTACGCCATGGCGCCAAACTGCTCGAGCGTCTGAACCACCTGCGCCACTGACGAGCGCTTCTGCCCGATAGCGCAGTAGATGCAGATCAGATTGTTCTTGGCAGAGTTGATGATTGTGTCGAGAACGATGGCAGTTTTGCCCGTCTGGCGATCACCGATAATCAACTCTCGCTGGCCCCTACCGATCGGAATCATGGTGTCGATGGCCTTAATTCCGGTCGCCATGGGCTCTTTGACCGATTGCCGATCGATAACCCCCGGGGCGAGGCGTTCCACAGGAAGGGTGAGGGTTGTCTCAATTGGCCCCTTATCATCGATAGGTTCGCCGAGCGCGTTCACGACGCGGCCGATGAGTGCATCACCGACCGGTACACTCATGATCTTGCCCGTGCGCTTGACCTCGTCACCTTCGCTAATCTGTGTGTAGTCCCCGAGCAACACGGCACCAACCTGGTCTTCGTCGAGGTTCATCGCCAGGCCGGCGACACCGTGGGGGAACTCGATCAGTTCTCCGGCCATAACCTTGTCGAGGCCATGAACGCGCGCAATGCCGTCCCCCAGAGAGATGACCGTCCCGACCTCATCGACCTGAATCTTCTGCTCATAGTTCTCGATCTGTTGTCGGAGAAGCTCTGTAATCTCGTCCGCTCGGATTGCTGTGCTTTCTGCCATAAGTTCGCCTTCACTCTTCCCGTTCACGCCAGCTTCAGCGCGCAAATGTCCGTGCCCATGCGAGAGAAACGTTAGCTGACGCGTGCCTCTGCTAGGCGCTGCTTTATGCCTGCAAGCTGAGCTTTTAGGCTTCCATCGTAAATAGTGGAGCCGATCTTGAGAACTGCGCCGCCCAGCAGCGATGGATCTTCGACGAAACTTGCGTTGACCCGACCGCCGGCAAGCTCGCCTGCCTTCGAAGCAAGATTGTTCCGCTCCTTTTCATCGAGGGGACGCGCACTTATGATCTCGACCTCGGTCAAACCGGCACGCGTATCTGCAACCGCCGCATACTCGGCGAGAATCGCATCCAGCTCCGAAAGTCTCTGGTGATCCATGATCACAGCCACGAAGTTACGCACTGTCTGAGACATGGTTAGGCGTTGCGCGATCGCATCGATCACCTTAAGCTTCTGCTGGTTAGGCAGCGAAGGATTCATGAGCACTTCGCGGAGCTCTCGGCTCCCGGTAAGGGTTTCGGCGAAAGCACGAAGCTGCTGCTGGGCAGCGGCTAAATCGAGGTGTGTGGCGCTCGCAACCTGAGCGAACGCGCGAGCATACCGAGCAGCAAAGGCTGCCATTAGTTTTCCTCCCCGCGCTTGCCGGAGAGTCGGCTGGCAAACTCCTGCACAAGGAGACGATCGGTTTCGGCGGAGACGACTAGTTTCTTTGCCGCCTGATCAACAGCGAGCTCCGCTGCGTACTGCTGAATCTGACGACGGGCGTGCGCAGTGGCTGCCGCTATTTCTTGTTCCGCCGCAGCCAGGATCTTATGTTTTTCGTCTTCGATAGCCGCACGAACACGAACCTCCTCGACCGCAAGATCACTTTCCGCCTGCGATTTCAACGAAGCCAGCTGCCCGTCCAGCCGGCTTAACCGGCTTTCCACACCGCTTAGCCGAGCATTTGCCTCTTCCGTAGCCGCGCGAGCGTCAACGAGTCGCTTCTGGATCGAGCTGGTGCGATCACGGAAGATCTTCGGCAGAACTCGAACCAAAAGCCACCCAACGAGTGCAGCAAGTACGACGAAGTTCGTTACTTCAAAGGCCGTGGCAGCTTGATCGGTCGACATTCCGAGCTTAGTTCCAAGCAACTTAACCACGGACGAATGCTTGTAGGCTTCGTTTGGATCCTGCTCTTCCTTGCTCTTCTCAGGCGACTGCACTCCAGGTGTGCTTTTCTGGCCAACAGCTTGGTCGGCAACAGCGGCGGAGGAGGATGGAGCATGCTGCGTCTGTGCCGGAACAGCAATGAAAACGAATAGGCAAAGAGAGACAGCCCCGGCCTGACGGATCTGCATGAATGTAGCTATCAACCGTCGACGGGTCACTGGGCAACTCCAGAGGTAACATGACCGGCAGGGAGAATTGCAGCCAGAACACGTGTCGCCAGATCTCCACTCGCGGCCTCAACCTGAGCCCGTGCTTGTCCGGCGCTAGCCTCAATCGCCTGCCGAGCAATATCAACCTGACGTTGGGAGCCATTGCGTGCCTGCGTCAGCGCGACCTCACGTTGGGTCTGCCAAGCTGCAAGCCGGGCTTCGCGCATGGCGAAGACCTCCGCCCTTGCGGACCGCAGCTTATCCTCATAGACGGCGGTCTCCGCTTCAGCTGCAGCGATTGCGCCGCGAGCCTGCTCAACTGCTCCCGTCGTTCGCACCCGCCGCTCCGCGAGAACCTTGTCGAGTGGACCGCGTACCAGAAGCCCGTAGGTCGCAACCAGCAGCACAAAAAAGATCATCGTCGGCACAGAGCCGAGCACAAGATCTCCGAGTTCCTTAAAGATATCCATTTGATCCGAAGCTTCAGGAATGCGGTAACCACCGAGACAGACTTGGAACCTGTCGCCTTCAGCCACACGGCTGGTTACCATGCCGAGCGGCGCGCAGAAAGGGCTGTAGGTACATCTCTATTTTTAGCAAGGTCGGCAGAGGAGTGTCAATCAACACGGACGATAAACGAGCAACGAGGCCGATCTTCGAACATGCTATAAAGTCCTCGATTTCTGTCTACCTCCCGGGTCGTAGTGCGTATGATAGCTGCACCACCCGGACCCAACCCTGGGTCACATTGGCCGCTACATTGGGGACCCACCTCCACTCCCCTCTGAAGCGGCCTTTGTCTTGTAACCGCTCTCAGCCTTCTCTAAGGGAATGGAATCCCGCAGGAAATAGCGTCGGTACCGATGTAAGAGAGATGCCGGCCCGACGGCTCGGAGGTAAGCGACGTTGCCTTCGAACCGCTTCGCTTCAAGCGTTGCGCCTGCCTCAATCGCGGCTATCGCCCGCCCATCCGACTGCGGCACCCGCATCTCGATCTCAATGAGCGGATCTTCAACGAGCGCAGCATCGATTGCCAGAAGCAACGTTTGAAGACCTGTACGTTGAAGTCCTGAAACCGCAATGGCTCCGTCCTCGGCGAGATGCTCCGCAGCAGGAACAAGGTCAATCTTATTCAACACGTCAAGCACCGGTGTCTCACTCACATCTAGTTCGCCGAGCACCTTTAAAACCTCGCGCCGCTGCTCTTCGCGCGTCGGACTGGCCGCATCCTGAACGTGCAACAGGAGCTCTGCGCGTTCCACCTCTTCGAGCGTCGCCCGGAAGCTGGTAACCAGACCATGCGGCAGATCGGCGATAAAGCCCACTGTGTCGGAAAGAAGAATCTTGCGGCGTGAGGGCAGCCTTATTTGTCGTAGCTTGGTGTCAAGTGTGGCAAACATTCGCGAGCTTTCAAGCACACCCGCCGCTGTGAGTGCGTTGAAGAGAGTACTCTTGCCGGCGTTGGTATAGCCAACAAGCGCAACGACCGGCACCGGAACACCCTCACGCCGCTGCCGTTGCTGGCGTCGAATACGCCTTACACCTTCAAGCTGCTCTCGAACGCGATCAATTCGCTGATTGATGCGTCGCCGATCTGTTTCAAGCTGAGTCTCGCCGGGACCGCGAGTTCCGATTCCGCCGCCCAGCTGGCTCATGCTCTTACCCCGGCCAGCTAGACGGGGCAGCTGGTACTCCAGTTGCGCCAGCTCCACCTGCAACTGACCTTCGCGGGTTCGGGCGTGCCGGGCGAAGATATCGAGAATCAGCTGTGTGCGGTCGATGACACGGCAAGGCAGTTTTTCTTCCAGGTTGCGCAGCTGTGAGGGCGTCAGGTCGCGATCAAAGAGGACGAGGTCAGCGGCCGACGACAGGACAATCGCCTCAATCTCCTTCACTTTTCCCGGCCCAACAAGCGTTGCGGCGTCAGCGCGAGCGCGACGTTGACAGATCGTTGCGAGAACCTCTGCGCCAGCGCTGCGAGCCAACTCCTCCAGTTCGGCAACAGCCGACGTCTGATCGGGCCGCGACGTAACCTCATCCGTGGGAATGGGTGAACTTGCTTCCATCAGCGATGGATCTTCGACCTCGCCTCGTTGCAAACTGGCGGCATTCCGAGCCATCTTCGCCGACGTTGGCAGATGACGATGACCGGTGGTGGTAAATTCCACTGAGACTAGGACGGCACGCTCTTTCCCACTCCGGCCTGTCGCGTCCCTTTCCTCTCGTGCAGCCTTCGGGGTTCCGTCGACAGACTCGGCCTCGCTCGGATCCATGTGCCGCAAGCGCGCGTTCTCTCGAGAGACTCTGTTCGGCATCAAACTCCCGGGTTGCCTTGTTGAGCGTTGGGTGCGATTCCGAGTGTTCCCGAGGTCGGCGATCCCACGGGGCTCGCGTGAGGGCTTTCGGTTTGGGGCGCGGAGGAAATCTGTGGGGTGCTGCGGCCGTCGCTATGGGGTGCGCGTCCGCTCACCACCGTTGAAATGGCATGTTTGAAGATCAGCTGCTCCTGGCTGTTGTTTTCGAGCAACACGGAATACTTATCAAAGGATCGAATCCGGCCGGTAAGCTTCACTCCGCTCACGAGATAGATCGTGATCGGACTCTTATCCTTGCGGACCGTATTGAGAAATGTGTCCTGAATGTTCTGTGCCGGCTTCGATTCCATTGTAGGCCGATCTCCTGTTCCGTTCGCTTGCTCGTGATACTCGCGAGTCATTCCTGTCAACCAGCCCACATCGAGGGCAGGAGCTGTCACCTCATGAGACGACATGGGGACCGGTTTGTTTGCACCGGATGCCCAACCATACGATTCGGCAGGACTTTTTTCAATGTTGAGGCAAGAATCCGCCGCTGGATTTTATTGAGCGACACAGGCGCATAGAACCCAAGCCTTCCCCTGACCTGGCGTGCAGAGGCCTCGTTCTATGATCCAAGGGTGGCCACCGTTCCTATCCCCATGCTTGACTTGGCGCGCCAGTACGCTGGTCTCCGTCAAGAAATCCTGTCCGCAGTCGAACAGGTTCTCGATTCTCAGGCTCTGATCCTCGGACCTGCGGTGAAGCGCTTTGAGGCAGCCGCCGCCGAAGCCTGTGGCGTTTCGCAAGCGATCGGATGCGCCAGCGGCACAGATGCCCTGTGGCTCTCGTTGGCTGCTGCCCGCATCGGTCCTGGCGATGCCGTCCTTACCACACCGTTCAGTTTCTTCGCGACCGTGAGCAGCATCCTCCGCGCTGGAGCAACTCCGTTACTCGCCGACATTGATCCACAGACATACAACCTCTCCCCAGCCGCTGCTGAAGCAGCCATCTTGCATGCTCGGGTCCGTGACCCCCAGATGCGTTTACGTGCGATCATGCCCGTGCACCTTTTTGGGCAATGCGCGGATATGGACGCGTTTGGCGCTCTTTGCCGACACCATGATCTGCTTCTTATTGAAGATGCAGCCCAAGCGTTTGGCGCCGACTGGCAAGGTAGACCGGCTGGATCGCTGGGCGATGCTGCCGCGTTCAGCTTCTATCCCACCAAAAACCTGAGCGCCGCAGGCGATGCGGGACTCGTAACGACCTCCAATCCGGAGCTGGCGGAACGTTCGCGCATGCTGCGGAACCATGGCATGCGACGGCGATACGCACACGACGAGGTCGGCTGGAACTCTCGGCTCGACTCGCTACAAGCGGCGATCCTCGAAGTGAAGCTGCGGCATCTGCCTGAGTGGAACCATCGCCGACGCACGGTCGCGACCACCTACGACACCCTGCTTCGGGAGACGGAGCTCACGGCTCCGGCTGGAAGCAGCTCGATCGTCGATGGTCTGGTGCTTCCCTTTACCGACCCCCGCGCCACCCACGTCTTTCATCAATATGTTTTGCGGGTTCCGCGGCGCGACGATCTGCGGCAGCACCTGGCGCTTCGCGGGATCGCCAGTGAGGTGTACTACCCCATTCCGCTCCACCAGCAGGAGGCGCTCATGCACCTCAACCTGGGAGATGGCCTCTTGCCCGAAAGCGAACGGGCCGCGGCTGAGGTCATCGCGCTCCCTATCTTTCCGGAGCTTCGCAACGACGAACAGCAGGCAGTCGTCACTGCCATTGCTGACTTCTTCAGCTAAAGCTTGCGCGGTAAGTTCCCGGTTGAATAAGCTTAGCGCCGCTTCTTCTTCTCCGCGACTGGGTAGGGATGAAAGTCCTCCGGTGGTGCCGTATTCGGCGGCAGCAGCCTTCGTGTAATGTTACCTTCCAGACGGTAAGTTTTTGCGATCGTCCGCAGAGCGACCACGGCCCCTGTCACCTTGTCCGGCACGACCGGCAAGGCATCAGCCGGCAAAACTCGGTAGGTAAACGTCGGCGCGGGTTCACTCATTCCCGGTGTCTTTCCGGTCGGGTCGGCAGCTATCTTCACCTCCACGGGCAGGAATCCAGCGATGTTCTTCTGGCGAAAGCCCGTTTCATAGCGATGCTTTTTAACGTTCCAGATAAAGACCCGAACCTGGTCGAAGTCGTATGGCAGGCCGCTCTTATACGGGCTGAGCACGGTCACCCACTCCAGAACGTTTTTGTCGTCCATCGGGGCTTCGGGATCGTTGACCGTCTGGAGAACGTACGCGCCCACAAACCGTTGCCCTTCGGAGTAGCGGGTGAGCGAATCAGGAGCATCAACGTCCATCATGCGGCTTAGCAACCAGCCCGTTCGGCCATCCTGGAGCCGCACCAGCCACCAATCCTCCATGGGAGGCGGGACCGGCGCATTCGGATCGATCTGCGGCTCATCCGTGCTTTTACCTTTTTTGCTCCGGCGAACGACTGGAACGGGCGCTGCTGGTTTCTGCCCTGGCGGCAGTATCTTTTCCAGCGTTGCGCGCCGCAGCAGCTTCAGCTTGTCCCCCTCGTTCAGACGGAAGAGTTTCTCGGTATCGCGCCCAGGCTTCACATGGAGGTACACCTCATCGCGCACAACCGCCGAAGCGACGGGTGCCTGCGACGCGAACTGCCGCTTCATCTCGTCGAAGGCATCATAGACGCTCTGCGTCACCACCGCCTTCTCGTCGATCCAGCCGGTAATGCCCTTGTCTGTTTTCACTCGCAGAAACCGTCTGCCGCGCTCGAGGACCTCCAACCGATCCCCATTTCCAACCGTGCCGGTGCGGTTCGAGACCGCCGCCACCCGGTCGCGCAGAAAGGTTTGCTTGGCGTCCACGTAGACATAGTTGTCGGACGGCTTTGGCCGCAGCCGCGAACATCCGATGCCGGCGGAAAGCAGCAGCATCAGGCCCGCAGTGGCGGAGATCCATCTCGACGCCGCTTGGCGCATTAATCTTTGTCGTTGCGCTTTGATGCTCCGTCCGTCCACCAGCCAGCAGGCTCTCTTCATCATAGCGATGGACAACACCGTTGCACTTCCGTCAGCCTTGCCGTACACCGCTCGACAACGCACTGGCTTAGCGCGTCAGGATCACCAGAGAGGCGCCGGGAGACGACGTTCCCACCGACGCTGTGGCTGTCGAGTTCAGCTTGCCTGGGACAGTCGTATCGAAGCTGTACAGCGCGAGGTCCGGTCCCCCACCAAGGGCAGCCCCGACGAGGTAGGCGCCCGTGATATCGATTCCCAACGATGAAATCTGTGAACCAGCCGCAAACGGCGATCCCGTGACAGCCGTCAAGGCCCCGGCCGTACCGATCAGAAACCCGGAGATCGTGGAGTCGGATCGATTGGCCACGTACACGTACTTCCCGGTTCCTTCAAGCGCGACCGAACTGGCCCCGGCACCGACAGCATAAGGCGATCCGGCAGTTGGCGAGATCGCTCCATTAGCCCCGATCGTGTACACGCTTAGGCCTCCACTCGTCCCGCTGCGGGCTAGGTAGAGGAGCGTGCTACCCGCGTTCACGGCAACCGCACTGTCGCTGGTTTGTGAGTCGATCGGCTTAAGCGTCTGCGTCTGCACCGCAAGCCCGGTCGTCGTGTTCAACGTAAAGCCCGCCTCGCCGGCAGTTCCCAGAACGGCGAAGATCAACCCACCAGAAGGCGAGATCGTCAGCGCTCTCGGAGCGAAGATACCACCGCCTGTGGTGTACGACACGGGCGTCAGCGTGTTCAGGGTCCCATCCGAGCTGATCTGCCACTCGTCCAACACCTGATTGAGCGTATCCAGACCGAACATCCATTGGCCATCCGGCGAGATGGCGAGCGAGACCACAGTGGCGATGTAAACCGCCGATCCCAAGCTCAGGGATCCATCGCTTGCCACCATATAAACGTTGATAGTGCCCGGCCCCGCAGCATACAAAAATCTCCCATTCGGGGTGATGACAGCCGCCTGCGGTGCAGAGGGATCAAACTGCGCATTCCCGGGGACAGCCGTGAGCGTTCCGGTTCCGATCGTAAAGCCGCTGATCGTCTTTGCTGTAGATGCCAGCACATAAGCTCGGTTGACACCCGAACTCGGTCCGGAGCCCGAACCACCTCCGGTTCCTGTTCCCGTGCCGGTGTCCTTGGTGAAAAAATTGCCGCAACCGATCGTGCCTATCAGACCAGCAAGGGCAACTCCGACAAGCATCCGCTGCAATCCGAGCCCAGTCGCCGTCTTTTCTTGCATGGATCTTCGTCCTCGCTATTGCAGTATCTGAAAGTCGGTAAGCAAGTTCCAGTATCTAATTAGTTCAGGCGCTCTCGCTCCCCGCGGCCGAAATGCTCGTCAATTGGAAATCGCTCCGCTGGATCTTCTTCTTCCTCATGCCAATGGCCGACGGCCGACTCACCAACCTTCCAGCACAGCATGACCTCGCGGCCATCCACGCGGAACGGCAGATCCAGCAGCCCCTCTCCGAGATCATGCAGCTTAGCGCCTATCTCCTCCATCTCTGCCACTGTGGCCTTTGTTTCCTCAATGGCCGCTGCCTGCTGGGATCGCTGCTGAGCCACATCCGTCACATCCACATGCATGCCGCCGCTCACAAAGATGCGCTGCCGCAGCTCGTCCATCTCGGCACCTAGGACACCCGCCTTCAGCCCCGCCTGCTGCGCCCGCACCATCAGAGCCTCCAGCACGGGTAGCAGGGTCTGCACCTCGCTCATCGTGAATGTCTTCTTCATCGCATCGTCCTCAATCCATCTTCAAGGTTAGACGTCTCGCTCGCCAGACGGAATCACCATCTCGTCCATTCCAGTACCGTGACCTGTTCGCGTCTACATTTGTCCACCCTCGGCTGACCCCGTATCATTGGATCTCTATGAGCTTCCAGGACAGCGCCGTCATCTTTTTCATCGCGCTGCTACTCTTTGGCCCCAAGAAGCTGCCCGAACTTGCTCGTCAGCTTGGCAAACTGATGGGTGAGTTTCGTCGCGCCTCGAACGATTTTCGTATGCAGATGGAAGACGAGCTGCGCATTTCGGAGCAGACCGAGCGGCAGAAGCAGATTGCTGCAGTTGAGGCTGCCGCACCGGTCTCCGCGGCAGAGCTTCCAGTCGATGCCTCCCCTGCCGAGAACCTAGCGCCGCATCCGCATGGAAACCTTTCGGGGCCCGCTCCGGTTCAGGAGATGGTCACGATGTCAGAACAGATTCCGGAGCACTCCATCGCGCTCGAGACTACGCCCGAGCCGCCGGATCGTCATCGCCATGAGCTTCCGCCAGTGCCGCTCCCAATTGCAACCTCCGGTGACCTTGCCATGATGCCGCCCGCCACTGGTCTGCCAGTTAGCCGCAACAGCACGCGTGTCGCCGAAGCTTTCGATTCCATCCCCCAAGCACCTTCGACTGACGCTGACGCAACCTCCGGGACCGTCCATCATGGCTGACGTCATAGACAACGTACGCCAAGCTGTCTCAGACCGCGCAGATCTACCGGGCATGAGTCTAATGGAGCATCTTGACGAGCTCCGCCGACGCCTCATTCATTCGACCCTCTATCTACTCGTCGGTTTCTGCGTGGCCTATGCCTTCCATGTGCAGCTGTACGCCATTATTCAGGCGCCGCTCGACAAGCTGCACATCATGCTGAACTACACGCACCCGACGGACCCGCTGAACCTTTATCTGAAAACCGCTCTCTATGGCGGCTTCATCCTCGCGAGTCCTTTTATCCTCTACCAGGTGTGGCTCTTCATCTCGCCCGGCATGTACCAGCACGAGCGGCGCTACGTCGTGCCGTTCATGGGCGTTACCATCCTGCTCTTCTTTGCTGGCGCTTGGTTTGGCTACCATTACGTCTTTCCCGGTGCGCTGCGTGTCTTGATCGGCGACTTTGGCAAGCGCTTCAACGCCGTACTTACTATCGAGGACTACACCAACTTCTTTCTTGCCATCGTGCTCGGCCTTGGCATCTGCTTTGAATTGCCCATAGTGATCTTCTTTCTGGCGCTCTTCGGCATCGTGGACGGCAAGTTCCTCATCCAGCACATCCGCTACGCGATCCTGGTTATCTTCATCATCGCGGCAATTATCTGTCCGACACCCGATCCGCTCAGCATGTGCGTCTTCGCCGCCCCCATGCTGGTGCTTTACATGCTTGGCGTGGGTGCTGCCTTTGTCGTTCATCCTGCCCGCCGCAAGGCGCGGGAGAAGAAGCTCTCGGCATGACGATCTTGCATCAGGGCATCCTCGCGTGCGTGTTCAGCATTTTGTCGTTTCTCTCGGCAACATGCGCTGCTGCGGCCCAGACCAGCACCGGCCGCGTAAGTGGCGCCGCGGTGTACAGCGTTACGAAGGAGTACCTTGCAGCTGCACCCAAGCGTTGGGTCGGCTCGCCGGGGCATGCCAGGGCCGTTGACTTCATCAAGAGCCACTTCACGGCAGAGGCTGCCAAGGGCAACTTCGAGGTGGACAGCTTCTCTGCGTCTACACCTGCCGGCCTGCTTCCCATGCAGAACCTCCTTGTCCGCTATCCCGGCAAGTCGGACGGCGTCATCGTGATCGGCTCGCACTTCGAAACCAACTACCCCTTACGCGATATCAATTTTGTCGGTGCAAACGATGGCGCGGCCACAACGGCACTGCTCATTGAGCTCGGCGCCTACATGCGAGCGCACCCGCCGCAGGGGTACTCGGTCTGGCTCGTCTTCTTCGATGGCGAAGAGGCTATCCAGACCTGGTCCGCGGCCGACTCGCTTTATGGCTCGCGCCATCTGGCGGCGAAGTGGTCGTCAAACGGCACACTTCCCAAGATCAAGGCCCTCCTTCTCGCGGACATGGTCGGCGATAAAGACCTCAACATCGACCGTGATGCGAACTCAACGCCCTGGCTTCTCGACCTACTTCCGATCGCGGCAAAGAACACAGGCCACAGCGCCTCGATCTTCAAGAACACGACCCAGGTAGAAGACGACCATCTGCCATTCGTCAAGCGGGGTGTTCCCTCGCTCGACATCATCGATCTCGACTATGGGCCGCCCACACCGGCGCATCCGGAAGGCAGCTACCACCACACCGAGCTCGATACCATCGACAAGGTCAGTGCGCGATCGCTGCAGACTGCCGCCGACCTCTTCCTCAGCATGCTGCCACTGATTAATCAGCATCCTTGACGCGTCACGCCGTACGTTCCCTTTTAGGTGGTCAATCCTCCTAGAAACTCGCCCTAGCTTCTACGTACCGCAAGCCTTGTTGTGATCCGGGCGTGCGCCTGCCTTCTTCGCCTCCGCCTCCGCCATGTACTTGCCCTCCTTTGTCTTCCCGTAGAATGTGCCACCCGGACAGTGGTACACGTTTGTCTTGGTGTTTAGCCAGACCATCCCCGGTCCACCACCAGGTGCTGCTGCCGCTTTCGCCGGAGTCGCTCCAGCTTTGGCCGAAGCTGTCGGAGCCTTCGCTGAAGAAGCAGCCCCTGGCATTCCAGAACCTGCGGAGCCCGGCTTCGCCTCGGTATACCAGCTCTGCACGCCTTTGTGCCCAGCACATGCCTGCCACTTCTTTGCCGCAGTGGTATAGCTGTTGTCCTTGCATTGTCCTGTCGCCCCTGCTGGTGCCTGCGCAAGTGCAGATCCGCATGCAAGCACACCTGCCAACAGCACCTTAACCCCAACCCACATCGCCATCGGTTTACTCCTGGTCTTGCAATCTCTTTGTCCTGCGAAATGTAACTGTCCTGGAGAGACCGCAACTATACCGCGGTCGCACGGGACGCTCCAAACGCGCGCCATGTCGTGAAGAACAATCACGGCTTCAGTGTCGCATTCCTGCGATCACAGTCGCATCCTACCTGCCATGCCCACGTCTACCCCGATCAAATATTGGATCGGCTTTCATTTTTTCCTTCTGCTCCTGCTTACAGCCGAGTTCTTCTATGCGCGCCGGCGGGCAAACCGGCCCCCACAACGATCGCCCCTAAGTGCCCATCAGACAGCCGTAGTCTCCACGATTATCTGGATCTCGGCGGCCCTGCTGTTCTCCGGCTTCATCCATCTCGCTTTCGGCCATCTCTCCACGACCGAGTACCTAGCCGGCTATGCCATTGAAGAAGCCCTCTCCGTTGATAATCTCTTCGTCTTCCTTCTGCTGTTCGATGTCTTTCGCATCGAGCAAGCAAACCGGCCGCGCGTTCTCTTCTGGGGCGTTCTTGGTGCCATCCTCATGCGTGGCGCATTTATCTCGGCAGGCCTTGGCTTGCTCGCGCGCTTCGAATGGATCAGCTACCTCTTCGGCTTCGTTCTTCTTATCGCCGCCATTCGCCTCGTTCTTCCTAAGCGTGGTCGCGCCGAGGAGGCTCCGCCGGCATGGATCAGCTGGCTCTCTCGCCTTCACCCTGTAAGCCTTCGGCAGGACCGATTCTTCACCATCGAAAACGGCCACCGCATGGCAACAATTCTGACCATTGCTCTTATCGCAATTGAGCTGACCGACGTTGTCTTCGCTCTTGATTCCATTCCTGCCGTGCTCTCCATCACACGCCACCCATTTCTTGCCTATACTTCGAACATCATGGCCGTCATGGGTCTCCGATCGCTTTTCTTCCTGCTGGCGCAGCTGTTGACAAAGTTGAAGTTTCTGCATCTGGGGTTAGCGGCCGTTCTCGCCTTTGCAGCCCTGAAGATGCTCGCTGAGCCCCACCTCGTAATTGGACCTCTCGTTTCGCTCGCCGTCATCGCCGGGCTTCTATCCATAACGGTCGCCGCGTCTCTGTGGTCACGTGCAAGTGAGCGGCAATCGCCTTCCGATCTACCCTGAAGCGATCAAAATCTGGCTTTCCTTCGTCCCCGACTCGCGCCGATCCGCCCACCTCAGACGTATCTCACTGCAATGTTTCGTCCGGCATGACAGCGAGATTTTCCGTCCGCTCGGCTCCCATCGTCGTGCCTGCCGCGGTATCATCGCCGATGTGTCTACCATCTCTGTCACGACGCCGACCGCACGGTACCAGGTCCACGTGGGCAGCGGATTACTGGCGTCGCTGGGCCGTCGCACGCGGGCTCTGACCCGCGGTTGCTCACCGCGTCTCTTCGTTGTGACGTCCCCCGAGATCTGGAAAATCTGGTCCACGCAGTTCCTTGCGTCCTTTCCCGAAGGCCAGTTGCCACAACCCCTCTTTCTGCCAGCCGGCGAATCCCATAAACGTCTCGTTGCCGTGGAGCGCCTAGCCGAGCAACTCGCTCGTGCCCGCGCCGATCGTGACACACTTCTGATTGCCTTCGGCGGCGGAATCGTCGGCGACGTCACCGGCTTTCTTGCCGCGATCTATATGCGAGGCCTGGACTTCATCCAGATGCCAACCACGCTGCTGGCTCAGGTCGACTCCTCAGTTGGCGGAAAGACCGGTGTCAATCTGCTCGCGGGTAAGAATCTAGTCGGCAGCTTCCATCACCCGCTCGCCGTCTTTGCCGATACGGGTCTGCTCCGAACGCTTCCCCCTCGCGAGCTCCACGCCGGTCTGCAGGAGTCCGTGAAGGCCGCCATCATTCGCTCTCCAAAGCTCTTCAATTACCTGGAAGCGAATGCCACGTGCATCCTCGACCCGCAACACAGCAGCCACACTAAAGCGTTGATGCACGTCATCACAGCCAGCGTGCGCATTAAGGCCGAGGTCGTCGACGCGGACGAACGAGAGCAGGGCCTCCGCATGATTCTCAACTTCGGACACACACTTGGTCACGCCATCGAGGCCGCTACGGGGTACAAGCAGCTCTTGCATGGCGAAGCCATCGGCTGGGGAATGATCGCCGCGATACGCCTCGCGCTCTCCCGACAGCTGCTCACGCCTACCCATGCCCTCCGCATGGAGACCTTGATCCGCGCCTTCGGACCTCTTCCATCCTTCTCCGCCTCCGCCCGCAAACTCGTCTCTCTCACCGGTTCCGACAAGAAGACGCGATCCGGCGTCCTCTCATTCGTTCTGCCGACGTCAATCGGCCAAGTTGCTGTGGTCCGCGATGTAACATCCACGGAGCTCGTGACGGTCGCCAATTCCATCCTCGCCGATGCCAGAACGCCCGCCCGCCGTCCACATACCGGGATCACGTCGTGAACTCCACGTCACCCATCACTGGGGCACGGCCCGAAGGCACACAGACGGAAATCGACGCCGCTACGAATGTGCAACGCATGTTCGACACTATCGCGCCGACCTACGATCGCGCTAACCACCTGCTCTCTTTTGGGCTCGATCGTCTCTGGTGGCGCCGCTCTGCCCGTGTTCTCCGGCCCATCCTCAGCAATCCGCAGGCGCGCATCCTGGATCTCTGCTGTGGCACTGGAGACATGACCGCAGCGTTGCTCCAATATCGTCCGGCCGGGGGTAAACCTGTCCTCGGCGGAGACTTCGCACCAGAGATGCTCGCTCGCGCCCGGGCGAAACATGCGCGCGCCAACGCTCGCTTCCTTGAAGCCGATGCACTGCACCTTCCGTTCAGCCCCGGTTCATTTGATCTCGTCACCTTCGCCTTCGGGTTCCGAAATCTGGCGAACTACGCCGATGGCCTCGCCGCAGTCCATCGCGTTCTCGCACCCGGCGGGGAGATCGCTATCCTCGAGTGCAACCAGCCCGGCGGTCTCACCGGCGCGCTCTATTCGCTGTATTTCAAACGTGTCCTGCCAATTCTTGGCGGTCTGATTTCAGGCTTTCCCGCGGCCTATCGCTACCTTCCCGCCTCGGTCGAACGCTTTCCTCGTCCACCCCGCATGCTTATGCTCCTGCACGAGGCTGGCTTCAGCAACGCTCGTTGGTTCGGCTACACCTTCGGAACAGCTGGCCTCTACCGCGGAACCAAGACCTGACCTGCAGCTCGGCGTGGAGAACGATGTAGCATCAGTCACATGAACGCCCCGGCGAGTGTCACCACTGCAAGCTCCGCCAAACGTTCCGCGGCACTCTTTTCCGTGCTCGCCGCACTTCTTATTACAGCCCTCAAGCTGCTCACTGGCCTGCTGACCGGATCGCTCGGCATGCTGTCCGAGGCTGCTCACTCCTCGATTGACCTCGTCGCCGCCTTCATCACCCTGCTTTCTATTCGTGTCGCCGATCGACCCGCCGACGAAGATCATAACTACGGTCACGGCAAGATAGAAAGCCTCTCCGCCTTCATTGAGACAGTATTGATGCTGGCATCCAGCATCTGGATCGTCACGGAGGCGGTCCGCCGGCTGTTCTTCCGGGAACACCTTTCGCTCTCGCTCAGTGCCTGGCCGTTTGTCGTCCTTCTGCTCTCGATTGCAGTCGATTTCGCCCGTGCCCGCCAACTTCATCGCACCGCTCGTGAGCATCAATCGCTCGCGCTCGAAGCCGACGCCGTCCACTTCAGCACCGATATCTGGTCCTCGGCGGCCGTTCTTCTCGGCTTAACCGCCACTTGGCTGGGCGAGCGCCTGCACCTTACGGGCCTCGAGATCGCCGATCCCATCGCCGCTCTCGCCGTCTCTGCCATCATCCTGCGCGTCACCTGGCGACTCGCGCGCCAAACCATCGACAATCTGCTGGACGCCACACCGAGCCACAACGCCGACGGCTCGCCCGCCAACATCCGCCGGGATCTCCATCGTGAGTTGGTCGCGATCGATGGCGTCCTCTCTGTGGACCGCCTTCGCGTCCGTCAGTCGGGACCAAGTTTCTTTGCCGACCTCACCCTCGGCATGCCCCGGAACCTCACCTTCCAGCGTACCGAACAGATTACGCAGGCAGCCACCGCCGCTGTCGACCGCCATCTGCCCGGAGCCGACGTGATCATCCACTCAGTCCCGCTTGCCCGCAAAGCCGAGACCATCCACGACCGTGTTCGCGCCGTCGCCTCCAAAGCCAACCTGGCTATCCACGACCTTACCCTGCAGAAACACGCCGATGGTCTTCACCTCGAGCAGCACCTCGAGGTGAACGAGACCATGCCGCTCCGCAAGGCGCACGACCTCGTCACCGATCTCGAAGCCGACATTCACAAAGACATCCCTGAGATTCGGTCCATCCTTACCCACATCGAAAGTGAACCCTCTACCATCGCGCAGCCCTCGTCACTCGAACGAGATCGCCAGCTGGAACTTCGGCTGCGTCGCTTGGCAACCACGCTTCCGGGAATCCTCGATATTCACGATGTTCTCGTCTCCCGCATGGGCGGCTCTCAACATCACGAGTTCCTTATCCAGGTCTCCTGCCACTGCACTCTGCCAGATGATCTTCCGATGGCCAAGGTACATGAACTCATTACCGCTCTCGAAAGCGAGTTCAAGCGCGGCTCCCCGGAGGTCGCCCGCCTGCTCATACATCCCGAGCCAGCGACCGACAATCGCCGATAACTTCGACCAATAGCTAACCAGCACGTAACAGGTAAATGGCTAAACCGGCGTTCTTCTCGCACCATCGGCAGGCTCCTTCCCAGCGCATCTAGCTGTATCCTCACACCACGTCATGAAACGCTTCTTCTCCATTCTTCTTACGGCTACGGCCATGCTTGCCGTGGCTCTCTTATCGGCCTTTCTGGCCATGCGCTTCGCCATTCACGGGAGCGAGGTCGAAGTACCCTCCCTTTCTGGGCTGACTCTCGCCGAAGCCGCGCGCACTGCCGGTCACCTCGGTCTTAGTCTGCGGCTTGAGAATCGCTTCTATTCGACAACCACCGCGTCTGGGCACATTCTCGGCCAATCGCCCGTCTCCGGTGCCGTCGTTCGCCACGAGTGGCCCATCCGTGTCACCGAAAGTCTCGGGCCCCAGCAGGTTTCAATCCCGAACGTCGTTGGACAAGTCGAGCGGCCCGCATCCCTGGCGCTTCGCAAGGCATCGCTTGAAGTCGGCGTCGTTGCGGCGATTCCTGCTCCGGGCGACGCCGGCGTGGTTCTCGCTCAAACCCCTCCGCCCGACGCTGAAGGTGTGGATCGGCCGTCCGTCAGCCTGCTGCTGAGCGCGCCACTTACCTCTGCGCCACAAGCCTTCGTCACGCCAAACTTCGTCGGTCTGTCTCTCTCCGGCGCCTCCACCTGGGCAAATGCTCTCGGTTTGCGTGTGTATGCAGAGATCCCAGCTCCCTCCGTAGCGGCTGCCCCGCCTACCCCGGCGTACCACGACTCCTTCTTTCCAGGGCAAACGCCACCCCCGGTCCAGTCCCCCGCCCCCATAGTCCAGGTCTCGCCTTCAGCCTTGGTCACTGCTCAAGCTCCACAAGCCGGGCATCTCATCTCCCGCGGAGAGCCCATTAGGCTGGTGCTCGCGCACTAGTCTCTGGCAAGCACCACCGCATAGAAACCATCGACGGGATGAACACCAGGCAGCGTCCGCAAAGCTCCTTCCCGCACGATGCCGGTCAGCTGGTCCTTGAGGATCCCGGTCGTTCGCAGGTCCGCTATCAGTTCTGCAACGTCCACGCGACGCCAGTTGTTCCCGGATCCGGCGAGCGCAGCCTCCATCACCCGCTCACACTCCTCCGGTTCCAGAGAACACGTTGAGTACACGAGTCGGCCGCCTGCTTCAACGCCACCCATCGCCGTTTCCAGGATCTTCCGCTGTCGCACCGCCTGGCGCTTCAGATCACCCGTCTGCAACTGTAAGCGAATCTCCGGATTTCGCCCCAGTGTTCCCGTCCCGCTGCAAGGCACATCGCACAGCACAAGGTCGAATTTACCCTCGGCCGCTGGCAACGCGGTTGCGTCCGCAACCACGCATCGCACCGGACCGCCCAGACCGGCGCTCATGGCTAAGGATCCGAGGCGTTCTTCCATCGCCCGCAGACGCCGTTCACTTACGTCAGTCGCCAGAATCTCCGCCGATCCCATCCGAGTCGCCAGAACCGCCGTCTTACCACCCGGTGCCGCGCAACAATCCCAAACTCGTTTCGTCCCGTTGGCCTTCCCGGATCTGATACTTGCCGCTGCTGCAACCTCGGCGACGAGTCGTGAACCTTCGTCCATCGGGGGCAGCCCCCCCGAGTCCTCAAGCACGCCGGCGACCTCCGGCTCGCGTTGATCAGCCTCACATATCTTTACAGCGGCATCCCGCCCGTAGATCGTCGCCCAGCGTTCCACCAACCACACCGGGTGCCCCAAGCGCTGTGCCATCGCAGGGATTGTCTCGAAGATCTTTGCCGACGTCGTCTTCGGTCCAGCCGCAATCTTTCGCAGCACGGCATTTACCATGCCCGTCGCGTACTCCTGCCCCGCCGTCCGCGCCAGGGCAACGCTCTCGCTCAGAGCCGCATGCGCCGGAATGCGATCCATGTGTAGCAGCTGAAACGCTCCCATGCGAAGCGCCACCATCACCTCTTCAGCGACTACGCTCTCCGGTCGGGCAAACAGGGTCTGCAACCGTGCGTCAAGCGCAATCTGCCACCGCAGAACCCCCATCACCAGCGCCATCGTCAGATTGCGATCCGCCTCGCTAAGACCTTCGAGCGCAGACCCCCTCCCGCTTGCATGCAGCAGCTCATCTGAGTGCCCCCGTCCAGCCCCGACCTGCAGCAGAACCTGGAACGCCGCTCTTCGAGCAGGCGACACCATCTCTGGTTGTCCTTCATTAACCACCGGCTTTCGATCAGCGCCTGCCTGTGCAGGTTTCCCTGCCATCCGTCTCGCACCCTCCTTAGCCAAGTCGCTCGCCGCCCTTCACCTGGTACCCGTGCAAAAACTCCGCGGCTGTCATCCGCTTCTTTCCTTCCATCTGCACCTCCTTTATCTCCAGCACGCTCATCCCTCCACACACCACCAGCAACCGGTCGCCGACCGCCACCATCTCGCCTTCTCGCGTCATCTCCAACGATTCATTGACCTCTTCCATCGTCGCCATCACCATGGCATGCACGATCAACTTCTTTCCGCGAAAAATCGTATGCGCTCCCGGCCAGGGATAAAAGCCACGCCATCGATCGCAACTCTCCTGCGCTCCCCGCTGGAAGTCCATCCGCCCGTCCTCGCGTGTCAGCATCGGCGCCAACGTCGCTCGCGCGTGGTCCTGCGCCACCGGATGCACCGTTCCGTACTCCAACCCATGCATCGTTTCCACCAGCAACTCCGCCCCAACCTCCGCGAGTAAGGCGAACATCTCGCTTGCCATCGCGGTATTCGGCACGCCGACCTCGCGCGCCAGCAACATCGGCCCGGTATCCAGGCCCGCTTCCAGCCGCATCGTCGTCACACCCGTCACCCGCTCCCCCAACGCCACCGCCCATTGCACCGGCGCCGCCCCTCGATACTTCGGCAGCAAACTTCCATGCACGTTAATGTTCCCAAACCGGGGCAGCGCCAGCATCCAGTCCGGAATGATGCGCCCATATGCCACCACAACGATCGCGTCCGGCTGCAGCGACTCAAGGTTCGCCCGAAACTCCTCGTTCCGCCTGATCTGCTCCGGCTGCGTCACCCGCAATCCATGGTCCACCGCCACCGTCTTCACCGCCGGCGTCTGCATCACCATCCCCCGTCCCGCCGCCCGGTCCGGCTGCGTCACAACGAGCAAGACCTCATGCCCAGCCGCCAGAACCGCCCGCAGACTTGGCACCGCAAACTCCGGCGTTCCACAAAAGACAATCCTCAACCACTCACCTCGCCGTCGTCTGTCATCCCTCACCTCGCTGAAACCACATCAGCCCGGGCAGCGCTGAAACACCGCGAAGCGATCCAGAACGGCACGAAGTGCCTACCATTCGCCGTTCTTTTGGAGCTTCTTGATCTTTCGCAGCACCATCTCCCGTTTCAGCCGGCTGATCCGATCGATAAACAACACACCATCCAGGTGATCAATCTCATGCTGCAGCGCGCGCGCCAGCAGTTCTTCGCCTTCCACCTCAAACCACTCGCCGTTCACATCCTGCGCCCGAACCTTCACCCACGCCGACCGCTGCACCTTTTCGCGAATCTCCGGCAAACTCAGGCAGCCCTCCTCCTCCACCTGCTTGCCCGTGCCCTCAACAATCTCCGGGTTGATCAACGCGATCTTCCCCGTTGGATCCTTCTTAAAACTCACGTCAATGACTGCAATCCGCTTTCCAATTGAGATCTGCGGTGCCGCCAGCCCAATTCCCTGCGCCGCATACATAGAGTCAAACATCTCCTCAACCAGCGTCGCCAGATCTTGATCGAACGCCGTTACCGCATCCGCCCGCTTCGCCAAAACCGGCTCCGGGTACTTCACCACCTCATGAATCGTCAACGCCTTCTTCGCCACAGCCCTTCTCCCTTACATCGGCCCTCCGGCCGCAAGCTTGAATCCCACCATCTCCGCACACCTGTCGTTTCGACGAGAGCAAGTTACCTGTAGTTCTCCAGCGGACCTCGTTGTGTTTGTTGTCATCCCGTAGGGATCTGCTGTTGTCTTCAAGGACATTCCTGCTACATAGCAAAATGTACTCTGCGAAGCTCTAAGCACCCGCCCGCACACCCTCAAAATACCCGAATCTGCTCCGCATACCCGTTGAAGTTCCGCTGCATCTCCCGCAGTGAATCCCCTCCGAACTTGTCGATCACCAATCGCGCAACCGTCAGCGCCACCATCGCCTCCGCCGCCACACCGGCCGCCGGCACCACGCACACATCTGACCGCTCATACGCCGCCTTCACCGGCTCCCGTGTCTCATAACTCACTGACCCCAACGGCCGTCGCAACGTCGAAATCGGCTTCAAATACCCGCGCACCACAACATCTTCCCCATTTGAGATGCCGCCCTCGATCCCCCCGGCATTATTCCGCTCCCGCGAAAACCGGGTAAACGATTGTTCTTCGCCCTCCCCTGATCTCTGCTCTCTATATCCGATCGCATCATGCACCGCCGACCCAAGACTCTCCGCTGCCGTCACCCCTCTCCCCAACTCCACCGCCTTGACCGCCTGTAAACTCATCACCGCCTGCGCCAACAGACCATCCATCCGCTCGTCCCAGTTCACATGCGTCCCCACTCCCGGCGGCAGACCATGCACCACCACCTCAAACACCCCGCCGATTGTGTCGCCCGTCCGCAGCGCCCCATCCACCTCCGCCTTCATCCGCACCTCGGCTGCAGCATCCACGCACCCGAGCATCACCTCGTCCCTCACCGCCAGCGCCGCAATCTCCTCCCACGCCGCATCCCGGCCCAACTCCTCACGGCCTACACGAACCACGTGGCTCCCCACCGCCACTCCCAGCTCTCGCAACAGCAACTTCGCCATTGCCCCGCACGCCACCCGCGCCGCACTCTCCCGCGCACTCGCCCGCTCCAGCACATACCGGGCGTCCTTAAAGTCATACTTCAGACTGCCCGCCAGATCCGCATGCCCCGGTCGCGGCGACGCCACCGCCTTATGCTTCTCCGCCTCTCCCACACCCACTGGCAGGATCTCTTCCCAGTTCTTCCAGTCCTTATTAGCGAGCGTCATCGCCACCGGAGATCCGATCGTCTTCCCATGCCGCACCCCACTCAAGATGTGCGCCGCGTCCTTCTCAATCCGCATCCGCCCACCGCGACCATACCCCTGCTGCCGCCGCCAAAGCTCCCGGTTAATAAACTCCCCATCGACCTGAACCCCCGCCGGCAACCCGCTCACCAGCGCCACCAATGCCTCACCATGGCTCTCGCCGGCCGTAGAAAATCGCAGCATTATTCCCCGTAACCGCGCCCGTTAGGCGCCAAAAGATTCAAGCTCGATTGTATCGAAGGCGCCCGCTGTCACTGCCGGGGCTAGCGTCCTGATCCACCCTCGCGCTTCAGGTGCGCCAGAATGGCCTTCGCCACCGCCCTTGGATCCTCTCTCTGCGGAAAGTGACCACCCCGTCCAGAACCACACGTGTGTACCCCGAAGAAAAGTGCCGCTCAGCACCATCCGTTGTCTCGAGCAGCTCGCAGCGGTCCTCCCTTCCATGGACCAGCGTCGTAGGCACGTCCAGGACCTCCGTCGCTTGAAATCGCGCCTGCAGTCTGGCGTACCGAGGATCCCGCTCCGCATGGCCCCACTGCGACCGATACGCCTGCAGCACCACATCCGGGAAGTCGCGTCCCGTCCAGCTCTTGGCCGCGCTTTGGAACTCTGCCTCGTCATACCACCCCTTTGGGCTCCACGCATCCCACTGCGCTCGCCCGTAAGCCACAGGGTCTTTCCGGAAACTCCGCTCGCCGGGCTTCGTACACAGCAGCCACTGATACCAGAACGCCTGCGCCTGCGGAAACGGCGGCAATGTCGCCTCGCCCGACTTGAACGGCACTCCAAGAGCGACATGCGATCGCAGCCGGCGCGGAAACAGAGCTGCCGCCACATACCCCGCCCACGCTCCCCAATCATGTCCCACGCAATGAAAGCTCCGCAGCTGCAGCCGATCCGCCATCTCGATCAGGTCCTGCCCGTACGCCACCGGCTGTCCCGTTCGCCTCGGTTTGCGACCGAGCCAGGGATCGCGAAAGCGGCTCGGTCCATAGCCGCGAAGGTACGGCGCGATCGTCCTGTAACCCGCCTCGTGTAAAGACGGCAGCACCTTGTCCCAAGTGCGCGGCGAGTCCGGCCAGCCATGTACCAGCACCACCGGATCTCCCTTACTCGGTCCGTCTTCCTCATACGCCAGGTGCAGCGTCGACGTCCGTACTGTTCTGATCGGCATACAGTCTCCGATGCAGTTTCTTTATCGTCAGCAGACTCGCCTTGCGTTCGCCAGCAACTCTGCAAGCGTAGAGACACGCGTCCTGCGCATCGCCCCTGTGAGATATCTCTTCGAGTCAACCGTGCGACGCACTCGAAGCGATTCCTTCAGCCATCGCGGTCCTGTGCTCTCGTCCCTCCACCCACCGTGCCACCATCGCCGTCCCTAAGCCCACCGCCGCCACCACCGCCGCCGCCACCGGCAATTGCAGGTACCCATACCCCGCCGTCAGCACCACTCCACCCAAACTCGCGCCCATGGCGTTCCCCAGATTGAACGCCCCCTGGTTCAGTGTCGACGCCAGATTCGGCGCGCCCTTCGCCTGGTCCACAATCCGCGCCTGCATCGGAGACCCCGTCCCAAAGCTCACCATCCCCCACACAAATACCAGCGACACCATCGCCCACGGCATCCGCATCACCATCGGCATCACCAGCAGCATCGCAATCAGCAGCCCAAACCCCGCCAGAATCACCGGCATCTGCTTCCAGTCGCTCAGCCGGCCGCCCGCCAGCGTCCCAATCGTAATCCCCACCCCGAACACCACCAGCACCCACGTCACTGCATGCTCCGACAGCCGCGTCACCTGCTCCAGCATCGGCGCAATGTACGTAAACACGCAGAACAGCGCTACCGAGCTCAACGTGCTCAGCGCCAGCACTAGTTGCACCCCCGGCCGCAGCACCGCCTTCATCTCCTGCCGAAGCTGCACTACCTCCGGCTCCTGCCGCGGCACCATCGTCCAAACCGCGGCCGCTGCCAGCACTCCGATCGGCACAATCGCCAGAAACGCCGCTCGCCATCCAAACACCTGCCCCAGCGCCGTTCCCGCCGGAACCCCCATCACATTCGCCAGTGTCAGCCCGCTGAACATAATCGTGATCGCCTGCGCCCGGTTCTCCCGCGGCACCACCGACACCGCCACCAGGCTCCCGATCCCGAAGAACGCCCCATGGCACAGTGCCGTCAGCACCCGCGCTGCCATCAGCAGCCCATACGTCGGCGCCACCGCGCACAGCGCATTCCCCGCAACAAACACCCCCAGCAACGCCAGCAGCGCTGTCTTCCGGTTCAACCGTCCTACCAGCAGCGCCACCACCGGCGACCCAACCGTCACACTCAGCGCATATCCCGAAACCAGCAGCCCGGCCTTCGGAATACTCACCCCAAAGCTGCGCGCCAGATCCGGCAGCAGCCCCATAATGATGAACTCCGACGTCCCAATCCCAAACGCCGCAACGGCGAGTGCTAACAAAGGTTTCCGCATGACCCCCCCATTCTCGCAAAAACTAAGCCACAAAAAGATCTGTCATCCCGACCGGAGTGAAGTGACCCGCTTCTCACCGCCACCATGGCCGGTAGCTCACCACCACTGCGCCGCCGTCATCTCGACCGAGGGCTAAAGCCGCAGCGGAGAGATCCCTTCTCCAAAAAGCCACTTCCCGACCACCCGCCATCAAAGCTTGGGTGCCTGGGTGCCCCATCCATCGCAGCCTCACCGCGATGGGTGGGACGTAAACACCTCACCAGCCCACCTCAATCAGCCCTAAACTACCTCTCAATCTTTCAGATACTCCCGCGAGTTCAACAGCGGCCGTTCCATACTCCGCACCCAATCCGTCAGCTCCCCCGGCTTCTTTCCCGCAGCCGCCGCCCCTTCAAACTCCCGCCGCATCGCCTCAAACTTCGCCTCCAGGTCATCGAGCGCGCTCAGCAGCATCGCCTCCGGCGTCATCGGCAGCTTCGGACTGCCAAACTCATATTTTCCGTGGTGGCTCAGGATCATGTGCTCCACCAGGATCCGCAGCCGCTCCGGAAACGCCGGCAACCCCCGGACCTTCTCCTCAAGCATTCTCTGCGCAATCGAGATATGCCCCACCAATTGACCTTCCATCGTGTAACTGAAACTACTCGCCCAGCTCAGCTCCTTCACCTTGCCGATATCGTGCAGAATCGCCCCCGTCACCAGCAGATCCGCATCCACCTCCGGATAAAATGGCGCTGTCGCCAAACAGATCTTCACCAGCGCCAGCACATGCTCCAGCAACCCGCCCAGCCACGCATGGTGCAGCCGTTTCGCCGCGGGCGCGCTCTTGTACGCCGCCGCCAGCTCCTCATCACCCAGAAACGCAAACACCAGCCGCTTCAGATCTTCATTCACAAAGGAAGCCACAATCACCCGCAGCTCCGCCCACATCGTCTCCACATCAAATCGCGTCGTCGGCATGAAGTCGGCAACCTCAACCTCCGCGGTTGCCGCCAACCGCATTTTTTCGAGTGTGATCTGAAATTTTCCCTGGTACTTCGAGACCTGCCCCTGCACCTTTACGTAACATCCCTCGTTACATGTTCCGATCGAGTCCGCGAACTCCTCCCACATCCGCGCCTCCATCTGCCCGCTCTTGTCCCCCAGAACCAGCGCCAGGTATTGCCCGCCCCCACCCTTCTTCTCCCGCACCGAAACCGCCACCAGCGCAAAGTAAGACACCACCCGCGCATTCTCGAACTTCGCCGCATCCGCAATAAAGAATTCCTTCATCCCTCCACGATAAACGCCGCCGCGATCAACACCGGAAGCCGCGAGGAGCCCTCCATCGACTCAAAGCTCCTCGCCTCCACCGGACAGCCCTCCTACTTCACAGCCGAAAGATTCGAGAACATCAGCACCTTCCGTTCCATATCGAACCCAACATAGCTGTCCCGGGCCAGAAGCTTCAAAAGCACATCCGCATCCTCCGCGGCCGGCTCCAGAATGTACTCCTCCACCCCATGATCCAGAATCAATTGGATATAGAAGCTTCCTGGCTGACCTCGCTGCGTTTCCCGCCACGACGGTTGATAATGCGTAACCTGACGTACCTTGTAGCCCTGCTTTAGTTGTTGTTCCTGTTGACCTTGGGCGTCCTGATCAGATGCTGCCATCTCATTCTCCTTGGGAGTTGCATCGATTGCTCTCCGCCTTCAACACGCGCTCGCTGAAGGCATGCGGCGTCGATCGTCACTCTGGAATCTTTGATGAGAGCTCCGCGCCTTTGCTGAAGCGTTCGTATCGATCTCACGCACATTTGGCAATAGAGCTATATTCACGAACCCTCGACGGAGAGTCTCTCGATAGCAAATTTAAAACGGTCCACCACCCGAGCAACCAAGATGCCGGGTGATTATCTCCTCCGCTTCATGGTGTCTACGGTGGCACACACCCCCTCCTGCCGACTCCCTCGCTTTTGGAAAGCAATCCACACTACAGTCAGCCTTGCCTCTACCTTCATTCACCTGCGATCATCACCCGCATCCCACCCACGAGCCCTGCACCCATGCTGAAAGCCGCCCTCCTCGCCACCGCCCTCCTCGCCACCGCCACCCACCCCGCACGCGCGCAAGACTTCGCTTGGCCACCACCCGCCTCGCGCCCCACCCTCAACGTCTGGCCCACCACCCCGCCAGACGCCCTCCCTACATCCACTTCTGAAGCTGACACCACCACCCCCAAAGACAACCTCGTCGCCGACCGCCCCGTCGTCCGCCTCGGCCACATCTCTACCCCGACCCTAACGCTCTACCAGCCCGCCTCCAACCCCTCCGGCACCGCCGTTGTCGTCTTCCCGGGCGGTGGCTACAGCATCCTCGCCATCGACCTCGAAGGCACCGAAGTCTGTCAGTGGCTCAACGCCGCAAACATCACCTGCATCCTGCTCAAGTACCGCGTCCCCGACACCGGCCCATATCCGAAATCAAACGCCGCCCTCGAAGACGCGCAGCGCTCGATGTCCCTCGTCCGTGCCCACGCATCCGAGTGGCACCTCGACCCCCACCGCATCGGCGTCCTCGGCTTCTCCGCCGGCGGCCATCTCGCCGCCGCCCTCAGCACCCGCTTCGACCAACGTCTCTACCCCGATATCGACGCGACCGATAAACTCTCCAGCCGCCCAGACTTCGCCGTCATCATCTACCCCGGCTATCTCGCTCCCCCCATTCCACAGCCGAACCAGGAACCCAGCATCGTCTTCGGCACCAACCCTGACCTGCGCCCCTCCCACGACACCCCGCCCACCTTCCTCCTCCAAGCCGAAGACGACCCCGTCCACGTCGAAAACGCCACCACCTGGTTTCTCCAACTCAAAGCCGCCCGCGTCCCTACCGAACTGCACCTTTACGCCGAAGGCGGCCACGGTTACGGTCTCCGCCCTTCCGCCTTACCCGTCACCCACTGGCCAGCGCTCGTGGAGGTCTGGCTCCGCACCATCAACGTTCTCCCAGCTCGTTAAACTATCCCTTAATCAATAGAAACCGCGCGGGAGGTTGATCTTCCGCGCGGCATGAACGACGGACCAAGCTAGAGCTGCGGAACCGGCGTTCCGCTCGGTGCTGGGGTCGACACACCTGTCGGTGAGAGCGGTTGCCCGTCCGGCAAACCACCTCCCGGTGGCGTTCCTGCTGGGGGCAGCGTCGTCCCACCTCCCGCAGGAGGCGGCTCTGCGGCTGTCGCTGCCGGTGCTACATGCAGATTCGGACTCACTGTCGGATCGACCGGAACCGCGACCGCGGCTGGCTTCTTTTCCTGCAGCCGCTCTTTCGGTGCGCCCTTTACCTTTTTCGTCTTAACCTTTTTCTTGGTATCTCCATTCAGACCGAGTGGTGCCGCCTGCACGTTTTGCGTAGCTACCTCTTCTACAGCGGGCCCAGCTGGCGTAGCGGCAACCCTCTCTCTCACCTTCGCCTGCTTAGCCGCTTCCTTTTCCGCCCGGAACTCCTTGTCCCGCGAGCTGAAACGTGTCTTCCCGTTGTTCTCCGCCTTTGGCGCCAGTGGATCAGCGTCCGATGTCGGAGAGATCTCCGTGGCCACCTCCGTCGGTGCCATCGCCACCCCCGGAGCCACATCGCCCGCCTGGTTCGGCTTGCCCAGGTTCTCCATCGTTCCACCCGGCGTTACTGCCGCCGACTGCGCTCCAGCGCCTACATCCGCACCGCTCGCAATCTCCTCCGGACCCGCTGGCAATGCAGTCCTCGGCGCCTGGCCGAAGCGGATCTTCTCGCGCCGAATCTTCTTCTGCATTCCAGCCTTCGTTGTAACCAGCCGAGCCTTACCTCTACCGCTTGTGGACGACGTCGCCGATGCAGTCGTCGTGGTTGCTCCTAAAGAAGTCGACGCATTTGTGGCTGCTGCGACCGCCGCAGTCGTCCCTGGGAGCGGTGTTGCCCCACTCACCTTCGGGTCTACAACCGACGGAGCAACTCCCGCCGGCAACGGTGCAAGTCCGTTCGCCGCCGCCGCAGGCGCCACCCCATGTGCCCTGTCAAACCGCGCCTTCTGAACGATCTTCTTCTTCTTTGGAACCGGCGCCGAATACGCCGTATAGATAAACTTCGTCTGCCGCGGACTTGCTCCTGAATCTACAAATCCAGGCTTCAGCTCAAGAGAAGCCTCCTCACGTAACCGCGTCAAATACGCTCGCAAAGCCGGTTGCATTTGCTGCATGTAAAGCGCCTCTTGGATCTGTGGCTCCACTTGCTTCATCGACGGAACTCCAGCATCCTGACGGTCTGTAACCTTCAGAATTACAAATCCTTGGCGTGTACGAATCGGCTCCGTTGACTGCCCAACTTTCAACGGAAAGGTCTGGTCTTCAATGACCTTTGCCATCCCACCGCGCTTGTACATCCCAAGATCACCGCCAGCTTGCGCCGTCTGCCCGCCGGAGTTCTCCTTCGCGAGCGTGGCAAAGTCACCGCCCGCCTTCAGCTTCGCATCAATGGCTTCAGCCTTCGCCTGCGCCTGTGCAATCTGCGCGTCCGTCGCCTCCGCCGGTGTCGGAATCAGGATCTCGCTCAGCCGAACCTGCTCCGGCTGCGCAAACTCCTGTTTGTGAGCCGTGTAATACGCCTGCTCCGCGCCCTGCGTCGGTTGCAGCCGCCGTCCCACTTCGTCCCGCACTACCTGCTGCGTCAGAACGCCATTCTTGATGTTCGCCTTGAAGTCTTCGAAGTTCACACCCTGCTGCCGTGCAGATTTCTCGAGATCCTCCATCGATTCAAGATGGTTCTGCTTGCGGATCTCGTCCAGACGCCGAATCACCTCGGCATCCGCGTTCAGGCCCAACTCTTTCGCTTTACTCAGAAGGAGTTGCTGGTCGATCATGTCCCGCAACATGTCTTTCCGGCGCTGTTCCGCGTCGCTAGGACTCAGATTTTGCTGCTGAATCTCTTGCTGCATCTGCTGCTGCGATCGCTCCACATCGCTCCGGTTGATGATCTGATCGTTCACCCGTGCAACCACGTCCTCAACCACCGATCCGTTCGGCGTGATCGGCGCGGGCGACGGCAGCGCCGTCGGCGGCGGCACCGGTGCGACCTGCTGCCCCGCACCATACGGACTCTGGTACCGCGGCGTCTGCGACCAGACAGACACCGTTGATATTGCTGCCAGCGCTACCACTCCACCAACCCACATTTTAGGAAACCTGCACCCTGCCAACATCATCACCAACTCTCGTACATCTCCGCTGCCACGCTCCTGCGCGGTAGCTATTAGTTCGGTTAGACCGCCGATCCTCGCAGGCCGATAGCCGATATCACCATTCTAACTGCGCGTCACGAAGCTTGCGATCTCACTTGGGACCGAACCGGGCCATTCCACTTTTGGGCCACCTCTCCGGCTCACCTCCCGGTGCTATACTCCGTCCAAATCCAAGGCGGGCCGCGCCTATCTCTATCGCGCGCCAAACGCGCACCCTGCACCACCCGAGGTCATCAAACGCCTATGGCACCCCGCTCTCGTCGCGCCCTTCTCTCCGCTGCCATCTTCCTCGGCACCTGTGCCGCCACCGGCTCCTTTATCAGCCAGCGCGTCGCCGCCCAGTCCGCTACCGACGAAAACACCCTCCGAGACTCGCTCCACAACTTCACCGACGTCTACTCCATCGTCGAGCAGAACTACGCCGAGAAACTCACCGGCGACAAGCCCGACAAGGCCATCTACGACGGCGCCATCCCCGCCATGCTCCACACCTTGGATCCTCACTCGAACTTCTACGATCCAAAGGCCTTCGCCCAGATGCGCGAAGATCAGCATGGCAAATATTACGGCGTCGGCATGAGCATCCAGCCCCAGCCCGACAAAAATGGCGCTACCAAGATCGTCGTTCTCGCCCCCTTTGAAGGCACACCCTCCTACAAGGCCGGCCTTCGCCCCGGCGACGTGATCGTCTCCATCGACGGCAAATCCACCCTTGGCATGGATTCAAGCGCCGTCGCGTCACTCCTCAAGGGCCCTCGCAATACGCACGTCCAAGTCACCATCAGCCGCGAAGGCACCGACAAACCCATGGTCTTCGACTTGGTTCGCGATGAGATCCCCCGCAACTCTGTCGATCTCGCCTTCCTGATCAAGCCCGGCGTCGGCTACATGCACGTCACCCAGTTCATGGAGACCACCAGCCGCGAAGTTGGCGACGCCCTCGACAAATTCCAAAAGTCCGCCCCGCTCCAGGGCCTCGTCCTCGATCTCCGCGCCAACCCCGGTGGCCTCCTCAATGAAGCCGTCAACATGAGCGACAAATTCCTTCAGCGCGGTCAGATCGTCGTCTCACAAAAGGGTCGCGCCTTCCCTGACCAGGTCTACCGTGCCTCCCGCGGCGAGCAAGGCGCCAAGTACCCCATCGTCGTCCTTGTCAATCGCAACACCGCCTCCGCCGCGGAGATCGTCTCTGGTGCCCTCCAGGATCACGACCGCGCCCTCATCGTCGGCGAGACCACCTTCGGCAAGGGCCTCGTCCAAACTGTCTTTCAGATCACCGACGACACGGGTCTCGCCCTCACCACCTACCACTACTACACCCCCTCCGGCCGCCTCATCCAGCGCAACTATGATCACGTCTCGCTCTACGACTACTACTTCGTCCGGGATAACAAGACCGCCCCCGCCGATGCCAAGAACCGCGAAGTCAAGTTGACCGACAACGGCCGAACCGTCTACGGCGGCGGCGGCATCACCCCCGACGAGAAGATCGACAACCCCGTCGCCACGAACTTCCAGAACTCGCTCCTGCAGCACTACGCCTTCTTCAACTTCGCCAAGCATTACCTCGCAAACCGCACCGTCCCTAAAGACTTCACCGTCGACGACGCCGTCCTCGGGCAGTTCAAAGACTTCCTCAAAACCAGCAACATCGACTACACCGACAAGGAGATCGCTCCCGTCAAGGACTGGGTCGTCTCCAGCATCAAATCCGAAATCTTTACCTCACAATTCGGCCAGCTTGAAGGCCTCAAGGTCCGTGCTCTCTGGGATCCTCAGATTGCTAAAGCCATGACCTTTATGCCGGAAGCTCTCGCCCTTGAGCAGATGACGAAACCCGGCGTCGCCCCGAAGACCACCGTAGCCCAGCGCTAATCGCCTCCGCATCACTCCACCAGGCCCGGCACCCCCGCCGGGTCTTTCCCCGTCTTCGTCTCGTTCGACCTCTGCTACGCTTGGCAACATCCATGCGACTCCATCCAAGCCTCCTTGCCTTCGCCCTTGCCATCCCTGCCGTTGCCCAGAGCACCCCGTCTACGCTCCCCGATCTCTCCGCCCGCCTCGCTGCTCAGAACGCACTCTTTGAAGAGCAATACCAGTCCGATCTCAAGCTCAGCCCCTTGCGCGCCACTGCCTTCGGCGATCTCCGCTACAACGCGCAGCTCGACGACATGTCGCTCGCCGGTAGCCGCCTTGCAAACGCCGCCAATCAACGCTTTCTCGATCGCCTTAACGCCATCCCGACCGCCGGCTTCTCAGAAAAAGACCAGCTTTCGCATAACATCATGGCGCGCCAACTTGGAAACCGGACCGCCGAATTCGCCTTAAAAGAGTTCGAGATGCCGGTCAACCAAATGTCCGGTATCCATACCGAGCTCGCCGACCTCCCCCTCGAGGTTCCCCTCGACTCCGTCCAGCACTATCAGGACTACATCGCCCGCCTGCATCAGATCCCTCGCGCCTTCGATCAAACCATCGAGGTCCTCCGCGCCGGGGTGGCCGACCATCTCCTGCCCGTTCGCTTTCTGCTTGAAAAGGTTCCCGTCCAGTGCGATGGCATCGTCGCCGCTAACCCGTTCCTCATCCCCACCACCAGGTACCCGGCCTCCATCTCGCCTAAGGAGCAGAAGCGCCTGACCGCCGAGATCAACCATGCCATCCAGACCGAAGTTTTGCCTGCCTACAGCCGCTTCGCCGCGTTCATCCGCACCGACTATGCCCCGCTCGGCCGCACTGCCCTCGCCATCACCTCGCTTCCTGATGGTCAGAAGCGCTATCAGTTCGCTATCAACTCGCGGACCACTACCCACCTCTCCGCTACCGAGATCCACGCGATCGGCCTTCGCGAGATCACCCGGATCGAAAGCGAAATGACCGTCCTTGCCAAGCGCGCCGGCTTTCCTGATCTCGCGAGCTTCCGCGCCTCCCTGAAAGACAATCCCAAATACATGCCGGCTTCGTCCGAGCAAATCCTCGACGACTATCGCCGCTACCTCGGACAAATGCAGCCCAAGCTCCCGCAACTCTTCACCATTCTTCCCAAGGCCTCCGTCACAGTCGAAGCGATCCCCGCCTTTCAGGCCGCCATGGCAACGCACTACATGGCTGGTACACCCGACGGCCGCCGCGCTGGCCGCATCGTCGTCGCCACTGCCGACTTCAAAGATCGCAGTCTGGTGGATGACGAAGCAACCGCCTACCACGAGGGCATCCCCGGTCACCATCTGCAGGTCTCCATCCAGCAGGAACTCACCGGAGTACCCACCTTCCAGCTCCACTCCCACTTCACCGCCTACATTGAGGGCTGGGCGCTCTACTCCGAACAGCTCGGCAAAGAGGTCGGTTTCTATCAGGATCCCGTCTCCGACTACGGCCGGCTCTCCTCCGAGCTCTTTCGTGCCGTACGCCTCGTCGTTGACACCGGCATCCACAACGAGGGCTGGTCCCGCGACCAGGTCGTCGATTTCTTCCGCAAATCCGGCTCCGCTCCCGAACCCGAGATCCAATCCGAGACGGATCGCTACATCGCCTGGCCTGCACAGGCTCTCGCCTACAAACTCGGCCAGCTGAAGATCCTTGAACTTCGTGAGCATGCCCGCAAGGAACTAGGTTCTAGCTTCGACCTGCGCCGCTTCCACGATCAGATCCTGGACGCCGGCGCCCTTCCCCTCGATCTACTTGAAGCGCGCATCGATCATTGGATGATCACACAGAAATCTACATCCGCGACCGCCAGACCCACAGCCCTCCGCTCGGGCGTTCAATAAGTGTTCTATCGGTCTGCTTAGGGGAGAAGGCCGAGCAGTTCAGTCCGGCCTTCTCGCCCCAACACATCAAGTCGCTCCGGCATGGATCCGTTGCTTTCGTCTTCGCGCGGGATCGCTCCTTGGCCGCACTTAAAGCTCCATGACGGGAGAGCGCGACGCCGCTGTAATGTGCGCGGCCCCCGTCATCATCCCGCGATCAGCTAGTGCCCTGCGGTCGTCCTCGTGATCGGTTGCAGCACCACTCCGGGCTGTGCGTTCAGAATCGCCACAACTCCATTTACCAGGTTCGTTACATACCCCGTATCGACCGACAGCCCCACCTGCGCAAACAGCAGGATCACCGGCCTTTCGACTGTCGCCAGAACGTCAGCCAGCTTCTCTGTGTTCGCCGCAGAGCCATCTCCGGCCCATCGCTGCTGCGCACTGACAACCGCTGTCTGAACCAATTGCAACGAAGTCGTAAACGCCTCAAGCGCCGGTGCCGCTGCGGGATCCGCTACTGCCACCACTTGCGCCATCGGAATGACGAACTTCACAATCTCTGACAACACCACACCCGCCACATGCCCGGCCGTCTTCAGAAATCCCTCGAATGTGGCCAGCGCTCCACCGCTTGTCGCCGCCTTCCCTCCGCCGGTCGGTGTGGTACCCGTTGTCACCGAGGTGATCCCCGGCGGCGCTGTACCGGTTGCAACCGGCGCAGCTGTTGACCCACCTGTGTTCGAGCCCGTCGCATGCAGTGTAGGGTCAAAGTTCATCATCGTTGTACTCATCAGCTGGTCCCCTTCTCGTAATTCGTTAAGTCATCCATCTCTTTGCCAAGCGGTTGGACGGAGGTCGTGGTTTGGCTCTCCGCCGTGGTCAACCTCGCCGGCTCCTTCGTTTCCACCTGGTGCGTCGTTCCCGACTTTCCTACCAGCAGCGTCGCCGCGATACTTGAAAGCGCCGTTACCAGATTGGTGACGCACAGCAGCACCGCCGTCCGCACAGAGGAGTCGTTCCGCCCCAACGCAAACGCCACCATCGCCGTCGCGACCGCCAGCACCAGCAGTGCGAACGCGATCAGATCCGTGCGGCTGGCTCCTTCCTTCGTCGTCAACTGCATCTCTTCCCCCTCAAACGTGAAAAGCCCTTCCCTGAAGGAAGAGCTTCTCTAACCATTAGCGGTGCGACACCCGGGCTCGCCGAAGCAAGTTCTGCGCGCCGCACACCCATAAGTCTAGTGAGACTGCACTGCAGTTGCGCCACGCATCACCGAGGAAGCAGCACGGCGCCCCATCCGTGCACTCCTCCCAGGCAAACTGGCATCGAGCCCGCCGAGACAGCTGGTGCCCTGCCGCTGCACCCCGGCAGCGACCGAACCTGGTCTAGAGCTAGCGGGTTACTCTTGCAGCCGTCTATTCCGCATTGGCCGAGGTCAAAAAAGCGCTCGTTTGGAGTCTTGGCGGTGTTGCTGATGCGGGCGGAGCCGAAGTGGTTTGCGCTGACGATCCAGACCCCCGCCACACCGGGGTTTGCCCCCTCCGAAACCACGGTTAACCCGATCGAAAACGGGTCTGTCCCAGCACATGTGTTGTTGGCGATTACATGGGTGTCGGTCGCATTGAAGTCGCTCCAACCTGCTGCAAGGCAAGCACTTCCAGGCGGTTGCGGCGTGTTGGACTCGATCCGGTTGCCGGTTACCTCAAGCGCCGTCCCACCGATGATCCCGGGCATCCAGAGAGCTGCGGGAACGCCCGTAAGTGCTTTCGTGTAAATGAGATGGTTGTTCGTTACCGACACCGATCGAGCATAGGCGATGGGCAGCCAAACCCCATTCGTCACCTCATTCCCACTAAACCTGATCCCCCCAGCAGCCTCCTGGTAAACCGCACGACATAGATTAGGTTCGCAGCGTAACTCGTTGTCAGTAATCGAGATGCTATCGTGAGCTGAAGGATTTTGCGAACTGTTTTTTATGAAGATCAGACCGCCGCCGGGGGCTTGCGCACGGAAATGGTTGCCAGATATCGTCGTGTCCTTGGTGAAGAAGAAAACGCCGGCGCATCCGTTATTGCAGCCAACTGCTTTATTTTGAACTATTTGGGTGCGGAGACCACCTTCAGCATCGAAGCATACATCGCCGCAGCTGTCGGCTGAGTTGCCCCGCATGATGATGTCGTAGCCCATTGATCCCCAGATGCAGGAGCCACCTATGTCCTTGCATTGATTACCGATAAACGACATCTGGCCGGTGGAGTTGAGATGGTTGAGGTTAGCTCCGGGAGCGCCCGCGTCTCCGCCCCACCACATGGCTCCGTGCATGAGATTGGTAAAGGAATTGCCGGTCGCGATGACGTTTTTCGCACTGTTGAGCTGCATTCCTGCGTACTTGGCGCCGGGTTTGGATGAGGTAACGACGTTTTTAGAGAGGGTTAAGCGCTGGCTGGATCCGGGTGGACCGTTGACGGCTAGAAGCATGAGACCCGAAAGGGTGTTACCGGACATCTCGAGGTCAGAGACCGGGTAGCCGGCGAGCAGAAGACTTGGCGTCTCTGAGATGACATGGCAACCCGAGATGCGGATGTGGGCTCCGCCTTCGCTTAGGAGGAGCATGCCGGTGGCCCCGCCGAAGCCGAAGGGAGGTAGATGTGCGGTCACCGTGGCGGCGTTGCCGGTGCACCCGACGGAGTTGTCGCCCGAGAGCCGGACAGTCGCAGCCCAATCGACCGACGCCCTGAGATCGAGGCTGTGTCCCGGGGCGAGGGTGATGGTGGAGTCGATGCGACCGGGTTGGTCGATGACGATAGTGCCGGGCGCGGCGCCGAGGGTTGCGTCTTGTGCTTTGAGCCACGCGCTCAGATTGCCTGGCGGGCTGGCGGAGGCAAAGCTTTGGTTTAGGAAGATGGCGGCGAATGCGACAAGCAGAGGATGCGGCGAGAGTCGGCGGCGACCAGAGGCTCGGACAGGGTGACTATGAGGATGGATACCGGCGGCTTCGACCATGAGAGCGTCTCCCAGCTATACTGGATGCACTCCTCAGGCGGGAGTAGCTCAATGGTAGAGTAGCGGCTTCCCAAGCCGTTGGTTGCGGGTTCGATCCCCGTCTCCCGCTCCAGCGCTCTTTGGAAGACCACTCGATTCGCGCACGCAGTGAGCAGCGGCGATGTGTGACTTAGGCTACGTGTTCGGGGATCGGGACGTGGGTCTCCATTTCGCTCAGGGGCTGCAACGGTCGGTAGCAGACGCGATTGCGACCTTCGGATTTTGCCTGATACATGGCCTCATCAGCGCATTCGAGTAGATGTTCTTTATTGAGAGAGTCTGTGGGTGTGCAGGTTGAGGCACCGCAGCTTGCAGTGACCCACATGAGACATTCCGTTTGAGGCAAAGACGTCCCTAGCGGGGAGGCACCCATTTCGATGAGGTCTCGGATGCGTTCCGCGACGCGTTCGGCGCTTTCGCGATTGGTCCTCGGCAACAGAACGACAAACTCCTCGCCGCCATACCGCGCAGCAAAATCGGTGGTCGAGCGAAGAGACTGCGAGAGCAATGAACCTACACGGCGAAGCACCTCATCCCCGTAGAGGTGGCCGTGGACGTCGTTCAACATCTTGAAGTGATCGATGTCGATGACGATAAGCGCGAGCGGCGAAGCATCTTCCTGGGCTTGCTGCCACATGCGCTCGAAACGGTCTTCATAGGCGCGGCGGTTGGGAAGGGCGGTGAGCTTATCGATCGAGGAGAGTGTGGCAAGCCGCGAGTTTATCTCGGAGATCTCCTGCCGCTGTGCCTCGCTTTGAAGGAAGCGCAGATAGCCCAGCCGCTCTTCCCGCTCCAAGCTGAAGTTCGACATCATGGCGATGCTGATGGCAATGGACATCAGAGCGACGCCCGTCATTTTTTCCTCTGTTTGGAGCGCGCGATCGAGAAAGAGAAACAGAACGCCCGCGATGGCGATGACGACCGAAGCGACCAGCGCGAAGAAGAAGCGAAGGCGCATGACGACGGCGGCAAACATGGCGGTAACGATGACAGCGACGAGGGTGAAGGCGATGGCAACGGCCCTTTACCAAGCTGGAGCTGGAGGTAGGCGCACGCGATGACGCAGGCCATGAGGGAGATGCTGCCCTCGCGCAGCCAGCGTGGAGGATTGAAGCGCATCGTGAGATTGACGAGGAGGCAGAGCGGCGTGATCAGGCCTAGTTGTAGAACGAGTTCGTGCCGAGTGACTTGCCGTGTCAACAACCATTCGCCGATGTAGAAGAGATTAAACGCGATGATCGAGATGAGACCTTCTCGCCAGAGACGGCGCGACCGTGGCGCACCGGTGTCGCGTTCGAACTGTGCTTCAAGCGAAGGAGGAAAGCGAAGACCGGGGGTTCCCGGCTTCAGGAGATGATCGATCTGGGCGGAAATCTGGACCGAGATTTGGGCAGGAGCCGAATCTTTCTCGCCAGCTTGGATCATGAATCGCCTGCTTTGATCGGTTGGGTTGGGGCTACCTGAGATTTGTTCCTCACTCGACGTAGACCGAAGGTTTCATGGCTGATGATTTCTCACAAGACCATCGCCAGATTCGGGCTGCAACTTAGGTGGCAACCGGGCTGCACAGCCTGTCGCTGGCCATGTGGGGGAGGGCGGTGACCCCTTGGTGGCATCGTTCGTTCGGCGCGGCGATGCTACGGTCGGGCTATGAACTCCTCGGGCCGCTTTTCTTCGAGCAAACACAATCTTCTTTTCAATGCGCTGCAGGCCTCCGGACAGACCAACGGAGACTACACCGTCTTCAACCAATGCATGTCCGAGGCGCGTGCCAAGGGGCTCACCTGGGTGCAAGGGCTGGACTACACGGTCAAGAAGCTGCAGCCGGTGACGGAAGAACGACCGAGCCTGTAGAGCAGAGAGTGATCCAGCACGGTTCGACATTTTGGAGTGATGGTCTGGCGTGGTGAGGGTGTCGATTGGTGGAGCTGAGCGGGATCGAACCGCTGACCTCCTCGTTGCGAACGAGGCGCTCTCCCAACTGAGCTACAGCCCCCCACCATGTAGCATCCTGGTGCGCCACGTACGACGTGTGCCTCTGGAGCCTGCGATAACTTCCAAAGTGTACCAGCAGCGTGGGAGAAAGTGGAAGAAGAGCAGGTCCCTCCGCTTCGGTCGGGATGACAGCATTGGTGAGGATAGCGAAGGAGAAGCAGGTCCCTTCAGGGCTTTGGGACTGGCCGGGTGATCTCTCCTCTGACCTCCGTGCCAGCGGCGAGGGGTTTCTCGACAATATGCCAGAGGCGGCCGGAGGCGTCGTGCTCGACGCGGAGGACAGGGATCTCGAGGCGGGTGCCTTTGCGCGAGACGGCGATGAGGGTGCCGCTATCGCCGGGCTCGAAGGCAGAGTCGCTGAGGGCCATCTGCCAAAGGACGCGGCCGGGGAGGCGCTGCTGCTCGCGAAGGTCATCGACAACTGCGTGGAAGTGGCGGCTCATGAACGCACCGCGAGGGCGAGCGCTTCCATCTCGCGCCGGCTGCCGAAGCAGAAGGGCGTTCGCTGGTGGATGCCTTCGGGGCGGAGATCGAGGATGCGGCTGATGCCGGTGGTGGCGAGGCCGCCAGCCTGTTCGGCGAGGAAGGCAAGGGGGTTGGCTTCGTAGAGGAGGCGCAGCTTGCCGAGCGGGGCTTTGGCGGTCGGTGGATAAAGGAAGATACCGCCTTTGAGCAGGGTGCGATGGAAGTCGGCGACGAGTGAACCGATGTAGCGTGAACTGTACTCGTGGCCGAGGGCGCCGGTGCGGAGGGTTTCGAGAAAGGTGTGATACGCGGGCGGCCAGGTGGCGGCGATGGCCTCGTTGGCGCTGTAGTAGGGGCCGTGGTCGGGCATGCGGAGGCGCTCGCCCGAAAGGACGAAGGCGCCGATCGAGTTATCGAGGGTGAAGCTGTGGACGCCGTTGCCGGTGGTGTAGACGAGGACGGTTGAAGGCCCGTAGACGACGTATCCGGCGGCGACCTGCTCGGTGCCGGGTTGGAGGAGACTGTCGTCGAGGGTGCCGCGCTCGGGTGGAAGGCGGCGAAGGACGCTGAAGATAGTGCCGACGTTGACGTTCACATCGATGTTGGACGAGCCATCGAGCGGGTCGAAGACGATGATGTATTTGCCGGTCTCGGGATCGCGATTGAAGGTAACGGGCTCGGCGTCTTCTTCGCTGACGAGGGCGGCGACTGAATCGCGCAGGCCGAGGCAATGGAGCAGGGCCTGGTTGGCGTAGACGTCTAATTTCTGCTGCTGTTCGCCCTGGATGTTTTCCGCACCGAAGGCGCCGACGATGTCGGAGAGGCCGGCGGCGCGAATTTTAGACTCGATCATCTTGGCGGCGAGAGTGATGCCGCTGAGCAGCCAGGAGAAGGTGCCGGAGGCTTCCTTGCCGGTGATCTCGGTCTGCTGCTGGAGGATGTGTTGTTGCACGGTGGTGATCATGGCCATGAGTGGTGGATCCTCGACACATTGCATGATAGCGGGTGTGATCGGGGTCTTTGCGGAACACCATAAAGGCGATCGTATGGTGGGGGTCCGCCAATACTTTTTGGGTTGTGAGCGGGGTGGACCGGCGGCGCGGGCGGTGATCTGGAACTGGCGGTGGCGCTTTGGTGTGACTGCGTTCCCTAGGGAGGCGGCGGGAGAGCTCGCAAGGAGATCGCGTCGGGTAGAGTCATCGTTCATGTGACGAACTAGATTGAAGTAGGTGCTTTCGCGATATCTAAAAAGTGCGGCAAACGTTCGTCATGGTGGAGAGTAAGTTACCAAGGTGTAATGGTTGGCGGAGATTCGCTCTGATTTTGAGGACAGCGCTTCAGCAATCGCGGTATTTCTTGCTGGCACGACCTGTTTGTCTTTGATCTCGCCTGTCGAGATTTCGTCGCTGGCAGAAGCTCCCCTTTCAGGGTCCCAATGAAGGATCCAGCACGTCCCAATCAGCGCTCTGCTTGCGTTATTCCATCCAGGAGAACGCCGCCCCATGATTTCAGCTCGCGCTTTATTCCGCTCCGCCGGTCTTCTTCTTCTCTGCCTCGGGGTCCGAGAGAAGGCTTCCGCAACCACCCTTACGCAAACCGGCCTGTTCACTGCCGACAACCAGGTCGCGGAGTTGAGCTTCACTGCTCCGACGGCTTCAACTTATACCTTGTACACGACGTCCTTTGGCGGCGGCATGAACCTGAATGGGACGCCGGCGATCGCCGGCGGCTTCGTTCCGGTCTTGAGCCTCTTCCAGGCAGACGGCACGATCGTTGCAGCTGATGGTGGATCCGGCATGTGCCATGGTGGCGCAATGCCAAGCGGATCACCTGGCATGTGTGACGATGCCTACCTGCAGGTGGCGCTCATGAGCGGCAACTACATTCTAGCGCTGACCGAGTTTCCGAACGTTGCGAATGGCAACCTTTCGGATGGCTTCCTGTTTGCGAGTGATCCGCACGCAACTGGAACGGTGTGCAGCCAGAGCGGTGGAACCTTTCTCGAAAGCGATGTTTCGCCGTGTTCACAGCGGAATGGCAGCTATGCGGTAAACGTCACGAACACCTCTGCGGTTCCTGAACCACCGACCTGGGCGCTGGTTCTGCCGGCTGCCGGCATGCTTTTCTTTGCCGGTCGACAGCACCTCAGCTAGATCGGGATCGAGTTTCAAGAGACCGCACGACCAAACTACTTTTACCTGGAATCGGAGACGCTATGTCCAAGAGCATTTTGCCTGAAGTGATTGCGGCGGCCACAAACCGCCGAAGCTTTTTAAAGAAGATGGGCGCGGCCAGCGCAGCGGTTGGCGCGATGTCGGTCGGCGCGGCCGTTCCCGCCGAAGCACAGTCCACCACGGAGGTGGATATTCTGAACTTCGCCCTTAACCTCGAGTATCTCGAAGCGGAGTTCTACACCTACGCGCTCGATGGCACCTCGATCACCAACTACGGCATCGGCATCGACGGTGTCGCGAACTCACCCAATCCGACCTCTGGTGGCCCAGCCGTTGGCGGCAAGAAGGTCAGCTTCTCGAACAACCTTGTCTTCACGGAGGCGATTGGCCGTCAGATTGGGTCCGACGAGCGAGCACACGTCAAGCTGCTCCGCCAGGTGCTCGGCGCCAAGGCGATCGCCCAGCCCAACATTAACCTCAACGCGCTCGGCTTCGGCTTCGGCAGCGAAAACGAGTTCCTCAAACTCGCCCGCATCTTCGAGGACATCGGCGTCACTGCATACGGTGGTGCGGCCGCCATGCTGACCACGCCACTCGTCATCAACTACGCCGCGCGCATTCTTGCCGTAGAGGCCGAGCACGTCTCGTCTATCCGCACCCAGATCGCGCGTCTCAACATCAGTACAGCGCCACCACTTGATGGAGTCGACATCCTTCCGCCGCCGAGTGGCGCGCAGGATCAGTACCTCTCGGTCAATGTGACAGATGGCCTGACCTCCACACGCACGCCTGGGCAGGTGCTTTACCTGGCTTACGGGATGAAAGCGAACGCCGGTTCGGGAGGCTTCTTCCCCACGGGCGTCAATGGCGCTATTACCATGAGCTCGACGGCGGCTACACCAACACCGGCGAACAGCTAACAAGCCAGTCCCGGGCAAAGCACCTATAGGTAAACAGGAGCAAAGTCAACAGCAGATCCCTACGGGATGACAACAAAGAGTGAAATTCCCGGGCTGCATCCATCGTTCAGCCGAGCGTAGATGCAGCCCCTATTTGAGGGTTGAACGGCATTACATAGCATTTTGCAGATACTTCGATTTCGCCCGGACAAGCTGCTCGACTTCGAGATCTTTGAGTGGTCGTGGGGTTCCAAGCTGATGGGCTACCAGGCAGATCTTGGCATAGTGCTCGACTGTTTCCATCTTCAGGAAGGCATCGAGCAGGCTGGTGCCGTAGGTGACGGCGCCGTGGTTGGCCATCAGGATGGCTTCGTGACGCGGGATCAGATTCATCAGGCTGGCGGCAACCTCATCGGTGCCGGTGGTGGCGTAGCTGGCGAGAGGAACGGCGCCAAGGGCCATGACGGCCTCTGAGCAGAGGGGCTCATCGAGAGCGCGGCCGGCACACGCGAAGGCGGTGGCGACGACCGGGTGGGAGTGGATGACGGCTTGCACATCGAGTCGCTGGCGATAGATGGCGAGATGCATGCCTATTTCGCTGGTGACTTTTCGGGAGCCGGAGATCTGACGGCCGTCGAGATCGATGACGACCATGTCGCGGGATTGCAGGAGGTACTTGCTGGCGCCGGTGGGTGTGGCGAGCAGACGATCGTCGCCGAGGCGAACGGAGAGGTTGCCAGAGGTGCCGGGCATGAAGCCGAGTTTATGCAGCCATCTGCCGAAACGGACAAGTTCCCGTCGCAGCTCACCTTCGCGTTCCCGTACGGTGTCGATCAAGGCTACGCTCCCCTCTCTATCCCTCGCACCGATAGTATCCGGATCAACGCGCTTTCGGTAATCCCATTGCGGAGACCGGCTCTGAAATACTGCGCGGAGGGCGGTCGGTCTGGGTGCGGGGTGACCGGCGAGGAAGATCGCCTTGGGCAGCATGGCGTGGACGCCTACGTTGCTATCGACGAGTTGAGTGATATCGACGTCGACGGCGACGCTGGTGAGCATGTACGCGTCGTCGCGGGAGAGGTGTTTTCGTCGACAAGGAGACGGATCATGTCTTTGACGGCCATCTCGGTGGCTTCTTTGAGGTCCGGGCTGAAGCCCATGGTGATTCCAGAGTACGTGGCGAGGGCGAAACAGGAAAGCGGGCTAGGCTGGGGCTACTTTGCGGCTAGAATCCGGTCATGCCGACACGCAGACGATTTCTCCAACACAGCGCCGCCGCCGCTTTCTCTCTTTCTGCCGCGCAGGCTATCGCGCAGGAGGAGGAGGACGCAGCCGCGAGGACGACCGTGAGTCAAAGATTGCCGGCTGCAATCGCGGCGCTTAAGGACCGTCGTGGAGAGGCCGTGCCGATCTCGCTCGCGGAGAGGGAGCGGCGATTGGAGCGGGCGCGGGAGTTGATGGTGCGGAACAAGATGCAGGCGCTGGTGATTTGCACGGGGACGTCGTTGCGCTACTTCACGGGCCTGCAATGGGGGCAGTCGGAGCGCTTCTTTGCGTGGGTGCTGCCGGTCCGGTCGGCGCCGTTTGTGGTGTGTCCTGTGTTTGAAGAGACGCGGGTGCGGGAGCGCATGGAGAGCCGGCCGGCGACCCTGCCAGCAGCTGCCTCGACCAAGGTGTACACGTGGAACGAGGATGAGTCGCCGTATCGCCTGTTGCAGCGAGCGCTGACGGATGCGGGGGTGGCAAGCGGAAGGATCGGCCTTGACGAGCGGACGCAGTTTGCGTTTGCGGATGGGATCGTGCAGGCGTTGCCGGCGATCTCCGTGGTGAATGGAACGCTGGTAACGGCGGGCTGCCGCGAGATCAAGAGCTCAACGGAGCTGGCGCTGATGCAACTAGCAAACGATGTGACGCTGTCGGTCTACCAAGCAGCGTGGAGGTCCTTGCAGCCGGGAATGACGAATCAGCAGGTCTCAGCGATGATCGGCGCGGCGTATGAGCGGGTGGGATTTGCGGGCGAGGCCACCTGCGAGGTGGGACCGAACTCGGCGGTGCCGCATGGCACGTTGCGGCCGCAGGTGATCCGTGAGGGCGAGGTGATTTTGCTGGACGATGGCTGCTCGGTGGAGGGATATCAGTCTGATATCTCGCGATCGTTTGCCCTGGGAAAGGCGAGCGACAAGCAGCGCCGCATCTTCGAAATTGTGCATCGGGCGCAGGCGGCGGCTCTGGCAGCGGCACGACCGGGAGTGGCATGTTCGGCTATTGATGCGGCTGGACGCAAGGTGCTTACCGATACGGGGTACGGGCCGGGTTACAAGTACCTGACGCATCGGTTGGGCCACGGCATTGGCATGGACGGGCATGAGTGGCCATACCTGGTTGGTGGCAATGACACACCGCTTGAGCGCGGAATGTGTTTTTCTGACGAGCCGGCGATCTATCTGCCGGGCGAGTTTGGGATTCGACTGGAGGACGACTGGCATGTGACGGAGGATGGCGGGAGCATGTTTACGCCACAGTCTACGTCGCTTGAGATGCCGTTTGCGAAGGGCTGAAAGCGACATGACGACGCGCTTGATTGTGAATGCAGACGATTTCGGGCTGACCCGTGGGGTGAATCGTGCGATTGCGGAGCTGTACCGTGGCGGAGCGATTTCGTCAACGACGCTGATGGCAACCGGTGCGGCATTTGATGATGCGGTGGAGATCTCGCGGGAGCTGCCGGAGATGGGCGTGGGCTGCCATGTGGTGCTGACGGATGGCGTTCCTGTGTCTGCACCGGAGACGATTCCGACGTTGCTTGGACGGAATGGGGTCGGGTTGCGGTCGTCACTCGGAGCGTTCGCCCGGGCGGCTCTGCTCGGACAGCTGCAGCAGGCAGAGATCGAGATTGAGGCGAGCGCGCAGGTTACGCGTTTGCTCGATGCGGGAGTTTGGCCGACGCATTTGGACACGCACAAGCACACGCACATGTTTCCGGCGGTGCTGCGTCCCTTGCTGCGCGTTGCGGAGCACTTTGGAATTCGGTCGATCCGAAACCCGTTCGAGCAGGCATGGAGTTTGCCTGTGGGTCGGGGGCGGGCGATGCGACGACTACAGATTCGGGTGCTTGGGCTGTTGGAGCGGAGCTTTCATGCGCAGGCGCAGATTCGCGAGGGGCGGGTTCGGACGACACGAGGAGCGGTTGGTGTCTCTGCGACGGGCGATCTGGATGAGCGAACTCTGGCCTTGCTGCTGGCAGAGATTCCCCCTGGCACATGGGAGTTAGTCTGCCATCCGGGATTTTCAGACGAGCAGTTAGGGGGGATTGTGACGCGGCTGCGGCGGGAGCGCGATGTTGAACGAAAGGCTTTGCAGAAGCTGGTGCCGCGAGCCGTGGGCCGGGGGGCGATAGAGCTTGTGACGTTCCGGGCGGTGTGAGTTGACCGGTGACACCCGGGTCAGATTTCGCGAAGAGAACGTAGACTTGAGGCGGAGAGATGCTCAGCCATGAAGATCGGCATCACCTGCTATCCAACGTACGGCGGCTCGGGCGTTGTGGCGACGGAGCTTGGGATCGAGCTCGCGGCGCGCGGCCACGAAGTGCACTTCATCACCTACTCGCAGCCCTTTCGGCTGACGGGCCGAGAGGCGCGCATTCATTTTCACGAGGTGGCGGTTTCGAACTATCCCTTGTTCGAGCATCCGCCGTACGACCTTGCCCTGGCTACGCGAATGGCGGAGGTTGCCGACTTTTACGAGCTTGATCTGCTGCATGTGCACTATGCGATTCCCCATTCTGTCTCTGCGGTGCTGGCGCGGCAGATGCTGCAGACGCAGCCGATCTCGGACCGGAGCCGGTACCTGCCGATCATTACAACACTGCATGGGACGGACATTACGCTGGTCGGCCTGGATCCTTCGTATCTGCCGATTACGCGCTTTGGCATTGAGCAGTCGGATGGTGTGACGGCGATCTCGGCACATCTTCGCGAGCGCACCGAGATGGCGTTTTCGACGACGAACCCCATCGAGGTAATTCGGAATTTTGTGAATTGTGATGTGTACGTTCGCGATCCGGAGAAGGTTGCGGCGCTTCGGCCGATGTATGCGGCGGCCGAGGAGCGCCTGCTGGTTCACCTGTCGAACTTTCGGCCAGTGAAACGGGTGCAGGATGCGGTGGAGGTGTTTGCACGAGTTGCGCGAGAGGTGCCGGCCCGGATGATGCTGATCGGCGATGGACCGGATCGTTCTTTGGCGGAGCACCTGGCGCGGCAGTACAAGGTGCAGGATCGTATTCACTTTCTGGGCAAGCAGGATACTGTGAGTGACTTGTTGCCGCTTGCCGACCTGATGCTGATGCCGAGTGAGATGGAATCGTTCGGACTGGCGGCTCTCGAGGCGATGGCGTGCAGTGTGCCGACGATCGGTACGCGAGTGGGTGGAGTGCCGGAGCTGATCGAGGACGGTGTGAACGGATGCTTGTTTGCGGTGGGCGATGCCGAGGGTATGAGCCAGACCGCGCTTCGTCTGCTGCGCGATCCGGAGCAGCTGCAGACGATGGCGGCGAACGGACGGAGGACGGCACAGGACCAATTTTGCACCACGCGCGTGATTCCGCTGTACGAGCGCTACTACGAAGAGGTGATTGGGCGGGAACACCGCACGATTATGTAGCGCCGGAGCGTGTTACCGGGTTAAGAGCGTGTGATCGCGCGAACAGCTTCGGCGACGCGCTGGCCGGCGTCCTGCATGCCGGCGAGTGCCGCTTTGGCCCACTCTTCGGCGCCGTGGTCGAGGATGGGCATGGAGAGCATGACTTGTGTACCGCGGCCAGGGCGGCCGTTCATCTCGACCGATGCCAGACTGCCATAGAGCACATGCATGCGCTCACGGACGTTGCGCATGCCAACACCAAGGCCGGGACGCCTGAGGGTGTTCGAGGGATCTTCTGTCGAGATACGTTCGGGTGGGATGCCGAGACCATCGTCTTCTACTTCGAGAACCAGGCGGCTACCGACGATGCGGCTGCGGAGGGTGACGGTGCCGCCGTTAATACGCGGCTCAAGCCCATGCTTGATGCTGTTTTCGATAAGGGGTTGGAGGAGCATGCTGGGAACGACGATATCGAGCGTTTCGTCGGCGATCTCCTTGACGACGCGAAGTTTTTCGCCGAAGCGGACGACTTCGATGGCGAGGTAGTCGTCGATGAAGCCGAGCTCCTCACGCAGGGGGACGAAGGCGTCGCGGTCCTTAAGCAGAACGCGAAGGATGTTCGCCAGCTTGCCGATCATCTCGCGGGCGAGATCTGGTTTGAGGCGGATGAGCGAGGTGATGGAGTTAAGGGTGTTGAAGAGGAAGTGGGGATTGATCTGTCGTTGCAAAGCGTCGAGCCGGGCTTCAAGAAGAAGCCTTCCCTGCTCTTCAAGCTGGCGTTCGACCCGGATGGCGTTCCAGATTTTGAGTGGAATGCCGACGATGACGGGGGCTGAGGCGCAGATGGCGAGCTCAACCAGCCAGGAGCTCGAATGCAGTTCGAACAGGCGGCGCGGATTAAGTGCAGAGAGAAAGCTGACGGCGAATTGCAAAGCCGTGATCAGAAGAAGCAGGAGAATCTGCCGATCGAGATGCGGTCGGCGCAGGTTGCGGGTAACCCAGCGATAGACGCTGAGATCGATCATGGGGGAGAAAGACCAGACGTCTTCGAGATCGGTGAAGTGACGGAAGCCGCCGGCGAGACCACCCACCAGGAGATTGGTAGGGAGAGACCAGAACTCGTGGTGCAGCATGGCTGGAAGAGCGAGGGCTGCACCGCCGGCCATGGCGGCCAGTGGACCCAGAAGAACGCCGAGCAGGATGGTGGTTTCAAGCGAGAGATCGGCCGCGAGAAAGTTCGGGACAGAGACGCGGATCCAAACACCGAGGACGAGAGGGAGACAGATCAGCGCGACCAGGCTCAAGGTCTGTCGAGGGGATCGAGCCGGCGTTAACAGCAGGTTTTTGAAGGTAGTTGATCTGGCGAGCGAGCTCGAGAACGCGGCGGCGACTCCCAACTCAACGAGGAGCGTGATGAGAATGAGCTTGGGATCGGGCTGCGGCACCTCTTCACTTTACGCCGCGGCGAATCGAAGGAGATCGCGATGAATCATATAATCCAGCCATGACTGCGATGACGCTTCAGAAGCTTGCCGATGCGGACTTTCCCACGCGATGGGGGCACTTTCGCATTCTTGGCTTCGAAGGAACGACGCAGAACCCGGAGCCCTGCAATGAAGCCCTGCCGGCACCGCTGGTGCGGGTTGAGGGCGCTGTGGCGCTTGTAATGGGCGATCTGCTGGAGGCGCCGTCGATTGTTCGGATCCACTCGCAGTGCCTGACCGGAGATGTGTTTCACTCCCTGCGATGCGATTGCCGGCAGCAGCTGGAGCTGGCGATGGCGACGATTTCCGAAGCGGGTCGAGGTGTGGTGCTGTATGAACAGCAGGAGGGCCGCGGGATCGGGCTGATGGCCAAGCTGCGGGCGTACGAGTTGCAGGACCACGGGCGAGATACAATCGAGGCGAATCTGGAGCTCGGCTTCAAAGCCGACTGCCGCGTGTTTGAACTGCCGGCGCTCATTCTGCAGCAACTTGGGGTGCGTGCGGTGCGATTGATGACGAACAATCCGGAGAAGGTCGCGGCGCTGGAGACGCATGGCATACGCGTGGTCGAGCGAATTTCGGCCGTGGTTCCGGAGTCGATTGAGAACGCGCGGTATCTCGAGACCAAGCGAGAAAAGATGGGCCACTTCGGAGAGCTGAGCCTCAGCTAGCGGAACGATTTTAGTTACACATTCCAGGTTTGCTGCACCAGCTTGGCGGTTGTCACCATCTGCCCTGCATGGCGTTGCGTGTGCTCCGCGCAATGGAGGAGCAGGCCGCCGACGGTGGTCGGGAGACGGGCGCGACCGATGCCACGAGGGTCTTCGAAGGTCTTATCGTTTACCCGCTTGATGCGGGCGATTGCCTCCGTGAGGCCGTCTCGGAACTCACGCAGGGTTAGCGCCTCTGGAGCTGGATCATGCTCAGTCGCAAGTGCGGCGAGTTGATGCGGTGAAAGCTGTCGATCTTCGGCGTAGGTCAGCAGACGATCAAGGGACCGGACCATATGGCGGAGATGAAAGGCGACGCTCGGCAGGCTGGCGGGCCGGCTCTCGATCGCGACATCGTTGAGATTGGCCGCCCATCGCTCGGCATCTTCAAGCGCGAGCTCGAGGGCGTGGACGACACCGCGGCGGAGGCTGTCGAGATCCTGGTGCGTGCGGCGCATCCAGGGTTCTGGGGCGGATACTAACGCCGATTGCGTGGTCATAGATTCTTTCTTTCGCGGAAGGCTCGCACAACCTCGCCGACGTCTTCATGCTGCCGATCGACGGCGTCGTTCATAGCGCGGATGTCGTTTGCGGAGACCTGCCCCGCAAGGCGGTCGACCGCACGCCCAAGTTCTGGATGCAGATGGAGCGAGGCGAGCCGCACGAGGGGTACAGCTTGGTATGGCGGGAAGTAGTGGCGGTCATCCACAAGCGCAAAGAAGCCGAACGCCTGGATGGGGCCGTCGGTGGAGTTGCCGGCGACGATATCGACCTGGCCTGCTGCCAGAGAGCGATAGAGGAGACCGAGATCCATCACGCGGGGGGCACCGGCGAAGTGCAGGTCGTAGGCTGCCTCGAGGCCGCGCAGACCATCGGGGCGCTCTTCAAATTCGTAGCCGACGGCGAGGCGCATGGAGGGTGCGCGAGGCACGAGTGAGCTGAGAGATGTCAGGTTCTGTGTTTTTGCATCCGCTCCGCGAACCACCATGGCGAAGGTGTCTTCAAAGCCGAGGGAGGGGCCGACGGCGATATCGTATCGCTCGCGATAGAGGGTTGAGATGGTCCGCAGGACGCGCCCGGGATCGCGGTCAACGGGCTGCTTGAGGATTGCGGTGAGCGCCGTGCCGGTGTACTCGACGTAGGCGTCGATGCGGCCGCCGACGAGCGCCTGCTGGCAGATGTAGCTGCCGGCAAGATAGAAACGCCGCTCCACACGGCCGCCGCCAAGGGCTTCGATCTCCTGGGCAAGCAGCTCGCCGACGACCGTCTGCTCGGTAAAGTTTTTGGCACCGATGGTGATGCGGGAAGAGCGCGGCGGTGCGCAGGCGATGAGACTCGAGAGACATGCTCCAAGAAGAAACGGGGTGAGCAGCTGACGGAAGGTCGCCACGGTCAGCGAGCCTTGACGGCGAGTCGCCGCTCGAGGGTGCCCAGGGCGGTATCGGCCAGCAGCGCCAAAAGAGCTGCGGGGATAGCACCGGCGAGCACGAGACCGTTATCGACGCTGGCGACGCCACGGAAGATGAGTTCGCCAAGGCCACCGGCACCGATGGCGGCGGCGATGGTGGCGACGCCAACGCAGATGACAGTGGCGGTGCGGATGCCCGCGAGAATGAAGCTGGCAGCGAGCGGTAGCTCGACCTTGAAGAGACGTTGCCAACCGGTCATGCCGAGAGCGTTGGCGACATCTCGCAGCGCTGGATCGATGCCTTCGATGCCGACGAAGGTGTTGCGCACGATGGGCAGCAGGGCGTAACCGGTGAGGGCGAGAATGGCCAAGCGTGCGGCGTTCTCACCCAGCCAGGGCACCGGCAGCAGAAGTCCAAAGAGAGCCAAGCTCGGAATGGTCTGGACGATGTTAGCCAGAGCGAGCACCGGTCGCGCAAGGGTGTGCCGGCGTGTGAGCAGAATACCGAGCGGCAGGCCAATGGCCGCGGCCAGCAACATGGCGCTGCCGGTAAGCCAGAGGTGCTCGAAGCTGAGGCGGGCGATCTCCCAGCCATGGCGCGAAAGGAAGAGTCTGAAGCCGCTCAGAGGACATCCCCGGTACGGGCGGCGATTGGATCCGCACGGCGGATGGCGCGGATGTACTCGAGCACCGCCGGTTGCTGACTCGTTCGTACCTCATGGGACGGCAGATCGGCGACCACGGCGCCGCGATCGAGAAAGACGATGCGGTCGGCCAGGAAGAGGGCCTCTTCGAGATCATGCGTCACGATGACGACTGTTTTGCGAACGCGCTCGAGCAGATCGTGCAGCATGGTCTGGATCTCAGAGCGGGTGATGGGGTCAAGGGCGCCGAATGGCTCGTCCATGAGCAGGATGGGTGGGTCGCTCATGAGGGCGCGCGCGAGGCCGACGCGCTGCCGCTGGCCGCCGGAGAGTTGATGGGGATAACGGCTCGCGTACTCGGTGGGAGCGAGGCCTGTCATCTCCAGAACTTCTTCGAGCCGCGGACGTGCACTCCCTGGCGGTTTGCCGGCGAGTTCGTAGCTGATCGCCACGTTGCGACCGATGGTCATGTGGGGGAAAAGACCGCTCTCCTGGATGACGTACCCGATGCCGCGACGAAGCTCGACGGGGTCCAACGTCGCGACGTTTCGATCACGGAGAAACACTTCGCCGCCCGTGGGCGTAACGAGGCTGTTGATGGTGCGAAGCAGGGTAGTTTTGCCGGAACCGCTACGACCGAGGAGAGCGGTTGTGGTCTGGCTGGCGAGCGATAACGTGATGCCGCGGAGGATCTGCTGGCCACTGAGCGTGAGAGAAACGTCGTTGAAGCTAACCTCTTCGACGGCCATGGTTCCTCTTTGCGAACAGGCTTCAGGAAGCGTCGTCCTGCGGAACTTCCGGCTGATCATCGGACGGGGTTGAGGAAACGGGCTCGGTGCCGCCGTGGCCTTTCACGCGAACCACGGTGATCTTCTCGAAGCCTTCTTTGAAGGTTGGCGGCCGCAGCCGTTCGGCCATCTTCTGCATGACTTCGTCGGTCACCACGCGCTCGCGTTTGGAATTTCGCTCCATACAGACCGCAAGTGGGACGTCGAAGAAGACGGCCTGCACCTCATACCCAAAGCTTTTCGCCATCTTGATCCATTGCCGGCGTTCATGTGGCGAGAGGTTGGTCGCGTCGACGTAGTTCCATGGCATTTTGGCGATCAGGCGCGCCCGCAGAAGGCTGCGAAGGGTTGAAAAGACCAGACCCTGATAGCGCTGTTCCGTGATGTCGTCGAAGAGGATGTTTCGCAGCAGGTCGCTCGAGAGCGGGGTGACCCCGCGGCGCTTGTACCAGGTTGTTTTTCCGGAGCCGGGAAGACCGATCGCCAGCACGACGTAGCCTCGTGGTGATTTAGCAGCGACGGCTTCGGCAGGGGGTGTGCCCAGGTGTTCGGGCTGGGTCTCAACGATAATCCTCGGCTCTGGGCGTTCTTGCTCGGGCTCGGGCTGCAGCTGAGCGGGCTCTGGGCGCTGCCGATCGGGCTCTGCCGCCGCTTCAATCACGACGGCGGGCACCGAGGCTTCGATGGGCGCTGCGGACGCGGGCGTCTCGGTACGGGCCGGAACCGGGTCCGGATAGGTGGGCCGCAAGGGGGCAAGTTGATCTGTTGGCAGTTCCTGCCCTATTTTGCCGGTCGACTCGGAGTCGTTGGGCGGTCGTCTCGAGCGTCGTCTCATCTTATCCAGAATCCAATCGCGCAAGTCGCGCATAGCTCGCTTGTAACACAGCGCCGAAATAAGCCGCAAATATCCGCGGTGTCGCAGGTGCACCCGGGAGGACAAGGGACGGATGGCTTCCCCGTCGCGCTTACAATAACGATGAACGCAATCGTACGCGACAGGAGCAACCCGAAGCATGGCAGTGAAGGTAGGTATCAACGGCTTCGGCCGAATTGGGCGCAATGTATTTCGCACCGCGCTGGGCAACCCTGAGATCGAGTTTGTTGCCGTGAACGATCTAACCAATCCGGCGACCATCGCACATCTTCTGAAGTACGACTCGATCCTTGGCAACTTGAAGAATGAGATCTCGTACGGCGAGGACTTCATCTCCGTTGATGGAAAGAAGATCAAGGTCTTCGCCGAGCGGGATCCCGCCAAACTCGACTGGGCTTCGGTTGGCGCGCAGATCGTTGTGGAATCGACTGGATTCTTCACGGATGCGACCAAAGCGAAGGCGCATCTGGGCACGTCGGTAAAGAAGGTGATCATCTCCGCTCCGGCCACGAACGAGGACCTTACCGTCGTTCTGGGCGTGAACGAGGAGAAGTACGACGCGGCAAAGCATCATGTGATCTCGAATGCCAGCTGTACGACGAACTGCCTTGCGCCTGTGGTGAAGGTGCTGAACGACACCTTCGGGATTGCCTCCGGCATTATGACGACGATTCATAGCTACACCAACGATCAGGTGATTCTGGATACGCCGCACAAGGATCTTCGACGCGCGCGTGCTGCCGCGCTCTCCATGATTCCATCGAGCACGGGTGCAGCCAAGGCGCTGAAGCTGGTAATTCCGGAGATGAACGGTAAGCTGGATGGATTTTCCATTCGGGTGCCAACGCCGAATGTGTCGGTTGTGGATCTGACGTTTGTCGCGGAGAAGCCTATCTCAGTCGCGAGCGTGAATGAAGCTCTGAAGAAGGCCTCCGAAGATGGACCGTTGAAAGGCTACCTGGGATATACCGAGGAAGAACTGGTCAGCGCGGACTTTCGCGGCAACCCCCTGTCGTCGATTGTCGATTCCAAGCTGACGAAGGTCGTTGGGCAGACCGGCAAGGTGATTAGCTGGTATGACAATGAGTGGGGCTACTCGAGCCGCGTGAAGGACCTGATCTTCTTTCTCGAGAAGAAGGGTCTGTAAGCTCGATCGGGATTGATCTTGAGCGCGGCGAAGACCGATTCTCCAGGAGAGTCGGACTTTCGCTCCGCTTTTTACATCCAACTGGGGCATGAGCCAACGCACAAATATCCCCGGCAGTAGCCCCTACGAACCCATTCTCGGGTTTTCCCGCGCTGTTCGCATCGGCAACCATATTCATGTTTCCGGGACAGGGCCGGTCGACGCGGATGATGCCGATCCCGCGACGCAGACGGAGCAATGTTTGAAGCTGATTGCCGTTGCACTGAAAGAGGCGGGGAGCTCGATCGAACATGTAGTGCGAACGCGTCTTTACCTGACTTCGAGAGAAGATTGGGAGGAGATTGGCCGCATTCACGGAAAGTTCTTCTCGATCGTTCGGCCTGCCTCAACGATGGTCGTGGTGGCTTCCCTGCTGAATCCGACCTGGCGAGTTGAGATTGAGGCGGACGCGATTGCCCCTGAAGCGTAATCGACCGAAGGTGTCATTTACTCTCAGAACACCATGCCAAAGCTTTCCATTCGCGATCTCGATCTAGCCCACAAGCGCGTTCTCATTCGAGTTGACTTCAACGTACCGCTTTCAAAGGACGGCGGAGGGATTGCGGATGACACCCGCATCCGCGAGACACTGCCGACAATCGAGTACGCCATCCGGCACAAGGCAAAGGTCATTCTGTGTTCGCATCTGGGACGGCCGAAGGGGATGCGCGTCGAAGCCATGAGTCTGCGGCCGGTGGTCGATCGGTTGCGGGAGTTGCTGGACCACGTCCTTGGGCCGGGCGAGAATGTTGCGTTTTCTCCGGACTGCGTGGGAGAGGTGGCAACCGAGATGGCTGAGCAGCTGGAATCGGGGCAGACACTTCTGCTCGAGAATCTGCGATTCCATGCAGAGGAAGAGGCCAACGATCCTGGGTTCGCCCAGCAGCTTGCCAATCTCTGCGATCTCTACGTGAACGATGCTTTTGGAAGCGCCCATCGCGCCCATGCGTCAACAGAGGGCATAACGCACTTTGTGAAGCAAGCGGCTGCGGGACTTCTGCTCGACAAGGAACTGCAGTACCTGGGCAAGGTGGTGAGCGATCCGATCAAGCCGTTCGTCGCTATTCTCGGTGGGGCCAAGGTGTCAGACAAGATCGAGGTGATCGACCATCTGATCGACAAGGTGGACACGTTGATCCTTGGTGGGGCAATGGCGTATACGTTTCTGAATGCGCAGGGGCAGACGACCGGAAAGAGCCTGATCGAGGGCGACAAGGTGGACGTGGCGCGGGCGGCTCTGGAGAAGGCCAAGAAGAACGGGGTAGAGCTGCTGCTGCCTGTGGATCACGTTCTCGCGGACCGATTTGCGAATGACGCAGAGACGCGGATCTTTGCGGGAAGCGATCCCTTTCCCGCGGACTTGATGGGGCTCGACATTGGTCCGAACTCGATCAGCCTGTTTTCGAAGGTGATCGCCGATGCGAGCACCGTGATTTGGAATGGCCCGGTGGGCGTCTTCGAACTGCCTGCGTTTGCGGAGGGAACCGAGGCCCTTGCCCATGCCGTGGCAAACAACCGGGAGGCAATGACGGTCGTGGGCGGCGGAGACTCAGTCGCTGCGGTGAAGCAGGCCGGCGTGGCCGACAGGATCACCCATATTTCGACGGGTGGCGGGGCCTCACTCGAGTTTCTTGAAGGCAAGGTTTTGCCAGGGGTCGCCGCTCTCACCGAAAAAGCGGACTAGAGGAAAGGGTCGTCGTAGTCTCGCGAAGGCAGTATCACAGAGCAGGGAGCCTCAAGACTCAACATTATGCGAACACCGATCATTGCCGCCAACTGGAAGATGTACAAGAGCCCCACGGATTCAGTGGCGTTTATCCGTGAGTTTCTGCCAATGATCGAGTCGCATGATGGCAGTGAGATCGTCCTCTTTCCGACAGCGACGTCACTGGTTTCGGTGATCGATGCGGTGCGTGGAAGTGTGGTGAAGGCTGGCGCGCAGACCATGCACTGGCTGAATGAAGGACCCTATACCGGGCAGACCTCGCCTACGATGCTGACGTCGATTGGCGCGACCCATGTTCTGCTTGGCCACTCGGAACGACGCTTATACGCGAACGAAAGTTATGAGCATGTGAACCTGAAGATCAAGGCCGCCTGTGCGCACGCGCTGACACCGGTCGTCTGCCTGGGTGAGATGCTATCCGATCGGCAAGAAGGCTATACCGCAGATACGTTGATGGCGCAGATGGGCGCGGCGCTGGCTAATTTTCCGCAAGATAGAGCGCGCAGCCTGGTGATTGCCTATGAGCCGGTTTGGGCAATCGGCACTGGATCGACTGCAAGCCCGGAGATTGCGAATGAGACGCACGGCATCATCCGTGGCGAGTTGCAACGACGCTTCGGAGCGGAGATCGCTGACGGCATGCGCATTCTGTACGGCGGCTCAGTGAAGCCCTCAAACGTGGCCGAGTTGATGGCGCAGCCGGAGATCGACGGGGCCCTGGTCGGCGGCGGCAGCCTCGACCCGCTCACTTTCTCACAGATCGTTCACTTCGATCAACAGGCCGGCTAGGTGCCGTCACACAAATTTCAGCGACTTCGCTACTCCTTCGATCGCCGTTTTGCAGGTTGGCGTAGACCTGTGGTCAAGGTATGACGATGAGGCGCTCGAGGATGCATGCGGTGGTACGGTGCCTGCGCCTGCAGAGGCTGGGAGGCGAAGGCCGTCGCAATCACGATCGCTAACCAAAGACGAACCAAGGACTGACGCATGAGATCTCCATGGACTCTTCTGCTATCGAGCCTATCGTCAAGAGACACGGACGACGATGACACTTCCGTGTAGGCAGTCTAGCGAACGACCCCAAGCTGATCAACCGGCCAGTAAACGAAGGCGGCCTTACCGTAGATAAGGGTGCGTTCCACCGGACCAAACTCACGGCTGTCGCTCGAGATGGAGCGATGATCGCCCATGAGGAAATATTCGTGTTCCGGGATGATCGTCTCTGGCAGAGATCGGTCGTCGGCATAGCGAGATGGCACGTAATCCTCAAGGACGCGGTTGCCATTCACATACACGCGCCCATGGTCGATGCGGAGGTCGTCGCCGGGCAGGGCGATTACGCGCTTGATATAGCTCTTCTCGTGGTCACGCGGGTACAGAAAGACCACAACATCGCTGCGATGGATCTGGCCGACACGATAGGCCATCTTGTTGATGAAGAGGCGATCCTGATCCTCGAGCATGGGAAGCATGCTGGTGCCTTCCACCCTGACTGGTTGGTACAGAAAGACGATGATGAAGACCGAAACGAAGATTGAGAGGATGAGGTCGCGCACCCAGGAACGAAGCGGTGAGTGTGCTGGAGCCAGACCGGGTACGCCATGAGCGGGGTCGTCGGGTCGCGTCGCTTCGATTTTTGGCTCGATCTCTGGCACGTCCATCGCGGTACACCTTCCGCTCCACTCTAATGGTTAGACGTCATTGCCGGCGCGCCGGTGTTGGGCTCTATCTCGACCGCTCTGACGCCAGGCCCGGCACCAGTCTTGCTTGCGATACCGTTCGGCGAAGAGTGCGACGCATCCATGATGCGCTGCTGCCAAGGTTTGCAGAGCTTCCTGCAAAAGCATACGGGCAGAAGGGAGCGACTTGCGATCTTTAAACCTCGCCGAAGACAGAGCACGCAGTTCAGAGCGCTCTTCGAATCTGGATCGCGTTATCCGTCGTACGATGTACATCCGGCTGTGCCTCGGGGGGACGTGCCGCTGGCCTTCATCGTCCTTCATCGCGGTGCGGGCTCGATACTACGGTAGAATCATCCTGAACGCAGGCGAAATGTTATGGCCACCCTCACGATGTTAGAGCAGCCTCCCTACTCTCGAAGCGATAGCCACGAGAGCTCTACCCTTTATGATCTGACAACCGAGACGGCGAACGCTGCTTCGGAGGGTCTGGATACCAAGTCCGCGCTCGAGATTGCCCGGATCATCAATCACGAGGATGCGAAGATCGCTGCGGCGGTGAAGAAGGCGCTCCCTGAAATTGCCATCGTGATTGATACTGTAGCGCGCTCGCTTCGGGATGGCGGTCGCCTCATCTACGTGGGCGCAGGCTCGAGTGGTCGGATCGCAGCGCTCGATGCTTCTGAGTGTCCCCCCACCTTCGCGACGGCTCCGTCCCAGGTGCAATACATTATGGCGGGTGGACCCAAGGCTCTGGCCAGTGCCTCGGACGTGAACGAAGATTCCCCGGAGATTGGCCAGCGCGACATCGCCCGGCGTCGGCCGACGCGCAAGGATATTGTGATCGGTGTGTCTGCCTCAGGCCGGACACCCTACGTGGTTGGTGCGGTTGAATACGCTCGCGCCCGCGGAGCAAAGACTGCGGCTCTGACCTGTAATTACCGCACCGCGCTTTCGCAGGTTGCGGACACGACAATTATGGCGGAGGTAGGTCCGGAGGTCATTACCGGATCAACCCGCATGAAGGCATCAACGGCGCAGAAGATGATCTGCAACATGATCACCACCGGTGCGATGACCCGGCTTGGCTATGTGTACGAAAACCAGATGGTCAACGTGCATATGAAGAACGAGAAGCTGGTCGAGCGAGGGATTCGCGTGCTGATGAAGGTATGCGGGATTGATCGCGAGACGGCAATTCGAACTATCAAATCCGCGGGTAAGTCCATCCCGATTGCTTTGGTCATGTTGAAGGCAAACGTCGACAAGATGGAGGCTGTACGCCGCCTCACCAAGTCGGACGGCAATGTCCGTCTCGCCATCGACGACTCCAGGCTGGAACTCTAGGAGCGGAGCCGGATGAGGTCGTCTTATCCGGCTTCAGATCTTCGATCCGCACCCATCTCGGCACCCCACTTACTCACGCACTTCCGTAGACTCTCCCTATGGACAAATTCGTCGTCCGCGGTGGGAATCCCCTGCTCGGCACTATCAGAATCTCTGGCGCGAAGAACTCTGCGCTTCCCTGCATGGCTGCAGCAATCCTCACAGAAGACGAGGTAATCCTCGAGAACATTCCACAGGTTCGGGATATTGAGACAGAGCGCCGACTGCTGGAGAGCATGGGTGCGGAGGTAGAGCTTGGATACGGCAGAGCGCAACATCGGACGCGCATCCGGTGTGCCGTTCTGTCAGATCCAGTGGCGAAGTACGAGATTGTCAAGACGATGCGCGCGAGCTCCCTCGTGCTTGGGCCGCTGATTGCGCGAACTGGGATCGCTCGCGTTGCAATGCCGGGCGGGTGTGCGATTGGAGGCCGGCCTATCGATCTCCACATCCGGGGTCTCGAAGCAATGGGAGCCATTATCACGCAGGAGCACGGATATCTGGAGGCGCGGGCAGATCGCCTCACGGGCGCTCATATCGTCTTTGACAAGATCACAGTCACTGGTACCGAAGACCTGCTGATGGCGGCTGTTCTGGCAGACGGCGAGACACTCTTTGAGAACTGCGCTCGCGAACCTGAGGTGACGGACCTCGCGGCGCTGCTGACGGCCATGGGTGGGGAGATAAGCGGCGCCGGAACATCTACGATCCGCGTCAAGGGTGTGCGGAAGCTTCACGGCGCGCGACATCGTATCAATCCCGACCGCATCGAAGCCGGAACCTTTCTTATTGCCGGTGCGATTACTGGGGGCGATCTAAATATCGATGGCTGCAACCCACATCATCTTGGCTCCGTTCTGGCGAAACTTACTCAGTGCGGTGTGCGCCTCGATATTGGGGAAGACTCCATCCGTGTTCGATCTGGAGGAGATCTTCGGGCGACTGATATCTCTACAGAGGAATACCCGGGCTTTCCGACCGACATGCAGGCACAGTACATGGCGCTTGCGACACAGACGGAGGGATCGACTGTCGTGACGGAGAACATCTTCGAGAACCGCTTCATGCATGTACAGGAACTGAACCGCATGGGAGCGAATATCACCGTCTCCGGGCGAAGTGCCACGATTCGTGGAAAGACCACGCTGCAGTCCGCAGCTGTGATGTGCTCCGATCTGCGGGCTTCTGCCTCTCTTGTTCTCGCCGCGCTGGTTGCGGATGGAGAGACGATCCTGGATCGGGTCTACCACCTTGATCGAGGGTACGAACGCTTTGAAGAGAAGCTTCGCGGCGTGGGCGCCCAGATTCGCCGTATGGGCGAGGTATTTGGTAAGAAATAGCGCCTCCGCAGCAGAGCTTCAAAATAAAAGGAGGGATGAGGGGCTGTGCTCCCCCACCCCTCTCAGTTCTATTTCACCCCTTGTAGACTCGTGCCGAAAGCTCTTAGCGAGCCAGCTTGCGACGAATCGCACCCGCCAACCCGGCCAGGCCGGAGCCCAGCAGAACGATGCTGGACGGTTCGGGAGTTTGTGCAACTCCAACGAAGTCCTGCGGCTTTCCATCGCTCCAGCCGGTCGTGTCGCTTGTGGGCAGATAAAGGTTAAAGTTGTTGAAGAAGCCGCTGGCGATCAACGCGCTATTCTGAGCGGCGGCTTGGCCTGCGACCACCAGTTGCTTGGCGTTCGCGTCGAAGCCGGACAAGCTGTTAACCTCTGCATCATCGAAGATGTCCCATGCGGCGAACTGAACATCGCTGGTGGAAGACGTACCGAGCTGCGAGAAGATGTATGCGGTGGCACGATAAGCGGTTGAAAGAGTCGAGTTGTCGAGGGCGAGCGGAGCGATTGTTACGTTCCAGCTCTCACCAATCGTGACGTGACGGTTGTAGTCCACGCACATCAAAGACGTCAGTGCGTTCGATCCGTTGATGCTGAAGGAATAAGGGTAGACGGCAGCGTTGTCCACCACTTGGTCAGAGGCTTTTACAAGGGTAAGCGTGTCGGCGAAGCTTGGGCTAACCACGATGGCAAAGGCAGCAAAGGCAGCGAGAACAGCAGATAGTTTCTTCAAGGTAATCTCTCCAATCACTCGCGTCGTAGGCGAGTGTATTCGGTCGGAAGACGCGACTCGACGAGATCGCAGAGCTAACTCAGCGAGCCGTTCTTCCTGGTTTAGGTTGAGCGTACCCGTTTGCGATCAGGCCGCCTGCAGAGATCCGCAAGAGCTTGCAACGCGATTTTTCGGGTAACGCCACTTGGTTCCATGTCTATCGACACTTTGGCTTATTGCAACTTCTATGCCATACGGCGCGCCAGTTGGAAAGCAGGCTGCTCTACGCAGAAATGCCCGTATTTGCATAAGTTTGCAAGCTCAGACGAAGGGTACGCGGGAAGATGCAGGCGCGACAAGAACCCATTTGTCCTCTTTGAGGAAATTGATTTCTCTTCTTAAGGGAAAGTCGGCTGCAGGTTACTTGATCCAGACGGATGGCCGTGGAGGTTACTCAGGTTCTCTCGAGGTAGTTGCTTTTTGTCCAGTCTGCTCCGAACGGACAAGCTGCCGTGACTACACTGCGACCGTGAAGCTGTCCTCGCTGCGTGTGACAGCGCGATATAGGGTGTCTCGCTCGAACGGCTGGCGACCGGCTTCCGTGATCAGACGGACCAGATCCGATCGACGCATCCCTTGTGGCGTCGTCGCACCGGCGTCGTGATAGATCTTTTCCTCGATCACCGTTCCGTCAATATCATCCGCACCGAAGCGAAGAGCGATTTGTGCAATCTTTGGAGACATCATCTGCCAATACGCCTTGATGTGAGCAAAGTTGTCAAGCAGAAGACGGCTTACCGCGATCTGGCGGATGTCGAGCATACCCGTCGTTCGTGGGATGTGGTCGAGTGCCGTATGATCCGGGTGGAAGGCGAGTGGGATAAATGTCTGAAACCCGCCTGTGTCGTCCTGGACCTCGCGGAGTCGAAGCAGATGATCCACACGATCTTCCTCGTTCTCGACGTGGCCGTAGAGCATCGTGGCGTTTGAGCGAAGGCCAAGCTTATGCGCGGATCGTGCCGTTTCCAGCCACTCTCCTCCGTCTATTTTGTGGTCGCAGATGATGTGCCGGATGCGATCGGCAAAGATTTCGGCTCCTCCACCAGGCATGGAATCGACACCGGCATCTTTCATCCGTTGCAATGTTTCAACGATGGTCATCTTTCCGCGTTTGGCGAGAAAAGCGACTTCCACCATGGTGAATGCTTTCACATGGACTTTGGGGAAGCGCTCCTTCAGCCCGCGAACAAGGTCCATAAAGTACTCGAATGGAAGGTCGGGGTGGAGGCCACCGACAATATGGAACTCGGTGACCGCCTCCGTGTAGCCGCTTGCTGCGGTGGCGAAAGCCTCTTCGAGCGCCATTGTGTAGGTGCCCGCATCGCCCTTCTTTCGACCAAAAGCACACAACCGGCAAGAGGCAACGCAGACGTTGGTTGGGTTGATATGCCGGTTGACGTTGAAGTAAGCAACATCGCCATGAAGGCGCTCCCGGACGTAGTTTGCCAGCCAGCCGACGGCAAGGATGTCCCCGCTCCTATACAGCTGCACGCCATCCTCAAAGCTTAGGCGTTCCCCGTGAACGACGCGCTGCGCAATCGGCGCGAGAGCGGAATCGTCGGTCTGGAACCCATGACGTCCGGATGTGCCGCTGAATAAGGAGTTCATGGGATAAGTCTACGCCGCTCGCCTACCGTGCGAGAGCGATGGGAGACTCTACCATACGCGGTTGTAGCACGATGCCATCGTAAAGGGTGGCGCCGATCATGTGGTCACCAACGACGCGGACGAAGCGCATATGCCAGCCTGTATCCCAAGACTTCGTCGCAAAGTCCGGAACGTGAATGGCAAAGATCAACGTCGTGGTGTTGTTTGCCGTAGCAACAATCTGGTGCGATCCGCGATCGTAGAAAAGGCTGTTGACATCACGAATCGGAAGATTTGGCGGGTTCTGCCAGGTCTGCATACCACCTCGACGGACGAACAGGCCCTCCCTCCCCCCGGCCCAGATATCGCCATCGTCGTCCACGGCAACTGCTGCAATCTGCGTCAACATCTCTGGTTTGGGAAGCTCCACCCAGGTTGCTCCACTGTCTGACGACTGGGCCACCGAGTTGAGCGTTGCAGCGACGACGACATTTTTGGCAGCCGCGACTGACCGATAAGTTCCTGGTGGCATGCCGGCAGCTGCGCTCCAGCTTTCGCCACTGGTCGGGCTGACGAGCAGACCTCTCGTGCTGGCGACATACATCTGATTCCCGTCAGCGACAAGACCATAGACTCCGCCATCGAAGCTATCGGCCGGCTGCGAGCCCCTGGGCTTCCTCGAGGAAGTATCCCCGCCCCGAGCGGGTGATGGCCTTGTGCTCTTTCCAGGCTTTGCTGTGGCCGGGGCTGCGGGTGCCGAACGGAAGGCGCCGACCTCTGTCCACATCGAATCCTTCAGGCGAAAGATCCCGTGCGAAGTTGCGGCAACCATGGTTCCGTCGACCGCCTGTGCCAGACCGAAGACATCGCGCCCACTCAGGCCGGTGCTCTGTTGTATCCAGGTGAGGCCGCCATTGTCACTCGTAAAGACTCCGCCCCACTCTTTGTCATTGAGAATACCGATGTAGAGAGACGCAGGGTTGTGAGCATCTGCGGCGTAAGCCGCCACCTGCCTGGCGGTGAACCCTCGATTCGCCGGACTGAAGCTCGATCCACCATCTTCGGATGCAAGCACACCGCCCCGATCTGTGGCGAGAAGCACACGTTTTGAGTCCTTCGGATCGACATAGACATCGTTGACGATGACCTCAGGGCCGGTGGTACGACTCCAAGTCTTTCCTTCATCCACGGTTCGAAACAATCCCTCAGTCGTTCCAGCAAAGACAGTCCCTCGCTGCGCCGGATCCTGTTTCAGCACGCGGGTTCGCCGGGCAGTTGAGGGTATGCCCTGGATTTTGCGAAACTTCGCAGCAGCGTCATCACTCTTGTAAATGCCGGAGCACGCACTTGCGTAGACCGTAGCCGGAGCTTTCGGATCAACGATGATCGAAAAAACGTCCGAATCATCGATGATGCCATCCTTGATGTTTGTCCAATGATCGCCGCCGTCGACGGTCTTCCAAGGAAGATGCCACGTTCCCGCATAGACAATGGCGGGATTGGTCGGGTCAATTGCGACCGATTCTACTTCGTGGATCTCCATGCTTCCCACAGGACTGATCTGCTTCCAATGCGTTCCCCCGTCCACGGATCGGAAGACACCCTTCAACGTGCCCGCAATGATGATTTTGCTATCGGACAGTGACTCGGTCATGGAGCGGATAGACTCGCCCTTCATGTCCGCATTCTCGACCCAGCTCCGGCCTGCGTCGACGCTGCTGTACAGACTTCCTTCCTTGCTCCCGGGAATCCACACGCCGACAAGCAGGTGTTTTGGATTTGCGGGATCGACAAGGATGTGGTCCAACGCGAGGTCGTCTCGAAGTGCAAGGCGCGCCAGCCGAGCCCAGCTCGAGCCACGATCATGTGACTCGTAGATCCACCCATTCAGACTTCCGAGATACAGATGCTCATGATCAGAGGGATCCACTCCAAACGACCTTGCGTCTCCACCGAATGGACCGAAGGGCAACCAGGGAGCGGCGAACATGGAAAGAGGAAGGCAAAGCAGCGCCAGCAGGAGTGGAAGACGTAAGAAGCTACGCTGGGCGGAAGCTGATGAGAGGCGAAATCGGTTCATGGAACGAGGTGTACTTTCCTGCTACGTATTGAAGTATGCGAGACGAAGTTCCTTGGCTCGTAAACGTGAGAAAGGCTGGCCGGGTAAAAACCCAGCCAGCCTTCTCTCACAACTTACAGATACAGCTACTTTTTGTGACGACGAACGGCGGTACGTGGACGAACCTTGACCGCGGATTCATCAACTGCCGTGATTCCAGTACTGTCCATCGTCGCACCAGCTGGGATCAGGGTTGTGGTGACCGTCTTACCGTCCTGTGTGCCGGTGTAGACCGATACACGGGAGGCATCGATACCCTTCTCTTTGACCAAGTAGTCCTTCGTGTTGACAGCACGCTCGGCAGCTAGCTTGTTGCCCATCCGCTCTCCGCCGGCAGCGTTTCCAACCACCGCAAGCTTCGCGTCGGAGGACCGTTGCAGGTTCAGAGAGATGTCATCCAAGCACGCCTTGGCTTCGTTGTCGACGCGAGTTGGACGATGCTTGTCACGATCGAAGTTGATCGAGCACAGGTTGCTGGTCGTCGGCGCTGGTGGCGGCGGCGGTGCATTGACCGTAACCGTCGTGGTCTGCGAAGCGGTCTGACCCTTGTCGTCAACCACGTTGCAGGTTACGGTGATCGTACCCGGTGCTGCTCCAGCCGTGCTCAGAGTAGCCGTTGAAGTATTTCCTGTGATCGATCCAGCCGTCGCGGAGTAGCTGTACGTCAAAGGACGGTTCTGCGGGCTAACACCATTTGCCGTGATTGTGGAAGAGTCGCCAGGGTTCACGCTCGATGGATTAGCCGAGCAGGAGACGGTCGGTGGCTCAAAAGCCTTGATGGTGTAGGCCGCGGAGCAATCCGCCATCTGACCAGGCTTACTTCCTTCGGAAACATGACCTTTTGCCGTGTAGCTCCCAGGATTCGCCGACTTGGTGTCAATGTTCGCAACGTTGGAGGTTCCGGCAATGGTTCCGCCGTCGGTCGTCCAGTTGTAGGTTGCTGTCTTTTTCGGATTCAGATTGGCTGCAGTGCCGGTAATCGTGATCGGATCACCTGGAAAACCCGTCTCAGGCGAGGCGACACAAGCAAAGGTAACAGGCGGCGGCGGAATGATGTTGCCGAAGTGCGTCACGATGCCAGTGCTGAGTTCGGCAGCGCCGAGATTGGCGCGTCCACCCATGACACCAGGCGTCGGGGGGGGAGTATATGGACCAAAATCAGCATGGATGTAGCGGTAGTCAGCCTCAAACAGACGCAAGGAGAAACGGTGATTGAAGAAGGGAAGATCGTAGTCCATACCGCCACCCACAGCGAGTGAAGGACCCCATTGGTAGGGCTCATGGTAGAACGGCGTGCCGCTGTTGTTTGGCCCACCAATTCGTGCCGCACCTGCCAGGCCGTGAGCAAACAACGTAAAGTTCTGCATGGGTGCCCGGAAGATAGGACCAGCGGAACCTGTGTAAATCCCGTCATTCTGGCCGTCTGGGTGAGCCGTGATCAGGATTTCGGCGCCGACGTACTTGTTGAAGTAGTACGCTCCGCTACCTGCGGCTCCAAGATCGACCGATGAGTAATTGATGCCCGCGGGTTTGACCTGGCCATGTGCGCCAAAGTACGAGTACCCGGTAAACAGATCAAACCGTGAAGGGTTTGGCCCTGCTGGGACGGGCGTGCTGGGCGCGGTCTGCGCACCTAGGCTAGCTGCGCCCAGGCTGACCGCACATGCAGCCAGTACGGACCGGCCAAGTTTAGAGTACGGGCTATAAACCATTCTACTTCCTCCGAAAAAAACGTCTGGTATATCTTCTGAGATGCTTGGATTCTCTTTGTATGTAACTTCTGATTCGACAAACTTTATAGCAGTTGTAAACCGGAACGAGAAGAAATTCCTGGCGGTCCTGCACTTTCTTCTACAACTCTACTAGGACAAAGTACTTTCTCCACTACTTTCTGAACCTCCGAAGTAACGAAAAAGATGCACTCGGACTCGGGCAGTACGGCTCAGTTCCGCTGAACGACCATTAGCTGAGGTTCAGCGTTCTTCGAACTGTCCCGCGCTCTGCCTGGATCTTCTCTTGCAAAAGCGTGATCGCGTACAAGAGTTGCTCCGGCCGAGGTGGGCAACCCGGGACGTAAAGATCCACAGGAATAATCTGGTTAACCCCTTGCACCAGCGCATAGTTATTGAACACGCCGCCAGAGGTCGCACAGGCCCCCATCGAGATTACCCACTTCGGCTCTGGCATCTGCTCGTACAGGCGCCGAATCACCGGTGCCATCTTTTGCGAGACTCGGCCGGCAACGATCATCAGATCACTTTGGCGGGGTGAGGGACGGAAGACCTCCGCACCAAACCGGGCAATGTCGTATCGCGATCCACCCATGGACATCATCTCGATCGCGCAACACGCCAGTCCAAACGTCATCGGCCAGACCGAATTCTTTCTGACCCAGTTGATGGCTGCATCCATGGAAGCAAGGACGATTCCCTCTGGCTGGTCGTAGCCCCAGTTCACCTCGTTTACCTTGACCTGGTTCTTCGCCATGCTGTCCATGCTGCCAAACAGATACCGATCTCCCGTCTGCGGGACGTTTGTCGGCCGGCCGGTGCTCGTGTTGTCGCTGTTCATACCTCTATTATGAAGGACATCTGGCCGATTCCGAGAGAGGAAAACAACAGAAGCAAACGAGGATTTAGGGGAAAGGAAGGATTCTTCGTAGGACGCAGCGCCAGGCGCACGGACCGAACACGAGGGCGTAGCCTACGCGTTCTCACCCGCGGCACCTGTCCCGCACCCCTGAGTACAAGCAGACACGCCGCCGCCCTTGCGACCGCTTAGCGTGCATTTGCTACCACTGCCCTGGTCAGAGCTTCGATCAGCCCTGCCTTTTCGCCCGGCAGGAGCTTTCGGCTATCGCGGGTGATGTAAAACACGTCGATGGCCGTCTCCCCTTCGGTATCAACCAGAGCCACCTCGATATTGCAGCCGTGCGCGGCCAACGTAAGACTGAGCACGCGAAGCAGACCAGGGGTATCTTCCGCCACCAGTTCGAGCAACGTGCTGTACGATGAAGCGTCATCATTGATCAAAAATGTTGGTGGTGACGGCGCTTTCAAGGCGCGGCGATGGCTTCTGCACCGGCCGCTCAGTAACTTCTCAACCTCGACTCTCCCGCTCACCACGTCGTGAACGCTCCGTACAAACCGATCTCTTTCCGACTCGTTCATCTCGAGGGTGCGAAAGCTGTCTGTAAACCGAAAGCTGTCCACAACGGTCCCTACCCGATTGGAGAACGCGTCGGCGGTCACGATGTTCATGCCCCATGCCGCCAGAGCTCCCGCCACATTAGCAAACAGCAAGGCACGATCCATGGTGACTAGCACAAGCTCGTTGACTGTGGGCGAGTAGCGAAACTGGATCTGGACCGGATCCTCTCCGAAGTGCCCTGCCATTTCAAAATGTCTGCGGATCTGATCAGCACTCCGGGTACGTACGTACCGTTCGGGGAAGCCCTCGACAAAAGCTGCGACCGCCTCCGACTTGCCTGGCAGACTCGCCGTCACTCGGGCCACCAGATCCGTCGCGATCGCGCCGACGCGCTCATCATCGACGCTGTGGTCCAGGTAGTTTGACGTCGCGATGTACAAGCGCCACAGGTTCTCCGCCTTCCACGGCGTCAACGCGTCCGGATGCACGGCATTCAGGTCCGCATAGGTAAACAGAACCAGCATGCGCAGGGCCTCCTGCGTCTGTACCTTTCCGGCGAACGCGCGGATGGTCTCTGCATCGAAGATATCGCGGCGCAAAGCGGAGGACATCTCCAGATGATTGCGCACCAGATCCGTCACCAGGTTCGCCTCGTACGGCTCCAGCTCCAACCGCGACAGGACTCCCTCAGCCAGGCGGGCGCTCTCAATGGTGTGGTCAGTCGCGCTTCTAGCCTTCCCCGTATCGTGCATCAGCGCGGCCAGGTACAGAATCTCTTTATGCGGCAGTTCTCCCAACACCAGAGCAAACCGTTTGCTCCACTCCGCCAGAGGACCTTCGCCTTCCCCGAGCGCATGCAACGTGTCGATCAGAACAAAGGTGTGCTCGTCCACGGTGTAGCGATGATAGGCATCGCGAATGACGAGAGCGTCGATGCCGTGAAACTCCGGCACGAGCAGGTCGAGCAGACCCACGGCGTGCATGCCTCGCAGCGCCGTTCCTGCGTATGACCCCAACAGAATGTCGCGTAGCCGATGCCAGAGGCCTGCCCCGTCCTCCAGGTGCGAGGCCAGCAACGGCAGACCCGCCAGCAGATCCGCCTCAACCGCAGCGTCTGGCGTAATACCCGATCGGGCGACCTCGGCAAACAGGCGCAGGACCGTCTCCGGATCGGCTCCTTTCGCCGTTCCCGCGGCACCCGGAGCGAAGCTCACCCGACTACCGGCCGTCTCGTACCCCACTGGCCAGTTCGAAACGACGCTGCGTCGGCCGAAGCGCGCCATCAGTCCTGTGCTGTTCGCGACGTTTGCACTCTGTGAGAACGCACGCGCCACGGCCCGTTCCACACTTCGCGCGTTGCGGAAGTAGATCCGCATCCAGTACGCCGCGTCGATCTGCGATCCACGGTCGCCGCCCTCACCCATAGCAACGCCAATCTTTTGCTCAGCCGCCCTGTCTTGCGCCTGCCAATCCAGCGTGTTGTCGTCCCGCTCGTGGCGCAGATGCAGAAAGCACCGCAGGCCGGTCAGAAACTCCACCGCCTCCTCGAACTCACCCGTGTCCGTTGCACTCGACGTCGCTTTTCCACCTGCCTGCACTCCCAGACGAGCCAGCCATCGCAACACATGCGTATCCCGCAGACCGCCCGGACATTCCTTGATGTTCGGTTCCAGGTGGAAGATGGTTCCGCCGTACTTTGCGTGGCGCGCCCGCGTCAGCTCCGTGAGCCCCTTCACCAGAACCTTCGCGTTCTTCTTCAACAGCTGCGGCATCACCTTCGCCGTGAGCTTCCCTGCAATCTCCTTGTCCCCACCGATGAAGCGCAGATCGAGCAACGCCAGTGAAAACTCTACATTGTCCGGGTCGGCATGCTCACAGTCACTCAGTCGTCGGGTCGCCGGGGCAAACCGTGCTCCCGCGTCCCACATGCTCTCGCTGAGCAAACGAATGGCGGGCTTCACCTCGCGCTCCGCCGTATCCGTTGCCAGAACGAACAAGAGGTCCACATCCGAGAAAGGAAAGAGCTCCTCGCGGCCAAACCCACCCATCGCCATCAGCGCAACGCCGTGTTCCAGACGAACGTAGGTACGCGTCGCCTCCGCCCAGAGCTCGCGCAGAAGGCCATCGACAGCCAGAGAGCGCGCCTGGACAAACTCCGTACCACCGATCGCTCCCTTCTCGAAGGTCTGCCGCAGTCGCTCCATCGTCGAGCGGTAGCGCTCTCGAAGACCAAGGAAAAACGGTCGCTCTGGCGTACTCGAATCGGTGCTCATGGTGGGTAGCCTGCTCCCTGGCGAACTCCATCACTATCGGGAAACCGCCGTAAAGGCTGCCGGTCAGAGAGCCGTCTCACCACGCTCGTCGTTTCGGATGCGAATGACCTCGTCGATCTTCGAAATGAAGATCTTTCCGTCGCCGATCTTGCCCGTGCGCGCCGCGGTTGAGATAGCCTGGATTGCGCGCTCGAGCAGATCATCCGACACCACCGCCTCGAGCTTCACCTTCGGCAACAGATCCACCGAGTACTCCCGCCCTCGATAGAACTCCGTGTGGCCCTTCTGCCGACCGTGCCCGCGGGCCTCGAGGATCGTCATGCCGGCCACCCCAATCTCCACCAGAGCGTCTTTCACTGCGTCCAGTTTGGATGGCTGAATTACTGCCTCAATCTTGTGCATCGCTCCATCCCTCCGCGAAACGTCGTCTCGCTAGTGCGCCCAGTCGTAGCCTTCTTCACCATGCTGCGACAGATCGAGACCTTCGCGCTCGTCCTCTTCGCTCATACGCAGACCAATCACCTTGTCCACAACAAACAGAATACAAACTGTGCCGACGGCGGATATTCCCCAAGCGAGGGCAACCCCAATCATCTGATTCAAAAGTTGATGGGCGTTTCCTTCGAGCAGGCCCGTCGGCTTCCCTGCTCCGAAGATAGGATTGATCGCACTGTTCGCGAAGATCCCCGTAAGAATGGCCCCGATGGTGCCGCCGGCGCCGTGAACGCCAAAGGCGTCGAGGGAGTCATCATACCCGAAGATTGCCTTCACCTTGACCACCATGAAGTAGCAGAACACACCTGTAATCAGACCGATCCACAAGGCACTGAGCGGCGTAACGAATCCCGCCGCCGGAGTGATTCCCACCAGGCCCGCAACGGCACCGGAAATTGCGCCCAGGGCCGAAACCTTGCCCTGACGCAGCCACTCCGCCCCGCCCCAGCCGATCGCCGCCGCAGCAGCAGCGAAGTGCGTCGCCACGAACGCTGAGGTCGCGAGAGATCCCGCACCCAATGCCGACCCGGCGTTGAAGCCGAACCAGCCGACCCACAACAGGCCAGCGCCGATAAAGCTCAGAACCACGGAGTGCGGTGGCATTGCGACCTTCGGGTAGCCCACCCGCTTGCCAAGGTAAAGTGCCGTGACCAGCGCTGAGACCCCTGAGGTGACATGCACCACGGTCCCTCCGGCGAAATCCAGGCACGGGAACCGGCCGCCTAAAGTCGCATTCAGCAGACCATGCTTGCCCCACACCATGTGTGCCATCGGGCTGTAGACACAGATCGCCCAGAGTGTCAGAAACGCCAGCATTGCCGAAAATTTCATCCGCTCTGCAAACGCGCCGGTGATCAGCGCCGGTGTGATGATGGCGAACATCAGCTGGTACACCATAAAGGTTTCGAGCGGAATAGTAGCCGCGTAGTCCTTGTCGGGCGTCAACCCAACGCCATGCAAAAACACGTTATGGAGACCGCCAAGGAACGCGTTCCCGTCGCCGAAGGCAAGCGAGTACGTCAGCAGAGCCCACAGCACCGTGATCACGGCCACCATCGCGAAGGTCTGCATCATCGTGCCGAGGATGTTCTTCTTTCGCACCAGGCCGCCGTAGAACAGCGCCAGGCCGGGCACGCTCATCATCAACACCAGGGCTGCGCTGACCAGCATCCAGCCGTTGTCGCCGGCGGTCTGTGCCGCCGCAATGGCTGCCGCGTTGTCGTCAGCCTGCTTTTCAAGCGCCGCGATGCGATCGGTCTGCCCTGTCGCCGCAGTCTGCGCCCCAACCTGGACCACCGCTCCAAAGGATCCCAGCAGAACCACCAGCACAAGAACCCACTTCCAAATCCATAGACGCATCATGCAACCGCCCCGTGTGAGAGATAGAGGTACGCCCAAGCGGCGATGCTTCCACCGCCGCGAGACAAAGATGGAAGCCGACACGCGAAGCTCCTCATGCGCGTCTTCCGGGCTTGCTTGTTCTGATTGGCTTAATCTACACAAGCTTCGAGGCAAACGGAAGTTTCCTGTACGGCCCCGCAATAGCTGCCAGGTCGCTAAACCGCTCGACGAGGCGAGATCTCCGCTAGCGACGCCTCCACTGCCCGAACCACCTCGTCGACACCGATCCCGGTAAGGCATCGCTTTCGTTCGATCAGGCATGTCTCAAGACCACATCCCCAGCAGTCTGTCCGGTGATAAAGCACACGGTGCTGTGCCCCATACGGAAACCAAACTCGCGGAATGTTTCGCGCCGCAAATATTGCCACACACGGCGTTCCAACCGCCGCCGCCAGATGCATCGGTCCGGAATCGTGCCCAAGAAACAGCCGGGATCGCTCAAACGCGGCTGCACTCTCTCGCGGCGTCAACTTGCCGCAAAGATTGATCACCGGCCCGGAGGCTTGCTCGCCCCAGAGCGCCGCGGCAAACTCGCTCGCGTCACTCTCGGACTCCACTCCCGCCAGCACCAGCGCATGCTCCGGCAGCAGCCCCACGAGCCGCGTCAGAAGGGCGCGCCAGTTCTCCCGTCCCCAGTCCTTTGCCTGCACCTTGGTACCCACCGAAACGGCCAGAATGGGCCTGTTTCCAGCCGGCGCCAGCATCGTCGCAGCCTTGGCCCGCTCCGCTGCCGTCAGATGAAGATCCCACGCCGCTTGGCTCTCAAGATCTGCATCGCCCAGCGCCGCAAGGTTTCTCGCCAGCCGTGCCGCCTCCGGCTCCAGAGTGAACGGAATCTCCGGAATCGGAAATCCCGGTGCACCGATGTGGCTCAACCCGCGACCGTCTTCCCGCTGCGGCTGATCCATTGCCTCGGTCAACGGCACGCCAATCTGCCGCGAAATCCCGCACAGCCGGAAGAACGTCGCATCGCGGCGCGCCGACGCCACACCGCGACCCGCCGCCATGTACACCAGCACCTGCGGCCGAAACCTGACAACATCTGCCCACACCCGCGCCAGCTCAAGCGGCGATCGTGTCCCCACCGAGTACCGCAAATACCGATGCACCAGACCGCTATTCTCGAGAATCGCTGCCGCCGCTGGCGCCTTCACGTTTACCGGATGGTTTGTCAGCATGCATCGATCTGCGTTCGGAAACGCCCGGGCGACCAGGTGCAGCGCCGGCAACGCAATCAACGTATCGCCAAGCGAACCTAGCCGGTAGATGAGAACACGCCGCACCTCAGGCTCAACGGCCGTGCGTGGATCGGAATTGAAAGAAGACGGCATAGGGAAACTCTAGAGTGCCGGAGCCCTTCTCAGCTCGGCGGCTGCTACAGTTTCGATCAATGGCCAACGCATGGCAATGGCAGGAGGTTCAACACCTCGCCACGGCACAGGGTTTGTGGACCGCCGAGTGGCACGGCCCAGATCCGAGTGATCCGCCGCCGGATCCTAGCACGCTCGAGAGCCTCGTGCGGCAGGAACACCGCGCCAACTTCAATCTCTGGCACGAAGAAGACAAAGCCCGTGACCCAACCGCGACCGACGCGGAGATTGCCGCCGTAAAGCGCGCCATCGATCGATACAATCAGCGCCGCAACGATCTCGTCGAACAGATCGACGAGTGGCTGCTCCATCACCTCGAAGCCATCTCCGCCGTAGCGCCCCTCCACTCCGAGACCCCGGGCATGATGCTCGACCGCCTTTCCATCCTCGCGTTGAAGCTCTTCCATACGGCGGAAGAGTCCAAACGCTACGATGCGTCTCGGGAACATCGCCACAAAAACAGCCTCCGTCTCGCCCTTCTTCACGAGCAGCGATCCGATCTCGTAGCCGCGCTCCATGCTCTCCTCCGGGCTGTCGCCAGTGGGGAAAAGTCCTTCAAGCTCTATCGGCAACTCAAGATGTACAACGATCCCGACCTCAACCCACAAGTATATGGCAAGCGACGGGGTTGACCCGCACGCAGGGTCTGCGTATAAACCGAGACGAGCGTAAGTGTAGGGAGCTGTGTTCCACATCGCTCTAATCAAAGTTTCTGAACTCCGGCGAGACCGTTATGGCCCAGGCAAAAACAGTGACATCGACCACCAGCAAGCGGACGACAAAGACGATCGAAGGCAGTAAACCGGCGGTAATCGATGAGAGCCGGGCCAAGGCCCTTGCCCTGTACGAAGCCGCCGTACGCCTCATGCAGGACGGCAAGTACGATAAGGCGCACGCCGCCTTCGACAAGATGCTGGCCTCAAGCCCAGGCGACCTTGCCGACCGCATTCGCATGTACATCAACGCCTGCCTGCTCAAGGTGCACAAGGGCAAGGTCACCTTCCAGAGCCACGAAGAGCGCTACGACTACGCTATCTCCCTGCTCAACTCCGGCAAGTACGACGAAGCACGCGGGCACTTCCGCGAGATCCTCGCCGAGAACACAAAGGCCGACTACGCGTTCTACGGTCTTGCCGTCCTCGCCAGCATCAGTGGCGACTCTCACCAGTGCCTCGAGCACCTTACCGAGGCTATCCGTCAGAACCCGCACAATCGCATCCAGGCCCGCGCCGACTCGGACTTCCAGGACATGGCCGACGATCCCCGTTTTACCGAACTGCTTTACCCTGAGTCCTAGACCGCAACAGCCCTCTCGACTCTGCTCCATCTCCATTGATCCATCGAGGCAGGCGATAGACTGGGTCCGCACGTGCCTGGAGCAACAGCGATGGAAGTTCTGAGTCACGGTATCGGAGAGGGCCGATCGATCCGTGTTGTCTGCATCGGCGGCGGCACCGGCCTTTCCACTCTTCTGCGAGGCCTTAAGCGCTTCGTCGCAGCGCCCGTGTCCCACGACAGCGACAGCCCTCTCCACACCGACGCGCCCACGCTGATCCGCGACCTCGTCGCCATTGTCACCGTCACCGACGACGGCGGTTCCTCTGGCCGGCTTCGTGAAGACTTCAAGATGCTGCCGCCGGGCGACGTTCGCAACTGCCTTGTCGCCCTGAGCGAAGATGAGCACCTGCTTTCGAAGCTCTTTCGGTATCGCTTTGAACAAGGCGAACTCGAAGGCCACAGCTTCGGAAATCTTTTTGTCGCGGCGCTCTCAAATATCACCGGCGACTTCGCACAGGCTGTACAGATGTCGTCGCAGATCCTTGCCACACGCGGCCGTATCTTTCCCGCCACCAATACCAACGTCACCCTTTCCGCCAGAATGGACGACCAATCGATCGTTCACGGCGAGACCAATATCACCGCCAGCGAACGCAGCATCGTCGAACTCATGCTCGATCCCGCGTCTGCCGGTCCCCTTCCCGAAACCCTCGACGCCATCGCCAACGCCGATCTCATCACTCTCGGGCCGGGTTCGCTTTACACCTCGCTTATCACCAACCTGCTCGTTCGGGGAATCCCCGAGGCCCTTGCGGCATCCAAAGCCACCCGCGTCTTCATCTGCAACCTGATGACGCAGGCCAACGAGAGCCTCGGCCTGTCCGCCTCCGAACACATCGAGCGCATCGCCGCGCACGCGGGTCCGCTCCGCTCCCGTATCTTCGACTTCGCCCTCATCAACAACTCACCCATCTCACCGCAGCGTCTGGAGCAGTACGCCCGCGAAGGCCAATCTCCTATTCAGGCCGACCTCGATCGCATCAAGGCCCTCGGTGTCGAACCCATCATCGGCAACTTCGTCCATGAGGGCGACGTCCTCCGGCACGAGTACGACCGCGTCACTGAAGCTCTCCTCAACATCGGCCTGCGCGAACGCCGTCACCGCCCGCGAGAGTAAGCTCGGCTTTAGACCGTTAAAGCCGGCAGAATGCCGCGAATCAACTCCGGGTTGGGCGTTGTCTCGATCGTTGTCTTCAGCTGCCCACACGCCGCATAGATATCGCGCCCTCGGGGCCGCCGAACATACGTCGGCAACCCGTTCGCCATCAGCCTCTGCTGAAAGCGGGCTACGTCCGCCGGATCAGGTTGCGCATAGGCGATTCCCGGCCCCGGATTCCACACAATCAGGTTCACCTTTGCGCGCCGGCCACGCAGCAATGCCAGCACCTCTCGCGCATGCTCCGGCTGATCGTTCACGCCGCCCAGCAGCACATATTCAAACGTCACCCACTCGCGTGTTCGCAGCGGCAAACTATCGCACGCGTCAAGCAGCATGGCAATATTCCACTTGCGCGTGATCGGCATGATTTGCTCGCGAACGCCGTCGTTCGATGCGTTGAGCGAAAGTGCTAGCTTCGGGCGAATCGGCTCGAGCGCAAACCGCCGGATCGCCGGCTCAATTCCCGAGGTCGACACAGTCATCCGCGACTCTGGTATCCCGAGCCCCGTCACCAGCAGACGCACCGCCGCCATGAAGTTGTCGTAGTTGAGAAACGGCTCTCCCTGCCCCATAAACACCAGGTTGATTCGCGCTGGATTGTTATTGCCCCGGGCACTCGCCAGTCGCACCTCATGCCGGTTCAGCACCGCCGCAACCTGTCCCGCGATCTCACCGGGGGTCAGGTTGCGCCGGATCCCCAGCTTTGCCGTCAGACAGAACTGACAGTTCACTGCGCACCCTACCTGCGATGAAACGCAGATCGTCGATCGACGAAACGCCGCCGCACCATCATTGACGCCGCTCTGTCCCGGAGTCTCCACCTTCTCTTCAACGGCCGCATCCGACCCATCGCCCTGCTCTCCCCCGTCGCCTTCGGGCATCCACACCGTCTCAACAGTTTCGCCGTCCACCAGTTGCACCAGGTACCGCTCTGTCCCGTCGACCGATCGCGCCGTCGACGACAACACCGGCAGCCCAACATGGTAGCTCTCGGCCATCCGCTCGCGCAGAGTTGTAGGCAGGGTCGAGATCTCCTCGATCGAACGCACCCGTTGCCGGTAGAGCGCGTCAAAAACCTGCCGTGCGCGATACGGCTTCTCTCCAAGCCTCGCCATCAGCGCGGTCAGTTCAGGCAGGTCTAGACCAAACATCGGTTCAACTGTCGGTTTGTCTGGTGTTCGCATCAGTTCAGCGGGTCCGTCACTTCCAGTTTATCGCTTGGCCCCTGACCTGCGACGCACTTCCGTCCCGATCTCTGCTCAGCCCTGTGAAACAATACAGTTTCAAGGAGTTTCATGTCCGCTACGGCTTCTTCCATCGATACGCTCAGCCCGGAGGGACGTGCGGTCCGCTCCACTACCCGGAACATCAGACGGTCTGTTCTCTCGAACGGCATGGTAGTTCTCACCGAACGCATGAACCACGTCAACAGTCTCTCCATGGGCGTCTGGCTTGGCAATGGATCCCGGGATGAGACCGCCGATCGCAACGGCATCTCCCACTTCGTTGAACATATGGTCTTCAAAGGCACCACCTCCCGATCCGCCCAGCAGATTGCTCGCGAGGTCGACAGTATGGGTGGCAACCTCGACGCCTTTACCAGCAAGGAAAACATCTGCTTCAACATCAAGGTGCTTGAGGAAAAGGCCGACCCCGCTCTCGATGTCCTCTCAGATCTGGTTCTCCATCCCACCTTCACGGCCGAAGATGTCGCCCGCGAACAAGGCGTCATTCTCGAAGAGATCAAGATGGACGAGGACAATCCGGACTATCTGGTCAACGAGATCTTCTCGCAGAAGTTTTGGAAAGGGGACGCGCTCGGACGGCCGATCCTCGGCACAGCCGAGACTGTCTCGAGCTTCGACCGGGAGATCCTCTTTCATGAGCACGGTCGCCGCTTCGCTCCCCAAACCATGGTCTTCTCCGCAGCTGGAGACCTCGAGCACGACTCCTTCGTCGCTCGGGTAGAGCACAGCTTTGGCTCGCTTCGCCCCCACCCGGACCCTCTCATCGCGGCCCACACACCACCCTCCGCCCGACCGCACATCACCCTCAAGCGGAAGCGCTCGCTCGAGCAGGTCCAGATCTGCCTCGGCGTCCCAGCTCCTCCCGTCAACGATCCTCGTCGTTACGCGGTCTATCTGATGAACACGATCCTCGGCGGTGGCATGAGCTCCCGCCTCTTCCAAACCATCCGCGAAGATCGCGGCCTCGCCTATTCCATCTACTCCGAGATGAGCCCCTTCCGCGACACCGGTTCACTCTGTGTCTATGCCGGCGCCTCAGTTGAAAAGGCCCGCGAAGTCGTCCAGCTTACCGTGACGGAACTCGGACGTCTCATTACCGAAGCTGTTCCACAGCCCGAGCTCACCCGAGCCAAAGATCAGCTTCGCAGCAACATCGTTATGGGCCTCGAAAGCTCCGGTAGTCGCATGGCCAATCTCGCGAGGCAGCAGATGTACTACGGCCGCTTCTTCGGCGTCGACGAGATCATCGCCGACATCGACCGCGTCACGGCCGAAGAGATCCAGACGCTCGCGCAGGAGCTCTTCCAGCCGGAGAAGCTGGCCCTCTCCATGCTGGGCAATCTCGGCACGATGAAGATAGATCGCGCCGACCTCGTGGCCTAAACCTCGGAGCACGTTGCGGTACTCTGTTCGAGCAGCAAACCAGTACGACTTCAACACCGAACGAAGGAACAGATCGATGACAAGATGGAATGAGCGACAGGGTGGTGACGAAGGCTTCACGCTGATCGAGTTGCTGATCGTAATGTCCGTAATGCTGATTTTGATGACCCTGGCCGTTCCCCAGCTCCTCAAGCTCCGCAAACAAGCGAACCAGACGAGCGCGATTCAATCTGTCCGAACCATCGCCCAGGCAGAACTCCAGTACAACTCCGCCTATCCGGCTAACGGCTTCGCCTGCTCGCTCGCGAACCTTGGTGGCGATCCAAAATCTGGTGCCCCTACGGCGCAGGCCGCTCAACTGATCGAGCCCGCACTCTCTACGGGGCAGAAGTCCGGTTACACCTTCGGCATCACGAACTGCAGCAAGGTGACTGTTAACAATCAGGATATGTACACCTCGTTTGAAATAACCGCCGTCCCCCAATCGATCGGCAAAACAGGGGATCTGGGCTTTTGCTCGGACGAAAACAACACGATTCGACAAGATCCCCAAGGCGCCACCAACTGCACGCAACCAATCCAGTGACCCACGCCGCCCTCCCAAAGCCTAGAGCCAGTGCTCACCTCGCACTGGCTCTCCTGTTCGTAGCCCACCTTCCCGCGCAGAACCCAAAGCTCTCCCCTGCCGACCTGGCCACCCTCCGCGCCGTCGACACACACTACAATCACCTCCGCTCCCTCCGTACCACCTTCACCGAGACCTACGACGGCATGGGCCTGCACAGATCCGAGGCCGGGGTCCTCCTCCTCAGCAAACCCGGTCGTATGCGCTGGTCTTACTCCGTCCCCCGGGGCAAGACCTTCGTCCTCGACGGCAAGTACGCCTGGTCCTTCACCCCCGGAGATGCCCAGGCCCAACGCCTCCCCGCTAAACAGATCGACGACCTCCGTTCCCCCCTTCGCCTTCTCCTTGGCCATGCTCAACTCGCCCGTGAACTCACCGCCATCCGAATCACCCCGCTCCCTGACGGCTCAACCATTCAGGGCGTCCCCCGCGGTCAGGAGGCTCGCCTGAAACTCCTCACCATCACCGCCACCCCCACCGGAGCTATCCGCCAGCTCACACTCGAAGAGGTTGATGGATCTACCACTGACTTCCACTTCTCTGCCGCTGAGGACAACCCACCCGTCACCCCCGCCGACTTCGTCTTCACGCCACCCGCCGGCGTTCCCATTATTGATGGCCTGCCGCCCATCTGACAGGCAGGCCATCGCCCTACAGCTTCACCGTCCCTTGCGTTCCGATATCCACCTTGCCCCCGGTTGCCGCGGCAGCAACATACTTCAGCCCACGCACCAGCCGGCTGCTCGACGCCTCCCAGAACTGCGCTTCGTGCACGTCCACCCGAAGAATCGCAATCGCCGGGTCGCTCTCGCCCATCGGAAACCATGCCTTGTACATCGGGTTCCACAACTCATCGATCTTTGCCTGGTCCCGGTACACGCTCGCTTTACCCTTCACCGTCACAAACTTTGAGTCGCCCGGATCCGCGTACAGCAGCGAAATATGGGAGTCGTCCGCCAGCTCCTGCACCTTGCCCGACTCTTGCCGCGTCAGGAAGTAAACAGTCCCGTCAAACTCGGTCTTCTGTGTCGCCATCGGCCGGCTGTCAAAGCTCCCGTCCGGTGCAGCCGTTGTCATCATCGCGATGCGTATGTCCTTAATTAGATCACCAAGCCGCTTGATCCCGGCCTGGCCCGACAGATGCTCTTCACTCATGAGATCGATCTCCTCTTTCCCTCAGATGCGGGCAATCCCTCAGCGCGTCATCGGAGGTTCACGTCGGTTCTCGTAAAATGGTGGGATACGGCGTGAGCGGTACCTCGCCCTCCACCCCGCGAAAGTGAGTCATCGTGAGCGCAGTTCTTTCCTTTCCGTCGCTGCAGACAGCCGAGTTTCATCAATCGGTCCTCCACCCCGCTCCCCGCGTTGCCGTCTTCGACTGTGACGGCACCCTCTGGTCCGGTGATGCCGGCTCCGGCTTCATGAAGTGGACCATCGAGTCCGGCCTCGTCTCCCGCGAGGTCGTCGACTTCATCGACAGCCGGTACCGCGCCTATAGCCGCGGAGAGGTCACGGAGGCCGCTATCTGCGGAGAGATGGTCCAGATGTACCAGGGCCTGCACGAAGACGAGATGCGTCGTGTCGCCCGTGTCTTCTTCGACAAGTTCATTCGTCCTCATATCTTTTCCGAGCTTCGCAGCCTCATCGAGCAGCTGCACACGCTCGGCACCGAGATCTGGGCCGTCAGCTCCACCAACGACTGGGTCATCGAGGAAGGTGTGCGCGACTTCGGCATCCCCGCTGATCACGTTCTCGCGGCAAAGGTCAGGGTCACCAGCGGCATCGTCACCAACCATCTGCTCGACGTCCCCACCGACGAAGCCAAAGTCGCCGCTCTTCACCGAGCCGGTGTACACGCCCCGGACGTCGTCTTCGGCAACTCCGTTCACGACGCGGCCATGCTCGCCATCGCCGGCCGCCCCTTCGCCGTCAATCCCTCGCCAGCGCTCGTCACCCAGGCACAGGCATCCGGTTGGCCCATCTATCTCCCCTCAGCTGTCCGCGAGGGCTGACACGCAGGTTCCGGATCCCCGCCCCGCCAACTCCGCAACAAGCTGAGCCTTTTCTCCTGCTCCGGTCGTCTAAACACGCAGCAGTGAAAGAGCCCATTCGCAAGCTCAAGGGGTACGGAGACGCGCCCACGATGACACCTTCGGTCCGCTACGTTGTGGCCGCGCTGATCCTGCGTGAGAACGTCGCCAGTCATCGCGAAGTGCTCATCTGCCAGCGGCGGCCAGACCAGCCGATGAGCCTGAAATGGGAGTTTCCCGGCGGCAAGATCGAAGCAGGCGAAACACCGGAAGTCGCTCTCGCCCGAGAACTCAATGAAGAGCTCGGCATCCACGCCGTCATCGGTCGCCACGTCGCCGGCCTGCGCCATCGTTATCGCAACGGCGCGTCCATTGATCTGCAGTTCTTTATGGTTCGGGAGTTCGCAGGAGAACTGGAAAATCGCATCTTCAACGAGATGCGCTGGTCGCCGCTAAGCGCTCTTCCAGACTACGATTTCCTCGCGGCCGATCTCGATCTGGTCCGCGAACTCGCCGACGGCAAGTACCTGTAGCTCCCCACTCAACACTGTCGTTCCCATCCCGCACACGGATCTGCTGTTGTCCTTGCCCAAGGCAAGGACGCCAACCATTACGAACCGCCTGGCGCAGGTTGCGTTCTCTTTCGCGCTTGTTGCCTTCAGTGATGAGCCAGGGAGTGAGAGAGTTCTTCCAGTACCGTCACAATCCGTTCCACCTGTGCGTCATTGCCGTACCCACTCTGCTCCGCTCGTCGCTGGCCGGCAGCCGCAATCCGGCTCCGCGCTGCTTCATCCGGCAGGTACTGTCGGATCTTCGCCACGCACTCCTCGATATCCCTGAAGAACACCGCCTCTTCCCCCTCACGGAACTTCGCGCTGTGACCTTCCGATCGCTCCGCCAATAAAAATCCGCCGCACGCCGTGATCTCGAAGCTCTTATGCGCGTACTCATCCTGGTTGGAGTGCGTGAGAAAACTCAGGTTGATCTTCGAGGCCCAGATCGCCTCGCGGTACGCATCGTGGTAAAGCCCGTCCTCTCCCGAGAACATGCGGCGCAACATCTCCGGAGCGAGTGCCGCCCGCCACGCCTTTGAGCCAGACACCGTGACCGGAACATTGAACTCCGTCGCCAGCCGCAGCAGAAACTCAGCCCGGTTATCGTACGGGCTTCCGATAAACGAGACTTCGCGGGTACGGTTTGCGTCCGTCCAGCCCGGCGGTGGTGGAAAGTGCAGCGTCGGCTCATAGGCCGTCTGGATCTTCATCACCCGCCGCGCACCGCGCTCCTCGTAGTCCCGCACGCTGACGTCCCGTTGGGTAATGTGCAGGTCAAACTCTCGCAGGCACTTCATATAGAGCCGCCATCCGGGATCCCGCCTTGGTCCGAAGGCGTTGTCAATCATGTAGCTCGCTGTGACCACTCCCTGCTTTCGCAAGGACTGCAAGGTGGAAGGTTGAAGGCCTAGAACCTTGTCGGCCCATAGCACCGCAATGTCGTCGCCCGCAGCAGCGCGGAGCAGGTCTCGATTGAGCCGCTCGATGTGCGGTCCTGCCGCGATGCGAAACGCCACCTTGCGCAGCACAGGATGCGCCAGCTCGTAGCCGTTGATGTCGAACGGAATCACGGCGTGGCCAAGGCGCTCGAGCGCCCACATCCGGTACAGCGCAGAATCGTTCGGCGTCAGGCTGCCGGCATACAGGATCTTCATCGAGCCTCAGACATCTCCGGCCGTCGCCCGTAGCCAACCTTAGCGGAGCGCCGGTCTGGTCTTCACAATAAATGGCGGGGCCATTGGCCGCCCGATGCACCGCTCGACAGCGGTCTGCACACAGTGGAACCTCTCTTGACAATCCCCTGTGAGAGCCGCACACTGCGAGGACAGTCGCTTTTGCCACTCTGCTTTCGAAGCAAGCTCTGGATCGAGGAACTGCGTTTGGCGGACCCAACTACAAGCCGTGTCAGCATGACGCTCTCCTCGTCCCTCGCGAGCGTCGATCGCGCAGAACAGGCAGCCGAGGAGTATGCCGAGCGCGTTGGCTTCGACGAAGATACGCGCGGCAACATCGCCATGGCAGTCCGCGAGGCAGTCGTCAACGCCGTTCTTCACGGCAACGCCTACGATACCAGCAAGCACGTCACCGTCTCGTTCGAAACAGCAGGCGATGATCTGCTCGTGAAGGTCGTAGACCAGGGAACCGGCCTCGATCCGCAGACCATCCCTGATCCCCTTGCCCCCGAAAACATCATGCGTGGCTCCGGCCGCGGCATCTTCCTCATCCGTGCGTTCATGGATGAGGTAAACTTTCGCCAAACTCACCCGGGCACTGAACTCACCCTGATCAAACATAGAACGCCCGCATAATCGGGCTATAAGGAGAACTTTTCCATGAGCATGAAGGTAGCAACTCGCCAGGTAGACGGCGTCACCATTCTTGACCTTAGCGGACGCATCACCCTCGGCGAAGGCAGCGTGACCGTTCGTGATGCCGTCCGCGATGTTCTGGCGAAAGGGTCAAAGAAGATCCTCCTCAACCTCGGCGACATCAACTACATCGACAGCTCGGGGATTGGCGAACTCGTGAGCGCCTTCACCACCGTCCGGAACGCCGGCGGCGAGCTCAAGCTGCTTAACCTCACCAAAAAGGTGCACGACCTGCTCCAAATCACCAAACTCTACACCGTTTTCGACGTAAAAGATGACGAAGCAACGGCTATCTCTTCCTTCACCAAATAGCTCATCACATCCCAAAACAAAGGCCCTCCGAGAGGAGGGCCTTTGTTTTGTTTGCCTTGCAAGGTTATTTACTGAAGTCGACCTTTGGCGCGTTGGAGTTCTCAGGATTGCCCTTGAAGTACTCATCCCGGTACTTAAACCCTGCCATTCCAGCAAAGAAACTGTTCGGAAACTGTTGAACATAAACGTCATAGTCGCGCAGCGTCCGGTTATACCGACTGCGCTCCACAGCGATTCGGTTCTCCGTTCCAGCCAACTCATCCGACAACCGCATGAACTGCTCGTTCCCCTTCAAGTTAGGGTATTGCTCCTGCAACCGAAAAAACGGCCCCAAAGCAACGTCCAGCTTGGAGTTCGCGTTTATAGCTGACGCCCTGTCGGGAGCGCCCAGAACGCCTGCACGTGCGTTGGCAATGTTCGTCAGAACTGTTGTTTCTTCACTGACATAGCCCTTTACAGTGGCGACGAGATTGGGAATCAGATCCAACCGTCGTTGTTGGACTACGTTGACCTGCGAGTACGCCTGATCAACATCCTCATTCATCTTTACCAGCTGATTCTTTGTGCTCACGTAGCTGCCGAATCCCAATAAGCAAAGCAGGATGATGATGACGACCGCTCCGATTGCAACCCAAGTACCTTTCATGTGTTTTCCTCTGGCCCTCCATAGGGCCGGTTCTAAGCATTACGAGCAGATGCGCGGGAAGGTTCCGGCTGTACTCTACCACTGATAGCACGCTCCTCTATCAGCACCGCTCCTTAGAAGTCGCCACTCGCACCTCCGCCGCCAGACGATCCACCGCCAAAACCGCCAAAACCGCCGTCGTCTCCCCCGTTTCCGCCACCACCGCCAAAACCGCCGCCGTAACCTCCTCGGCCTCCTCCACCCATGCCGCCAAGAACGTTTCCGAGAACAAACCATCCGAGACCACCACCGCCGCCGCCCCGGCCTCCTCGCCCACCTCGACCCATGACCGACAAAATGAAAATGCCGAGCATAACAAATAGAAGAATCTGGCCGATTCCAAGCGATGTCGAATGTGCTTCCTGGCGATGGTACATGTGAGTCAAAGGTGTCAAAGTGACACCAGCGTCAGTCGCGATCACGGTAGCAATCTGCCGCACACCCGACGGAACGGCAGCATCGTAGTCGTTTGCCTTCGCGTCGGCTTGCATGGAACGGCCGATGTCGCCGACTTTCGCGTCGTTCAGGATTCCTTCCAGACCGTATCCGACCTCGATCCGCCCCCTGCGCGGATTCATCACAAGTAGCATCAGGACACCGCGGTCCGTGCCCTTCGCACCAACCTTCCACTTTTCTTCCAGCTGTGTCGCGAACTCTTCGATCGATTGATCCCCATCGATTGTCTTGATCGTAACCACGGCGATCTGCGCATGCGCCTGACGATCAACTGCCGTACAAAGCGACTCGACCTGTTGCTTTACGGGATCTGAAAGCACGCCGGCAAAGTCGTTGACATAGCCCTGCGGAGCCGGCAGCGTCGCGACACTCTCTGCGGGAACAGGCACGACGAAGAGGAAGAACAGGACAGAACCGAGGAGCCAGCGCCGCATGAAGTAAAAGCCTCTAGCGTCATTATCGACGTTCTCCTTGTCCTTGTCCGTAGGAACGCGGGCAGCATGGGAAGATGACATGAGCAATCTCCTTCGTCGCTGAGAGTGATAGACCTGAAAGTATCTTCGTGAGGCTTCGGGGCGCGGGACCCAGAGCGGTCGAGCCCGCCCGAGGCGCTCTTTCTGTAGAAGACGGTATTCTGTCCGGCAGGGTAAAAGGAAGTTTATACATGACTAGTTCTGCACCGACTGCACGTCGAGATCCGAAGTCTATTCTGCGGCATGGCCAAACACTTTCTGACGAGTTCGGCTGGATGCGCGAGAAAAGTTCCCCTGAGGTGATCTCTTACCTCGACGCTGAAAACGCCTACACCGCCGCAATGATGGAGGGTACGGAAGAACTACAAGCGAAGCTCTACACGGAGATGTTGGCGCATATTAAGGAAACCGACGAGTCTGTCGCGTATCCGTATCGCGGCTGGTGGTACTCAACGCGAACGGTTGAGGGTAAACAGTACGCGATTCATTGCCGACGAAAGACTGCGGCAAATGGGGATTTCGCGCCAGTCGAGCCCGAGGTCATTCTGCTCGATGTGAATCAACTTGCGGAGGGGCAGGCGTTCATGTCCGTCGGCGGCATGGCGATCAGCCCTGATGGGTGGCTGCTGGCATACTCGACCGACAACACGGGATTCCGGCAGTATACCTTGCACATGCGAGATCTTCGGTCCGGTGAGGACCTGTTTGACACGGTGGAACGCGTAGGTTCCATGGCCTGGTCGGCGGACGGCCAGACGCTCTTCTACACGACGGAGGACGAACAGACCAAGCGCCAGGACAAACTGTGGCGCCACACGATCGGCGGGGCGCCAGAATCAGACGTGCTGGTCTACGAAGAGGCGGATGAACGGTTCAATCTGGGGGTCGGTCGAACGCGCGACGGACAGTTTCTGCTGATGGAAGCAGGTAGCCATACCACGAGTGAGACACGATTTCTGGAAGCCTCCAGACTCGACGGAGGCTTCCGGATCCTCGCCCCACGCATGGAGGAGCAGGAGTACACCGTCGAGCACCGCAGAGGCCTTTTCTACATCCGCGTAAACGACACGGGAAAGAACTTTCGAGTTGTGACAGCTCCGGTTGACTTTCCGGATCGCGATCACTGGACCGAGCTCCTCGCCGAAGAACCGGCCGCGCCTCTTGAGGACTTCGATCTCTTCGCCACATTCTGTGTGTGCTCGAGACGCAGAGCCGGGCTAACGACGCTCGAAGTTCTTCCGTTCGTTGCACAGGATCAGCTTGGATCGGCTATGGAGATTTCCTTTCCTGAGCCCGTATACACTGCCGCCGCGCATATTAACCGAGAGTTCGACACCAGAACCTTTCGCTATAGCTATCAGTCCCTCGTGTCTCCCGCCTCGGTGTACAGCTACGATGTGGGTTCAGCAGTTTCGACCTTGCTCAAGGAGCAGGAGGTCCCTGGAGGGTTTGACCGCGCTCGCTATGGCTCCGAACGGGTGTGGGTCAAAGCTGCAGACGAGGTAGAGGTGCCCGTTTCGTTGGTGTACCGGAGAGATCGCTTCACGAAAGATGGAAGCAATCCGCTCTATATCTATGGCTATGGATCGTATGGCTACCCCTTGCCAATAGGGTTCAGTGCAACGCGCCTGTCGCTGCTTGACCGCGGACTTGTGCTGGCGTACGCCCATATCCGCGGCGGTGGCGAGATGGGGGATGTGTGGCACGATGCGGGCAAGATGATGCTGAAGCAGAATACCTTCACCGACTTCGTGAGCGTTGCGGAAGCCCTGGTAAAGCAACAATACGGCAGCCGCGACCGCATCGCTATCGAGGGTGGAAGTGCCGGTGGCCTGCTTATGGGTGCGGTGGTCAACCTTCGCCCGGATCTGTTCCGGGCAGTCCTGTCGCATGTGCCCTTTGTCGACGTGATGAACAGCATGCTGGATGCCACCCTTCCACTTACCGTCGCCGAATACGAAGAGTGGGGGAATCCTAATGAGCCCGACGCGTTCGCGTACATGCGAACCTACTCGCCGTACGACAATCTGGTGAGGGGAGCTTACCCGGCAATGCTGGTCAAGACCAGTCTCAACGACTCTCAGGTGATGTATTGGGAACCGGCGAAGTACGTGGCAAAGCTACGCGGTCTAAAGACCAACGACACGCCGCTGCTGCTGCACATCAATATGGATGCCGGGCATGGCGGGGCCAGCGGGCGGTACGACTACCTGAAGGAGATCGCGTTCGACTACGCGTTTCTGCTGCGGGAACTTGGGGTAGAACAGTAGACTCGACCTACGCTTTGGCAGCGGGTGCGAGCTCGCCGCCTTCGCCGGGTGCAAGAAATAGATTGGTCTCGAGCCCATGCTGTCGTGTGTAGAGTTCGTAATATCGGCCATGCCTAGAGAGCAGGGTTTCGTGTGTTCCCTGCTCCACAATCTTTCCTTGTTCAATGACAAGAATCTGGTCTGCTCGCCGAATGGTCGAGAGCCGATGCGCGATGACGAAGGTCGTTCGACCTCGCATCAGGTAATTGAGACCGGCCTGGATCATTGCCTCTGATTCGGAATCAAGGGAACTGGTCGCCTCATCGAGGATGAGGATGCGCGGATCAGCAAGGATGGCGCGAGCGATGGAGAGTCGCTGGCGTTGCCCGCCAGAGAGCTTCACGCCGCGCTCACCGACGATCGTTTCATAGCCCTCCGGAAAGCGCTCGGCGAATTCATCCACACGGGCGATGCGGCATGCCTCCATGAGCAGCGCGTCGGTGGCGTCGGGACGCGAAAAGAGGATGTTCTCCCGGATGCTTCCGTCGAACAGGAAGGTCTCCTGTAGCACCACACCAAGCTGGATGCGGTAACTCGACAGCTGAACCGTCGCCAGATCCACATCGTCGACAAAGACATGCCCGTCGGTCGCAGTGTGAAAGGCACAGAGCAGGGAGATGATGGTGGACTTGCCGGAACCGGAGGACCCAACGAGTGCCGTTGACGTTCCTGGCTGCGAGGTAAAAGAGATTCCGTGTAAGACCGGCTTGCCCGGCTCATACTCAAAAGTGACGTCACTAAAAACTACTTTGCCATTGAGAATAGGCAGCTTGACCGCACGTGCAGGTTCGCCATCTTCCTCCCGTTCGGAAAGGATCTCGGTGGTGCGATCGATGCCCGCCATCGCTTCTGTCAGCTGCGTTCCAATCGAGACCAGCTGCACGATCGGAGCAATCATGAAGGCAAGAAACATCACATAGGTGACGTACCCGCCTTTCGTCAGCTGACCCGCAACCACCTGATGCGCGCCGAGCCACATGACAAGCGCGCCAACAAACCCGAGAACGGCGGTCGAGGCAAGCGACATGAAGCTCTGGGCGGTGAGCGAGCTGATCACATTCGTGAGCAGCCGTTGCGCACCGGTGGCGAACACGTTCGCTTCACTTTGCTCGGCATGGTAGCCCTTCACGACGCGCACGCCGCCCAGTGACTCCGTCAGCCGCCCAGTCACTTCCGCGTTGATCTTTGAGCGCTCACGAAAGATGGGGCGAATGGTCTTGAAGGCACGTTGCAGGATCAAGCCGAAGATCATCAGGATGACAAACGTCAGCAGCGTCATCTTCACGGAAAGCGAGATCAAATAACAGAAGGCAAAGATGGCCGTGAGCACGCCTCCGATGAAGTCGATCACACCTGTGCCTATGATGTTCCGAACACCTTCTACATCGGTCATGATGCGTGCGACAAGGGTGCCGGTGCGGTTGGAATCGTAGAACGATACTGGCAGCCGGCCGATATGGGATTGAACCTGCGTGCGCAGTTCCGCAATGAGGCGTTGCCCTGCCTTTGAGAGCAACTGGGTGAGCGTGAACGAAGTGATACCCTGCAGGATCGTCGCCGTCACCACCGCCCCGACGATCAACGGCAACAGCCCAATCTGCCGCTTATCCATCACGTCATCGATGAGATATCGCGTGCTCGCCGGCAGGATAAGCCCACTTGCACGATTCACAATCATTAAACCGAAGCCTCCGGCAAGCAGCCATCGACGCGGAGACACGAGCTTCCAGACCTCCGGCAAGACCTTCTTGAGTGGCGGTTTGGGGCGCTCTGCGGACAGGCCGGCAGATGTCGCGCGACCTGTCCCGCGAGAGGCGCGATCGCCGCTCGGCATACTAGGAGGTCCAAAGTTCGAAGTGAGTGACATGGGAAGGACCTTTCAAGCGCGCGCCCGCTTGGGAACGGATCAGCTACAGAGCAAGCCGGGCGCGGCGCGCTGCAATGAATGATCGAACACACAGAAGAACGAAGAAAAGGCAGAGCAGGGACATCGCAGCTTTCTCCTCAACGGCAACCGGATGTTCAAAGCTGCCTCCGTGAGCCAGGCGAAAGACGTCGATGTCCGCTTTGATCGCGCCGAGGAACGAGAGCAGCGCAACTGTCACGGCGACATGCATCCAAAGCATGCGTTTCTTCGGGTCGGGCGAGCTTGCAAGGCCCCAAAGACGCAGAACAAAACTCCTCCGGCTGCTGGGATCAGTGCTGTCGGATGATTGGAGCCCGTCGCGATAAACCCGGCGATCGCAATCAAAATGAGCAGGACGCCGAGGCCGATCGTTAGTTTAGCCATTAGGTGAAACTCCTGTGTCTCTGTGGTGAAGGGGCTCGGGCGGAGTCATCAAGCCGCGGCGGCCTTGTGAATCTCGGCAAGCATCTGTTCCGGCGTCCACGCGTTCGTGGGATACCAGGCCAGGATGTGGCCTTGCTTGTCGATCAGCGCAGTGGAAAGAGAGTGATAGAGCGAACCCGTTTCTCCGGGCGTAATGCCGACACCGAAGAACTGCGCGACCGCCGGAAGCTCCTTTTCCGGGGGCGCGGCGAAGTCCCAATGACCGAAGTTCTCCTTGGTGAAGCGTCCGGTGTACGCTCCGCCGTAACTTCGCAACACTTGTGGCGTGTCGTACGCAGGATCAAAGGAGATCGAGAGCAGATGCGTCTTGGCGTAGAGCTTTGGTTCCCTTGCCAGTGCCTCATCAATAGCTGCAAAGTTCCGACTCATGCGGGGACAGTAATCAGCAATCGTGCAGCGCGTATAGACAAACGTCGCCAGAAGAAGCTTTCCATGAAACTGATGGAGATGAATGGTCTGTTTGGATTGATTTAAGAAAGCGAAGTTCGGCACCACGTCCCCTGGAACAGGGGTATGGTACTGCACGGTTGGTTTGTAGTCGGGCCGTGCCTGCGCGATAACAACAACCTGGTCCAGCATCGGATCGCTGAAGCCATCTGCATCCTTATGCACAAGAATCGTCGCTGTGATGCGGTCCCCAGGATGCAGTTCGCTGGCTACGGCCGAATCCTTCAGCTTGTAAGGCATCACCATGGCTCCCATGAAGTCCGGTACGGCCTCGTGGTCCAACGTTATGCTGCTTCCCTGCACCGCAATCACCTTCCCGCGTACCGAAAATCGCTGCAATGGTGTCGAAGTTGAACTCATTGCCGTTCCGGCCGGCGTAGATCGGCAGCCCAGACTGATGGGCAAGGCAAGGGAGGCAAGAAGAACGATCCGAAATCTGCACGAATAGATCACTCCATGATGATAATGGTTCACGACGTAGACGCCCTTACGAGTGACGCGATCGGATGAGGTTTGACGATGACCACTGAACCACGGATGGCGGCGCAGCAGGTTCCGTCCGTCGCGATGATGCACTTTAGCTTCATCCTTACGGGACTAGGCACGGCTATGCTGGGTCCGCTTCTGCCTTCGCTGACGAGGCAGTGGCACCTTCTGGATCAGCAAAGCGGGCTTCTTCTCCTGGCCCAGTTCTGCGGTTCGTTTCTGGGCGGTGCGACGATGTCATGGAGGTTAAAACGTGGCCTGCTGTTGGGTATGGGAGCGTCGACGGTGGGCCTCCTCGTCTTTGCCGTCTCGCCTGGGTTGGCACTCGCGTGCCCTGCTCTCTTTGTGGCTGGGTTTGGTCTCGGGCATTCGATTACAGCCGTCAACATTCTTGCAGGTCAGCGATTCACAGAGAAGCGTGCTTCCGCCCTGTCCCTTCTGAACTTCTTCTGGAGCTTCGGGGCGATGCTTGCGCCACTGCTGGCCGGGTGGCTTACGCCACATATCGCTCTACATCGTCTTCTCCTCGCCTTCGCTTCCCTTTTCGCAATCTGTGGTGTTGGCCTCGCGTTCGAGATGCGGGGGGGCTTCACGGATGTGCGCGTAATGGAGCAGCCGCATCAACAGGGCGGCCGGTCCGGTCTGGCAGGAAGAACTTTTCTGTTCTTCATGGGCATGTTGTTCCTCTACGGAGGTCTGGAAACCTGCCTTAGCGGATGGCTCACGACCTATGCGTTCCGATACGGCGACCGGGTGCTCGCGATCAGCCAATATACGACTCTCCTGCTCTGGATGAGCCTCACCTTTGGACGGATTGGATCAGCGGCTCTGCTGCGAAGAGTTCCGGAAACCTTGTTGTGGAGGCTGGCCCTGCTTGCAACGACGCTTCTGACGGGGATTCTGGCAACGGCTCACACAGCAGCAGGCATTGCGATCACGACCGTACTTCTGGGTCTAAGTCTCTCGCCTTGGTTCCCGGTCACCTTTTCGCTTCTGATGGGGGAGCGTCCCCGAGCACGGCAGGCAGGCATTGTGATTGCCGTTAGCGGCCTTGGAGCTGCTTCTCTGCCGTGGATGATGGGCTTCCTTTCTACCCACTCAGGCTCGCTGCAACGCGCTCTCGTCATTCCTCTTCTGGCAGCAATGCTGCTTTTCGGAATGAGCCTGCTGCGGCGCTCTCCCGCCGCGACAACCGTATGATTTGCCTTGCTGTGGGGTGTGAAAGCCGCGCTGCTAGATCTGAGAGTGCGGCGTATTCTTAGAGACATGGGGGCATCGGTTCCAGCGGAGATCCTTGCAGCGCTTGAGCGAGGCAATCTGATTCTGACCAGCAATGATCGTGCGGCTCGGGTGATTCGTCATTCCTGGGACAATCTTCAGAGTGGTCGCGACCAGAGATCGTGGGAGCCTGCCAAGGTTCTGAGCTGGCGGACCTGGACACACCTTCTGTGGGGAAGGATGCTCCTCGATGGCAGGGCGAGCGCTCTTCTTCTGACGGTCTGGCAGGAAAAGAGGATTTGGGAGAAGGTCATCGCCGCGGGCAGCTTGACGCCCGGCCTTTCCAGGCCCGAGTCCCTCGCAACTTTGGCCGCGACCGCATGGCAACGTCTCTGCACCTACAACGGGCAGGAACAGCTTCGCCGTGCCATGCCACACCTGCAAGGAGACGCGCGGCAGTTTGCTCTCTGGGTCCAGGCGTTCGACGCGATGTGCCGTCGGGAGTCGTTGCTGAGTGCATCGCTACTCGAGACGGAACTCGTCAGCCGCGTGGCCCTGCAGGATGTCGAGAGGTTCGGTAATGGCATGCTGCTGTTGGGCTTTGATCGGCTCACGCCTGCACAGAGCGCGCTTCTGGACAGTCTCCGTTCGCTTGAGGCAACGATTGAGTTCGCAGAGGAGCCGAGAAGCCAAGGCGGCCTCCTGGTAACAGCTCCTGACGAAACCGAAGAGCTGCGAGGATGCGCGCGGTGGATCCGCAACCAGCTTCGGGAGGCTCCTCAGGCTCGCTTTGCCTTGATCGTGAACGATCTCGAGGCGGAGATGGGACTTATCGAGTCTGTACTGCGCGAGCATCTCTCGCCGGAGTTGGAAGACATAGCGGCCGACAGCGATCAGATTCCCTTTGAGTTCTCTCTAGGGCGACCGCTGATGCATGAGCCAATGGTGCAGACCGCACTGGACTTGATCCATTGGACATCCACTTCAATTTCTGTTGAGAAGGTCAGTCGGCTCTTGCTGTCTCCCTATTTTGCTCACTCGGACGAAGAAGCCGCTGCGCGAGCGGAGTTCGACGCGTGTAGCCTGCGACAACAGATGCGCCTTCGTCCTGATGTGGCGATTGATGCTCTCCTTCGCGAGTTGCGAGACTCTTCAGGGATGCCTTCCCGCCTGCCTCTGCTGCGACGTGTTCTGGAAGAGATGAATGCCATACAGGCCCGCGCTGATCTCCTTCCTCGTGGCTTCGGTAGCTGGTCTGAGTGGATCCGCAGATGGCTGGTGCGGGCTCGTTGGGGAGAAAGCGGTTCGGCTCTTGGAAGTCGTGAGTATCAGCTGCGCGAACGATGGGAAGATGCTCTCGATCATCTAGCAGCGCTCGATTTTCTTGGCGAGCAAGTGGAGTTCGATGAAGCTGTCCGAACCCTTTCTCGAATCACCCGCGATCTGATCTTCGCTCCCGAGTCGCGGAATCTACCCGTACAGGTTCTTGGGCCATTAGAGGCCGCTGGTGAGCAGTTTGACGGACTCTGGGTACTGCGCGCCGGAGAGATGGCTTGGCCTCCCTCTGCAGCCGCCCTTCCACTTCTTCCCTGGTCTCTGCAACGTGAGGCCGGAATGCCAGGCACAGACAGTGAGCAGGAGCGAAGGTCTGCGGAACGATGCACACAGCGTCTTACAGGATCGGCGAGCAACGTGGTTTTCAGCTTTGCCCAGGCGACATCATCCGGAGGGCGCCAACGGGCTGCTGCTGTTGTACGAGATCTTGGACTGCAGGCTTTGTCTATAATCGATCTGACCGGCAGCGAGGAGGCTCGTTCCCTCGTTGAGCTTGAACGTGTGCCGGACAGCGGAAGTGTCGCGCCTCTGCCCGATATCACTCATCGGGGAGGCGTTCGGATTCTGGAGTTGCAGGCTGCGTGTGGCTTCCGTGCGTTCGCAGAGATGCGACTCGGCTCCTCCGAGCCGGCCGAGCGCGAAATAGGCCTCAACGCAACGGAACGCGGCAACGTGGTGCACACTGCACTCCAGGCCTTCTGGTCCACCGTGGGAGGTCAGCAGGAGCTACGCGCAATGGGTCAGGTCGAGCGGGAACAGGCAATTGGTCGTGCCGTTCTGCAGGGTCTTTCGCACGCGCAACACCGTCGAGCAGACCTTTGGGATGACGCCTACCTCGAGACCCAGCAGGTCCGATTGGCGAACTTACTCAGCGAGTGGATCGATCTGGAACTTCAACGTCCCGAATTCACGGTGGTCGCCCAGGAGGAGAGCCGTCAGAACGTCTCAATTGGTCCGTTGCGGCTTTCACTACGCGTAGATCGCATCGACCTGGTGGATGGGCAGCAGGTGATCCTCGATTACAAGACCGGTGGCGCGAACACATCGGAATGGCTCGGAGATCGGCCTGATAGCCCGCAGGTACCGCTTTATGCCATTCTCGCGAGCGAAGGTGTTGCCCAGGCTTCGGAGACGCGCTCTCCACTTGGCGCGGTGGGCTTCGGACAGGTACGTGCCGGCAAGGATCTAAAGCTGCGTGGCTTCGAGGCTACACCAGGAATCCTCTCGTCCCCCAGATCGGGAGCCAGGCCCCCGAAGATGGATGCAGAGAACTTCGAAGATCAGGTGGCACGATGGCATCAAGTCCTGGAACAGCTCGCAACCGAGTTCGCCGAGGGAGATGCCCGCGTTCGCCCGAAGCAGTACCCGTCAACGTGTGAACGTTGTAGTCAGCGGGTGCTCTGTCGACTCGATGCATCGAGCTTCGAAGAGAGTCTCGAGGATCCGATCGCAGATGAGGACGACGATCAGCATGGGTGATCTGTTCGAAATGTTTCGACCCCGCGTCCCTGATGCGGCAGCCCGAGAGCAGGCGCTTGATATCGAACGGTCGTGGATCGTGGAAGCGCCTGCAGGATCAGGAAAAACCGGGCTTCTGATCCAGCGATATCTTCGCCTGCTTGCTGATCCGAGTACGGCTGAACCGGAGCAGGTGCTCGCGATCACCTTCACAAAAGCAGCTGCTGAAGAGATCCGCGAGCGTGTGTTGCAGGAGCTGCAATATGCGGCGGATAGCTTGGAACCGAAGTCAGACTACGATCGCGTCACGCGAGAGTTGGCCAACGCTGTTCTTTGGCGAGATCACGCGGGAGATTGGCGGTTGCTTGATGAACCTCGACGCCTTCGCGTGCGCACCATCGATGCGGTCTGTGCAGAGATCGCGCGATCGTTGCCAATCACCTCTGGAGGAAACGGATCGCTCTCTCCGGTCGAGGAAGCTTCCTCACTCTATCGTGAAGCAGCACGTCGAACATGGCTGCGTCTGGGAGGGGAGGATGCGGCTCTGAGTGATGCTCTACGATCGTTGCTATTGCATCGAGACGGTGACCTACAGGCCTGCATATCGCTGGTAGCCGAAATGCTTGGGGAACGGGAGCAATGGGGCTCGCTGGTTCCGCTGCGAGACGAGGATCTTACAGAAGAGGCTCTCGATTCACGACTCCAGGAGCAGTTGAACCAGACGCTCGAGGCGGTAGTATGCGAAGGTTTGGGGCGTTTGGCGAGAGCATTTTCCGAAACTGCGCTGCATCGCCTTGCCAACCTCGCCAATGACCTAAGCGACAGATCTGGCTATGGCAATCAAACTTCGCCAATCGCAGTCTGCCGGGAGCTTCACAGCTCGCCGACCGACGCCGCGGCGCACTTGGTGTACTGGCGTGCACTTACTCACCTTCTCCTCGCGCCCTCAACGAAAAACTGGCGGAGCGGCTTTAACAGCAACCACATCGGTTTCCTAACTAACCCGAAGGACCGAGCCTCGCTCAAGCAGATCGCGCTTGAGGTGCAGCAACAGCCAGAGTTGTTGGATCTACTAAGAGAGGTCGGCAGCCTGCCGCCGATCGAGTTTCCGGCTGAACAGTGGCCAATCACCAAAGCGCTCTTTCGGGTTCTGCGGCAGGCTCTGGCGGACTTGCAACTCGTCTTCAGCGAAACAGGTCTCTGTGACTTCGCCGAGCTGTCACTTCTTGCTGGGTCCGCGCTCAGGCAGGCGGCGGGGCCGGATAATCTCGAAATCGCCCTCGGGACGGAGCTAAAACATCTGCTCGTCGACGAGATGCAAGACACCAGCACCCGCCAGTATGACTTGATCGAGCGGTTGACAGATGGCTGGGCTGATGAACGAAAGACGATCTTCCTTGTTGGGGATCCCAAACAGTCGATCTACCTTTTTCGCCAGGCGCGCGTGGAGCGCTTCGTCGAAACCATGCGAACGGGCAGACTGGGCCAGATCCCCCTCGGACTGCTGCAGCTGACGGCGAACTTCCGTTCGCAGGCAGGGCTGGTGACCGCGTTCAATCAGGATTTCGGCAGGATTTTTCCGCACGTCATGGAGCGAGCAGAAGATGTGAACTACGTACAAGCAGCGGCTACAAAAAAGGTCACGCCCGGCCTTGCTGGTAGCGACGGATCGGTCTGGCACCTCACTGTTCTTCCAGCGGAAGCTCCGGAGGCGCAGCGAAAGGCGCAGACACAGCTTCTTCGCAATGCTCGACAGGTTCGGGAAAGGGTGGACCATTGGCGCGCTAAACCGCTTCCTCAAGACCGCACAGCACCATGGAAGATAGCCGTGCTCGTGCAGTCTCGGCGCAGTCTCGCGAGAGTGCTCCCGGAGTTGCGCCGAGCCGATCCCATTCCAATTCGCGCTCTCAAAATTGACACTTTGCACGAGCGGCGAGAGGTCCTGGACCTGCTTGCCCTCACACGCGCTCTTCTGCATCCGGCAGATCGCACGGCCTGGCTGGCGGTCCTTCATGCTCCGTGGTGCGGTCTCGGCCTGGCAGATCTCCACATTCTCACCGGAAAAGATGACCCGCGGTTTGTCGGCCGAACAATGATGAAGTTGATCGACGCACATGGAACTGAACTATCGGTCAACGGAACGATGCGGCTGGAGCGAGCCTGGCCGGTGCTCAACGCCGCGCTCCGGTCCGCCGGGCGGATTCGACTTCCCGAACGCGTAGAACGCACCTGGCGATCGCTCGGTGGAGACGCTTTCCTCGACGATACCGCACTGAAGAACGTATCTACTTTTCTCGACCTTCTCCGCAATCTGGACCGCGACGAAGGAGAGGTTACGGTTTCCGAGTTGACGCGGCGCGTCAAGCGGCTCTACGCGTCCTCTGCCGTGGATGACGACGCAGTTGATCTAGTCACGATTCATGGTGCGAAGGGCCTCGAATGGGACGTGGTTCTGGTACCTGAACTGGAACGCCGCGCTCCCACCAGCAGATCTCGTCTCTTTGAGTGGGAGGAGTTGCTAGACGGGCGGGTTGTACTTGCGCCCATTGCGGCGAAAGGGAAAGATGCCACAGCTCTCAATGGGTGGTTACGTTCTGTGCGATCCCGAAGAGAAGTAGCCGAGCGGAAGCGTCTCTTCTACGTTGCCTGCACACGCGCTCGAGAAGAACTGCATCTGTTTGGCATCGCATGGGCGCGGGAGGGCGCTCGAGCCAAACCAGACTCCGGCAGCCTGCTTGAAGCAGCATGGCCCGCAGCGGAACAGCGAGTGGATCATGACGTGGATCGAAGTCCCGCGCTCAAGTTTGCTGAGGCCGGTTCGGTACTGGATCTTGCCGCGGCTGCAGAAGATCCGAGCAACCAGACGGATGTGCGAACCCCTACTCTGGAGCGTTTGCCACTGAGCTTTCAGCGATTTCCTCAAGTCGCTCTCCATGGTCCGGCTACCCTAACTGGGCAGGCCGTAAACGCCGGCGTAGGTCTCCCAAGGGGAGATGGATCCTTTGCCTCGCGATGCCTGGGAACGACAGTCCATACGTTTTTAGAGGAGACGGCTCGCAGAGTAGGTCAGGGGTCTACAACGGCACAACTGATCGCGGAGCTTTCGGAGAACGAGCCCAGGATTCGCGCTGTTTTGCGAGCGAGCGGTCTTCCTCCCTCGAGTGTGGACCAACAGCTTCGAACCGTCACAGGGGCGATACGCAAAACGTTGAGTGAGCCGATTGGCCAGTGGATCCTGGGAGCACGAACCGAAGCGCGAAACGAGTTTGCTCTGGCGGGTTGGCAAGAGACCACGAGACACGCTCGCATCGATCGGATCTTTCGCGCGGGTGCCACGACAAGGGAATCAGGTGATCAGTACCTCTGGATCATCGATTACAAAACTACCGTTTACGCGGGTGAAACCAGCGATCGACGAACCTTGCAAGCCTTCTTCGCGCGGGAACGAGCACACCATGCAGCGCAGCTTGAAGGTTATGCGAGACTGGTGAGCGAAGACCACATCAGGCTCGGTCTCTGGTTCCCACTCATCGGGAAATTCACATGGTGGTGTGCGGACGAAAGCAGCAGCGCCGATCACGTTGGGCAGACTAGCCCTGATGTCCACATCTAGAGACAGGAGAAAACTACAGCAGGTTATACCAGGTCTGCTGCGTTCTCCGCGGCTTTGCTGTTATGCCGCACATCAAAGCCGCGAACCCAGAAAATCACGTCTTCCGCAATGTTCGTCGCGTGATCTCCGACGCGCTCCAGATTGCGAGCGATGATCAGCGCATTCAGCGATTGCGGCGTCAGTTCAGGACGTTCCTTGATCAGCGAGGAAAGCGAGTAGAAAGCACTATTGTTCATTTCGTCGACCTGGTCATCTAATGTCAGCACAGATCTCGCCAACTCGGCATCCGCCTCGATAAAGGCCTGCAGCGCTTTGCGAACCATGGCCGCCGCCAAGGAGGCAAGACGAGGAATATCGACCGGCAAATCGATATTAGCAAAGGCGCCCATCTCCCTCACGCGCACCGCGATGTTGACGGCCTGGTCGCCCACCCTCTCAAGATCGGCGTTGATCCGGATCACAGAAAGAATGAATCGAAGATCAATCGCCATTGGTTGCTCCATGGCAAGAAGATCAAGCGCCATCTGATCGATTTCTCGCTCCAATTTGTTGATCGCTGGCTCCGATCGAAACACGAGTTCACAGATCGAGAGATCACGCGTTGTGTACGCCTCAATCGATCGCTGGATGGCCTGCTCCGCCATACCTGCCATCACGAGCAGGCGTTCTTTCAAGTCGTCGAGGCGCTGGTGAAAGTTGATGCGAAGAGCCATCAGCCAAACCTCCCGGTGATGTAATCCTCCGTGCGCTTGTCTCGAGGATTAGTGAATATTTTGTGAGTGGAATCGAACTCCACCATCTTGCCTGAAAGAAAGAAGCCCGTATTCTCTGCAACACGCGCTGCCTGCTGCATATTATGCGTCACGATGACGATGGTGTACTGAGCCTTAAGATGGAAGATCAAATCCTCGATCTTTGAGGTTGAGACCGGGTCCAACGCACTGGCAGGTTCATCCATCAGCAGAACCTCCGGGTCGACCGCGACGGCTCGAGCGATACAGAGGCGTTGCTGCTGTCCGCCGGAAAGAGAAGCGCCAGACTTCTTTTTTAGATCATCCTTCACCTCTTCCCACAGGGCCGCTTGCTTCAGGGAGCGTTCAACAGTCTCATCGAGAATCCGTCGATTGCGGAAGCCATTCAGCTTCAAGCCGCTGATGACGTTGTCATAGATCGACATCGTTGGGAAAGGATTTGGTCGTTGGAAGACCATGCCGACACGCCGTCTAATCTCGACGGGAGACGCGTCTTTATAGACATCGATCTCACCCATACGGACAGTCCCCGTCGCTCGGGCATCCGGATTCGTCTCGTGCATGCGATTCAAGCAACGAACAAAGGTGCTCTTGCCACAACCCGATGGTCCGATCAGCGCCGTTGCATGGTTCGCCGGAATGCGCAGGTTGATGTCTTGCAACGTATGTGTCGACCCGTACCATGCGTTCAGGTTCTCGACAAGAATATCGACGCCCACTAGCTGCTTCCTTTCAAAATGCCACGACCGGCGAAGATACGAACCAGCGTAACCGAGACCATGATGAGCACAATCAACACCAGAGCGCCAGCCCACGCGAGACGGTGCCACTCATCGTAAGGCGAGATCGCATACACGAAGATCTGCAAAGGAAGTGCCGCAATCGGTTCATTCAGGTGAAAGCTCCAGAACTGATTGCCGAACGCCGTGAAGAGCAGAGGTGCCGTCTCTCCTGCAACTCGTGCAAATGCCAGCATGCATCCGGTTATAATTCCCGGAGATGCGGTCCTCAAGCTGATCGAAAGCGCCGTGCGCCACTTGGGAACTCCTAGTCCCAGAGCCGCTTCCCGAACTGCATTCGGAACGATGAGCAGCATCTCTTCGGTTGTCCTGGTAATCGTAGGGACCATCATGATGGCGAGGGCAATGCCACCTGCCAGCGCAGAGAAGTGCTTCTGCCGAAGAACCACCAGGGCATAGACCGAAATGCCCATCACAATGGACGGCACCCCATTAAGCACATCTGCGGTGAATCGGACAGCCGCGGCGAGCACCTTGCCGCGACCGAACTCTGCCAAATACAGGCCTGCAGCTATCCCGACCGGAATCCCCATCAGGCTCGCCAGCAGAAGCACGATCCCAGAGCCAACAATCGAGTTGGCCATGCCCCCACCAGGTTCACCAACAGGTGCAGGGATGTGTGTAAAGAAGGCCAGATTCAAGGAACTCGCACCCTTGTACAGCAGATATCCGAGAATCGCGACAAGTGGGGCAATCACCAAGATCGTCGCGACCGTCGCCAGACCAACGACGAAATAATCCATGATCAATCGCCGCATTCCGTTCGCGGTTGAGCGGCGCAGCGGAGGGCGTTGTACCGTTTCAGGCATCACGTGGGCAAGCGGTTGTGTACTCACAGCTAAGCAACCCTCGCCGGTGTGCCGCGGGTTACCGCCCACACCATAAGCCGGGCAATGGCGTTCACGACGATGGTCACAAGAAACAGCGCGAGACCGATCTCGATCAGTGCCGACAGATACAAATCGCCGGTCGCTTCGGAAAATTCGTTTGCGATTACAGAGGCCAAGGTATACCCCGGAGCAAACAACGAGTGCGGTATCTCCGGATGGTTTCCAATCACCATCGTGACCGCCATCGTCTCCCCAAGAGCGCGTCCCAGTCCCAACATCACGGCGCCAACTATGCCGATTCGTGAGTTACGGAGAACACCGATGCGGATCATCTCCCATCGCGTCGCGCCAAGAGCCAGCACAGCTTCTCGCTGAGAGTTGGGAACCGCCTGCATGATGTCGCGAGTCAACGAAGAGATGATCGGCAGGATCATGATAGCGAGGATGATGCTGGCGGTCAGAAGACCGACGCCAAAGTTCGTCCCTTCGAACAGATGAGTCCAGCCAAAGGCTTTAAGCAGAAATGGTCCCAGCTGGTCTCGCATGATTGGCACCAGAACAAACACCGCCCACAACCCATAGACGACCGACGGAATAGCCGCCAGCAACTCTGTAAGGAATGAGATCGGCGCACGAAGCCGCCTCGGACAGAGCTCCGTGATGAAGATAGCAACACCGAGCGCCAGCGGAACCGCCATGAACAGCGCCAGCAGCGAGGTCGCCAGTGTGCCGTAGATAAATGGAAAGGCACCAAAATCCCCGCTGACCGGATCCCACGCCGTACGTGTAAAAAAACGCCATCCGAACTGAGATAGAGATAGCTTCGATCGCAGAACAAGCACGACAAAGATGAATCCTACGATGAGAAAAATCGAGCAGGCGCAAACCAGCATCAGTCCCGCAAATCCACGATCCGCCAGGCCGCTGCTGCCACGCGAGTTTAGAAAAAGGCGAACGGCAGAGGTTGGACTCTCTCGATCGGGACCGGAGGCCTCCTGCGGCGGAGGCGGAACAACCGGCGTCGAGATGAGGGTAGTCTGCGGGGTGGGTTTGCTAGTCATACTGGGGTACGCGCATGCGCCTTCTGTGAGGCTGAACTATCAAAGAGTGTGCTGCAGCGATGGGAGTATCGCCGAGACGCGGCCCTGCGCAGGTGCAGAAGACCGCTTTACTTTAGATCATTGAATATTCCGGATCGTCTTCCGGACCGACTCCTGCACAGCTTTTGGTAATGGAGCATACGTCATACTAGCCGCTTCGCTTTCACCATGATCAAGCATCCAGTTCAGGAAGTTCTGCATCGCTTTTGCCTTGGCCGGATCTGTCGAATGGTTTGGAATCAACAACCAGGTGAACGAGGAGATGGGGTAAGAGGCCGCTCCTTGTGCGTTGGTGATGGAGACCCGGTAATCTGCTGGCATGTTTTTCGCAGCGGCAGCAGCTGCTTCGGTCACTCCCTCGGTGGAGGCTTTGACGAATTTTCCGGAGGCGTTGCGCACTGCTCCATACGGCATCTTGTTCTGCGCCGCATAAATGAGTTCGACATACCCGAACGCATGAGGCGACTGTCGGACCATACCAGCAACCCCTTCGTTACCCTTCTGGCCAATCCCCGTAGGCCACTTCACTGAGGTGTTCTTGCCCACTTTCTGCGTCCACTCCGGACTGACTTTCGACAGGAAATCCGTGAAGATGTAAGTCGTACCTGACCCGTCGGATCGATACACCGGAAGGATCGCCTCGTTCGGGAGATTGACCCCTGGATTGTCCTTCGCAAGCCGTGGATCATTCCACTTGCTGATCTTTCCGAGATAGATGTCTGCGATTACGTCGCCCGAAAAATTCAGCTCCTTATTCAGCCCCGGTAGGTTGTACACGGGCACGACCGCTCCTAATACCGTTGGGATGTGCATCGTCTTTACCTTGGAGCTCTTGATCTGATCATCGTTCATCGGACCGTCCGTGGCCCCGAAATCGACCGTGCCCTCAGAGACCTGACGAATACCGCCGCCCGAACCAATGGATTGATAGTTGATGTGCACATTCGAATCCACTTTAGAGAACTCACTAAACCACCGTGAATAGATGGGATACGGAAAGGTGGCACCAGCGCCATTGATGTTTTGCGCCGATGCGGCGACGGAAGAAAGGCCAACAATGCCGGCCACAAGAAAAGACAGTCTCACTCGTTTGCTCCTGGAAGATCGACAACAAGATTGAACGCTACTCTCACAGTGTGGAATGGCCGTGTTACGGACACGTTACATGGAAGAGAATAGGCCACGACGCAACCGAGTCGCTCACGAATACGAAATCGAACATCAGCAAGATCGTGCGAGCGGCAACGTAAAGACGAAATAACTTCCGTTGTTAAGCTCACTTTCTGCATGTATCTCGCCGCCTTGTGCCTGAACCATATGGCGAGCGATGGCAAGGCCGAGACCTGTGCCACCGGTCTCAAGAGAGCGTGCTTTATCAACCCTGTAGAACCGTTCAAACAGTCTGGGAAGATGCTCTGAGGCGATACCAGCACCAAAATCCCGAACCCCAAATTCGATGGCTTCGATCGGTTCGGAGACAAGCCTTGTACTCACGACGACTCTGGAGCGACCGGAGGTCCTCTCACGGCCGTACTTTATCGCGTTTTCAATCAGGTTCATCAACACCTGGATAACGGCATCGTGGTCCGCGAAAACCAAATCAGGCAGCAGGCCGGCCACGTCAATGTCGGCCTGCGCGTCTTGCACAAGCCCGCTTATGCTCTGAATTGCCTCCCGAACCAGGAGGTCAGCCCGCGTTGGCGTCGGGTGAAGCTCCTGTCCGGCACTCTCAACGCGAGCCATGGTGAGCAAATCTTCCGTAAGCCGGTTCATTCGCTTTGCATTCTTCAGGATCGTCTCGAGGAATTCCCGCGCCTGAGAACTCAAGGAAGTCTCATATTCCAGCAAGGTCTCGACATATCCTGAGATCGAGGTCAGAGGCGTTCGCAGTTCGTGCGAGACGTTGGCGACAAAGTCTCGTTGCGTACGCTCAACCTGCTCCATACGAGTGACATCATGGAGCAGAACCACCGCGCCACCGGAAGGCATGGGTGACGCGTTTACCTCCACAATCCGACCCGGAAAGAGCAACGTCGTCCGGCGCTGGTTGAACGTGCGGTCCTCCAAAGTGCGTCGAACACACTCAAGAACGTCAGGGTCACGGATCGTCTGCACCAGGGAGTGACCGGTCCGAATGCTGCCTGCGGCTGTAGATAGGAGCCGCTGCATCCGTTCGCTCGTCCATTGAATCCGGCCGGCCGCGTCCACGGCCACCACAGCATCTTGCAAGCTGTCCATCATGGCCGCCAACTCGTCGCGGCTGGCAGCGGCGTTAGCAAGGGCTAGCTGAATCTCTCGCACAGCGCGTGCAATCCCTCGGGCGAGCGCGTCGAAATCGCTGTAGCGCTGGTCGGTCACCCGGTCCACCATCCGCACCACCAGCGTCCCATGCGCGTCATCGCTGGCTGGCGGGCCTTGCGCGAGTGTCGCTGCAGAATGCTGTAAGGGGAGAATGCTCGCTCGGACGGAGCGGGTAAGCACCCATGCATTGACAGACGCGAAGCCCAGTACAAACAGCGCGGTCAGCCACCAGTGCGTCGATTGCAGCCAAAGGTGGATAGCCAGCACGAGCGCCATCGCGATAGTCAACCGGACGAAGAAGCTAAAAAAAAGGCTGCGAGTCATAGGCAAGGTTTCCTGCAGATGCAGGAATGCGGAGATCCGGGGAAAGGTGGGCTATGCCTGCGCGGCCTTCGGGATCTCGAAGCGATACCCAGCGCCGCGCATGGTCTTAAGATAGCGCGGTATTTCGGGATCGGCTTCGATTTTCTCCCGGATTCTGCGGACGTATACGTCGACGGAGCGCGGGGTAACGAAGCGGGCGTCGCCCCAAACTGCGTCTAGCAGGTGGTCGCGGCTGAAGACTCGGCCAGGGTGTCGCGCAAGGTAGTCCAGAAGGCGGAACTCGGTGGCAGTGGTGGTAACGAGTTCGCCCCCAACGCGAAGTTGCATGGCGCTGGCGTCAATTTCAATGGACTCGAACTTGACCATTGAGGGTGAGCTGGGGCGCTCGAAGCGGCGTAGAACGGCTTTCACGCGGGCCGTCAACTCCCTCGTTCCAAAGGGCTTAGTGATGTAGTCGTCGGCCCCAAGCTCGAGCCCGAGGACGCGGTCGTTCTCGGCCGCGCGGGCGGTAAGGAAGATGATGGGGATGACGGAAAGGGCGGGGTTCTGGCGGAGGCGACGGCAGAGATCGAGGCCGTCCCCGCCGGGAACCATGATGTCGAGCAGAAAAAGGGCAGGTGGCTGACGCTCGGCGTCGGCCACGATGGTTCCCTGGGATGCGTATGGTTTGACCGTAAACCCTGCGCTTTCAAGGTGATACTGCACCAGGCGCAAGATGTCGCTCTCGTCTTCCAGGACAAAGATGGTCTGACTCAACGGTCTGATTTCCTCAAGGTAGATCGTGGTGAAGGCATGTGCCTCCACAGCTTAACGCAGGGGCGGAGACTCGATTGCGAAACTCCGATGAATACGCTTGGAGCGAAGAACATGCCGTTTCGGTCCAGGTTAAGCGGTGTTTGGTCGAGGTTAAGGCCACTTTGAGCAGGTTTGGTCGAAGTACTTGTTGGTGGGCGGTAAGTGATTAGATTGGCTGACTGGAGAGCACGGCTGCGGTACGGTCGGCGGCCTGCTGACACTCCTCGGGCGAGACGTCGAAGTGGGTGACGAAGCGGATGGTGTGAGGGCCGATGGCGCTGGCCAGGATATTGTGCGAGCGGAGAGTGGCGACGGCGGCCCCGGCATCTCCGCGATCGCGCAGGGAGAAGATAACGATGTTGCTTTGTACGGAGTCGAGGTCGATCTCGACGGACGGAATGGCCGCCATGGCTTCGGCGAGGAGGCGGGCATTGGCGTGATCTTCGCCGAGTCGAGCGGGCATCTGCTCAAGGGCGATGAGGCCGGCGGCGGCGAGGATGCCGGCCTGCCGCATGCCGCCGCCGAGCGCCTTGCGAACGGAGCGGGCGCGGTCAATGTGCTTTTGCGAGCCGACGAGCATGGATCCGACTGGGGCGCCGAGGCCTTTCGAGAGGCAGAAGTTGACGGTGGCGAAGCCTCGGGTGATTTTGGCGACCGGAAGATTGAGGGCGGCGGCGGCGTTGAAGACACGGGCACCGTCCAAGTGGACGGGGAGACCAGCGGCGGCGGCACCGGACCAGATTTCTTCTAGCGTGCTGAGCGGGGTGACGGTGCCGCCGGCCATGTTATGGGTGTTCTCAAGGCAAATAAGGCCAGTGGGGGAGCGGTAATAGATCTTTGGCGCGATGGCGGGCTGAAGGTGCCCCCAGGTGAGGATGCCACGCGGGGCAGCGACCGGGCGAAGGGTACAGCCGGAGAAGTTGGCGACCATGCCCATCTCCCAATCGAGGATGTGGGCGCGTGACTCGCAGAGGACCTCCTGCCCGTGCTCCGTGTGGAGCTTGATAGCGATCTGGTTGCCCATGGTGCCGGTAGGGACAAAGATGGCGGCCTCGCGCTCGAAGATCTCGGCGGCGGAGCGCTCGAGGCGGTTGATGGTGGGGTCTTCGGAGTAGACGTCGTCGCCGACTTCGGCCGAGGCCATGGCTTCGCGCATGGCGGGTGTAGGACGGGTGACGGTGTCGCTGCGAAGGTCAATAAGCATGCTGCGGGATCTCCTGAGACAGAAGTGGATGGGATGGAACAGGGGCGAGCAGGCGGCCAAAGAGCTCGTTGGATAGCAGGCGGCCGCGCGGTGTAAGGGTGATGCGATCCCCAGAGCGGGCGAGAAGGCCGTCCTGCTCGGCTTCGGCGAAGATAGGCCGGAGCGGATCGAGCGCGGAGTGGGGAAAGCTGGCGGCGAGGTCGCAAAGACCGACGCCATCGGTAGTGCGAAGGCCGAGGAAGAGGGTCTCTTCGAGGACGGCGAGATCGGTGAGGCGGTCTACATCGGATGCTTCCGTCAGGCCATGAAGGTCTTCCTTCAGGATCGTGAAGAGCGGGTTCACGGAAGGAGCCGGGTCGGTGGGCGTCGCCGTGCTTCCCTGCTCGCGGCGGGCAATGGCAAGGGTGTAGACATCGAGATCGTCCGGGTTGGCGAAGCGCAGGGTTGCGCCGTCAGCGGCGAGGAGCATGGAGTGGGCGTCGAGACCGAAGCCGAGGTAAGGCTTCCGATGCCAGTATTTGAGGTTGTGTCGGGAGCGATGGCCGGTGTGGGCGAAGTTCGAGATCTCGTACTGGGCGACGCCGGCTACTTCGAGGCGGGTGCAGGCGAGCTCGTACAGGGTGGCGGCTTGGTCGTCGGTGGGAACGGATGAGGCGCCGTAACGATTGCCGGAGTTGAGAACCTCTCGACCGAGGCGGGAGTCTTCGTCGAGTTCGAGCAGATAGACGCTGATATGGGGAACGGCGGTGGCGACGGCGTGATCGAGGGAGGCGGTCCAGGAGGCTTCGGTCTGGTGGGGGAGGCCGGCGATGAGATCGAGGCTGAGATTGGAGATACCGGCGCGGCGGACGCGGTCGATCTCGGCGAGGCACTCGGCGGCGGTGTGGAGGCGGCCAATGGCGGCGGACTCGCGATCGATGAAGGTTTGGACGCCGAAGCTGAGGCGGTTGACACCGTGGCGCTGGAAGGCCTCGAGGGTGGCGGGGGCGAGTTGGCCGGGAGCGGCTTCGACGGTGATCTCGGCGGCGAGGTCGATGGTGAAGGCAGCTTCGATTTGATGGAAGAGGGCGTGGACCTGTTCCGGTGAGAGGAGGCTGGGGGTGCCGCCGCCGAGGTAGATCGTATCGACGGTGCGAGGGAGCGAGGCACCGAGGCGGTGGGCACGGGCGCGAGCGGCGGCGATCTCCTGCTCGAGGGTTTGGAGGTAGGCAGGGAGGAGGCCGGGGGCAAAAGCGTCCGAGGCGAAGTTGCAGAAGGTGCACTTGGCGCGGCAGAACGGGATTGAGAGGTAAAGGCCGAGGGCTTGCATGAGAGATTACTTTCTAGATTGTAGGAGATGGGGCGGCTCGTGGTTCTCGGCTGAGATATGCGGAATTCAAGAGCTGGGTTGAGAAAGCGGGTCCCTCTGCTTCGGTCGGGATGACAGGTTTGTGGCAGGGTAAAGCGGGTTTGCCTGCTTCGGTCGCGAGGGACGGCTCCGTATACTGGCCGAAGCGTTCTGCGGTGGCGAGCATCTAGAATTGCACAAGCATGGCAGACGAGCGGAAGGTGCAGCAAAGGCCGAAGGCGGCGACGGACGCGGCGGCAAAGAAGCCGGGCAACGACGAGGATGTGGTTGGCAAAGCGTATGACAGCCGGCTGATGCGGCGGCTGCTCACGTATCTGCGGCCGTACAAGTTGCAGACGGCGCTAAGCGCGGCGGCGATTCTGGTAAAGGCCGGATCGGACGTAATAGGGCCGTTTCTGGTGAAGGTGGCGGTCGATAACTACCTGGACAAGACGCAGGCACCGAAGCACACGTGGATCTCGGAACATCTGAGCGCGGACCCGACGACGGGTATCTCAGAGATTGCGGGGCTCTACCTGGGGTCGCTGGTGCTGACGTTTGCGCTCGAGTTTCTGCAGACCTACCTGATGCAGTGGACCGGACAGAAGATCATGTTCGATCTCCGGCGGGAGATCTTCCGGCATATTCAGCGGATGCAGCCGGCGTTCTTCGACAGGAACCCGGTGGGCAAGCTGGTGACGCGGGTGACGAGCGATGTGGACGCCTTGAACGAGATGTTTACGTCGGGCGTGCTGGCGATCTTTGAAGACGTGTTTGTGCTGCTGTTTATTGTGCTGATCATGCTGCGAATGAGCTGGCCGCTGGCGCTGCTGACGTTGGCGGTGCTGCCGGCGATTCTGTATGTGACGAAGGTGTTTCGGAAGCATGTGCGGGAGAGTTACCGCCGGATCCGGACGGCGATTGCGCGGATCAACAGCTACATGCAGGAGCATGTGAGCGGCATGCAGATCGTGCAGCTGTTCAACCGGGAGCAGCGGGCGTACGACGACTTTGCGGCGATCAATCGGCAGCATATGGATGCGTTCAAGGACGCGATTCTGGCGTATGCGCTGTACTACCCGGCGGTGGAGCTGCTGAGCTCGATTGCGATTGCGCTGGTGATCTGGCGGGGTGGCTTGAATGTGCTGCACGGGGCAGTGACGCTGGGTGTGCTGATCGCGTTTATGCAATATGCGCAGCGATTCTTCCGGCCGATTATGGATCTGAGCGAGAAGTACAACATTCTGCAGGCGGCGATGGCGGCGAGTGAGCGGGTGTTTACGCTGCTGGATACGGAGCCGGAGATTCTGTCACCGGCGACGGCACGGACGGGCGATGAAGCTGGCCCAAATTTTGGGCGAATCGAGTTTCGGAATGTCTGGTTCAGTTACCAGAACATCTCCGCGGAGGAGGCTGAGGCGCTTCGGGGTGCGAGTGCGGCGGAGATGGGGGCGCGAGGTGATGTGGAGTGGATCCTGCGGGATGTGAGCTTTGCGATTGAGCCGGGAGAGACGGCAGCGATTGTGGGGCATACGGGTGCGGGAAAGACGACTATTACCGCGTTGATGATGCGGTTCTACGATGTGCAGCACGGAACCATTCTGGTGGATGGGGTGGATGTGCGCGAGCAGGAGTTGACCGTGCTACGGCGGCGGTTTGGGGTGGTTCTGCAGGATCCATTCCTATTTACGGGGACGGTGGCGACGAATATTCGGCTCGGGTCGAGTTGGATTACGGATGCGCAGATGGAGCAGGCGGCGGATGATGTGAATGTGGGCGACTACATTCGGTCGCTGCCGATGGGATTTGCGGAGCCGGTTACAGAGCGCGGGGCGACGCTGTCAACAGGGCAGAAGCAGCTGGTGAGCTTTGCGCGGGCGATGGCGCATGCGCCGGGGATTTTGATTCTGGATGAGGCCACCAGCTCGGTTGACACGGAGACGGAGCTGCGGGTAAGGGCGGCGCTTGAGCGGATGATCACGGGGCGGACGAGCGTTCTGATTGCGCATCGGCTGTCGACGATTCAGCGGGCGGATACGATTCTGGTGATGCACAAGGGGCAGCTGCGAGAGCAGGGGACCCACCAGGAGCTGCTGCTGGAGCGGGGGCTCTACTGGAAGCTGTACGAGTTGCAGTATAAGGATCAGGAGCTTGGCTCGGTGGTGGCGGCGGAGTCGGTTACGGCTCGCTGAGGCTGCACGGGATCTGGTGAGTACACTCGAGGCGGATGGCTTCTATCTTTTTGTCGGCGGGGGAGGCTTCGGGCGACCACTATGGGGCCGAGGTGATGGCGGAGTTGCGGCTGCGGCTGCCGGAGGCCGGCTTCTTTGGTCTGGGTGGACCGGCGATGGCGGAGGCGGGGCTCGATCGGGTGGTACGGGCGGAGGATGTGGCGGTGATGGGGGTCACGGAGATTCTGCGGCATGTGCCGCGGATCGTGCGGGAGTATCGACGGCTGGTGGGGGCGATCCGGAGGCGGCGGCCGGAAGCGGCGGTGCTAATTGATTTTCCGGATGTGAACTTCCGGCTGGCGAAGCAGTTGAAGCGGATGGGCGTGCCGGTGGTGTGGTTTGTGAGTCCGCAGCTGTGGGCGTGGAAACGGAGACGGCTGCGATGGGTGCAGGAGCGGGTGGACCGGATGATGGTGATCTTCCCGTTTGAGGAAGGGTTCTACCGGGCGCGGGGTGTGGCGGCGGAGTTTGTGGGACATCCGTTGGCGGGGGTGGTAGCCGGCTTGGCGGAAGCGGAAGAACGTGCCGTGGCGATGATGGACGGAAGTGATAGAGAAGCAGATCCCTACGGGATGACAACAAAAGCCCAGGCACCGGCATTGGCATGGGCAACAACAGAGCGTGCGGGTGGGCGGGGAGTGGTGGCGCTGCTGCCGGGAAGCCGGTGGAAGGAGGTGGAGGCGAATCTCCCGGAGATGCTGCGGGCGGCGGAGATGCTGGGGCCGGAGTTTAAGTATGTGCTGCCGGTGGCTTCGACGATTGACCGGGGGCGGCTGGAAGCGATGCTGCGGAGGTTGAACTCGTCGGTGAAGATTGCGCTGGTGGAGGATGCGCGGGCAGCGTTGGCGGGCGCGCGGGCGAGTGTGGTGGCGAGTGGGACGGCGACGGTGTTGGCGGCGGTGGTGGGTCATCCATTCGTGGTGGTGTACCGGGTGTCGGCGATGACGTTTCGGATGGCGAAGCAGATGGTGCGGTACCCGAAGGAGATCCTGGCGGAGCGGGATGAGCGGGGGGTGCTGCCGGTGGCGATGGTGAATCTGCTGGCGGGGCGGCGGGTGGTTCCGGAGCTGATCAATGAGGCGTTTACGGCGGAATGGGTGGCGGCGGCGATGCGGCCGCTGCTTGGGGAGGGCCCGGAGCGGGAGGCGCAGATGGCGGGTCTGCGGGCGGTGCGGAACTCGCTTTGGCCGGAGGGCGTGGATCGAGCGCGGGGGACGGCGCGGGTAGCGGAGGTGGTTGTTGAGCTCATGGAGCACGATCGGGTTGATGGCGTGCGGGGCTAGAGCGAAATGGGTTTGCTGCAGCAGGCAGAAGCAGATCCCTACGGATGACAAAAACGGGGATGACAAAAAAGGGTGATCACAACGAATGGGGATGACAGCAAAGAAAACGACTTTGCGGCATAGCGCAGGTCGTTTGCACTAGGTCTGATTGGGGCGCCAGTGCGTCTAACCTAATGTTGGCGGAAGGTTTTCGCCCCAAGGATCTTGCCCGCATGCGACGTGCTTTGTGGAGATTGCCTGCGTTCCTGCTGTTCCCTGTCCTGACGATGGCGGTGTACGCGGCGCCACCGCGTGTGCCGCTGCAGGTTAACAGTTATGTGATCAGCGCGGACGTGGACCCGGCGGCGAACAAGCTGACGGCGACGGCGACGGTGAGCTTTACGGCGCTGGATGACCTGACGATGGCGACATTTGAGCTGAACAACGGGTTGCAGATCACGAAGTTGACGGATGCGGGGCGGAAGCCGCTGCAGAACGAGCGGCTGTCGACGAACTCGACGGTACGGGTAACGCTGCCGACGCCGATGGCGAAGAACACGACCACGACGTGGACGTTTGAGTACGCGGGGGTGCTGACGGGCGCGGAGACGAGCCCGGTGGAGGGGATCAAGCTCGCGGCGGTAGCGGACCCCGTGAGCATTTTGCTGTATCCGGGGCGGTGGTTCCCGATGGTGGGGCTGTTTACGAACCGGTTTACGGCGGAGATGCACATCCGGGTGCCGGCGGACGAGCGGGTGGTGGGGAGTGGATCGGGTGTGAGTGCGGTGAAGAGCCTGCCGGGCAATCGCAGCGAGTACACGTTCAACTGGTCGAAACCGGGGTTTCCGGGGACGATTGTGGCAGGCAAGTTCCTCGCCCCAGTAAGCCCGGCGGGGGTGAATAACATTGCGGTGTACACGACCGACAAACATAAAGCGGACGCACTTTCATTTGCGCAGACGGCAACGAAGGAGTTTGAGTCCATGTCGTCGATCTTCGGGCAGCCGGAGTCGGGGCGGCTGACTATCGTGGAGCTGCCGGATGATTCGGTGTCGGCGGCGTGGGCGCCGGAGATGGTAGCGATTGCGGGGCGGCGGATCAGCGATCATGCGTCGCAGCGGCTGCTGGCGAATACGATTGCGCACCAGTGGTGGGGGTCGGAGGTGTCGCCGGCGACGCTCAATGACGCGTGGATTACCAATGGGATGAGCCGGTATGCGGAGCTGATGTATGTGGAAGACAGCTCGGGCAAGACGGCGTTTGAGACGGCAGTGAACGATGTCTCGGCCGGTGCGCTGGCGTATGACACGGAGCCGCTGAGCACGCTGGGACGGCTGGATTATTTTTCGCCGCAGTTCCAATCGATGACGCTTGAGAAGGGCGCGATGATCTTCCACATGCTGCGATGGGAGATGGGCGATGAGGTGTTCACCAAGTTTTTGCGCGGGCTGCTGAGCCAGTACACGGACAAGAGCGTGCGGAGCAGTGACGTCGAGAAGGTGGCGGAGGCGCAGTCGACGCTGCTGCTGACGCCGTTTTTTGCGCAATGGGTCGATGGGACAGGAGCGCCGACGTTCAACAATAAGTACACGGTATTTCGGTTGAGCAACAACAAGGGTTTCCGGACAAGTGGGTCGATCGACCAAGATCTGGATCTGTTCCGGATGCCGGTGGAGCTGCGGATCGAGACAGATGGAAAGACCGAGGTGCGGCGGGTGGATGTTTCAGGGCAGGAGTCGCAGTTCAGCGTGGATACGTTTGGCCGGCCGAGAAAGATTACGGTCGATCCGCAGGGATGGCTGCTAAAGAGCACCCCGGATCTGGCAGTGAAGGTGGCGGTTTTGCGCGGGCAGCAGCAGGTAGCGCAGGGCGATCTGATTGCGGCGCTGGGGGAGTATCAAAAAGCGCTGGACGCGAACAAGACGTCGTCCCTAGCGGCGTACCGGATCGGCGAGGTGTTCTTTATGCAGAGGAACTACCAGTCGTCGGCGAACAGCTTTCGGGATGCGCTGCGGGGGGATGGCGACCCGAAGTGGACGGAGGTGTGGAGCCATGTGCAGCTGGGGCGGATCTTTGATGTGACCGGACAGCGGGATCGGGCGGTCAATGAATATCGGCTGGCGGTGCAGACGAATGACAACACGCAAGGCGCGGTGAATGAGGCGCGCGCGTTGATGCAGAAGCCGTATGAGCGGCCTAAGACAGAGAATTAGGCCGGCGGAGGGAGGGGAACAGGAAGGGCTCGGCAATACGGGTGAACGTCCTCGCCCTCAACCTCCCGCCCGCTCGCTAGCGACCACTGTCCGTCGTCAGGCTCTTCACCACCGCAATTCGGCCCTGCATGGACGGCAGCTTGGCGGTATAAATCACCCACCACAGCGCCCACGCCAGTGTTCCCCAGAGCTTCACCCGAAGAATTTCGGCTACGGCTTTTCGATGCGACAGCAAGGCAAGCTGCCCCAGCATCTTGAACCGGAATGGTCGGGGCGCCTCGCCCCGAAGCACGGCACTGATGTTCTGCGCGAGGTGAGTTCCCTCCCGCGTCGCGTTCTGCGCGGTTGCTGCGTACGATTTGCCGTCGGACTGCGGGATCTCGGCGCAATCTCCAAGCGCCCACACGCCCTCACATCCCTGCACACGGAAGCACGCGTCCACCTTGACGCCATGGTGTTTGCCTAACGGCAGGCCGGTGTCCTTGAGCAACGGGCTCGGCTCGATGCCTGTATCCCAGATCAAGACTCCAAAAGGGAGTTCGGTACCGTCTGACAGCGTCACCGCGCCCTCGCGTACGCTCTTCACGCCGTTGTTCAAGATCACACGAACGCCTGTCCGCTTCAGCAGCTCCTGACTGTACGCGGCAAGCGACTCCGACGTCTCCAACATCAGCCGGTTCTCGGGCTCGATCACGATGGCATGCACCTCGTCAGGTTGCAAGCCCGCCGCCTCGGCGCATCGGCTCAGATGCTCGCTGACAGCGGCGATGGTTTCGACGCCGGTGTATCCGCCCCCTGCAACCACCACCGTAAGCAACTCCCGCCGTCGTGCCGGATCAGCACACGCAGCAGCCTCCGCCACACGATGATCCACTCGCGCCAATACCTGGATTGCGTCCTCGAGCGTCTTCAACGGCACGCTATGCTCACGCGCGCCATCGATGCCGTGGTAGGCCGTCGTCGACCCGAGCGCAAATACCAGCTGTGTCGCCTCGAGTACCTCCCCGCTTGCCAGCTGCACCGTCTTCCGGGCCATATCCACATGCTGCACCTCGACCTTGAGGAAGTGCACGCGACGCGGCAGATCGGACATTGGCACCGCTATGCTTTTCGCGGGGAGGTTACCGCCGGCGACCTCTGTCAGCATCGGCGTGTACAGCATGTGATCGACGCGATCAACCAACGTGAGGCGATGCCCGGATCGCAGTCGCGGAGCCAGAGCGCGTGCAGCGTACCAGCCACCAAACCCGCCGCCAAGAATGACAATATGTTCGCTCATCTCACCAACCTACCTTGAGAGAGCCATCCGCGCAGAAGCGGAACTCGAACATAAGCTTCTCTCCGCCGCTGAACTTTCATGAGGCGCACACGCGGAGCACGGGAGATGGAAGCGAGTTCTGCTCGGACCGGCTCTCTCACGGCACCGCGATCCGGGTACGACCTCTTCGCAGCCGCAATCGCCTGCAACGACGCCGCTCGCATGGACCGAGCGGGTCAGGTCAGGTCATCGGTATCGAAAACTGGCCTCTTCCGCCCAAGCGCTGAGGTGTCTCGAACACCGATTACCAGGCTTTCCACTACTTCGTTCAGCTCATCTACATCTGCGGCGACTGCCATCACCTTTTTGCCGTCCTCGGTTTCCAGGCTTTCGAGCAGCACCGTCACATGTGCGACCGCAACGCCATCGAGGTTCAACCCTTCCGGGGTCTTCGCTTTGATCCCGACATCGCCTGGCGGGACGCCCAGAAGCTCCGCCACGCTCTCGCGCAACTCATTCGCGATCGGAACGATTTTGGGTTGCGCCATGATCAGAACAGAGTCAACGTTGACGACTTTGTAGCCGGCGGTGTGAATCTCCTCCATGGCGGTCCGCAGAAACAGGCTCGACGCCGCACCTTTCCAGCGCGAGTCACTGGGCGGGAAGAACGTGCCAATATCGCCAGCAGAGACCGCCCCGAGCAGAGCATCGGTCAGGGCGTGCAGCAGCACATCTCCATCGGAATGACCTGCCAGGCCTTCCCTGTGCTCGATATGAAGGCCGCCAAGCATCAAGGGCACACCTGGCTTGAAGGCATGGGAGTCGAAGCCGTAACCGATTCGTAGACTCATCGTGCCCCCACGACGGCTGCGGGTGTCCGCAAATAGAATTCGACGAGTTCCAGATCGCCGGGTTGCGTAATCTTCAGGTTGCGTGAGGTGCCGGCGACGACGGCTACCTGGATGCCGGCACGTTCGAGCAAGCTCGCCTCATCGGTTCCAGCAAACTCGTCGGCTTCGGCTTCGGCGAAGGCCTGCCGCAGGAGACTGGCACGTGCTCCCTGCGGTGTCTGCGCCTGCACAATGCGTTCGCGCGGGATGGTCGCGGTAATAATCGCGCCATCCGACGTTCGTTCGACCTGTTTGATGGTGTCGATCGCTGGCAACCCTACAATTGCGGCGCCATGCCGAACGATCGCGTCGATGGTCCGATCGATCGTTGCCGGGTCAATCAGCGGACGAACCGCATCGTGCACCAGAATGATGTCGTCGGGATCACATTCGAGCGCTTGCAGCGCGTTGTGCACCGACTCCTGGCGATGATCGCCGCCGTCGACGAGGTGAACTCTTGGTCCCAGCTCGAACTCGGCGATTTGCGTCTGCATGCGATCGCGCTCGGCCGAGCGTACGGCAATGCAGACAGCATCGACCCGCGGCACGGCAAGAAAGGCACGCAACGAGTGGACCAGAATCGGCACACCGCCTACCTCGAGGAACTGCTTGGGCGCGTTGACTCCAGCCGCCAGCATCCGCGTACCGATCCCAGCCGCCGGAACAATAACAAAGACTCGCATCGCCCCGGAGTATACCAAGCCCCGATGCGCCAGGTTCGCTGGGCCCAAGCGCCGAGATCGGCTAACTTGTTGGTTCTGTGGATCCATCGCTCAGCAGAATCATCTCGTTATTGCTTCGAAAGCCGTTCTGTTCGTAGAGCTTGCGGCCAAACTTCGAAGCATGCAAGGTGATGACGCGAAGCCCCAGTCGCCGGCCCTCCTCGACCGCGACAGCCAGCAGACGGCGCGCCAGCCCCGCCCCGCGGTATTCGGGCAAGACATAGAAGTTGAGCAGATAGCCGCGAGCAGCCGCGATATCGAGGAAGTGCGGTGGGAACTCGGCAATCCACAGACCGGCGCCCCCGACTGGCAGACCGGCGCTCTCGGCGATCCAGCCCCGATAGAGACCTGTAGCCAACCGCTCCCGCACCCACGGCTTGAAGCACGCCTCCATTGCCTGCAGAGTTGCCGGAACCGGCAAGACTGCGTCCGCAAACATGGCACGTCGCTGCCCTGCGATCAACGCCGCATCCGCCTCCGTGGCCAGCCTGATGCTGATCTCGCTCATAGATCCAAGAGTACCTTGCTCGTGCCCACGATCTTCCGGATTTCCGGAAGCCCGCCGCGCTAGGATGAACCTCGTGCCTTCCTCGCCCGACACTCTGCTTCCTTTTGATCGGTCGCTCTTCACGCCCGGCCTCCGTGTAGCGGTTGCGCTCTCAGGCGGGGCCGATTCAACTGCCCTGCTCCGGGTCCTGCACGCGACCAACACGCTGCCACGCGATGCCCTGGGCCTTGGGCTCTCGGCCATTCACATCCACCACGGGATTCGCGGCAAAGCAGCCGATCGCGACCAGCAGGCGGTGGAACAGATCTGCGCCGGGCTTGGAATCCCGCTTCGCGTGCAGGCCGTCGACACGCCCGCTTACGCGGCCAAGTCACACGAAACACTGGAGGAAGCTGCGCGATCTCTGCGCTACGCCGCGTTTACAGAGCTGATCGCCAATGGCGAAGCAGACGCCATCACGACGGCGCATACCGCCGACGACCAGGCCGAGACAGTCCTGATGAAGCTACTGCGTGGCGCCTGGACTGAGGGGCTCGCGGGCATCTTCCCGGTCGTCGAGGTCAAGGCCCCCAACGGACGCGCGGGAAGAATCCTTCGCCCTCTTCTGGGTACTGACCGAGTTGCTGTCGAGCAGTACCTGCACACGCTCGACCAGGGATGGGTGAACGATGAGACCAACTCCGATCCCGCGTTTACGCGCAATCGCGTCCGGCACCAGTTGATGCCAGCGTTACGCGAGTTCAATCCCTCCCTCAACACCACGCTTGGCAACCTGGCCGAGCTTGCCCGCGATGAAGAGAGCTTCTGGGGGCGGGAGCTGGACCGCCTTTTGCCGCAGGCAGTGCTGCCAGGAAAGCCGGTCCGCGGTGGTGGCCGGGCGAACAGCACTGCCCCGGATGCGGCGACCTTCGCCATCGATCTCGAGCGGCTTAAAGCCTCCCCTATGGCGCTCCGGCGGCGACTGATTCGAGCAACCGCCCGCCAGCTCGGTGTGCAACTCTCCTTTGCAGAGACCGCCAGACTCCTGGCGCTGGCGGGCCTGGGCGTGCCAATTCCGACCGTTCCATCCAAACCGGGGGGCAGCCTGATCCTGTCTGACGGCCTGCGGGCCGACCGGTCAGTGCGCGAGCTTCGCCTTTCCCGGTCACCCACGAACTCCAACACCCCGTAAAGCCGTTCAAGCTGCATCTCTGCAGCTTTCGTTGCATCAAGTTCTAAGCGGTGCCGTACTCTTGGAAAGAGTAGAATTGACTTCATCTGACGGGCGTTGAGGGTTGCTCGTTCCGGACCCTGCCCCCGTGGCATCTGCCCCCGGGGAGTAGAACCTTCCCGGTTCGCTCTCGTCTAAACCAACAGGCTCACGCGCAAGCGTCCGTCCGCTGAGGTCTTCTGGCCTCAGTTCTTCGCCGCAGATGAAATGGGGAACTCGATTTGAACTCGACCGTCAAACAACTTCTGATTTGGGTATGCATGATCACCTGCCTGCTCCTGCTATGGCAGTTCGTCGTCCATAGCACCGGGATGGGTCAGGAGAAGAACATCTCACTTTCCCAGCTCCTGACCGATGCCGATCAGGGCAAGATCAAGGACGTCACGGTCAATGGAGCGGAGGTCACCGGACACTACCGTGAAGGTGACACCAAGACTCTCTTCCATACGACTATTCCGGCCAACTATCCGGACATGTACAAGACGCTGCGCGATCACGGCGTTGATATCAGCATCAAGGATCAGAACTCGAACGCATGGCTCAGCATTCTGATCCAGGCGGCTCCGTTCGCACTTCTACTTGGCCTGTGGTTCTTCTTCCTGCGCCAGATGCAATCTGGTGGCAACAAGGCGATGAGCTTCGGCAAGAGCCGTGCTCGCCTGCTCTCCATGCAGCAGAAGAAAATTACCTTCAAGGACGTCGCCGGCGTCGACGAGGCTAAGGAAGAGCTCAAGGAGATCATTGAATTCCTCCGCGAGGCTCAGAAATTCCAGCGCCTCGGCGGTCGAATCCCTAAGGGCGTCCTGCTTGTCGGACCTCCAGGAACTGGCAAAACGCTGCTCGCCCGTGCCGTTGCGGGCGAAGCCAATGTGCCCTTCTTCTCAATCTCGGGGTCTGACTTCGTCGAAATGTTCGTCGGCGTTGGTGCCAGCCGCGTTCGTGATCTCTTTGAGCAAGGTAAGAAGAACGCTCCCTGCATTATCTTCATCGACGAGATTGATGCTGTCGGCCGGCATCGTGGCGCTGGCCTCGGCGGCGGTCACGACGAGCGCGAGCAGACCCTCAACCAGCTTCTCGTGGAGATGGATGGCTTTGAATCGAACGACGGTGTGATTCTTGTCGCGGCCACTAATCGGCCGGACGTGCTGGACCCAGCCCTTCTCCGCCCTGGCCGGTTTGATCGTCGCGTCGTTGTCGATCGCCCGGACATCCGCGGCCGGGAAGAGGTTCTCAAGGTCCACTCGAAGAAGGTTCCAATGGCCGAGGATGTAAACCTGAATATCCTCGCGCGCGGCACTCCAGGCTTTTCCGGTGCCGATCTCGCGAACATGGTTAACGAAGCCGCTTTGACCGCCGCGCGATACAACCGCAAGGCTGTTCACATGTATGACTTCGAAGTCGCCAAGGACAAGGTGATGATGGGCGCCGAGCGGAAGTCCATGCTGCTGACGGATGAAGATAAGAAGGTTACCGCCTATCACGAGGCTGGTCACGTTCTCGTCGCCGCCATGCGGGAGCACTCGGATCCGCTGCACAAGGTCACCATCATCCCGCGCGGTATGGCCCTTGGCGTTACCATGCACCTGCCGCAGGAAGACAAGCACTCCGTCACAAAGGATTACCTCGAAACGGAACTTGCGATCTTTATGGGTGGTCGTTGTGCCGAGGAGATCTTCCTCAAGCAGATGACGACCGGTGCCGGCAACGATATCGAGCGATCGACAGGTCTGGCAAGAAGAATGGTTTGCGAGTTCGGCATGTCACGCCTCGGCCCCCTCACCTTCGGCAAAAAGGAAGAGCAGATCTTTCTCGGTCGCGAGATCGCCCAGCATCGCGACTTCTCAGACGATACGGCCAAGGAGATCGACGCCGAAGTGAAGAGCTTCGTGGATGCAGCCTACAAATCGGCCTACACGATCCTCGACACGCACCAGGACATCATGCATCGCATGGCGATCGCGTTGCTCGAGCGCGAAACACTGGATGCTGTCGAGATCAAGCTCATCATTGAAGGCAAGGAGCTTCCGCCAGCCCGGTCGCCTCTTGCCCATGCGGACCCAGGCTCTGGGAATGGTGACAGTCTCAAGGTCATTAAGCCAGAGGTTGGCCGCACGCCCGGCTTCGGCGAAGGCCAGCCGTCGCCTGCGTAACTTCTGCTTACTCCTCACATGAAAGGCGGCCCTCCGGCCGCCTTTTCACTTCTCTACACCCTCCCCCTCGCTCCGCCGGCTACTCCTTCCACCCACTTCTGGCTGTTCGCCCACCCGCGGTCGAGGACGCCAGCGCCTCTCGGGCCTGCACCCAGTTGGTTGCTCTTCGATCCAAACCGTCGTCTGGCACTCGGTTTACCGGACCTGGAAGTGATATGTCCCAGACCCGATCTCCGCGGTTGTCATGGCTCCCGCCTTTATCAGGGTTGCGCCTTCCATGCTCGCGATCCCCTTGGGTCCAGCAGCCAAATGTACTGTCGCCGTGGTATTCGCGGGCACGGTCACGGCCATCTGCAATCCTCCAGCTGCATCACGCGTCCAGTCGGTCACCACCGTTCCATAGGCGGAGTCGTACTCCGTGCGCGCGTGCGTCAGGCTCGCTTCGGTGTGCGGCGCAATGACAATGTGGTGAAATCCCCCTCCAGCCGCATCTGTGTCAATGCCGGATACCCGGCGATAGACCCACGCCATCACCGATCCGAACGCGTAGTGGTTATACGAGTTCATCCCCGGGTCACCCGTATCGCCGTTCCATCGCTCCCACCATGTTGTTGCGCCTTTGCTGACCATATAGCCCCAGCTCGGATAGCTATCGCTCAGCAGCAGCTTATAGGCAACATCACTTCTCCCTTGCTCGTCGAGCACAAACAAGAGAAACGGTGTACCGAGAAAGCCGGTTGTCAGGTGGTTGCCGTGCTCCTCGATACTCGCGACCAGGCGATCGGTCATCGCACGTCGCTGTTCGGGATCAGCCATCCCCGTGTAAAGCGACAGCACATAGGCGGTCTGCGTGCCGCCCGCGACCGTGCCATCCTCTTTCACGTAGGCCTTGCGAAAGGCCGCGCGCAACCTTTCCTGAAGCGCCGCATAGCGGGTGGCTTCCTCCGTTCGTCCAGTCGCCTTGGCCATCGTCTCCATCTGTTGCGCAATCAACGCCCAATACGCCGTCGCCACCAGGTCACGCGGCGTGTTCGGATCAGGCGCCAACCAGTCTGCGTAGTTTGGTCCCAACTCCTTCTGCCGCAAACCGTCGGGATTTGTCGTCTCAATAAAGCGCATCCATCGTTCCATCGCATCCCAGTTTCGATCGATCACACCGCGATCTCCATACTGCATCCACGTCGCGTACGGCACCAGAACGCCCGCGTCGCCCCATCCCGGTGCGCCTGTACCCTCCGGGCCCACCAACAGCAGATTCGGCGAGATGTTCGCAAACGCGCCCGTCGGCGTCTGCGCATCCGCTACGTCGTCCATGAACTTGTGCGTGAACGAGTCGATGTCGAAGTTGTACGATCCAGTCCGCCAGAACACGCCCGCATCGCCCATCCATCCCATGCGTTCATCCCGTTGCGGACAGTCCGTTGGCACCGAAAGAAAGTTCCCCCGCTGCCCCCATAACCCAAGTTCGAACATCCTGTTGAGCAGCGTGCTTGAGCTCGAGAACCGCATCGCCGGCTTATCCGGCAGGCTGTTCATCACCTCTCCCTCAAGCGTATTCCTGCCCGCGCCGGCCGGCAGACCGCTCACCTGCACGTAGCGAAATCCATGGAAGGTAAACGCCGGCGTCCACTCCTCATCGCCGCCGCCGCGCAGCGTGTACTCATCCGTCGCATCGGCGTTCCGCAGGTTTTCTGTATAAACACTGCCATCCGGCTTCAGCCTCTCCGCAAAGCGCAGCCGAACCGTGGATCCACGAACCCCGCGCACGCGTAGCTTCACCACACCAACCATGTTCTGCCCCATGTCGAACAAGCTCGCCGCGGGTTCGTCCTTCTGCTCCGGGACTGCCCGCACACTCACCGGCTGGATCGTCTGCGAGATATGCACCGCGAGATCCGGCTGCGCGGATACGGTGACCTCACTCGGCACAGATCCTTCTTTCACCCCGGTCCAGCCTGCCTTCTCGGGAAACTTGATTCCACTCCAGCCCGCCAGTGCGCGGCGCGCATCGTAAGCCTCTCCTCCATAGATCTCAGCCGAATCGGTGGCATCCTCCGCACCTTTCCAGCTCTTGTCCGAGACGATCAGCCTGTGCGATCCATCTGCCATCGTCACGTCAAGCTGGGCCCGCAGCAGGTCGGGCCCGGAAAACTCACGCACCCCTGCCCACAGCAGCGGACTGCCGTGCCATCCCGCACCAAGCATGGCGCCCAGAGTGTTCCTGCCCGGACGCACCATCGCAGTCACATCGTACGTTTGGTAAAGCACTCGCTTGCGAAAATCCGTAAACCCAGGTGTCAGCTCCGTCTCACCCACACGTTTGCCATTCAGAAACGCCCGGTATGCTCCCATCGCGGTCACATACAACCGCGCTGACTTCACTCGCCCGCGGACCGAGAAGCCATCCCGCAGCAACGACACACCGCTCGACAACCGCTCTGGCGCTGGCATCATCTCCTGCCGGTCAGACCCTACACTGACCCGCAGATCCTTCAGCCCACCGACAACCTGTGCCGGCTGCCACTCTCCCCCGCTCGCCCGAGACGACCAGTTTCCGTCGCTCACCACCTGCCGCATTCGTCCGCCATGCTCACCCAGTTGCAGCACCGCCGCTATCGCCTGGGCCACAGACTTCGGTGCTTTCGCGCCGCGCGCTTTGGTTCGCACGACGATCTCGTTGTCGCCCGCTTGACCCACACCGGCCTTCATCGCCCCGCGCACGTCTTCGCGATCGAACGCTCCCCACTCTTCTTTATGCCCGGTCTCTCGCCCATTCACACTCGCGGTAAAGGTGCCTCCGCTCAGCAGATGCAGCACCGCGGAGACGGGCATCGTGTCCAGGTGGACCGTGGTCCGAAACTCCGCTTCCTGCTTTCCCGCGACATGCTGCGGATCCCCACCGGGCAGCCACAGCCAGTGCACACGCGCAAGCACGGCCCGCTCTGCGGCATCATCATGGCCGATCCAATGTGCCTTCCAATCCTCCGGTCGCAGCAGTCCCATCTCCCACCAAGCCGCCTCCGAAGATCGGTCCTCCTTTCCCTCCGCGTCCCACGTGCGAACACGCCAGGAATATCGTTGTCCGCTATGCATCGCGGGGCCATGATACACAATCCCGACCGACTCCCCAGAGGCTGTCCGCCCGCTATCCCATACGTCCGCCTTGCCGCTCTGCAGCCTCTCCGTCGTGCTCGCAACTTCAATTTCGTACGCCGTTTGCCGCCAGTTCTTTGCCGTCGAGTCGCTTCGCCATGAAAGCGACGGCTGCGCCGCATCAATGCCCAGCGGATTCGATCTTTGCTCTACACGCAGACCGACGGGAGCCGCCATCGCTGCCGTCCCGAGCAGCCCGCCTGCTCCGGCAATCGCCAGTACTCGCATGCCTCGACCAAGTCTTGCCATCCCAGCTCCATCCATCGTCTCTTCCTCGCTCGCTCTGTGCGCTTGCGGCTCCACTGTGTCACAGTTGAGCCGCTTTTGGAAACTGTTTCTCTATCGACAGTGCTGGCGTGCGTCGCAGGTTGTGTGCGCATGAAAGCCAAACCTGCTCGATCTGTGGCACCATCTCAGGGACGGACCTCCTCGGTCCACCACCGATCTCTCCACTGCAAGGAGCCCGCATATGCCCTGGTTTTCGGTCCAAGCGCCCACTGTCTCGGAGCAACAGATTGAGCAGGCCGTCAGCCGTCTGCTGGCCGAAGCCCGCACCCGCATCAACCGCGATCTAAAACGCGTGCTTCTTCTGCCGCCCGACCTCACCCGTGCCCACTCCGGCGCCGGCAGGATAACGGAGCTGCTCTACATCAAGCTCCCCGACGCCCACGTCGAGGTCATTCCCACTCTCGGTCAGCACATTCCACACACCGAAGCCGAAAACAAATGGATGTTCGGGTCGATCCCCGAAGACCACATCTTCGCGCACGATTGGCGCAACGGCTGTACTCGCGTCGGCGTCATCCCCGCCGCGCTCGTCGCCGAGACTACCGCCGGCGTTGCTGATTGGGAGATCCCCGTCGGTCTGAACTCGAAACTTATGAACGAGCCGTGGGATCTGATCATCAATATCGGCCACGTCGTCCCGCATGAGGTTCTCGGCTTCGCCAATCACAACAAAAATTACTACATAGGCCTTGGCGGCAAAGACACCATCTGCGCCTCGCATATTGCCGCCGCTGTCTACGGCATCGAGCGCAACCTTGGCTGTCTCATCACGCCCTTACGCGCCTGCTACAACTGGTCGGAAGACAAGCATCTCGCCCATCTTCCTGACGTTTACCTGCAGATCGTCATGCGCCGCGATGAGCACCAGAAGCTTGTCACGAGTGGCATCTTTGTCGGCGACGATCTTGAAACGTATCTCGAAGCCGCCCGCCTCTCCCGTGAGCAAAACATCATGGTCTTCGACAAGCCCATTCGCAAGATCGTCGCCGTTATGCAGGCTGACGAGTTCCGTGCCACCTGGGTCGCCAACAAGGCCGTCTATCGCACCCGCATGGCCATCGCCGATGGCGGCGAACTTCTGATCCTCGCACCGGGAGTCGAACGCTTCGGCGAGCAACCCGAAGTCGACGCTCTCATCCGCAAGTACGGCTACCGCGGCACGGAGCGCACGCTCGCGCTCTATAAATCTGAACCGGACATGCAGGAGATTCCACATGGCGTCGCCCACCTCATCCACGGCTCAAGCGAGGGTCGCTTCACCATTACCTACGCGCCCGGCCATCTTACGCAACAAGAGATCGAAGGTGTCGGCTACCGCTATGCCGACCTCGCTGCGATGCAACGCCGCTACGACCCTGCCATCATGCAGGAAGGTTGGAACGTCATGCCCGATGGCGAAGATGTCTTTTACATCAGCACACCCTCCGCCGGCTTGTGGGCAACGGAAGCCAAGCTCAACGATCCGGCTCGCCGGGAACTCGCCACGGCCTAGCCGCTACGCTCGTCGTGCGCTCCAGTCCGCCGCGCCATACTCACCAAGTTCCACCTTGCCCGACATCGAATCTCCGGCAACCGTCCCTGCGAAGTTCCACTCGACCGCGTACCCGCTGACCTTCATGTTGCTTCGCAGCTTGATCTCGTTGCCGTGGACCTCACCCCCCAGGACCGCCGGGTAGAGCTCGCCCTTTTGCGTTCCAGTCACCGCATTACCGTCCTGCATCAGCGTGAACTGCTGCTCGCCAACGCCCCGTGAGTACGAGATTGTAACCGCCCACGTTCCGTTTACCTTTGCGGGCTCGCCCTGCGGCACTACCGGGTCCGTGTAGCTTCCAGGCCTGGTCAGCCCCTGGTAGATCGCGTCCGCAACGATCTTCTCTTCTCCCGCCGCCATCATGTACGGCATAATCGTCAGCGAGCTCGCCATCATCTTCGGTCGTCGACCCGTTCCTCCATCGACCATGATGCGGGGCGTCCCCGCATCCAGTCGCGCCACCAGTTCCGTCCCTGTAATCTTCAGCTGCGTCGCATCCCAGTGAATGCGCAGCCTTGGGCTTTTGTTCGAAAGATCATCGGGCTGCAGGGTCTCTGTTGTCACCGAAGGCAGTCCCTTCACCCTGTTCGCAATGTGATCGAGCCAGCTCTGCCATTCCCGCTGTTCGGCGTCGTGGTCCCGCTTGTACCACTGCCGCACGGCAGCCAGCATACCCATGATCTCTTCTTTGCCGACCTTGTACGCTCGTCCATAGTTGTGGTGCGGCGCCGCCTGAAAGAAAGCGGCATGCGTCAGGCTCGGATCACCCAACAGCAGACCCGCTGCCTGCGGTCCTCGCATGCACTTACCGCCCGAGTACCCCACCAGCGTCGCGCCCGCCTGCAGATGAATGTTCGGCGTCAGCGGCTCCTCTGCCGCTGCATCCACAAACACCGGCACGCCCTTCTCCTTGGCTATCACACAGATATTCACGATCGATAGCGGTCCCTTTGCCGACTCCGGCCCGGCGAGCACATAGATCATCGCCACCTTCGCCGTCAGCTTCGCGCGCAGTTCCTCCGGCGAATCCACCTCAACGATCTCCGCTCCCGTCATCCGCACGCCGAAGTCATACGGATTACGCGAGTGCTTTGGAATGACTACCTGGGTCTTCGACCGCACGTACGGCAGCGCCTGCGACTCCTCAACGTTTGTGCCAGCCGTACACGCCACGGTTGCCAGCGCAATAGCTGCCTCGCATCCCGTTGTAACAATCGCACTCGGCGCGCCCGTCAACTGCGCAATCTCCTTACCCACCGCGGCCATCAACTCATCCAGCTGCACGAAGTAGAACGATGCCTCATACATCGCCTGCTTCACCTCAGGCAATGATCGCGATCCGCTGATAATTGTGAAGGTGCCATGCGCATTCACGATTGGCCGCACACCAATCCGCGTGAACAGGTTCGTCGTCTCCATTCCGGTGATCTTCGGAAAGCCAGCCGGCACCAGCCCCTCAACGGCGTCTCTACCTGCCATCGTCGAGGCCGGCGCCATCGCCGCCGCCACACCCAGCGCCGAAAGAACCCCGGTCTGCTTCAACACCTCACGACGCGATAGACCTGCATTGCGGAACGAAGACATGCACTCACCTTCCCTGGTTGATCTGCTCTAAAGAGAACGCGGCGGATACACCGCGCATAAACGAGCCGCTAGATGTAAGCGATCAGATCGATCTCAACCAGCGAATTTCCAGGGATCCCTCCCGCTGGCGCAACCGTCGTCCGCACCGGCGGCATACTTCCGAAGCGGCCCTTATACGCCTCATTCATGGACGCCCAGTCCTTGATGTCGTTCAGGTACACGTTCACCTTCAGCACCTTGTCCATCGACGAGCCCGCATCTTTCAAGTTCTTCTCCAGCTCATCCAGCACATGCCTGGTGTGCTCCTGCACCGTGCCCTCAAAATGCGCTCCCACACCGGCAAGAAACAGCAGGTTGCCATACGAGATCGCGCTGTTGAACAGCGGCGCCTCAGCTCCCGGCTTCCCCGCCTTCGCGAGTGGCGCCTTCTTCTCCGGCTTGCCTGCCGTTTGTGCCGTCGCCGGCACATCCGCCATCGTCACGGCGCCACCCGCCACCACGACCGCCTTCGCCGCGCTTTTCAAAAGTGCTCGCCTGCTCTGCTTCTCCATGCCACGCTCCTGGTTGGTTCGACTTCGTTGCTTCTACGCCCTTGCGCCCATCAGTGCCGCGCGCAACCTCTTCGCCACCACCCTATCCTCACCCGGCTGCAACATCCACGTCGTCAGCACGATCGATCGCTCGTCCGCATGCACTCCCCGGGTATTGGTTCCGGTCGCCGGATTCAGTTCAATTGACGGCGTCTCCTCCCGTAGCCTCTTTGCCACTTCAGCGGGTGTCATCCCTACCACCGTCGGATCGTACCGGATCACCAGATGAGGCACATGGTTTGCCACCTCCGGCACAAACACATGTGTCTCCACCGTCGGCACCTTGTTCAGCGCCGTTTGGATTACCCCCACCCGCCGTATCCATTCCGCCTGCATCGTGGTCTCCGTCTGATCCAGCAGCCAATCCACCGCTGCCACCATGCCGACGATCTGCTCCTTCGCGACCTTCATCCCGCGCCCCACGGCATCATCCTGCGGACTGTCATTTGCTCCGGCAAGCGCAATCAGATCCTTGCGCCCCAATAAGAGCCCGGCATTCTGTGGACCGCGAATCCCTTTCCCGCCTGAGAAGCACACCAGGTCAAACCCCATCCCGGTCAGCTTCCACAGGTTCTCGATCGGCGGCATATCCGCGGCGGCATCGTTGTGGCACGGCACTCCGTGATCATGGCAGAGTCGAACCCACTCCTCGCGTCCGATCTGCCCGCCCTCGGCTGAGTTGAAGAAGTTTGTCATCACCGTCTTCTCACTCACGGCCCGTTTGAAGTCCTCTGCCGTCACCACCTCGCGAATCGACACTCCACACAGCGTCATCGCATGGTCATACTCGTACCGATGCGCCTTCTGCACAATGACTTCGATCTTCGCACCCGGCACTCGCTCCGGGATCTCTCCCGGTTTGAACCCGTTCGCCTTTGCGACACACGCCGCCGTCGCCAGCGTAAGCGCTGCGGCTGCTCCGGACGACACCAACGCCGCCTCGCACCGGAGCTTCCTGGCCAGGTACTCCCCTGAGGCTCGCTGCAAATCTTTCAGCCGCACCGGGTGCAGCGCCGCCCGTTCCACCGCCTTGCGCACCTGTGAGGGCATCACCGCAGCTGTCAGATACGTATACGTTCCCGCCGCGTTGATGATCGGCAGGACCCCCAACTTCGCGTAGTAATCCTCTCCCTCGCCGGCTTCGCTCTTGGCACCAGCAGCCCCAGCCAGCGCCGTCTGCCCACCACCGAGAACCGACCCCACACTGACAGACGCCATCGCCGCTTGCGCCCATCCCAGAAACCGCCGTCGCGTTAGACCTCTGCCGATCTCCGTCATGATTCCTCCGCGCCGTTCGCGCCGCTGGCTCTAGTTCTTGCTAAATACGTCCAAACTTCTTTACAGCCTCTTCAATCGAATGGAGCTTTTCGATATACGGATACATCGAGTGCTCCGACTCATCGAGCGCCTGCGCCTTAACCAGGATCTCCGCCGCGCGATCCTTCGGCACCACGACCACGCCATCCTGATCCGCCACGATGATGTCGTCCGGCATCACCTGCACCCCATCGCACATCACCGGAAGGTTCGCTCCGCCAAACCTGTAGTGCGTTACGGAGGTCGACGGCACCGGTCCAAGCGCGTACACCGGAAATCCCAGCCGCTTCAACTGCGGCAGATCCCGCACGCCGCCATCCACCACCGCGCCCGCAAAGCCACGCGCAAACATTGCCGTCCCCATCAGTCCGCCCATGCCCGCGATATCCGCGCCATCTTCAACCGACATCACATACACGGATCCCGCCGCGCCCGTGTCGATTGCCTTCAGCATCCCACTCAGCGCATCAGCGTCGTGGTTCTCCTGCTTGACCAGCTTTACCGTCAACGCGCGCCCCGCAAACTTGGTCGGGAAGATCGCCTGCATACGGTGTGACATGTACCGCTTCTCATGCAGCATCTGCTCCATCGCGTCCGACACCGACGCCGCCTCTACATGCCTGTACGCCTCGAGCAGCAGAGCCGGATCAGCCTTGTACTCTTCCGCGCTCTTCGGCGCATCGGCCACCATCACGTGCGTTACCACCAGCAGCGACGATGCCAGCAGCCCGCCCATCACCCATCCACGATCGCGTTGGCTTCTCCGCTTCGGCAAAGTCTTCCTCACTCGTTCCCACCTCACCTGCACGTTTGACCCCACGATACTACGCACCCCTCGATCCTCAAGCGATCTGACCCTCAGACAACCCAAAGCGAACAGCCACGTCGGCACTCTTGGCCACACCTTCACGAACCTAGAAGTTGATCTTCCCCGCAATCTGCAGCAATCGGGCGCCCCCACCATTCTGCGAGTTATTCTGCACCGATGTAATCGTGCCAAAGTTCGAGGTGCTTGGGAATGCGGACAGCCCGGTTGATGGATCGATCTGCCTGCCCGTCCTCGGGTCGCCGTTGACCGCTGTCGCTGCTGGGACGGAGCCGAGGGTTGAGTTCGGATTGCCCGGGTTCGCATGGTTGAACACGTTGAACGCTTCTAACCTCAACTGCACGGCAACCCGCTCATACACAGGAAAACTTTTGAAGACCGACAAGTTCGTATTGGAAAATCCCGGTCCGGTCAGATCGTTACGGTGCAGATTGCCATACGTTCCAAGCGCCGGCAGCGTGTAAATACCCGCCGTCTGCACACAAGACGTACCGAGAATGGCATTGTCTTTCGTGCAGGTCTTCCGCCCTGTTGTCACCTCTGATGGCCGCTGCGTGCCAACATTGCCGGCGTTCGCCTGATCATTGCTGATCCCGATGTTGAACGGCTGTCCACTCTGCAAGGTCACGATCGTGTTCGCCTGCCATCCGCCCGCAACCGTGCGCAACACGAAGTTCTGTCCACGTAGCTCCGGAAAGGAATAACTCACCACGCCAACAAAGCGATTCCGTACATCCCAGTTCGCATTGCCATAGTCCTGCCGAATGTTGTTCTGGTTCATCAGCGTACCCCCGCCGTTCGCATCCGCTGACGTGTCAAGCGTATGCGACCACGTGTAGCCAAGCGTCATATCCAGACCGTGCGAGAGCCGTTGTCGCAGCGCAACGTTGAGCGCGTGATAGGTCGAAAATCCATCGTTTTGAATCTGTCGAATTTGCCCAAAAAGCTGGTTCGGCCGACGCAGATTGGCCGACCTCGCATCTACACGAGGATTAATCGGCAGTGGCTGGTTCGGATAGAGCGAGTGGTCGAGATCGATCGCCCGCGACCCGAGATACTGCATCTCCAGCCCTGCACTGCGCCACAACTCCGTTCCTGTATCTAAGTTCCACTGGTACATGCGCGGCGTAGGCAGGCGGAAGTTATCATTGAACACGCTGGTATAACAGCCCAGAGTTCCTGGGACGCAACTCGTCGGCGGCTTGCCCGTTCCCGTCGGATTCGCAAAGTTCAGCGCCGCAACGCCCGAACTCGGTCCGTTGTACGCGAAGCTATTCGCCAGGGGATAATTTCCGGTCGCCAGCGTGAACGAATTCAGGTGGTTCGGGTTGTAGTAGATGCCGCCGCCGCCGCGAACCGTAATCTTCTCCGCCGCCCGATAGGCAAAGCCCACGCGTGGCGCCCAGTCCTGGTGGTTCGGCCCAATGAACTTGAAGCCGGGGTTCGGCGTAAACGCCGCGCCGGTCGTTGCACTCGTTGCTGGAATCAGTGCGGTGTACTGCGGGTTGATAATGCGCGCAAATCCGTTCAGGCTATACGGCACCGTCGGCAACTCGTATCGCAACCCATAGAGCAACGTCAGCTTATTTGTGATCTGCCAGTTGTCCTGCACAAAGAAGCCGTCGCGCCACTCAGCCACCGATCCCTTGATCTGCGTGATGGGTGTAGCAACCGTCTGCGCATACCCCGTCAGGAAGTCTGCCGCCGCCGAGTTCGAATACGCTCCGCTGAACGTAAAGGTGCCACGCGACGCGGTCTGCGCCGCCCGACCAATACTCATCTTGCGCAGCTCAGCGCCCGCCATAATGTTGTGCTTGCCCCGGTTCCAGCTAATCTGGTCGTACCCGTGCAGCGTTCGATCATCCTGATACCAGTTGGTTCCGTCCGATCCAAGCCCCTGGTAGTTGGTGATGTTAATGCTCGGAATACCAGGATTCGCATTGTCGACGTCCGACGTGAAGCCCGGGATCCCAAGCGCCGACCCCGCGCCCTGAATGTTGTTTTCCGCAAACGAATTCAGCAGGTCCGTCGAGAGCTTGTTGTAGCCAAACCGGAAATCGTTGATCAACTTCGGCGTCAGAATATGCGTGTACCCGAAGACCGCGTTCGAGTCCGTCGTCGGCGAATAGCTGTTCGACGTGGACGCTAACGAGCCCGAGACCGTTTGCAGCTTCTGGTAGTAGTAGCGCCCAAATAAACGCACCTTTTCGCCCACGGAGTAGTCGACTCGATCCAGCGTCGAATCAATGTTGACGTTGGTCGGCACCGTCGCATTCAGGTTGTTCTTCACACCGGCCACGTTCGGCAACGGCATATACGCCAGCAGTTTGGTGGCGACCGGAGAAATGTTCGTCACCTGCTGGTTCGCATACGCTATTCCGGTCGCCGGATTCAGGATGGTCTGCGGCACCGACTTTCCTTGCGCGTTCGTTGCCGTCAGTTCACTGAAGTCACCCGTCCGCATCTTCTGCGTCAGAACCGTGGTCGTCGCCTGCTGCTGCGAAATCTGCCGCAGCCCCTCATACGACCCCATAAAGAACAGCTTGTCCCGGCCGTTGTAGATATGCGGAATCACGATCGGCCCACCGATCTCCGCACCGAACTGGTTGTAGCGCAACTGCGGGATCCGCGCGCCAGGCTTCGTAAAGAAGCTCTTCGCGTCAAAGAAGTCATTCTGCGCGTACTCATACACCGTGCCATGAACGGCGTTTGTTCCACGCTTCGTGTCCATGTTCACGTGGACACCCATGTACGCTCCGTACTGCGCCGTATAGTTCCCGGTCTGGATTTGCACCGCTTGCAGCGCGTCCGCATTCGGATTTACCGGCGTCAGTGATCCCAGGCTGTTCATCACCGTAATACCATCGAGGGTGATGGAATTTGTAACCGGTCTTGTTCCCGCCCCAATGAACGCCACCCCCGGCGGGTTTCCCGTGTAGGGATTACCCGACTGCGTGATCACGTTCGATGCCGTCGTTGCCAGATCAATCGCGCGCCGGCCCGGTACCGGCAGGTTCGCCACCTTCTGCTCGTCCAACGTCTCCCCGATCATCGCGTCATCTGTTGAAAGCGCCGGTGTTGCCGCCGACACCGTTACCTCCGATGTCGCAGCGCCGACGGACAGCGTCACGTCCGTTCGCGCCGCCATGTTCAGCTGCACTACCACCCCCGTGCTCAACACCTTCGAAAAGCCGGCCTGTTCTACCGTAATGTCATAGGTCCCGGGCTGCACGAACGGAATGGAGTAGTAGCCCTCCCCGTTTGTCGTCCCGCTGTAGGCCACCTTCGTCGCTTCGTTGACCGCTGTGACCGGAACCCCGGACAGCCCGCCGCCGCTAGCATCCGTCACCGTTCCCACCAGCGTTGTGTTGTTCGCTACCTGACCAACCATCGCGACCGGCGCCGAAAGCGCAGCCACACCGGTAAGAAAACACAAACCTTTTTTCATGGTGAAGCTCCTGATGTTCCTGAAGATCGGTATTTCCCTGGCTCGGCTCTCGACATTTCACCAGGATCGGAAGACACCTCTCCCATACCAGCCTCCATCAAAAACGTCGTCGAGAACTTTCTCTTGTGAAGTGTTGCTAGTTCATTACACAAGCAACCTGTTTGTCATCGGCCATGTGACGTGTCTTCCTCTAGGACAATCGCCCTACCCTGCCCCGAAACACCCCAGCCTCGCAGCACCCGCGCCGTAAAACACCTACTTCTTGCACCTTCGTCTCGCCCAGTAACTTATAGCGCCACGCACCTGCGTCAGCGCTGATCCAAATGCACAATCCCTCGCTGCAAGGCATAGATCGTTGCTTGCGTGCGGTCCCGCGCACCCATCTTGTCCAGCACGGAGCTCACATGAATGCGCACCGTCTTTTCGGCAATGTGCAACTGCTCCGCGATCTCGCGATTCGATCGACCCTGCGTAATGCACCGCAGCACCTCATTCTCACGTGGCGTCAACTCCACCGCCGGCATCCGCTCCGCCAACCGGTCGAGCGCCGTCCGCGGCAGATACCGAGCGTCGCGGAACACCGTCTCGATCGCCGCGATCAGCTCATCCCCGCTCGCGTCCTTGGTCAGATACGCCATCGCGCCGCCTCTCACGGCGCGGTACACATCTTCACTCCCCTGGTAGTTCGAGAGCACCACCACCCGCGCCGTCGGAAACTCCTTCCGCAGCCGCGTAATCACCTCGAATCCACTCACTCGGGGCAGCCGCAGATCCAGAAGCACAACATCCGGCAGCAGACTCCGATACAGGGTCAACCCTTCCTCTCCGTCGCTTGCTTCAGCGACCACCCGAATCTGCGCATGGCCCGCCAGCACGGATCGCAACGCGATCCTCGCCAGAAAGTGGTCCTCAATGAGCAACACGCTGATTGTTGTCATATTCCGATCCATCGCACCACATCCTGCTCTCGCCGCATCGGCTGCTGCAACGCTCCAAACGGCACACTGACCGTAACTTCCGTGCCATTTTCAGGCGAACTCTCGAGCATCAAGGCTCCACCCAGCTTTCGTGCTCGTTCTTCCATAACGGGAATGCCGAAGTGTCCTCGACCGGTGCCGCGTGCCTCGTTCGGCTGAAAGCCTCGCCCATCGTCGCGGATTGCCAGGTGCAGCGCTGCGTCATCGTAGCGCAGCCGGATCGTCACGTGCGTCGGTTGCGCGTGCCGCAGCGCATTCGTCACGGCCTCCTGGCCAATGCACGTCAGGTGATGCACGCTCCCTGGTGCCAGCGGAATCTCCTCGCCATCGATCTCAAGCCGCGTCATCGCCCGTTGGTTGATGTGGTTCACATCGAGCATGCGTGCCAGCGACGTCGACAGGCTGCTCGTCACCTCTTCCGCGTCGCGCAGATCCCAGATAATTCGTCGCGCCTCGGCTTGGCACAGCGACACCATGCTCCGTGCCATCTCAAACGACTCCACCGCTTTCGCCGACGGTGCACCGCCATCCCGAAACAGCTTCGCCGTCGCCTCCAGCTGCCAACTCACCGCGGCAAACCCCGCCATCAACGTGTCATGGCACTCGCGCGAGATACGATTCCGCTCCTCCAGCACAATCCCCATGCTTCCCTTCACCCGCCGAATCCGCCGCCGCCCCATCTCCCACGCGGCCATGATCGCCAACAGCGCCAACCCCACAAAGAAATACCACGCCTGGTAAAAGTGAGGTTCCTGCTTCACCCGCAGCGTAGCCGCAGGGGAGTTCCACCCGCCCCCGCTGTTCCGTGCCTGCACCTCCATCTGGTAGTCACCCGGTGGTAACCGCCGATAGCGCGCTACCCGTGCCCGCGTTAGCGTCCACTCCCGGTCATAGCCAGCCAATCTGTAACGGAATTCGATCGCCGTCGGATTCGCCAGGTTCTTTGCCCAGAAGAAGAACAGCACATCCGGCTCTCCAGCGCGCAAAACAACCCGATCGCCAGTCAGCACATCGCTCGCACTTGCATCATTGCTGAACACCCATCCACGGATCGCCGCCTGCGGGGCTACCCTGCCCGCGCTGCTCGCCGTTCTCGTTGTTCGAACAAACCCCTTTGTGGCTGCAAACCACAGCGTTCCATCTGGCATGCGCGTCGAGAGCGGCCGCGATGGCCCGCTGCACTCACTCGACTGCATCCCGTCCTCTTTATCCAGCAGCACCGCTGGCAACTCCGTCTGTTCACCCCGCGCAACCCGATGCAGCTCCTCAACCTGAAGTCGCACCACCCCACGCGACGTTCCCAGCCATAGATTCCCGTCCGCGTCTTCGATCATCGTGTTGATCGCGTTTCTGGAAAGGCCATTTCCGGTCCCCACCGGCACCACTCGATTGATTTGTAACTCCGCCAGTCCACCCGCGCGCGTACCGACCCACACCGCCCCTAGATGATCCCGCACGAACGAGAGAACGTACGGATGCGGCAATCCTGTGATCTCTGCTACTTCGTCGCCGCGCACGCGAAACAGCCCGGTTGCCGTCCCCACCAGCACCGATCCATCGTCATCCTCAAGCATCGTCGTCACCAGCCTGCCCGGCAACAGATGCTCAGCCTTGCCGACCACCGGCACTCCCCGCGGATATCGCAGCACACCGTCATACGTTCCCACCCAGAGCGCACCCACCCGACTCGCCAGCAGCACACTCATCGCGTTCCCTGGAGACTCCGCCCCCGTCAGAAACTGCGTGAACCGCCGCCCATCGTAGCGATACACCCCGTGAAACCAAGTCCCCACCCACACCTTCCCCTCGCGATCCTCAGCCATCGACCGGATCGGCTCCGCGTTCGGTACACCCGGCAGCGAAACTCTCTCCACCACGCCCGCATGCCGTCGAAATAATCCCTCGCCCCACGTCCCCAGCCAGAGATCGCCACGGCTATCCGCGAACGGAACGGCAGCATAGCCGCGAGACACACGCTCCTCGGTGCCAATCGGCGCAAATGCTCCTTCACGCCATCGGCTCAATCCTCCCGTCAGCATCCCCACCCACAGGTTCTTCTCATCATCGACAAACAACGTGCGAATCGCGTTGTCGGGCATACCCTCCGCCACACCCCAGTGCTCCGTGCCATGCACGCTCTTTCGCCACAACCCGTCATGCCGCGTTCCAATCCACAACGATCCGGCGGCATCCTCAAGCATCACCGACACCGGTCCTGGCAGCCGGGCAATCTGCTTTCCCATCCGCCACCCGACTGCGCCACCGCGCTCCACCACGTGCACTCCGATCGTCGTCCCCACCCAAACCGTTCCTCGTTCCCCACGATGAAGGGCCGTCGGCTGTTCTGCTCTCAGCGGCATGGACAGAGACATCACCACGCCTGCACGCCAGTCAAAGACGCCAGCCGAGGTAACAAAGAACATTCCGCCCTCCCCATCCTCCGCAAAAGGCGCCACCAGATCACCCGAGATCATCCCGCTCTCGCCGACGGTCTCCAGGCGCTCCCCCACACATCGTTCAACTCCGTTCTGCGTCGCCACCCACAGCACGCCAGCGGCGTCCACATGCAGCATCCGCACCCGCTCGCCAAACCTCCCTGCCGCTTCGCTTACTCGCGCCGTGCCTGCCGCCGTCACATGCAACACGCCGTGGCCGTCCGTTCCAACCCACAGATCGCCCTGCGATCCATAGGCAATTGCATTCACCGCCTCGCTCGCGAGCGATCGTTCGCCCGATATCCCAAAGCTCTGAAATCGCTGCCCGTCAAAGCTCGCCAGCCCCGCCGAGGTCGCCAGCAGCAGCATCCCGTTCGGCTGTTGCGCAATCATCCGTACGTTGTTCTCCGGCAGCCCCTCTTCCACCTGCCAGGTCTGCTTCTGGTACTCCGATAGCCGCAGCGGCGGCCCTTGCGCCATCGCACCTGCCTGCATGGAGCAGATCACGATCGCCAGCCACATCATCCACTTGCCCACCTGGCGGCGTCGCCGTCGCTCGGCACGACGCTCGTTCGGCACGGCCTGCTTGCGTCGGCAGTTATCGATCGCTGTTCACCTCGGGATGGTTGTAGCCTATCTCGTCAACCAAACGCCACTCAAGTTTCGAGTGGCCGCTCCGGATGCACCATTAGCCAGCACACCGCGCCCACCACCGCCAGCACCGCCGAGATCGCAAACGACGTCGTCCATCCGAATCGCTGCGCCACCCATGGCGTCAGCGACGCCGTCACCGCGCCGCCAATCTGCCCGCCCATGTTCACCACGCTTGAGAAGATACCCGAACTTCGCCCCGCAATATCCACCGACACCGACCAGAACGAGCTCTGCGAAAAGTACAGGGCCCCGGCCCCGCCCGCCAGAATGACCCCCGCCAGCTGCGGGCTGTGCACCTGCGACCCCAGCACCAGAAACACCGCTGTCACCATCAATGCGACTGACGCCAGCACACATCGCCCCACCCGCAGCCCATGCGTCTTGGTCAGACGATCACTCAGCGCGCCACCCGCCAGGCAGCACACGGTCATCGAAAGAAACGGCAGCATCGCATACCGCGCACTCGACTTCAGATCGAATCCGCGCACCTGCGCCATGTACAGAAAGAACCAGCTAAAAAAGATCCACGCAATGTACCCGAACGCGAAGTACCCCACCATCAGCGCCGGCAGATCGCTCCGGCTGAAGATCGCCCGCCACGAAATTGGCTCCCGCGCCGCCGGTGCCCTGCTCGCAAGCGTTCCCGCTTCGGTCGTCGCCGCCGTCGAAAGCTCCGCCGCCACCGCTACCGTGGCCGCACCCTGCCCTTGCAGACCTCGCCGAATCTCCGCGATCTCGCCGGCCGAAACCCACGGATGCTCCTCCGGCGTATCCCGCGCCGTAAACCACCACAGCGCTCCCACGACCACGCCCGCTACAGCACTGAACCAGAACGCCGCCCGCCAACCGTGGTTAGTAATCAGCCAGTTCAGCAGCGGCGGCGTCAGCCCGCTGCCCGCGCCTACACCGGCAAAGATCAGGCCATTAATAAATCCGCGCTCACTCACCGGTACCCATCGCGCCACAAATTGGTTCGCTGCCGGATAAATCACCGACTCCCCCGCCCCCAGCGCAAACCGAATCGCAATCAGCAGCACCACCGCATGCGCCATCCCCGCCGGCAGCACCGCCGTCAGCGCTGTCGCGACGCCCCACCACAACGCGCCAATCGTCAACACCCGCCGTGGACCGAACCGCGCCGCCAGCCATCCCGCTGGCAGCTGAAACCCCGCATACCCCACCAGAAACGAGCTGAAGATCCATCCCAGCCGCTGATTGCCCAGTCCGTACTCGGACGAGATCTGCAGCCCCGCAATCGAAATGTTTGTGCGGTCCAGAAACGCCACCCCACTCAGAATGAACAAGAAGAACGCCAAGAAATACCGTACCCGCGTTCGTGTCTCCACCGGCATGCAAAAGTTCCTTTCGAGCAGGCGCGATCACCGTCGCCCGTGCTCTGCCGCAGCTCACAGCGCGGGCGGCATCGCTATCACTCTACGAGCCACACACCACCTTGCACCATCGCCCTTGCGCCTCTAGGCCAAATGCCCCACCTTTCTCTCGGCCTCGCGCCAGGTAGACATCTCCTGCCCGCGCCAGCCAGAATGGGTCACCTTCCGAAGCAGGTACGCTCTTCCTAACGACCAATCGCCGAGGCCTCCTATGTCCGTCCGCCAGACCGTCCACTTCCCTCCCTGCATTGCGCGCCTGCTCCTTGGCGCTGCCCTCTTTGCCCCCGCCTGTCTTCACGCGCAGCAGTACGATCTCGTCCTCCAGAAGGGCCACGTCCTCGACACCAAAAACCATCGTGATGGCATCATGGACGTCGCCATCAAGGACGGGAAAATCGCCGAAGTCGTCGCCCACATCGACGCCAAATCCGCCATCAAGTCCGTCGATTGCACCGGCCTGTATGTCACCCCCGGTCTCATCGACATCCACGTCCACGTCTTCGCCGGCACCGGTGAAAAAGATTCCTACGCCGGTGACAACAGCGTCTACCCCGACGGCTTCACCTTCCGCAACGGCGTCACCACCGTCGCCGACGCCGGCTCCTCCGGCGCGAAATCCTTCGAGGACTTCAAGCAGCGCATCATCGACCGCTCGCAGACTCGCGTCCTCGCCTTTCTCAACATCGTCGGCGCTGGCATGCGCGGCCCCAAGTTCGAAGACAACCTCGACGACATGGACGGCCAGCTCGCCGGCCAGATGGCCCTCAAATACCCCGGCCTCATTGTCGGCATCAAGACCGCCCACTTCGACGGCCCCGAGTGGAAGCCCGTCGATCAAGCCGTCGTCGCCGGCAACCTCGCCCACATCCCCGTCATGGTCGACTTCGGCGCCAACCGCCCGGAGCGCCCGCTCTTCGACCTCCTCGCCACCCATCTCCGCCCCAACGACATCTACACCCACATGTACTCCGGCCTGCGCGGCGAGCAGGATCCCAAAACCATGGGACCCTCCGCAGCCATGCTCATCGGCCGCAAGCGGGGCATCTTTTTCGACGTCGGCCACGGCGGCGGGTCCTTCAAGTGGTCGGTGGCCACCCCGCTCGTCAAAGCCGGCTTCCTCCCCGATTCCCTCTCGACCGACCTCCACATCACCAGCATGAACGCCGGCATGAAAGACGAACTCAACGTCGCCGACAAGATGCTCGCCCTTGGCGAAACCGTCGGGCAGGTCATCGAGCAGATGACCTCGCATCCCGCCCACGAGATCCAGCACGAGGAACTCGGCAATCTCACCGTCGGCAACCCGGCCGACGTTGCCGTCCTCCGCGTAGAACACGGCCACTTCGGCTTCTATGACATGATCAACGCCAAACAGGCCGGCACCGAAAAGCTCACCTGCGAGCTCACCGTTCACAACGGCCGGGTCGTCTGGGATCTCAACGGCCTCACCGCCGACACCTGGAACCAGCCACCCACCAGCGACGCCACCCAGGCCCGCAAATGGACCACCATGAACACCCGCGCCTCCGGCCCCCCCTACCAAGCCGCCTCCCGCGAAGGCGACAAGGTCGAAAAGTCCGACGAGAAAAAGCACTAAACACGTCGAAGCACCAATCCGTCACTTCACCCGAGTCCCGCCATCGTCGTGCCGACCGCACCCTCCAATCCGTATCCCGACCGAACCGGATCAGTCTCTTCTTTCAAAACCACAAAGCCGATCCGATCCGCGAAGGTTTACCCTCGAACATGCTCAACCGCCGCCACCTCCTGAAGGGCCTGCCCGCCGCCGCCATGCTTTCTCGCTCCATCGCCGCCCACGCCGCCGCCCCGCCTATCCGGCTCCTCATCGGCACCGGCACAGCAGATCCCAGCCAGAGCAAGGGCATCTACATCGCAGACTGGAACGCGAAATCCGGCGAGATCGGCGCTTTCACCCTCGCCGCCGCCCTGGAAAGCCCCACCTGGCTCGCCCTCTCGCCCCGTGCCCCGCGCCTCTATGCTCTCTCTGAGATCAAGGCCGGCAAGGTCACCGCCTTCGATCTCCACCACGGCAGAGACGCCGCCCTCACCCTCGAAAAGATTAACGAGCAACCCGCGGAAGGCGAAGGCCCTGCCCACGTCTCGGTTAATTCAGACGGGCGCAGCGCCTTCGTTGCCAATTACGGCTCCGGTTCCCTCACCTCGTACAAGGTCGAAAGATCCGGGGCCCTCTCCGCTCCCGTTACTCACATCCAGTACACCCCTGTCGACGCGGACCCGGCCCACGCCAAGCCCCACGCGCACCAAGCCACCCCCTCCCCCGACGGCCGCTTCCTCCTGGTCAATGATCTCGGCTCCGATCGCATCAACGTCTACAAGATTGACGCCGGCTCCGGTAAACTCACGCCAAATTCGCCACCGTTCTGGCAGGGCCGTCTCAAGTCCGGCCCGCGCCACCTCACCTTCCATCCAAACGGCAAGTGGGTCTACAACGTCAACGAGCTCGACTCCACCGTCGATCTCCTCTACTGGAACAATATTCGGGGCACCCTCACCACCCACGGCGCTCCCCTCTCCACCCTGCCCGTCGGCTACCCACCCGGCACCGCCTTCTGCTCAGAGATCCTCACCTCGCCCGATGGCCGCTTTGTCTACGTCGGCAATCGCCGCAACGAAACCATTGCCACCCTCGACGTCAACCCCGACTCCGGTGATCTCGTCCTCTCGCAACTCTCCCCGCACGGCGGCAAATCCGCCCGCCATGTCACCCTCGACCCCTCCGGCCGCTTCCTCCTCATCGCCCTCCAGGACTCGAACGGCATCGCCGTCCTTTCGCGCGATCCACGCACCGGCCAGCTCTCGGACCCCTTCCACACCTTCCCCATCGACAGCCCCCAATGCCTCGTCTTCACCACCTAGGGCAGATTCCTTATCTATGCAGAGCTACCACCACAGAGCAGTCAGCTCGACGAACCGTACACCAAAGATGCCGTCATCGAGACCAAGCGCCCACTACCAATCCGCCATCTCGACCAAAGCGCCCACCGCAAAGCAGTTATCTCGACCGAAGCGCAGCGAAGTGGAGAGATCCCTTTACTCGAAAAGTCACAAGCACAGGGGGCGCCCCCATCTTTTAGTGTCACCCTGAACCTGAGCTAGCCTAAAGGGAAAGCCTCCCGCATTCGCCGCGCCGCCGTCCCAAACGCAAGCCCACGTTTCTAGTCAGCCGCCACCGCATCCCGATCGAATCCCTGAACGCCGGAGACCCGATGCCTATCCCCCCGATGCCCGTAGTCGTAGATCGCCAGGACCCCCGCTTCGACACCCTCAAGAAGGGCCATAATCTCCGCTTTCCCGCGACCGACGCCGAAGCCGCCAGCCGCGTCGTTCTCTGTAACGATGCTCGTGAAGCCTCCGCTGCCCTCCAGCGCGTCGTCTCTTCCGGCCTCCGTCCCACCATTCGCTCCGGCGGTCATTGCTACGAGGACTTCGTCTCCAACAATCCCAACGGCGCCATCCTCGATCTCTCCCTTCATCGCGCCGTCGACGTCGAGATCTCCGGCCACGTCCGCATCGCCCCCGGCGCCTGCCTCGGCGACGTCTACCAGTCCCTCTACAAACGCGCCGGCCTCACCATCCCCGCCGGCACTTGCTACATGGTCGGCGCCGGCGGTCACATCTCCGGCGGCGGCTACGGCCTGCTCTCTCGTCTCCACGGCCTCACCGTCGATTGGATCTCCGCCATCGACATCCTCACCATCGACCAGTCCGGCAAGGTCATCGACCGCACCGTCTCCGCCACCCGCGACCCCGACCTCTTCCGCGCCTGCCGCGGCGCCGGCGGCGGCAACTTCGGCATCATCACCTCCTTCCGCTTCAACAAGCTTCCTTTGGCCCCGCGCGAAGTCGCCACCGTCTACCTCGCCTTCCCCTGGGCGGACATGACCGAGGCGAAGTTCGCCAAATTCCTCATCACTTATGGCGACTTCTTTGCAACCCGTGGCCAGGATCCCGACACCTTCGGTCTCTTCACCGTCCTCGGCCTCAGCCCGCGCAACCGCGATAAAAACCGCGATGGCGGCCGCATCAGCATCAGCGCCCAGTTCTGTACCCCCGACGGCACCACCGCCGATCTCTCCGTCCTGCATGAGTTTTTCGCCCGTTTCAAAGAGTTCTCCCCCACCCTCATCCTCCCCACAAAATTCGATTCTGCCAACAGCTCCTCCACCGTCAACCAGACCGATCCCGCCGCCGAAAAAGCCAAACATCCCTACGACGTCACCACCCGTCCCTGGCTCGACGCCACCCTGGCGGACGGCGGCTCCGGCGGTGGCTCCCGCGCCAAATACAAATCTGCCTACATGAAGCAGACGTTCACCCCCGGGGAGTGCTCCGCCATCTGGAAGTTCCTCAACTCCACCGACATCGACGCCCACGGCTCCATCCTCGCCATCGATTCCTACGGCGGCGCCGTCAATACGCCTGCCCGCGGACACGACACCGCCATCGCCCAGCGCTCCTCCATCATGAAACTGCAATGGATGTGCTACTGGCGCGAACTAGACCAGGACGCCGGCCGCCTCAAATTCATGGACGACTTCTTCACCTCTGTCTACACCGGCTCGCACGTTCCCCCTGAGTTCCAGGGCACCCCCATGGGGCCCCGCTTCGAAGGCTGCTATATGAACTACGCCGACGCCGACATGCTCCGCTACCGCTTTTGGCCGCAGCTCTTCTTCGGCACCGGTGACCTCTACCCCTTCCTCCAGAAAGTTAAACAGCAGTACGACCCCAACAACATCTTCCACAGCAGCATGAGCATCCGCGCTACCTGAGTCCTTTATCGGCAGCTGCGCCCATCCGTTAAGCAAATTTAGTTTGTCATTTAGAGCGAAGCCGAACGGGGGCGCACACCGATCCCAACCACCAGGAGTCACTCCATGAACCCGACCTGGAACCGCCGCACCTTCCTCACCGCCCTCGGCCTAAGCACCGCCGCCACCACTCTGCCGGCGTCAGCGCGACCACGTGAGACCTCGCGTGCTGCCCCGACGCCGTCGGTTCCTGGCCCCGCTCTGGCCTTCGTCAGCACCGTTAATTTCATGCAGGGCGGCATCAGCGGCATCACCACGTTTCGCATCCACGACGGCCGCTGGACCGAGATCGCTCCGTGGCACCAGACCTACCATCCCGGCCTGCTCGCCCCCCATCCCACCCTTCCTGTGCTCTACACCCCCAGCGGCCCCCTTTGGGCAAAGACCGGGGACGCGCGGCGCGGCATCGCTCTTGCCCTTGCCATCGACCCGAGCGACAGCATCTCCGTCGAAGCGTGCCTCTCTCGCCAGCGACACTGGATCAACGAGATCAATCGCCAGCCTCTCGCTCTCACTACCACCCAGCCATCCAGCATCGCCGTCTCTCCCGACGCCCGCTTTCTGCTTATCGCCGATCGGCACGCCGGAACGTACAACGTTCTTCCCCTCGCTCCCGACGGCGCTCTTCTCCCCCTCGAGCACGCCCTCAAACTGACCGGCTCCAGTCAATCATCCCCGCATCCGCACTCCGTCCTTTTCCATCCGCGCGGCCACCTCGCGTATGCAACCGACCAGGGAACCGATCGCCTCCACGTCATCTGCTTCGACACCGGCCATCCGCGCATCGTCAGCACCCTCGCCTTTGCCCTCGGATCCGCGCCCACCGACCTCGCCCTGCATCCCTCAAACCGATTCTTGCTCGTCAGCACCGGAAGGGGTGGCCTCTGCGTTCTCCCAATCGACCACGCTACCGGCGACCTCTCATCAGAGATCCATCCCTACAGCCTCGCAGACGATCACGCGTCAGGACCTATCCTCCTCCACATCGCCGGAGATCGTCTCTACATCGTGACCTCGCCGCTACATCCTGAGCGCCGCAGCCAAAGCCAGCGCGCGATCTTGCACACTCTCCGCTTCTCTCGCTCCGGCCGTCTCTCCCCGCTCGCCAGAACCTCCCTTCCCGGCATCCAACGGGGTGTGCAGCTTGCCTTCGCCGGCTCAGATCTGGTGCTCGTCGGAGACGGCGGCATCGTCACCGTCCCACTCGATCCCGACACGCGTCTACCTGGAGCGCCAGTCCTTGTCTACATCGGAAAGGGCCACACAGGGATCGTCGTGCGCTCCGCCTGACCGTCTCCACCCACCGAGCCACGGCGCCGGGTTAACACCCTGCGCCCGTGGCCTTGTCTCCGTATCTCTTCCCCTTATGCCTTTCCCGCCTCAATCTCGAACGTCATCTTGATGTCGTCGCCCAGCACGTTATCCCCCGACTTCAGATTGCCGTTCCACACCAGGCCGAAGTCCTTCCGGTTGATCTGCGTCATCGCCGAGAACCCGCGGTGCGGTTTGCCATCCATCCCAATCTGCTCCTTGCTCACCTCGTCCATGTGCAGCGTCACCGACTTCGTCACGCCGTGCATCGTCAGATCGCCATACACGTCGTACCCGTCCCCAACCTTCTTCACGCTCGAACTCTTGAACTCCGCCGTCGGGAACTTCGCCGTGTCAAAAAAGTCCGGGCTGTTCAAGTGCGTGTCCCGCTGTGCCTGCCCTGTGCTCACCGACTTCACATCAATCACCGCCACCACCGAGCTTTTCAGCGGGTCCGCCGCGTCATAGTTCACCGTTCCGCTCTTCATCCGGAACTGCCCATGCACCGTCGAGATCGCCATATGCTTGATTGAAAAATCCACCTCGGAGTGCGCCGGGGCAATCGCATACGGCACGGCCTGTGCGATCGCAGCCGCACCGGTCAGGATTAAGGAAGAAATGGGAAGGAAAAGGCTGGTCTGTCGCATCTGAAACTCTCCTGAAAAGCGCTGTTCGTACTTCGTTGCGTCAGGGTGCCGGGCATGGTGCCTCTTCGTCCGCACCAAAAGAATCCTATCCAGCCAGGCGATCCCTACGGCTCTTGGCTCGTCGCTCCGCCATCCGCTCCTCGTGCATCGCCTTTGCCGCCATGCCGATGGTCTTCAACCCCGACCGCATCCCATCGCGTTCCGCCGCATCCAAGCCGCCCATCATCCGCTCAATCTCCACCGCATGTCGGCCAAACACATCCGTGATCAGCTTCCGGCCACACCCCGTCAAATCCACCAGTCGAACCCGCCGGTCCGCGTCACTGTTAATCCGCCGAACCAGGCCGCGCTGCTCCAGTCGGTCTACCGCTGAGGTCATCGACGCATTGGTCAACAGAACCTTCTCCCCAATCGTCGAAATCGGCAGAGACCCTTTATGCAGCAGAACCTCCATCACCGCGAAGTCGCTGAGGCACATTCCCTCCTCGGCCACACTCGCCTCCATGACCTCCGCCATCGATCGATACGCGCGCGCCAGCACCGTCCACAACTTCGGCCCCGTCGTTATCTCGCCTTCGCTCATCGCTCTCCGCCTTCTTTTCCATCTAGATAGTACGACGTCGAAGGATGGTGCAAATACTTATTCTCCGTCGCCCCGATTCGCACCTGCATGAAGCCGGAATCCCATTCGACCGTCGCCCGTGTACTCTCTCCTCTCCGCCTCTAGTCGGCAGAGTGAATGCCAGGCTTTTCCGGCGAGTCGCCTCCTGCCGGGATCCCTATACATCCGCAAGCTTGCCGGCCAAAACCACGCACTAGATCAACGCCCTCCACCTCCGCCACTCCTTGTCCTCGGGGAAGCGAGCAGCCCCGCCGCTCTCGTGCCTGGCTGCCTCTATTGGCCATCCTTCGCCTCCACACCCACCGTCTGTTTCAGCACCAGGCTCTCCTGGTCGGCAGACTCCATTGCCAGAAAAAGCTTGCGCAGATCCGGGTACTCCGCCGCCTTGAACAAATTCGCCCATCGCGTAGTTCCGACGGATCGTCACACTAGCCAGCCCACCCTCGCTCTTGATCAAGAAACCCGCGTAGCTCTGGAAGTTCGCCTTCGCCGCACTCGGCATCGCGTCCACCTCAGGCATCTTCGGCAGCTTAGTCCGCACCGCATCCTGGATCAGCAGCCCGTAGTCAAGGTCCACCGCCTGCTCCCGCTTTTCGCTCGCAAACGTCGCTTTCCTGTTGCTCTCGAACAGCGCGCCCGGAATCAGCAAGCGCTTGCCAGCAGGCGATCCGATCGCCCCTTCACCTCAAACTTCACTACCAGTGGCTTCTCGCACTCATCAAGCGGCGTCATCGACCCCACCGTTAACTCCATCCCTCCCGGCAACAACGCCTGCACATTCTTGATTCGTCACGCCCCATCAAATAAGCCTTCAGGCCAGCTATTGCCGTGTGGAGCGAAGGTGCTCTCTGTGTTGTCATGCTGAGGCATTCGCACGCTGGGCGAGTTGACAGCACCTCCAGACACGGCCCTCATCAGTCGTTTAGGGCAGCACGGCCATAGATTGCAGCAGCTCGCCCGTGGGGAAGCCGATCATCTGCTGGTGCCGGAAGAGCCGGAGTTCAGCCTTTCCGAGACCACGGCGCTCGACTCGCCTTTGGAGATGCTCGACTCCCTGCTATTCGTGCTCTCGCCCATGCTCGAAGCTATTCTGCACAGAGCTATGGAGCGCGCCTACGCTCTCCGTACAGTGAGGCTCACGCTGCAGCTCGAACGTGCGGAGCCGCACACCGTGCAGGTCCGCCCAGCGACTCCGACGTAGAACCGTGAGACTCTGCTGAAGCTCTTGAACCTGGAACTGCAGGCTCATCCGCCTCAGGCCGGGATCCTGGCGGTAACGCTCGAAGCCGAGGCCGCGCAGCCGCAGACGGCGCAGTGCAGTCTCTTCCAGGCGCAGTTTCCGGAGCCGACAAACTCGATCTGCTGCTCGCGCGGTTGCGCTCCATCGCCGGCGAGGATACTGTCAGTTCACCGCAGTTTGAAAACAGCCACCGCGACTGTGTGTTCACCATGGCGCCGTTCCGGCCGAGTCTTCGGACCACGACCGAAAAGGCCACTTCCATCGCGCCTAGAGCATTTCTCCTGAGGGTGTGGTGTAGCTCGAATGCAGTGGAGGCTATTTCCTTGAGCGAAAATGGCACGTGCTGGTGCGGCCTGCTGTGCACCTTCAGGAGAAATGCTATAGCCGTCCGGATCTTCCGACCGCCACAGCCCGTTCGCCTGACCTGCTGGAGTAATCAGCCACGCACGCTCTTCTGGCAAGGTGCGCGGCTCGAGATCACGCTGTCCGCCGGACCGTGGCATTCGAGCGGTTCCTAGTGGGACGGGCACGCGTGGGACTGCGATCTGTGGGACATAGTGACGGCCGAGCCAAGGCAGGCCCTTCGGCTCCGTCAGGAACACGCTTCAAAGCGTGGTTCGTGGTGGGGCTCTATGACTGAGCGCTATGTCGAACTGCACGCGCGCTCCGCTTTTTCCTTTCTGGAAGGCGCATCCCTTCCTGAAGCGATGACGCAGCAAGCCGCTAACCTGGAGCTGCCCGGACTTGCCATCCTCGACCGCGACGGCTTGTACGGCTCGCCACGTCTCTACACGACGGCGAAGAAGTTAGGCTTGCGCTCGCATATCGGAGCGAAGGTTTCGGTCGACAGCTTCGGCCAGCAGGTGCAGCCTCCCTCCTGGCAGCCCCACACCGTTCCCAGCCGGCCGGTACGTCTCTCTTTGCTCTGCGAATCGCAAACCGGCTACCGAAATCTCTCGCTCCTGATCTCCAGCTATAAGCTCGCCCAGCCAACCAAAGGGGACGGACTTGCTTCGCTTTGCAAGGTTCAGGAGCCGCCGAAAGTCTCGTCTGCATGACCGGTGGTGATGAAGGCCCGCTCGCCTCCGCCCTTGAGCGCGGCGGCATGAACGAGGGCCGCAGGATGCTCGCTCGGCTGGTCCAGACCTTTGGTGAGAAGAACGTCTTCGTTGAACTGCAGCGGCATGGCATCTGTGAACAGGAGGCCCGCAACCAGGCAGCGATTGCACTCGCCCGCGAGTTCCATCTGCCGTTACTTGCCACCAATGGCGTGAACATGGCGACGGAGTTCGAACGCGAGATCCTCGATGTGCTCACCACCATCCGCCACGGCTGCTCGCTCGATGACGCCGGTTTGCTTCTGCAGCAGAACAGCAATCGGCATCTCCGCTCCGCAGGTGAGATGGCTGCGCTCTTCCGTGACATTCCAGAAGCGATCGCCGCTACCGGCGAACTCCAGGAGCAGCTGCTGCGCATCGCCATGGTGATCGCGAACTTTACCGGGGGTGAAGCGGAAGAAATGCGCCGTGCCCTCGGCAGCCGGCGATCGGCCGACAAGATGCGCGCGCTCGAGATCAAGCTCCGCGCCGGCATGGACGCGAATGGCGTCGCTCCGAAGGCGCAGGAAGAGATCCTCCTGGGCATCAGCTCGTTCGCGCTCTACGGCTTCCCGGAATCGCATGCCGCTAGCTTCGCGCTAATTGCCTATGCGAGCGCCTGGCTCAAATTCCACTATCTGCCGGTCTTTACCGCGGCCATTCTCAACAATCAGCCGATGGGTTTCTACTCCGCAGCCGTTCTGGTCAAGGACGCGCAGCGGCACGGCCTGCGCATCAAGCCTGTGGATGTGCTTCGTTCCGATTGGAACTGCACCCTCGAGCGCGAGTCGGATGATATCTATTCGTTACGGCTTGGATACGCTACGTTCGCGGTCTGCGTTCCGCCGTAGCTGCGGAGATTGAGCGGGTACACGCTCTGCGGCCGTTCGGCAGCATCGAAGAGCTCGCCCGCTGTGTGCCGCCGCTCTCTCGGGCCGATCTTGCAACCCTCGCCGAGACGGGTGCGCTCAATTCGCTCGGCGAAGCCGTACATCGTCGCGATGCCCTTTGGCAAGTAGAGCGCGCCGGCCGGCCGACAGGGCCGCTCCTCTCCGAACTGGACCGCGATGAAGAGCAGGCTTCCCGGCTCCGGGCCATGAACCCCGAAGAACGCATGGTGGCCGATTACGCCGGAACCGGCGTGACCGTCGGCCATCATCCCATGGCGCATTGCCGGTCTCGCCTTCACGTGCTACGTGTCCTTCGCGCGGGCGACCTGAAGCTCGTTCGTCATGGCGTGAAAACTCGCGTTGCCGGCCAGGTCATCGCACGGCAGCGCCCCGGCACCGCCCATGGCTTCATTTTTCTGTCGCTCGAAGACGAGACCGGCATCGCCAACGCCATCATCGATCCGGACCTCTATGAAGCCAATCGCTCACTCGTGACCTACACCAAATTCCTGCTCATCGATGGCACTCTCCAGAACATCGACAAGGTCGTCCACATCCGGGCAAGGCATATAGAAGAGCTCGACGTCACCGCCGCTCCCATGGAGTCCCATGACTTCCACTAGGAGCTTGGGATGAGTGAAACCATGACCTCGCCCGATGACAAACAGCACCGAAAGACTGGTGGCTCGAGAATGCCTGCCGCATCGCCGCGTTCCGGCTTCGGCAGCACAAGTACATGAGCGCTAATGCCGTTCCACTGCGGGAGCAGGTGCGCGACACCGTTGAGTTCGTTCGCATCGTCTGGGAACAAGTCGAGCGGCACCTCGATAAGAGGAAGCGTAATAAAGTCCAGCCGGAGTTGCATGATTACCTTGCCGGAAGGGAACCGCTTGAGTATGTATTGCGTCGGCAGCGGTGGTCCGACGGTCATTCTCGAAACTGGATTTGGCGGCGGGACATATTCCGCTTGGCATGAACTGCAGCCACGTCTTGGGAAAGTGACTCGAACGTGTTCTTACGACAGGGCGGGGTATGGCTTTAGCGAGTTGGGGAACGGGTATGGCGGCATCTCCTGATGATGGCACTCTGGCCCTTCGCGGTCTAAAAACCTTGGGGGTGCGGCTGGAGGCCTTGGAGCGATCCACCTTAGAGGTTGCGAAGTGGCTTGCGCAACGGCCTGAGATAGAAACAGTGCTTCATCCAGCTCTGCCCTCCTGCCCTGGACATGACGATTGGAGGTGGGATTTCAAGGATCCGGGAGCATCTCTCGATCGTGTTCGCTTCGACCTTCACTGCCGAGCAGATGGCCGCTTTGTAGACGGGCTTTCGCTATTCAAGATCGGGTATAGCTGGGGTGGGGTCACGAGCCTTGTAATGCCGTACCCCCCAGCTGGATCGTCCTGGCAACAGTATGAAGGGAGAATCGTGCGGCTCAATTCCTCATTGGGTTTGGAACACCAAGCGGACCTGATCGACGATTTGACTGGCGCGCTAGCTGGTCTGCATCAATCTTTGGTCCGAAAATTACCTTAGCGTACGATTTTGACCTGGTGTGGTGACCCCATGTGGAAACGCCAATTCCACTGGGGTCTCCCGAGGAGCTGTGCGGAGGATGGGACAGCTCCACTGTTCCAAGCTTTACATAGGCCCGCCATTTCCATGTCCTGTAATGGACTTCATGGGAACTGCAATGATTGGAGATGTGGATAAGCTCACTCAAGCACAGGCCCGTACCAAGGCGCTTGGCCCATGTTTCTTCGGTATGGATTGGTCCTGGTGATTGTGTGGTTTGCCTTTATGAAGTTCACCGACTTCGGCGCGCATGGGATTTTGTTCATGGTTGCTAAGAGTCTGCTTATGGTCTGGATGTACGATTTTATGTCGGTTAGGCAATTCGCTGTCTGCCTCGGTGCTACGGAGCTCGTGGTTGCTGGCTTGATTGCTTTGCGTCCGTTTTTCGCAAAGCTCTGTGCGATCGGCAGCACCGCAGCTACGCTGATGTTTCTTTCCACCCTGAGCTTTATGATCTCTACTCCGGGTTGGGAGCCGACTTTAGGAGGATTTCCGGCTCTGGGAGCGGTGAGGCAGTTCCTTGTCAAGGACATCGCACTGTTCGGAATCGCGTTCTGGTCCGTCGGGGAGTCTTGGGCGGCTGCGAATTTATGGCAATAAGCGTCTCAGAATTTAAGTTGGTTGCCTGCGGACAGACAATCGCAATAGGCTTTTGCAACTCAAAATGTGAAATTTATGCACGAGGCCTTGATGTGCGGAACCTTCGTTTGCGCACGACGGGACACAACCCATTTAGCTGCACCCAGGAACATCGGATGGCGATTCATAAACGGCCAAGCCGCGCTCTTCGCGAGGCGAACATCTTCATCGGCTCCCCTTGGAAGCCTAAGAAAGGCGTCACAGCGGCTCAAAAGCCGGTTTGCAATCGAGTAGAGGATTTATCGTAGTCGCATCTTCCGGCATCGTCGACCCCGCTTCGCGCAGCAAAGGAAGCGCAATCCATTCACCGATCAACGGAATGTGCCCCGCACGATAAAGAGGGAGCGCGACAGCTTCGAGGGTGCGTAGGTTCTTTTCCATCAAAGCCGGATCATCGCCGGTGCCGGAGCGGTAAGGACCTGCAATGAGAATCATGAGAGGTTTGGATGAACTCGACATCAGAGGGTTAGCTCTTAGGATCGGGAAAATATGGATGAGGCGCACTGGAAAAGCATGATGGTTCACCATCCTGGATCTCACCGGTCGTCATCTCGACCGAAGTCGCAGCACAGCGAAGACGCAATGGAGAGACCCTTCTATTTCGCCCCGGCCGACGATACCCTGTCCCATAAGACTCGGTGAGGTTCAGCCGCAGGAAAGCCGCGAGGTCTACCCGGCTACCAATAAATCGTCGCCACCACCTCGACCGCCACCGGAGCATACCCCACCACCTTGATCCGCAGAACAGCCTGCATATTCTTCGTCTCCCATCCCGCCGGCGCCGTTCTGAGCAGCGCATTCATCTGCTCCGCACTCGCAACGAACTCCGCCGCGGCCTGCGTCCCGAACGACCCCACGCCGCCAATCGCAAGCACCGGTCCACCCGTATTCGAGTGCAGCACGCGGGAGATCAGAGCGAAGTCCTCCGTATTTCCGTCACGACGATCCGGCGGAATGCTCCATCCCTGCGCTGGATCCGTCCGGCTCTGAATCCGTCTCCCATCGCGGAAGCCGAACGGCAAATCACTCATCGTCTGCAAGGTCCAGCGATTGTTGAACCCGCCCACCAGCACCGTCGGCGTGTTCCGCAACTCGCCCATTGAAACATCCTCTGCAGAGCGAAGCAGAAACGGCTTCGACCACCCGCTCATCAGCGTGATCAGCTGCGCCGAAGCGGCCAAGTCTCCCACCGTCACAAACGTGTTTTTCTCCTGCAGCAGATCTTCATTCCGCACCGAGCCTCCCTTCGGCAGATCAGGGAAAAACTCCGGCCCGTTATAGTCCAGCCCATGCTCGTGCTGATAGCGCTCCAGAAACTCCGGCCGCAGAACATAGGCCACATTTGAGCCAAGATACAGCAGCACCGGCCGGTCTCCCCGTGTTAGAGGCTCCCAGAAACGCTGCTGCACCGTCGCCGCGTGCCCCACCTCCGCGCGCCACAGAAAAAAGCCGGCCCCCGCGAATAACAGGAGCACACCAGCCAGCAAAACTGACCAGCGCCACCTCCATCCCCGTCCCCAACCCTGTCCCAGTCTGGCAGCAGCCTCGAAGACCGGCATGGCCGATGATCGCGAGCTCGGATCACCCACCGGAAGCAGAACAGCCGTAGGCTCTCGAACGGAATCTGCGAGCGACATCTCCTTGTGCGTTGGCTCGTAGCGAAAGCTCGCTCGATATGAGCCCGGCTTTAGCTCGATATGCACCGGTGATCCGTCGTACTCCGCCGACTGATAGTACTGCGCCAGCCGTTTGCGGACATCGGCCGCCCGCATCCGAACCACCGGATCTTCGCTCGTGTCGTAATCCACAAGTCGGCCAAACACCTCCACCCCGACCACGCGCTCCCGCAAGCCTGTGTCGTCTCCACCGAGTGAGTGGTTCACGATATAGCGCAGCAGAGCCTGGCATTGCTTGCTCGTCCGGAAAGGCTGGCTGGAGAGAATGCGCTCCAGTGCTTCGTTCACCTCCGCCGCGGCAGGGTGCACCTCCGTCGAGCTCTGTGCGGCACTCTCTGGAACCTTCAAATCTGTCTGCATACTGCAACCGCCCAAACACTGGCTTTGTTCCTATCGTCCCTGCAGCTGCACTGTAGCGTCGTCATTTCGATCGGTGCGCAGGAAGCGAAACGTATCTCGGAGACCGTTGTCGTTCACTCTGAACTGACCAGACAGCCATGCGCAACACTCTCGCCTACGTAGTATACCGCCTCATTACCCCGGCTATCTGACAGAAAAAGCAGGCCTAAAGCCGATACTTACCGTAGCTTGCGTTGACAGTCATGGAACGGTACAGGCCATATGACTCACGATCCTTCCTCATCCGCCCGCCGCTCCCAAAGATCGCGAGAAACCCGACAGGCGTTCCGAAGGCTCTCCTTGGAGGCCGTTTTGCCACACAAAGTTGTTCGCCTGTCCCTGCTCCTCACTCTGGTCGCGCTTTCTCCTCTCCCCGGCATCTCCCGTGCCGCTATGGCGCAGGACCAGACCACCTCCTCCGCGCTCAACGGCACCGTGACCGATCCCACCGGCGCCGTCGTCTCCGGCGCTACCGTCACCCTCGCCGGAACCGAAAATGGCGTCACCCGCACCTTCACTACCGCCAGCGGTGGCAGCTTCGCCTTCCGGCTCCTGCCCCCCTCCACCTACACCCTCAAGATCGACGCCCCCGGCTTCAAGTCCTACCGGCAGGAGGGCATCATCCTCACCGCCGGTCAGACCGCCACCCAGGAAGTCGATCTCACCGTCGGCTCGGGCGGCGATCAAGTCACCGTTACCAGCGAGATCCCGCTGCTCAACCTCGACAACGCCAACCTCTCCGCCGACATCTCCTCCCAGCAGGTCGTCGAGCTCCCGCTCAACCTCCGCAACGTTTACGGCCTCGCCACCCTCAACTCCTCCGTCCAGAACTCCACTCAGCAGCAGAGGGCCTCAGGCGGCGGATCCCAAAGCACTGCCGACCAGGACATCTCTTTCCTTAACTTCGGCGGCGGCTTCTTCGGCACCACTGCCTTCCTGCTTGACGGCATCTGGGACACCGCCTCCGATTGGGGCGCCGTCGTCTATGTCCCCTCTGTCGACAGCGTCGATCAGTTCAAGATCCAGACCAACTCTTTCACCGCCCAGTACGGCTTCTCGACCGGCAATGTCATCAACGTCACCACCAAGTCCGGCACCAACGAGTTCCACGGCTCCGCCTTCGAGTTCCTCCGCAACGACAAGCTCGACGCCAACTCCTACTTCAGCAACTTCAACGGACTCAAGAAGCCCTCCTTCCGTCGCAACCAGTTCGGCGTCTCCGCCGGCGGCCCGCTCTCCATCCCCGGCCTCTACAAGGCCAAGGACAAAACCTACGTCTTCGGCCTCTACGAAGGCCTTCGCCAGAGCACGCCAGCCAACTTCAACGGCACCGTCCCTACTACCGCCTTCCGTTCCGGCGACTTCTCCGCCCTCCTCGGCCCGCAGCTGACCGGTGCCGGCGGCGCTCCCCTCTTCGACATGCTCGGCCGCCCCGTCCTCTCCGGCGCCGTCTACAACCCCTTTTCCGGCCGCCAGGTCACCGCCGGCATGGTCGATCCCACCACCGGTCGCGTCGCCACCGGCAGCGGCTTCGTCCGCGATCCCTTCGCCGGCAACATCATACCCACCGCCCGTCTCAACGCCGTCGGCCAGAAGCTCGCCAGTTTCTACCCCAATCCCATCAACGGCAATCGGGAAAACAACTTCGCCGCTACCGCCTCCGCCCCAGCCACCTCCGACGAGTACCTCATTCGCGTCGACCACAACATCTCCGATGCCACCCGCATCTTCGGCCGCTGGGCACAGAAGCGCGAGCAGAAGACCAACTCGCCCGCCTTCTACGGCAGCAACAACATCGCCGGCCCTGGCAACGTCCGCCCCAATAATCGCTTCAGCTTCGTCGTCGGCGGCAGCCATCTCTTCTCGTCCACCCTTGCCATGAGCACCACCGCCGGCCTTAGCCGCTGGGCCGAGGGCGGCGTCGTTCAGGGCTACCCCTTCGACTACACCTCCGTCGGCCTGCCCGCTTCGCTTACCGGCAACTCGCCCGTCTTCCCCATCGTCAACGTCTCCAGCCAAGCGACTCTCGGCCCTTCCCAGGGCAGCCAGGGAACCGGCTTTCGCAACGTCGGCAGTCTCTCGGTCGACTTCACCAAATCCGCCGGCGTCCACAATCTCTCCTTCGGCTTCATGGGCGCCATCATGCAAAACAACGGCAACGGTCTGCCGAATACCACCTTCAACGTCGACCAGGGTCTCACCGCCGGTCCTGACCCCACCGCCGGTACCCCCCAGACCGGCTACGGTTTCGCCTCGCTGCTCCTCGGCGCCGTCAACAACGCCACCAGCACCAATACCTTCAACCCCGCCATCTCCAAGAAATACTACGGCTTCTACACCGAGGACGACTGGAAGGCGACGCCCAATCTCACCCTCAACCTCGGCCTTCGCTACGAGTGGCAGGGCGCCCCTACCGAGCGCCATAACCGCCTCGCCTACTTCGACTTCAACGCCCCCAACCCGATCGGCGGGCAGATCGGCCAGCAGCTTCCCGGTCAGCTCGTCTTCACCGGGGGAGGAAATCGCCGCGGCCTCTATGAGACCAGCTTCACCAACGTCGCGCCCCGCATTGGCTTCTCCGATCGCCTGACCAGCAAGCTCGTCGCCCGCGGCGGCTACGGCATCTTCTTTTCCCCGCAGTGGTTCGGCGGCGGCTACAACCCCGGCTTCAGCCAATCCACCAGCTACTCCGGCTCCGTCAGTAACGGCGTCACCCTCAGTAACACCCTCAGCAATCCTTTCCCCACCGGCCTGCTGCAGCCGCAGGGCAGCGCCCTCGGCGCTCTCCAGGACGTCGGCCAGAACACCACCGGCACCCCCAGCAGTCGCCGCTCGCCCTACGTGCAGAACTACTCGCTCGGTCTGCAGTACGCCTTCACCCCCAACGACGTCGTGACCGCTACGTTTGTCGGCAACCACGGCACCAAGCTGCTGATGGGCTCCTTCAATCGCAGCCAGCTCAACCCTTCCTTCTACTCGCTCGGCACCGCGCTCAACGACCAGGTCGCCAATCCCTTCTTCGGCGTCATAAAATCCTCGAGCTGCGGCCTCGATAAGGCCACCATCGCCCGCGGCCATCTGCTCTCGCCCTACCCGCAGTTCTGCAACGTCTCCGAGCCTCAGGCGCCCGTTGGCTTCTCCATCTATAACGCCCTCCAGGCCGACTACAACCACCGCTTCCACGCCGGCCTCAACGTCCTTGTCTCCTACACCTACTCGAAGTTCCTCGACAACGTCTCCGGCAGCAACAACTGGGCCTACAACGGCGATCAGGGCGCGCAGAATTACTATGACCTCACCGCCGAAAAGTCGGTCGACGGCAGTGACACCCCGCACAGCCTCGTCGTCAACTACATCTACGAACTCCCCGTCGGTCGCGGCCGTCACTTCGGCAGCGGCCTCAATCGTGGCGTTGACGCCGTGGTCGGCGGCTGGCAGGTCTCCGGCATCAGCTCATTCAAGTCCGGATTCCCGCTCAGCATCACCGGTGGCGGCGGCGCCACCCTCTACGGTGCTAACGTTCGGCCAAACATCGTCGGGGACTTCAACGTGCCGAACAAGTCCATCAACCAGTGGTTCAACCCGCTTGCCTTCCAGCAAGTGCCCTCCAGCTTCTACGGCTTCGGCAACGCACCGCGCTACATCTCGCAGCTCCGCGCGCCCGGCTTCCAGAACTGGGATATGTCGCTCCAGAAGTACTGGAACTTCACAGAGAAGATCCGCCTTCAGGGCCGCGCCGAGTTCTATAACGCCTTTAACCACGCCAATTTCTACGCTCCCGATACCAACCTGGGCGATCGCAACATTACCCAGGATGGGAACGGTAACCCGGTCGTCGGCGGCAGTTTCGGCACCATCCGCGCCTCCTTCGCTCCACGTGACATCCAGTTCGCTCTCAAGCTCTACTGGTAACCGTCGTGCTCACGGAGGCCAGGTACAGCAATCCTGGCCTCTGTTCTTGTCATCGCCCTTTTTGTCATATCGTAGGGTCTGCTGTTGTCTTGCCTTTTCCCTGCTGCTCACGATCGGATAGTTTGCTATAGATTGGGCGAAAAGAACGGTCGTTTCTTTGCCTCTTAGGGAAGGCTCTGATCAAGTCCTTTGCTTTTCTTTCCTCCATTCCGAGCGAAGCGAGGAACCTATTTCCTCCCCTACCACGTAGAAAGTCATTGACTTGCTCAGAGCTTCCCCGGAGGCGCGAAGCGATGGGGTTTTAGCCCCTGGGGTATGTCTCTTGCACCATCCCAAAACACCTATGGCAAGCGGATTGATTCAGCCCAGCCTCTTCGCACTTCTGCTGTCGACAGTTCTCATGCCGGCGGTAGCAGCCCAGGCTCCGAACATAGACGACGCTCTCGACCAGGCCCAGGTCGCCCAGGCAGCCGGGCACTTTCAGGAGGCAGCCGCAGCCTACGCTGAGGCGACCCGCCTCGATCCCTCCATCCCCGAGCTCTGGGCCAATCGCGGCCTCATGGAGCATCTCGCCGGGCAGCCCGCGCTCGCCATTACCAGCTTTCAGCACGCGCTAGCCGTCAAGCCTGGCCTCTTTACGGCTCTGCTCTTCACCGGCGTCGACTACGCCGCGCTCAACCAACCGCAGCAGGCCGTGCCCTTCCTCGAGCATGCGCTTCGCCTGCAGCCATCGAACCCGGATGCCCTGATCGCGCTCGGCAAATCGTTCCTCGCCTTGGGCAGGCTCAATCAGGCTGCCGACACGCTCGAAAAGGCCGTCCTCGCCGCCCCGGCGAACAGCGGCGCCTGGTTCTCGCTGGCCACCACGCGCCTTGCTTTTATAGACCGCGATGGCGGAACACTCGCGAAGCGCCACACCGAAAGCGCCTGGTCCAAAGCCCTCTACGCCGAGGAACTGCTCGTCCAGGGGCGCCTTGGCGAAGCTGAAGTTGCCTTCCGCCAGGCCGTCTCCGGTGCCACCGCCGCCGAACGCGCCCTCTTCGCGGCCGTCCTCCTGCGTCTCAGGCAGGACGCCTCCACAGCCGCGGAGACAGCGGTCTCCCCCTCTCTCCAGGGAGCGGTCTCCCCAGGTGCGCCGGTTCCCCTCTCCCGGGAAGCTGTCGATCGCGTTCTCGCTATTGTGCAGCCGCAGCCGTCCGCCGTCCCGCCGTGCTCTGCCCCTAGGCAAACCGCAGCGAACCCGCTCAGCAGAGCCTCTTGCAGCTACCTCGAAGGCGACGCAAAAGCAGCCGCCGCTGCCGTGGCCGCGCTCACCACGCGGGCGGACGATCCCGAGGCCCTCTTCTGGTCGGTCAAGGCCAACGAACAGCTCTCGGTCGAGGCGCTCTCCACCTTCGAGCGGCTGGCGCCCCAGTCCGCCGCCACCTTCGATCTTATGGGCGACCTCTATCGCAGGCGCTTACAGCCTGACCGCGCGCTCGACGAGTACAGCCGCGCCCTTGCCGTGGATGCCACTGATGCTCCGGCGCTTCTCGGATCGGCGGCAGCCTATCTCTCCTCCGGCCGACCAGACCAGGCCATCGCCGTCGCCCGCCTCGCGCTTCAGGCGCAACCAGAAAGCCCGCGGCTCAACCTGCTCATGGGCGAGGCGCTCGTCGCCCAGCACCACTTCACCGACGCCCAGCCCTTCGTCGAGCGGTGCCTTATCGCCGCCACCGCCGCCGCCAACCAGGCCACCTTTGCCGGTCTGCTGCCGTCGGCCTTCGCCCTCCGTGGCCAGATTAAAGCCGACACCGGCGATCTGCCCGGCGCCATCGCCGACCTCACCCTCGGCCTGCCCAGCGACGCCGATGGCAGCCTCTCCTTCCAGCTCTCCCGCCTCTACCGCCGGGAGGGCCAGACCGAGCAGGCGAAAGAAGCAGAGACCCGCGCCAGAGCCCTGCTCACCAGCCGCCGCGCCCGCGCCGTTACCGCCGTCAGCACCTCGCTCGAGGCCGCTCCCAACCCTAACCCGTAGCGATGCACGCGCACAGTCGCAGAAACTGTGCTCCCACAACAGACCTGTACCGAGAACGTGCTCCTCGTCAGCTAGGCATCGTGCAACTCAATTACTCTTGCTTAGACATCAGTATGTCATTGAGGTAATGGGATGGTCCGTCGTCTTCAACTCAGATGTGGCAGGATGAAGGCGAGCACAGGAGGATTCTCCCATGAAGGTCCACGTTTGTGGCATTGATATCGGTAAGACGGTCTTCACCTGGTTGGCCTGAGTAAGGAAGGCCACATCGTCACCAAAAGGCGTTTCAACCGCAAGCAGCTGCTCACGCACACGGTGAACATGCCGACCTGCCTGATTGGCATCGAGGCTTGTGCGGGTGCCCACTTCCTCGCCCGTGCTCTTCTGCAGCAAGGCCACGACGTGAAGCTCATGCCGGCCGAGTAGGTCAGGCCCTTCGTCAAGTCCAACAAGAACGACTACGTCGACGCGGAAGCAATCGCAGAGGCCGTGCAGCGGCCGACCATGCGCTTTGTTCCGGTCAAGAACGAGGCTCAGCTGGATCTGCAAGCGTTGCATCGCGTACGAGACCGCTGGATCGGCCGGAAGACTGCCGTGATCAATCAGCTCCGCGGGTTTCTGCTGGAACACGGGATTACCGTCCGCGTAGGCCCGGCGCACCGCAAGCGGCAGATCCCTTCCATCCTCGAAGACGCCGAGAACCTGATCTCGGCACGGATGAGGACGCTCCTCGTGGAGCTTCGCGACGAGTGGGTCAAGCTGGAAGAACAGATTGATGGGCAGTTCTGACCAGCGGCCAATCGTACAACGCTGCGTTCAGCACGTAAGGAAAAGCTGGAAATCAAGAGCGATTTCCCACTTTCCCTCACGCCGGCGACGACGGGTTTCTAAAGTTCTCACCAGGTTTGCAAGTAGATTGTTGATGGCTGAACAGGTCAAATCGGCCCGCTCTGATCCTGATTGGGTATATGGTCTGCAACTGAGACCGCTGGGGTAATGAGGAGAGAGAGGGTGCGGATTCCATCATGGCTCGGAGCAGATCCACCGCTCCACTCAGAAGCCGTATACATAAGAGCAGACCGCTTCCACCATCACACGATCTTGCTTGCATTCAGACGACGGACCATACATAAAACTGTCAAGGGCGGAGCAAAACCAAGCCAGTGTGGCGGAGTAAAAGTAGGCCAGTAGTTGGGTGTGAGGTTGTTGGGTAATTCGGGGGAGAAGGGGCTCTGGAGCGTA